>Ga0160430_100006_pt1 | contig 320451 bp, 314 predicted proteins | sample HID1971I_E0MG_FD_108274 | JGI IMG/M metagenome (GOLD analysis project Ga0160430, IMG submission 108274) | Enriched millipede-associated microbial communities from UW Madison campus, WI, USA - HID1971I_E0 MG | ecosystem: Host-associated > Arthropoda: Insects > Digestive system > Unclassified ...
ATCACTCGGCCCGTCGAAGTCGAGTTCCAGGAGCTTTTCGCGTATCCTGGTGAGGAAGAAACTGACTTCGAGGTTCAAGACGACCACGTGGATCTTGAAACTCTCGTCAGGGATGCGGCCGTATTGTCGCTTCCTTTTCAGCCGGTGTGTCAGCCGGATTGCCCGGGTCTCGACCCGAGAACGGGTGAACGACTGGCCGCGAGCACCGGAACGGAGCAGGCGGCTCCCATCGATCCTCGGTGGAGCGCGCTCCAGCAGATCACAGACCAAGACGGCGCGGATGACTCTCGTGCCGCCGAGAAAGAAGAGAGCTAGTCATGGCTGGTAACCCCCCGAAGCGTAAGGTCTCCCGTTCGAACACCCGCTCGCGCCGCGCGCAGTGGAAGGCGGCCCCCGTCGCCCTCGTCAAGACCATCGAGAACGGCCAGGTCGTCTACAGCCGTCCTCACCAGGCCAAGGTCGTCACCGACTCGCAGGGCACTGAGCTGTTCCTGGAGTACAAGGGCCGCAAGGTCGCCGACGTCTGAATCACGACCACCAATCGTGACTGAGGTCCCCGGGGGGACGCGACCTCTCCCAGCCAAGCTCCGCGTCGATATCGACGCGGAGCTTCTGGAGTTGGCCCTGACCCACCGGTCCTACGCCTACGAGCACGGCGGTATCCCGCACAACGAGCGCCTGGAGTTCCTCGGCGACTCGGTGCTCGGCCAGGCTGTCACGGTGATGCTGTTCACCACGCACCCTGATCTCTCCGAGGGTCAGCTGGCGAAGCGGCGCGCGAGCGTCGTCTCGACCATCGCTCTGGCGGAGGTGGCCAGGGGGATCGACCTCGGCAGCCACCTGCTGCTCGGGCGTGGCGAAGAGCAGACCGGCGGTCGCGATAAGGACTCGATCCTGGCGGACACGATGGAGGCCGTGATCGGTGCCACGTATCTGTCTGCCGGACCGGATGCCGCGACGGAACTGGTCCTCAGACTCACCGCTCCGCTGCTTGCGGACCCTGAGCGCTACGGCGCGGCGATGGATCCGAAGACGAGCCTGCAGGAGCTCGCTGCCCGTGTGGGGGCGACCCCGCCGGAGTACCTCATCGAGGCGAGCGGACCCGATCACGACCGCCGGTTCACGGCGACGGTGATCGTGGGCGATGTCAGCATGCGTGGTGTCGGCAGCAGCAAGAAGACGGCGGAGATGGCGGCGGCGCTCAGCGCGTGGCGGACGCTCAGCGAGCGTGCCTGAACTCCCCGAGGTCGAGGTCGTCCGCGCCGGACTCGCGCCGGCCGCCGTCGGCTCGGTGATCACCGCGGTCAGCGTGTTCGACGAGCGTGCGCTCACAAGACATGCCGGCGGCGCTGAGGATTTCGTCGCGCGCCTCGAAGGCCGCACGTTCACCGGAGCGTCTCGTCGCGGGAAGTTCCTGTGGCTGCCGCTGGACTCGCCGGAGTCGGCGCTGATCGCACATCTCGGGATGAGCGGTCAGATGTTGCTGCGCGCGCCGGATGCCGGACCAGAGCGGCACGAACGGGTGCGGATCAGCCTCGAGCATCCGACCCATGGCGAGCTCGCGATCGTGTTCGCCGACCAGCGCACGTTCGGCTCCCTGGCGGTGGACTCACTGGTGACGGACGGACCGACGGCGATCCCGTCTCAGGTGCGCCACATCGCCCGTGATCCACTCGACCCGCTGTTCAGCGACGCCGGATTCCGAACGGCGCTTTCGCACCGGTCGAGTGCGATCAAGCGCGTGCTCCTCGATCAGGGCGTCGTGAGCGGCATCGGCAACATCTACGCCGACGAGTCGCTGTGGGCGTCCCGCATCCATCCGGAGACCCCGGCGAACCTGCTGTCGACGCGTGCGGTCCATCGGCTCCTCGCCGAGGTGCGGTCCGTGCTCGCGAAGGCCCTTGCCGAGGGCGGCACGAGTTTCGATGCGCAGTACGTCAACGTCAACGGCCAGGCCGGCTACTTCGCGCACTCCCTGAACGCCTATGGACGCGGCGGCCAGCCGTGCCCTCGGTGCGGTGGTCCGATCCGCCGAGAGGCGTTCATGAACCGGTCGAGCCACTACTGCCCTCGTTGCCAGCGCCGACTGCGCTGAAGCATCTGCCGGTGCTCGTCTGTCTCAGCGCGCATCGAGCACGGCGACGATCGGGCGATGGTCGCTGCCGGTACGGAATCGGGTGACGACCTGCGTGCCTCGCGCCGTCCAGGCGGAGCCGAACAGCACATGGTCGATCGGCGAGGCGGCCCAGGTCGGGATGTCGGAGGGCCAGGTGCCGCCGGAACCGTTCGACGCTGCGAGGGCTGCGTCATCGCATCCGCCGATGAGTGCGCCGTCGATCCCGAGTCCGGACAGATGATCCACCGTCGCGTTGAGATCACCGGCGACGATGACATCTGGCGAAGCGCAGACATCGGCGATCCACCGCAACCCGGCTTCCCAGTCGCCCATGCTCTCGAACAGCGGGGGAAGCGGGTGCGCGGCGACGATCGTGGGACCGTCGCCGTCGACCGGCCGCCACACTGCGCTCGGAAGGCCGGGCGTCGATCCTGCCGCGGTATCCACGCGGTACTCGCCGAGATCCTCTGCGATGAGCACCGAGGTGGGGATCCACGAGTACTCCTCGTTCTGCGCTCGAGTCGTGTGGGGTGTCATCCGCACTCCTTCACCTGCGAGGATCCGGGCGATCTCCGCTGACGCCGTCTCATCCGTTTCCGGAAGGCTCACGACATCGGCATCGAACTCGAGGATCAGGCGTGCGACGTCGGAGGGAGCAGTGGCGCCGCCCTGGGTGTTCCACGAGGCGATCGTCAGGTCTGCCTCGGGCAGTTCGGTGCTCGACCCCCGGAGGAGCAGGATGCCACCGTTCGCGGCAGCAGCCGCGCCCAGGACCAGCGCCAGTGTTGCGGCGATGCCCCATCCTCGTGTGCGCAGTGCGACGGCGGCGGCGATCACCGCGATCAGGGCGAGCGCGACTGCGAGCGGTGCCCGGAACGCGATGAGCTGGGCGATGAGCGGCGCGCGCTGCGCTGCGAACGCCTGCGGCCAGGTGAGGAGCAGTGCCACCGGAACACTGATCGCGAGGGTCACGATCCACGCGGTGACGCGTGCTCGCTTCGCCGGCGTTCGTCGGGATGCGTCGTCTGTGCTCATGGCCTGCTCTCTCACCCTCCGACGTTCACACGCTAGCGAACGACCTGGCCAGCAGCGGACGCGTGGCCCTCGTCGTGAGCCAGACGATGCCGATTCCGGCGGTCACCACCGCGACGATCGTCAGGAGCGACTCCGGCGCGGTGATCAGCGCCAGCCCCATGAGCGGGAACACCAGCACGCCGGCGCACACCGCCGATCCGATCGCGGTGATGAGCAGCGGCGACATGATCGCGCGGCGTCGGGCACGGACGACCATGTCGAGCGGCATCCCGAGGTGGTGCAGGCTCCGGTGCAGCTCGCGCTGGTCCAGCACATCGGACGCCTGGTTCACGCCGACCGACGCGGCGACCATCAGGAACGACCCGATGAGCGTGATGATCAGGCCGGTGCGCATGTCGGCTGCGAGCTGGGCCTCTGCCTCGGCCGCGCCCATCACGTTCATGAGCGAGACGCCGGTGCCGGCGAAGACGGCGATGAAGCTCGCCATGGCGATGCCGCCGATCTGACGCCATGCGGCTTTGGGCGAGTTGAGCACCGTGCGGGCGGCGAGCAGTCGATCGGGACGCTCTGCTCGTCGAAGCTGAGCGGTCGCGGTGACCCGAAGGATCCAGGGCCCGAGGAGATTCAGCACCGCGATCGCTGCGGCGAAGAGCCCGGCGAGCACCACGATGGTGGTGACGAAGCCGGCGACCGAGGGGAACACCGAGATCAGTGCATAGGCGATCGCGAGCACACCGACAGCGATGACCGCGCGGATCCAGTGCACCGTCGTCACCGTGCTGCGCATGCGCACGCCGAGCGGGGAGATCACGACCCTGCGCAGGCCGATCACCGCGCTCAGCGCGGCGAGCAGCAGGACGCCCAGGACGACCATCGACACCTGGACGGGCGGGAGCAGGACGCCGGCGAGACCGAGCGCCTCGCCACGGAACGGGATGAGCGCGATCAGCGGACTCGCCGCGAGATACGTCAGGACACCCGCCGCAGCGCCGACTCCGGCGAGGAGCACTGACTCGATGACGGTCGCCGCCGTGACGCCGGCGGGGGAGACACCGAGCAGCCGCAGAGTCGACAAGCGCTCATCGCGGCGCCGAGCGGAGAGGCGCGCAGCTGCGCCGCCGAGCGACAGCAGCGGGACGACGAGGAGCACGAGCGCGATCGCCGCGAGCGCCTGATAGATGGGTGCCATCTCGTCGGTCCACGTCCAGAAGGACTGCGCACCGCCGATCACGGTGAGCACGAGCGTCGTCACGACGCCGAAGGCGATGAGCGGCAGCGCGATCAGGCTCCGCTCCCCAGAGCCGGGGCGGAGCAGGAGCGCGAGCACGTGGCGGTTCATGCGGCCACCGCCGACGAGACGATCCGACCGTCCCTGACGGCGATCGTGCGGGAGCAGCGTGCCGCGACATCCGCGTCATGCGTCACGACGATGAGCGTTCGCCCCTGCCCGGTCGTCGACCACAGCAGCGCATCCATCACCTCTGCGGAGGTCTGGGAGTCGAGCGCACCGGTGGGTTCGTCGGCGAACACGAGCTCGGCGCCGGTCGCCTGCGCTCGTGCGATCGCGACGCGTTGTGCCTGACCGCCGGAGAGCTCGCCGATCCGCCGATCCTCCATTCCGGCCAACCCCAGGGCGGCGAGCCAGGATGCGGCGTGCTGGACGGCATCCTTCCGCCGCACGCCGTTGATCATCGACGCGAGCGCGACGTTCTCGACCGCCGTGAGCTCCGGGATCAGCAGCCCCTGCTGGAACACGAACCCGAACCGCTCGCGACGGAGCCGGGAGCGCCCCGCCTCCGCGAGCGCAGTCACCTCGATCGGGGACCCCTGCGCGGGGTGGAACACCACCGAACCCGTGTCGGGGGTGGTGATACCGGCGAGCACGTGGAGCAGCGTCGTCTTACCGGAACCGGAAGCGCCCATGATCGCCACGGATTCGCCTCGCGCGATCGCGAGGTCGACGCCGGCGAGGGCACGGGTCGGGCCGAAGGACTTGGTGAGTGCATGGGCTTCGATGACATGACTGTTCATGCGTTCCAGCCTCGCCCGAGGTCGGGCGGGGAAGCGTCGGCCAGGCGGATGAAGGTGCGGCGCCGACATCATCCGGGAGGATGAGTTCGACGCCGCACGAGCTCAGAGCTTCTTCTGCCAGGCGCCCGCATACGAGACCGGCGCGAATCCGAGTGCTTCGTTGATGTCGAGCATGGGCCGGTTCTCCTCGGCATTGAACGTGGAGACCCGCGTCGACAGCGGAGCCAGCTCGCGCCAGCGCAGCAGGTTGGCGCACTTCACGATCGTGCCGAGGCGGTGACCGCGGTGCTCGGTCGCGACGAGCGTGCCGAACTGGTGCGTCACGCCGGCACGATCTTCTCCGATCAGCAGTTCGTTGTACGCGACGATCTCACCCGTCGGCACGTGCTCGATCGCGGAGACCGAGACCAGCTGTCCAGCGCTCGTCAACCGTCCGTCACGGCGCGTGACGCGTTCGGCGTCCCAGGTCTCCTCGTCGAACTCCATGTCACCGCTCGGCGCGTCGGTCACGAGTCGCGCGAGCACGGATGCGTAGCCGTCGCGCAGCTCCGGCGGCGTCGGCAGCTGCCACCCGAGCTCCCGGTAGTCCGGGCCTGCGGCGGCCAGCGCCTCGTCGAGCGCGTGCTGCAGCATCGAGGGGTCAGCCCGCAAGTCGAGCTCGCTGTTGCGCTCCACCTGCTCCAACCCGTAGCCGTGGGCCTGGAGCAGCGCCGACAGCGCGGTGGCCGGGATGCGTCCCCATCCGGTCTTCGGGGTCAGTGACTCGCCCGTACCTGCTGGTCGATGCAGCGTCCACGTCTGCAGCACGTCGCGCCCACGGCGTCGAGCGTCGTCCTCGGCGAAGGCGAGCAGCGACTCCGCGATGCGGTCCTCCGCGTATGCGGCGGGCACGAGCAGATCGAACTCGGCCGCTCTGGCGTGCTCCTCCTGCGCGTAGACGAGCGAGACCATGCCGACGATCTCGCCGTCGCGCCTGGCGACGAACCCGACGTTGAGCGAGTCGGAGTCGTCCTGCCATGACGCCAGCATCTGCGCGGCGGACGGCGCGAGATCGGGCAGTCCGACCTCCTCGTCGCAGACGAGCCTGTTGAGCTCGCCGAACGCGATGAAGTCCTCCGCGTCCGGGGCGTCGAGCGAACGGGGGACGGTGAGCGGGGTGATCGTCAGATCGGCGATCGTCATTTCAGTTCCTTCTTCCAGACGCCTTCGTAGGCGATCGCGTGGAAGCCCATGGCTTCGTTGATGGAGAGCATCGGCCGGTTCTCCTCGGCGTTGTAGGTGATGACATGGGGTGACTCTGGCGCGATGCGCTCCCAGGCGAGAAGCGCTGCGCATTTCACGAGCATCCCGAGTCGGTGGCCGCGGTGCGACGCGAGCACCAGCGTGTCCTCCTGGTGCGTTGTGGCGGACCGATCGGGCCCGATGCCCAGCTCGGTGAACGCACTGAGCTCGCCGGTGCTGATGTGCTCGGCGGCGACCACCAGGATCGTCCGGCCCATCTGGGCGACGCGCTGCTCCATCTCGATCACGCGCTGAGCATCCCACGTCTCCTCGTCGACCTCCAGATCCGCCGCCGGCGCATCCGTCGACATGCGGGACTTGAGCCAGGCGTACCCCTCGAGGCGGTCGGCAGGGGCCGGCATCGCCCACTGCACGACTCGATATCCGGACGCCGCAGCCTGGGCTTCGTCGAGAAGTCGCTGCACGTGCGCGCGGATCTCGTCCGTGAGCTCGAGCCGACTCACCCGGTACACCTGCTCGAGGGTGAACCCGTTGGTCTGCAGGAAGCGGGCGACATGGTCCTGCGGCACGCTGCCGAAGCCTGTCGGCGCTTCGAGACGAGGACCGTCGCTGTCCTGCTGCTCGACCCAGCTCTGGATCACGCTGCGGCCGTGCTCACGCGCCACGGCTTCGATCTGCGGCAACACGGCGGTACCGATGCCGCGGCCCCAGACGCTTGGCAGCAGCTCGATCGCGGCGTGGACGATCCGCGAGCCCTCGTCGTGCGGGATATCGACGACGGTGCGGCCGACGACCTCGCCGTCGAGCTGCACGGTCCACACATGGGTGGTGCGCTCGCGACGCGAGCGGAGGAGCGGCAGGAGCTCGGCGGGGGACAGGCCCTGCTCGTCCCGACCGGTGATCTCCCGGTAGACGAGGTTGCGTATGCGGGCGAGTTCACGGAACTCGCCCGCATCCGCTGCATCCGCCTGTGCCGGGAGCACGAGCGGATGCAGCGTCGCACCGGCGATGAGGTCGATGGCCATGTGTCGCTCCGATCAGCGCAGCTGTCGCTGCATATCGAAAGTGAGCAGGGCCATGGACTCACGCGGTGACAGGGTGTGATCGCTCAGGAGCAGCGGATCGGCGACGCGTCGTGCACGTCGACCGTGTGGACGCTGCGCCCGTTCCATCAACCAGAGGCCGAAGCGGAACGAGAGACGATCCGAGAACGCGAGTTCGCGCAACTCGTCGGGAGCGAGGATCTGGAGGACCTGACGGTCCTCGGTATCGGGAGGGCGGACAGCGCTGAGAGGCAGCGTGGTATTCACGATGATTCCTTTGAGGCAGAAGATGCGAAGCAGGTCGACCGGTCGCCCAGGGCGGATGGGTCGCGACGGGAGATGCGCCCAGATGGCGTCATTCCCTGGCCGGGTGATCGACGGATGCCGATGCGGCGAGGACCATGATCAGACGATCGAGTGGTCGGGGCGGCGGATGTACCGCAGAGTCCTCTCCCGGTGGGATGAGGGCTCGGACTGCGGTGCTATCCGCGTGCGCTGAGACGGATGCCGGTGGCTACCGAGGGCGCAAGGCGCGGCGCGGAGTGCGCTGGCGCGGCGAGGCCAGTGGCCTGTGCGTTGAGCTGAGTGATCATCGGTAACCTCCTTTCGTGTGGCGATCCGGTGGCCCACCGTAGCGAACGCTCACGTCGAACGTCAAGCATTCGGGTATCCGCTCGGCGTGTCGCACACCGCGCGGGATCGTCCTCGGCCCGCGCGGGATGCCAGCGCTGGCGCGGGATTCCGATAGCGTATGGGCGTGAATCTTCCCGGACGAACGGTGCCCGCATGCATCTGAAGAGCTTGACGCTCAAAGGCTTCAAGTCGTTCGCCCAGCCGACCAGTTTCGTCTTCGAACCGGGCGTGACCTGCATCGTCGGTCCGAACGGATCAGGCAAGTCGAACGTGGTCGACGGACTCGCATGGGTCATGGGCGAGCAGGGCGCGAAGACCCTCCGAGGCGGCAAGATGGAGGACGTCATCTTCGCCGGCACGTCGACGCGTGGTCCGCTCGGCCGCGCCGAGGTGCAGTTGACCATCGACAACAGCGACGGTGCCCTGCCGATCGACTACGCCGAGGTGACGATCAGTCGCACGCTGTTCCGCAACGGATCCAGCGAATACGCGATCAACGGCGAGAACTGCCGTCTGCTCGACGTGCAGGAGCTCCTGAGCGACTCCGGCCTCGGGCGTGAGATGCACGTGATCGTCGGACAGGGCCGGCTCGATACCGTGCTGCAGGCATCGCCCGAGGATCGCCGTGGGTTCATCGAAGAGGCCGCCGGCATCCTCAAGCATCGACGGCGCAAGGAGAAGACCCTCCGCAAGCTCGACGCGATGGAGACCAACCTCACCCGCCTCAGCGACCTCGCCGGCGAGATCCGACGGCAGCTGAAGCCACTCGGCCGCCAGGCCGAGATCGCTCGTGAGGCGCAGACCATCGCCGCGGTGGTGCGCGACGCGAAGGCGCGCATCTTCGCGGATGACGTCGTCGCCCTGCGCACGGCTCTCGCCGATCACACCCGCACCGAGCACGAGCGGCACACTGAGCGTCTGGTGCTCTCGGATCAGGCGGACGCCGTGCGCGCCGGGATCGCGCGACTTGAGCAGGACCAGAACTCGGTCGCCGTCGACCAGGCGAGGGGAGTGACCTTCGGGCTGGAGCAGGTGCAGGAGCGCATGCGAGGGCTGTACACGCTCGCGAATCAGCGGCTCGCGCTGCTCGGCTCGGAAGAGGACGACGCGGCGGTCACCGCCATCACCGTCACGCAGGCCACGATCGACGAGGCCAAGGACGAGATCACCGAGATCTCCGCCGGTCTGGGTGATGCGCAGGATGCCGCTGCCTCCGCGAGTCGAGAGGTCATGCATGCGCGCGCCGAGCTCGACACCCTCGACGTGGACATCGCGGAGCAGAGCGCGCTGGTCTCGCAGTACGACATGCGGGTCACGTCGCTGCGGGGCACGGCGGATGCCGCGGCCTCGGCCCTCGCTGCCGTCCGCGGCGCGGTGCTCCGGCAGGAGAACGCGCTGGAGGCAGCCGATGCACGCCGACGCGATGCCGCCGAAGCGCTCGAGTCGATCGACGACGCGGAGGCACCGGAGGGATCCGCCGCCGAGCACTCCGCCGCATACGACGCCGCGCAGCGCGCTGCGACCGCCGCCGAGGCCGAGCGGGAGTCGCTCCGTGAGCGCCTGCACGCGGCAGAGCGCGAGGTCGACTCGCTCACCGCGAAGTCTGCGGCGCTCAGCAGCGCGCTCGCGCTGTCGGGCGGAGCCGCCGAGGTCGTGAAGGCCGGCGGACCCGGTGTCCGCGGACTCGTGGGCGATGCCGTGCAGGTGCGCGCGGGCTTCGAGGCCGCCGTGGCTGCGGTGCTCGGTCCGCTGACCGAAGGCGTGCTCGTCGACACCGCCGCTGATGCATTCACGCTCGCCAAGGAGTCGGCCGATGCGCGCAGGGGGATCGTCGACTTCGTCGTCGCCGACGCGGCCCGCCCCTCGATCGAACTGCCCCGGATCGACGGCGTGACGCCGGCCGTCGACACCGTCACGGCGCCCGATGGTGTGTTGGGCGTGCTGGCGCATGTCCTGATCGCCGACAGCCTCGAGTCGGCGCGCGACGCCCGTGCGGCCCTCGACGCCGCCGGGGACACCACCACGACCATCGTGACCGTCACGGGTGACGTGGTCACGGCGCAGACGCTGCGGACCGGGTCAGGCGGTGAGCGCTCACGCCTCGAACTCGCGGCAGAGCGTGACGCCGCGATGGAGCGCCTCGTCGAGATCCAGATCGTGGTGGATTCCCTCCGGGAGGCGCGGGAGGACGCGAACGAGGCGGTCGAGACGACCCGACGGCACGCGAAGGACTCGCTGCGCGCGCTGCGCGAGCATGATGCCGCACTCGCCACCCACGCTGAGCAGGTGAACCGGATCACCGTGCAGCACGAAGCGGCTGTCGCCGAGTGCGAGCGCCTGGAAGCGGGGCTCACCCAAGCGCAGGCGGCGGTGGCCGATGCCGAGGCCAAGGCGCAGTCGACACGCGACGCGGTCGACGAGGCAGTGGCGGCACCGAGGCCGGTGCTCGACGCCTCAGCCCGCGACGGACTGCTCGAAGCGCTCGAGGCGGCGCGCGAGGCTGAGGTCAGGGCGCGACTCGACATCGAGACGCTGCGCGAGCGCGTGCGAGCGGGTCAGGCGCGGGTCGCCGGTCTCGAACGCCAGCGCGAGCAGGAGCGCGATGCGGCTGCTGAGGCGGCACGGCGCGCGGTGATCCGGCGAGCTCAGCGCGAGTCGGCATCCGGCGTCGCCGCGGAGCTGCCCCGCATCCTGGATTCGCTCGACCGGTCGGTCGCCGAGGCGCGGATCGCGCTCGGCGAGGCTGAGGCCGCACGATCCGCGCAGAACGAGGAGCTCACCGCGTTCCGGGCGCAGGAGGCCTCGTTGCGGGAGCGCCTCGCCGGGCTGACCGAGAGCGTGCACGGACTCGAACTGCAGATCCACGAGAAGAAGCTGCACCTGAACAGCCTGCTGGAACGGGTCGCCTCGGAGCTGGCACTCGATGAAGATATTCTCATTGCGGAATATGGTCCGGACCAGCTGGTTCCGAAGGACCCAGGCGCGGAGCCGGTCGACGGCGAGCTGGTGGACGACACCGCGATCCCGTTCGATCGCCGCATCCAGCAGCGCCGTCTCGCCGAGGCTGAGCGCAAGCTCGCGCAGCTCGGACGGGTCAACCCGCTCGCGCTCGAGGAGTTCGCGGCACTCGAGCAGCGGCACGCGTTCCTCACCGAGCAATTGGCGGACCTCACGCAGACGCGCCAGGATCTGCTGACGATCATCGGCGACCTCGACGAGCGGATGCAGACGATCTTCGCTAGCGCTTTCGAGGACACCAAGCAGGCGTTCGGCGAGGTCTTCCCGCTGCTGTTCCCCGGGGGCACAGGGAGCATCTCGCTCACCGACCCGGAGAACATGCTCACGACCGGCATCGAGGTCTCGGTGCGTCCCGTCGGCAAGAAGATCGAGCGGCTCTCGTTGCTGTCGGGCGGTGAGCGTTCGCTGGCCGCCGTCGCCCTGCTGGTCGCGATCTTCAAGGCACGGCCCAGCCCCTTCTACATCCTCGACGAGGTGGAGGCCGCGCTCGACGACGCGAACCTCGGACGACTGCTGACCGTCTTCGAGCAGCTGCGCGAGAGCTCGCAGCTGCTGGTCATCACGCACCAGAAGCGCACCATGGAGATCGCGGATGCCCTGTACGGCGTCTCGATGCGCCAGGACGGCGTCTCGGCCGTGGTCGGTCAGCGCGTGGGCGACCGGGCCGCCGCCGCGGCGAGCTGATCGGATAGGCGAGCCAACCAGAACCCGAGGAGTTCTTGCACGAAGCTGTGAGTCACTGTCGATCGTGGTGTGACTCGTGGGCACCGTTCCGGCCGCCGCACACCGTGCGTTGCAGAAACTGTTCGACGATCGTGCTGAATTCCGGCACGTCCTGAGCCCGGTGTCCCGCGCCACGGGCGACGCGATGCTCAGCGCCATGCGCCGCAAGGACCGCTGCGATCTCTTCATACTCGTCATTCCATCCGCCGGTCACGACCAGGGTCGGGATGCCGGTCAGCGCGTGCTCGCGCACGCCGTGTCCCCACGGAAGATTCGTGCTCGCCCAGCGTTCGGCCAGCGCACGTTCTTCGCTCCACTTCGCGGGGTCGAATGGGCCACCGAACATCAGCGGGCGAAGCATCCGCCAGAATCCTTGAAGGTCGCCGGCGGCTGCCTGATCACGAGCCTCTGACACGATCGCGATGTGCCGCTCGATGGAGACTGAGCCGCGGCAGATGTCGTAGAGCGCTGGCTCGACCAACACGAGCCCTACGATGTCCATGCGTCCTGCGGCAACCGCCAGCACTGCGGGCACCGCACCGATCGAGTGAGCGAAAACGATCAGCCGCCGAGCGGAATGCTCGTCGACGAGCGCATCGACTTGTGCGTCGATCGTCGACGTCGCTGGGAACTCGAGAAAGTCGCCGGCAGCGAAGCCCGGCCACGCAGCGGCGCCACGGCGGCCCGCTCCATGAATGAACAGGCGATCGATGTCCCGTTCGCGATTCATCCCCGGATGCTACCCGTAGTCTGGAGTCATGGCGGAAAAGTCCTGGTCCCTCGGTCGCGCACTGCGCGGCATGTTCGTCAAGCCCACCATCGATGAGACGACGTGGGAAGACCTCGAGACAGCGCTCATCACCGCCGATTTCGGTCCCGACATCAGCGAGCGGATCGTCGAGGAGCTGCGCGAGAAGGTCGAGCGCTACCGCACGACCGATCCGAAGGACCTGCAGCGGATGCTGCGGGAGACGCTGGAAGAGCACTTCGCGAAGTTCGACACGACGCTCAAGCTCACCGAGCGCCCTGCCGTGGTGCTGGTCGTCGGCGTGAACGGCGTCGGCAAGACCACGACGATCGGCAAGTTCACGAAGTTCCTGCGCGGGTTCCAGCGCAGCGTCGTGGTCGGTGCTGCAGACACGTTCCGTGCGGCTGCCGTCGATCAGCTCGCCACCTGGGCGCAGCGTGGCGGCGCCGCGATCGTGCGTCCGCAGCAGGAGGGACAGGATCCGGCATCCGTCGCCTTCCAGACGATCGAGTACGCCAAGCGCGAAGGCATCGAGATCGCCATCATCGACACCGCCGGTCGACTGCACACCAAGGGCGGCTTGATGGACGAACTCGGCAAGATCCGCCGCGTCGTCGAGAAGCAGGCGCCGATCAGCGAGGTGCTGCTGGTACTGGATGCCACGACAGGACAGAACGGCGTGCTGCAGGCCGAATCCTTCCTCGAGCACGCAGGGGTCACCGGACTGGTGATCACCAAGCTCGACGGCTCGGCGAAGGGCGGGTTCGTGCTCGCCGTCCAGGAGCGCACCGGCATCCCCGTCAAGCTGCTCGGACAGGGCGAGGGCATCGACGATCTGACCGGTTTCACCCCTCACGTGTTCGTGCAGTCCCTTGTCGGTTGACGACGGGACTACCGCCGTGAGCACAGGGCTGGTTTCATAGCAATATGGCGATCGAACACGACTACTTCGGACTGCTCTCCTCCGGTCCCGACGGCTCGATCTTCTGGTCGGAGACCGTCGAGCTCGGCGACCAGAGCGTCACCGTGGATCTGACCGCGCCCGACCAGGACGACGTGTCGTCCGAGGCGCTCGACATCGCCGCATCGCTCATCGCCGGACTCGAGAGCGTCGACGACACGGCTCGGCGGGGCATGCTCGCCGAGGTCGACGACCGCACCAGCGAGGTGACCGAGTACATCCTGCAGCAGCAGGAGGCCTACGGCGATGAACTCGTCGAGGTGCTGGTCGACGTCTCCGGCGACCCTGCAGTCGACATCATCCGTTCGCTGCGGCTCATGAGCATGACGATCCTCGCCGACGAGCACGGCGGGTCGGAGCCCTTCGCGGTGCTCGAGTACGCGCTCGACGCCGATTCGACGGACGACGTGCTGCTCGTCAACCTCGGCTCCGACGGTGGCGTGCAGTCCGTGATGAGCGCCGACTGACGCGGCGTCACACCGCCTGAGCGAACCCCAGGTCTGCGCTCTCGGCGATGTGCGCGAGGTGCGGCGGGATCTCGCGGCCCTTCGACACCATCGACTGTGCCCAGAGGCGTCCGGCTCGGTAGGACGAGCGCACCAGGGGGCCTGCGAGCACACCGAGGAACCCGATCCGCTCTGCCTCCTCCTTGAACTCGACGAACTCCGCCGGCTTCACCCAGCGCGCCACGGGGAGGTGCCGAGGCGTCGGGCGCAGGTACTGCGTGATGGTGATGATGTCGCAGCCGGCATCATGCAGATCCTGCAACGCCTGGACGACTTCTTCCGGCTCTTCACCCATTCCGAGGATCAGGTTGGACTTCGTGATGAGCCCGGCATTCCTGCCCTGTGTGAGCACGTCGAGTGAGCGCTCGTACTTGAACGCAGGACGGATGCGCTTGAAGATGCGCGGAACGGTCTCGACGTTGTGTGCGAAGACCTCGGGGCGGGCGTCGAAGATCTGGCCGAGGAACGCCGGGTCGGCATTGTGCTCGTTCGCGAGCAGCTCGACGCCGGTGTTCGGATTGAGCTCGTGGATCCTGCGGACCGTCTCCGCGTTGAGCCACGCCCCGGTATCAGGCAGGTCGTCGCGGGCGACGCTCGTCACTGTGGCGTAGCGGAGTCCCATCTTCTGCACGCTCTCCGCGACGCGGCGGGGCTCATCGGTGTCGTAGGCGTCGGGCTTGCCGGTGTCGATCTGGCAGAAGTCGCAGCGGCGGGTGCACTGCGAACCGCCGATCAGGAACGTCGCCTCCCGGTCCTCCCAGCACTCGAAGATGTTCGGGCACCCGGCCTCCTGGCACACGGTGTGCAGATCCTCGCTCTTCACGAGGGAGTGCAGCGCGGTGTACTCCGGGCCCATCTTCGCCTTGGTCTTGATCCATTCGGGCTTGCGCTCGATCGGCGTCTCGGCGTTCCTGATCTCCAGACGCAGCAGTTTGCGTCCTTCGGGGGCGGCGGTCATGCGGTGACTCCTGCGTACTCGTCGGTGAAGGCGATCGCGACGCGATCGACGATGTCGGTGGGGGAGACGTGAGCGCCGATGATCTCGCTCACGGTCGTGACGCCGGCATCGGTGATCCCGCACGGGATGATGCCGCGGAACCCGGCGAGCGTGTTGTCGCAGTTGAGGGCGAAGCCGTGCATCGTCACGCCCCGCTGCACCCGCACGCCGATCGCGGCGACCTTGTCCTCGGACAGGGGGCGGCGCACCCAGACGCCGCTGCGACCGTCGACCTGATAGCCGTCGACGCCGAGCGGGCGGAGGATGTCGATCAGCAGGCGCTCCAGGCGCCGGACGTGCGCGACGACGTCCATCGGCTCGGGAAGCCGAACGATCGGATAGCCCACGAGCTGCCCAGGACCGTGCCAGGTGATCTTCCCGCCGCGATCGACGTCGACCACGGGGGTGCCGTCCTGTGGACGCTCCTGCAGCTCCGTGCGCTTGCCTGCCGTGTACACCGCTTCGTGCTCGAGCAGGATCAGCGTGTCGGGGCGCGTGCCGTCGACCACGTCGGCATGGACTCGTCGCTGCAGCTCCCACCCTTCGGTATACGGCACGTACTGAGGGGCGAGTCCGGGTCTGAGGATGTCGAGCATGCGCTTCTCTCCGCATCGAAGGGTCCTGCATCGGCTAGTTGTATCGCGTCCAACAATACGCCCGATCGGCGATGCGGGCGCACGCGTCACGGCGCGCGGTACCGTGAGTGCATGACTGTGACCGGCCGTGCTGGGCGCCCAAAGGCGTCATCCCGCGAGACCCTGGCCGAGGCGGCATGCGAGCTGTTCCTCGAGCGCGGCTATGAGTCGACATCGGTCGCCGACATCACGCAGCGCGCTGGCGTCAGTCGATCGAGCTTCTTCAACTACTTCACCTCGAAGAGCGACGTGCTGTGGTCGAATGTCGATGAGCGCATCGCCACCGCGATCACGGCGCTCGAGGCACTCGGCGGCGAGGCGGACGGGCCTGCCGTGCGTGGCATCCTCCATCTCATCGTGCAGGACTTCGCTCCAGACCCCCTCGCGCTCGCGCTGCGGAACGCGGCGGCGATGGGGTTGCAGGACGAACTCGTCCGCGACACCGGCCTGCGGCACGCTCGTCTCGCCGCAGCGGTCTCGCGGGCGGCGGCAGCCTCCGGGGTCGACATCGTGCGCTCCGACATCCTCGGCGCCGCGCATGCTGCGGCCGTCCTGACCTCGCTGCGCGTGTGGGCGGAGCACGGTGCCGGCCTCGGCAGTCCCGATGGTGTGCTGCTCAGCGCCTTCGGTGCGATCCACGATCTTCCCTGGGCGTGAGCGACTGGCGCCTCGTGTGCGCCGTCCCCGCTCGCCGTCTCGCGTAGAATCGATGCACCATGGCTACCTTTGGCACGCTCTCCGACCGGCTCACCGAGACCTTCCGCAATCTGCGCACGAAGGGAAAGCTCACCGCGGCCGACGTCGACGGGACAGTCCGCGAGATCCGTCGCGCACTGCTCGATGCCGACGTCGCTCTCGTCGTGGTCAAGGAGTTCACCGCGAAGGTCCGCGCGCGCGCACTCGGTGACGAGGTCAACAAGGCGCTGAACCCGGCGCAGCAGGTCGTCCAGATCGTCAACGAGGAGCTCGTGCAGATCCTCGGCGGCGAGCAGCGCCGTCTGCGGTTCGCCAAGACCGCGCCGACCGTGATCATGCTCGCCGGCCTTCAGGGGTCCGGAAAGACGACCTTCGCCGGCAAGCTCGCCAAGCAGCTCGAGGGCGAAGGCCACACGCCGCTCCTGGTCGCCGCCGACCTGCAGCGCCCGAACGCCGTGAACCAGCTCCAGGTCGTGGCCGCGCAGGCCGGTGCCACGGTCTACGCCCCCGAGCCCGGCAACGGCGTCGGCGACCCCGTCAAGGTCTCCCGCGACGGCGTGGAGCACGCTCGCCGTCAGCAGCACGACGTGGTCATCATCGACACCGCCGGTCGCCTCGGTGTGGACGCTGAGCTGATGAAGCAGGCATCCGACATCCGCAAGGCAGTCGACCCCGACGAGGTGCTGTTCGTCATCGACGCGATGATCGGTCAGGACGCGGTGAACACCGCCAAGGCGTTCCAGGAGGGCGTCGACTTCACGGGTGTCGTGCTGTCGAAGCTCGACGGCGATGCCCGCGGTGGTGCGGCGCTCTCTGTGGCATCCGTCACCGGCCGCCCGATCATCTTCGCCTCGACCGGCGAGCGCCTTGAAGACCTCGAGCCGTTCCACCCCGATCGCATGGCGAGCCGCATCCTCGACCTCGGTGACATCCTCACCCTCATCGAACAGGCCCAGCAGGCCTTCGATGAGGAAGAGGCCGTCAAGATGGCGGAGAAGCTCGCGACCGAGCAGTTCACGCTCGAGGACTTCCTCGACCAGCTTCAGCAGATGAAGAAGATGGGGTCGATGAAGAAGATGCTGGGGATGCTCCCCGGCATGGGCCAGATGAAGCAGCAGCTCGAGGACTTCGACGAGCGCGAGATCGACCGCACGGAGGCGATCATCCGATCGATGACGCCTGGCGAGCGCCGTAACCCGAAGGTGCTCAACGGCTCACGCCGACTGCGCATCGCCCGCGGTTCCGGCATGACCGTGACCGATGTCAACGCGCTCGTGCAGCGCTTCGAGCAGGCAGCGAAGATGATGAAGACCGTCGCCCGCGGCGGCACGCCGAACATCCCGGGCATGGGCCCAGTGCCTGGCATGGGACGTCCCGGTGCATCGTCCAAGCGCGGCAAGAAGGGCAAGTCCTCGGGAGGCTCGCGCTCGGGCAACCCCGCCAAGCGCGCGGCCGAGAATGCCGGCATCGCGGCGAACGCCGCGCCCACCGGATCCGGCTTCGGCCTCGGCGGCGGTGCCAAGGCCGCCCCGAGCGCGGAGGAACTCGCCGAGATTCAGAAGCTCTTCGGCAAGAGCTGATCCGGCCCTCAGCGCAGCAGCGGACGCTCGAGCGGCGTGTGCGCCCGGCCGAGCGCGGTCCGGCGGGTCACGATCTGTCCTGCGACAAGCGCGGCCAGCACGACTGCGATGCCGATCAGCTGGATCGCGGTGAAGGATTCGGCTGCGATCGTCGCTCCCAGAACCGTTGCGACCACCGGTGAGAGCAGGGCCAGGAGACCCGGCGCGATGACCGGCAGCTCCTGGATACCGCGGAACCAGAGGGTGTAGGCGATGAGGCCGCCGACCGTGCCGAGCCAGAGGTAGCCGAAAAGGCCGCCGCCGTCGATCTCTGCGGGCACACCCTCCCAGAGCAGCGTCAGCGGCAGCAGGAACAGGCCGCCGGCCGTGAGCTGCCAGCCTGCATATGCGACGGCGCCGACGCCTGCAGGGCGGCCCCAGCGCTTGGTGAGGACCATTCCGGCGGCCGTGGCGGTGACCCCGCCGAGCGCGGCGATGATCCCGAGGGTGTCGAGCCCCGCCGCGGGGGAGAGCACCACGAGCGCGACCCCGCCGGCGCCGGCGGCGGCGATGGCCGCAGTGAGCGGACGGATCCGGTCGTGCAGGACCAGTGCACCGAGACCGAGGATGATGAGCGGCTGCGCGCCCGCGACGGCGGCTGCGACCCCGCCGGGCAGACGCTCCGCCGCGAGGAAGAGCAGCGGGAAGAATGCACCGATGTTGAGGATGCCGAGCACTGCGGCCTTCACCCACCACCCGCCGCTCGGGAGGCGGCGACCGATCGCGATCGCGAGCAGGCCGGCGGGGAGCGCACGCATCAGTCCCGCGAACAGCGGGTGTCCTGGCGGCAGCAGCTCGGTGGTGACGAGATATGTCGTTCCCCAGCTGATCGGAGCGAGCGCTGTGAGGAGGAGGGTGGCGAGCGGATTCATGACTTCAGCCTCCGCGCACTCACCGCATGAGTCCAACGCATTGTTGTCATCCGATGCATGAACCACGATCATGAGAGCATGGACCTCCAGCAACTCAGGTATGTCGTCGAGGTCGCCTCGACATCCAGCTTCACCCGGGCGGCTGCGCGATGCTTCGTGACGCAGTCCGCGTTGAGTCACCAGATCGCCGCACTCGAACGCGAGATCGGTCAGCGGCTCTTCCTGCGGTCGAGTCGACGTGTCGAGCTCACCGAAGCGGGCGAGGCGTTCCTCACGCAGGCGAGGATCGCGGTCGTCGCCGCTGACCGCGCGGCGGAGGATGCGGCGGCTGCCGGCGGCGAGGTCGTCGGCACGCTGCGGCTCGGCGTCATCCCCACCGTGACCGCGATCGACGTGCCGGAGGCGCTGGCGCGCTTCCGGGCGTCGCATCCGGCGGTCAGGGTCGAGTTGCAGGGCGGCAACAGCGACGACCTCATCTCAGCCCTGCGCCGGGGCGAGATCGACATCGCCCTGCTCGGCCTCCGCGACAGGAGCACACCGAGCGGCGTCGCCTCTCACGTGCTGTCCAGGGATGCGCTCGTGCTGGTGATGACGCCGTCTCACCGCCTCGCGGGGCGCAGGGCGCTCGTTCTCGCAGATGCGGCGGGGGAGACGTTCGCTGACTTCCCGACCGGCACCTCGGGTCGGGAGCAGAGCGATGTCGCGTTCGCCGCGGCCGGAATCGAGCGCGATGTCGCCTTCGAAGCCGACTCGGCCGCGCTCATCCTCGGTCTGGTCTCGGCGGGGCTCGCGATCACGCTGCTCGCACCGGGTGTCGTCGCAGCATCGGGGGCGGACCTGATCACAGCCAACGTCGAGGACGGGCCGCGGCGGATCGAGTACGTGGCCTGGCACGAACGTGCTCCGCGCAATGTGGCACGTGCGTTTCTCGACCAGCTCGGTGCGAGCAGCGAGAGCTGACCTGCTGACGACGAAGGCGGGCCCGGGATACCCCGGACCCGCCTTCGTCAGCGCGATGACGTCAGTTCACGTCTTCGTCGACCCAGTCCATCGACTTGGTGACGGCCTTGCGCCACAGGCGCAGCTGGCGGTCACGCTCGCCGTCTTCCATCGTCGGCTCCCAGCGCTTGTCCTCCTGCCAGTTCGCGGACAGGTCGTCGAGACCGTTCCAGAACCCGACGGCGAGGCCTGCGGCGTATGCGGCGCCGAGCGCGGTGGTCTCCGCGACGACGGGTCGCACGACCGGCACGCCGAGGACATCCGCCTGGAACTGCATGAGCGCGTCGTTGGCGACCATGCCGCCGTCGACCTTGAGCTCGGTCAGGTCCACACCGGCATCCGCGTTCACGGCGTCGAGCACATCGCGCGTCTGGAAGGCGACTGCCTCCAATGCCGCGCGAGCGATGTGGTTCTTGTTCGCGTAGCGGGTGAGGCCGACGATCGCACCACGGGCATCCGGACGCCAGTACGGCGCGAACAGGCCGGAGAACGCGGGGACGATGTAGACGCCGCCGTTGTCCTCGACCTTCTCGGCCAGCTCCTCGACCTCGGGCGCGGAGGAGATGATGCCGAGCTGATCGCGCAGCCACTGGATCAGCGATCCGGTGACGGCGATGGAGCCCTCGAGCGCGTAGTGCGTGGGCTGGTCGCCCAGCTTGTAGCCGACGGTCGTCAGCAGCCCGTTCTTCGAGTGGACGATCTCCTCGCCCGTGTTGAAGATCAGGAAGCAGCCGGTGCCGTAGGTGTTCTTGCTCTCGCCCTTCTGGAACGCCGCCTGACCGAAGGTCGCCGCCTGCTGGTCGCCGAGGATGCCGGCGATCGGCGTCTCACGGAGCAGCGAGGAGTCCTCGGCCGCACCGTAGACCTCGGAGGAGGAGCGGATCTCCGGCATCATCGAGCGCGGCACGCCGAACGCTTCGAGGATGTCGTCGCGCCACTCGAGCGTCTCGAGGTCCATGAACATCGTGCGTGATGCGTTGGTCACGTCGGTGACGTGCACGCCGCCGTCGACGCCGCCGGTGAGGTTCCAGAGGACCCAGCTGTCGGTGGTGCCGAAGATCAGGTCACCGGCCTCGGCCTTCTCGCGTGCACCGTCGACGTTCTCGAGGATCCAGGCGATCTTCGTGCCGGAGAAGTACGTCGCGAGCGGCAGGCCGACGACCGGCTTGAACCGCTCGACGCCGCCGTCGGCAGCCAGACGATCGACGATGTCCTGCGTGCGCGTGTCCTGCCAGACGATGGCGTTGTACGCGGGCTTGCCGGTGGTCTTGTCCCAGACGACAGCAGTCTCGCGCTGGTTGGTGATTCCCACCGCCGCGATGTCGTGACGCGTCAGGTCGGCGCGGCTCAGCGCCAGACCGATGACCTCCTGCACGTTGCGCCAGATCTCGGACGCGTCGTGCTCGACCCAGCCGGCCTTCGGCAGGATCTGCTCGTGCTCCTTCTGGCCCGTCGCGATGATGCTGCCCTTCTTGTCGAAGATGATCGCGCGGCTCGAGGTCGTTCCCTGGTCGATGGCGAGGATGTAGTCAGCCATAGTGTTCTCCTTTGAAATCAGGTCGTTCAGGCGAGGTGCAGCAGGACGGGCGCTGCCGCGGCAGCGATCGCACCACCGATGAGCGGACCGACGACGGGGACCCACGAGTAGGACCAGTCGCTGGAACCCTTGCCCTTGATCGGCAGGATCGCGTGAGCGATGCGCGGTCCGAGGTCACGTGCCGGGTTGATCGCGTAGCCCGTCGGCCCACCGAGCGAGGCGCCGATCGCGACGACGAGCAGTGCGACCGGGAGCGCCGTGAGCGGTCCGAGGCCTCCGGGGGTTCCGACCTCGATGTCGCCGTAGTCGGCGAACGCGAGGATCACGAAGACCAGCACGAAGGTGCCGATGATCTCGGTGACGAGGTTCCAGCCGTAGGAGCGGATGGACGGGCCGGTCGAGAACACGCCGAGCTTGTTGGCGGCCTCCGGCTCCTCATCGAAGTGCTGCTTGTACGCGAGCCAGACGACGATCGCACCGATGATGGCACCGACCAGCTCAGCGGCGGTGGCGACCAGGAACATCGAGAAGTCGATCGTGCCGGAGATCAGCAGACCGATACCGACGGCGGGGTTGAGGATGGCACCCGAGTACGCGGACACCAGGACACCGGCGAAGACCGCAAGGCCCCAGCCCCAGTTGACCATCAGGAAGCCGCCACCGAAGCCCTTGTTCTTGGCGAGCGCGACGTTCGCCACGACACCGCAACCGAGCAGCACGAGCATCGCCGTTCCTACCAACTCCGAGAGGAAGTAGAGACCGAGATTGACATCAGCCATGTCTTCATTGACCTTTCTTGCGGGTCAGGGCCCCTCTGCCCTGACCCATGAGTGGGAGTGCGTCGCAAGGAGGGCGACGGTCGGATCCCCCGTCAGCCGCGTGCGCGGGACGAGAGGTGAAGTCCATGCCGATCGTTCAGGAGTTCTCGCGTCTGGTCGAGCTCGGCATCGTGACGAGCACGGTCCCAGTCAAGCAGCGGCGCCAGCGCATCCGCGATCTCCTCGATCACGTGCTCGTCGGCGTTTCCGGTGAAGGCGATGCTCGTGCGGCGCAGGATGACGTCCTGCAGGCGCGCGACCATCTCGTTCTCAACCATCCACTCGAGCTCCCGCGTGGAGAGGTCGCCGCCGGCCAGTGGGGCGTCGTCGCCGTGCTCGATGTGCTCCCAGACCTGCGCTGCTCGCGTGCCGTAGCGGGTGAGCAGCTTCTCGGCGCGATCGCCGGCACCGGGCAGGTACTCCTGGATCCAGATGCGCTTGGCCTTCTCGGTGTGCGGGAAGTCGCGGCCGCCGCCGATCGCCCGACCCACGGTCGAGACGGTCCTGGTGCGGTCGATGAGACCGAGCACGATGTCGGACAGCGACTCGCCGAGCGCCCGGAACGTGGTCCACTTTCCACCGACGAGGCTGACGAGCGGGACAGCGCCCTTCTGGTCGACCTCGATGCGGTAGTCGCGCGACACGAACCCGGGGGCGGTGTCCTCGTGACGGGGCAGCGGACGGATGCCGGAGAAGCGGTACACGATCTGCTCGCGGTCGACGTCGATCTGGGGGAACACGTGGTGGATCAGATCGAAGAAGTAGTCGACCTCCTCCTCGGTGCACACGGCGACCTCGCGCGGGTCTGCGTCGATGTCGGTGGTACCGACGAGCACGCGGCCCTTGAGCGGGTAGATCAGGACGATGCGTCCGTCGGAGTGCTCGAAGAAGATCTCGCGTCCGCGGGTGGCCTCGAGCAGCTCGGGGTGGTCGAGCACGATGTGCGACCCCTTCGTCCCGCCCATGAAGCTGGTGTCGGCGCCGAGGGCGTCGTTCGTCAGGTCGGTCCATGGGCCCGAGGTGTTCACGACCACGTCGGCTGCGACCGAGAACTCGGTGCCGCTCTCGCGGTCGCGCAGCAGCACCGTGTCGCCGTCGCGACCGATGGCCTCGACGTAGTTCAGTGCCTGTGCGCCGGGGTGCGCGGCGAGTCCGTCCTGCAGCACGTCGAGCGCGAGGCGCTCCGGGTCGTGCATCGATGCGTCGTAGTAGGTCGCGGTGTACTTGATGTTCGGGTCGAGTGCCGGCAGCTCTGCGAGCGAGCGCTTGCGTCCGAGGAAGCGGTGACGCGGGACCGAGCCGCCGTCGCGCGAGAAGGTGTCGTAGATCGTCAGGCCGACCTTGATCAGGAAGGCGCCGCGCTCCTGGGGCTTGCCGCTCTTGTGCGTCAGGAAGCGCAGGGGAGCGGAGAGGATGCCTGAGAACGTCGAGTAGATCGGGATCGTGGTCTGCAGCGGCTTCACGTAGTGGGGCGCGATCTTCAGCAGACCGTTGCGCTCTTCCACCGACTCGCGCACGAGACGGAACTCGCCGTTCTCCAGGTAGCGGATGCCGCCGTGGATCATGTGGCTCGATGCCGAGGATGCGCCGGATGCGAAGTCGCCGCGTTCGACGAGGACGACATCGACTCCCTGCAGAGCCAGGTCACGGAACGCCGAGATGCCGTTGATCCCGCCGCCGATGAGAAGGACGCTCGTGCGTCCGGATTCACGAAGCGCGCCAACCGCGGCGCGTTCGGGTGATGAGTGTGTCGACTCGATCATCCTCGACCTCTTTTCATTGCTTGCCCTCAGCATCGACCTGTCTCCGGTTGCGCGCAAGTCGACTGCACATATGTGCAAGGATCGAGAACGAGGAGGTCATCATGGCTGGAGTGAGTGCGCAATCCCGCGACGCCAAGCTGATCGCGGCGCTCACCGCCGCGCAGCTCTACTACATGCAGGACAAGACCATGGAGGTCATCGCCCAGGAGCTCGGTACCTCCCGCTCCTCGGTGTCGCGGCTGCTGAGCTACGCACGCGAGAGCGGGCTGGTCGACATCCGCATCAATTCGCCCCTCGAACGGCTCGGCATCCTCGAGCAGCGCATCAGGGATCGTCACCGCGTCGCAGCGCACGTGGTGCCGATGTCCGAGATCGTCAGCGAGGTCGAACGCCTCGAACGCGTCGCGCTGACCGCTGGCAGGCTGCTGTCGCAGTTCGTGGACTCGAACATGATCGTCGGTGTCGCCTGGGGGTCGACGATCAGTGCGGTGAGCCGCGGGCTCACGCAGAAGGAGACGCACAACACCACGTTCGTGCAGCTCAATGGCGCCGGCAACACGCAGACCAGCGGCGTGGAGTACTCGAGCGACATCCTGCAGCGCTTCGGCAGCGCCTTCGGTGCGCAGGTGCAGCAGTTCCCGGTGCCGGCGTTCTTCGACGACCCGGCGACCCGTGAGGCGATGTGGCGGGAGCGCAGCACACGCCGCGTGCTCGACCTGCAGTCCAAGATGGACATCGCCGTGTTCAGCCTCGGGTCCCCCGCCGCAGAGGTGCCGAGCCGTGTCTACGTCGGCGGATACCTGGGTCGCGACGACTACCGCAGCCTCCGGGAGGATCACGCGATCGGCGACGTGGCGACCGTGTTCTTCCGTGCGGACGGATCCTGGCGGGACATCCGGGTGAACGCGAGAGCCACCGGACCGGGTCTGGATCGGCTTCGCCGTGTGCCACGTCGGGTGTGCGTCGTGTCCGGCATCCCGAAGCTCGTCAGCCTGCGCGCGGCGATCGCGGCCGACCTCATCACGGATGTGGTGCTCGACGAGGGCCTCGCGCGGCAGCTGCTCGAGGACTGAGCGCAGCCGGAGCGCGTGCTGGTGTCGAAGGACTGATATCCGCGTGCGGGCTGCGCGTCAGGACTCGTCGGTCGACGCCTCCGGACCGGAGCGGAACTCCCGGATCAGATGGTGCACGACGGCGCGCAGGTCGCCACCGGTGGCTTCGGCGACGGCCAGCTGGCGCGCATAGCTCGCGCCATCCGTGAGCGTGGTGTGGATGCTGCCGAGTTCCCTGGCGCATCCGAGCTCGACAGCGATCGGCGCGAGTTCGTCGATCGTCTGCGCGAGGTGCTCACGCACCGCACGCTGAGAACCGGCGTCGTCGACGATGAGGCGGGCGTCCAGGCCGTAGCGCGCGGCACGCCACTTGTTCTCGCGATGGAACCAGGCCGGCATCTGCGGCAGGGTCCGCCCTGCATCGATCTCGCGCGAGAAGTGCTCGACCAGCACCTGCACGAGTGCGGCGATGGCTGCGAGTTCAGGGAGCGTCGAGACGCCGTCGCATGCTCGGACCTCGATGGTGCCCCAGCGCGGCGCCGGGCGGATGTCCCAGCGCACTTCGGTGGCATCGGCCATGACGCCGGTGCGCACCATGTCTGCGAGGTAGCTCTCGAACTGCGGCCAGTCCTGCAGCGGCCATGGGAGTCCAGCCGTCGGCAGCTGCTGGAACACCAGCGCGCGGTTCGAGGCGTAGCCCGTCTTCTCACCGGCCCAGAAGGGGCTCGAGGCGGCGATCGCCTGCAGATGAGGGAGGTGGCCCGTCAGGGCGTTGATGATCGGGAAGACCTTGGTCGCATCCTCGACGCCCACGTGCACGTGGATGCCCCAGATCATCATGTTGCGGCCCCACCACTGCGTCCGCTCGATGAGCGTGTGATACCGGGTCTTGTCGGAGACCTGCTGCTCGTACCACTGCGCGAACGGATGGCTGCCGGCGGAGAGCAGCTCGATGCCGGCCGGATCCGTCGCCGCACGTACGGCGGTGATCGCCTGCGCGATGTCGTCGACCGCGTGCGCCACGGAGTCGCCGATGCCGCTGGTCACCTCGATGGTGTTCGTGAGCAGCTCGCCGGTCACGGTGTGCCGCTCGCTCTCGCTCTCGGCCTCGAGCGCGGCGAGCAGCTCCGGCGCGCGACCGACCAGGTCACCGCTCACGGGATCGGCGAGCATGATCTCCCACTCGAGACCGATGGTGGAGCGGGCAGACGGAGCGAAGTCGAGCGTCACGAGCACAGTCTGACACGCAGCTCCGGTCGCGCGGCAACCGCCGTGTCGCCGCGTTTCGCGCCTGGCCCTCCGATCTGGCAGAATAGAAGGTCGGACGACCTGCTCGACCCTCTATCCAGCAGTTGTCCTCCCTTTGAGCTTCCGCCGGGTGTGCACCCCACGCTCCAGGCGACCAGTTCCTTCCTTCCACACAATTCAGGAGAATCGTGGCTGTAAAGATTCGTCTCAAGCGCCTGGGCAAGATCCGCGCGCCGTACTACCGCATCGTCGTCGCCGACTCGAAGACCAAGCGCGATGGCCGCGTCATCGAGGAGATCGGCAAGTACCACCCGACCGAGGAGCCCTCGTTCATCGAGGTCGACTCCGAGCGGGCGCAGTACTGGCTCTCCGTCGGCGCGCAGCCGACCGAGCAGGTCGCCGCGATCCTCAAGATCACGGGCGACTGGGGCAAGTTCAAGGGTGACGCCGACGCGAAGTCCACGCTCAAGGTCAAGGAGCCCAAGGCTCCCTTCGAGATCGACGGCTCCAAGAAGTCCGTCGTGAAGCCCAAGGTCGAGAAGAAGGCGGAGGCCCCCGCTGAGGAGGCTCCGGCCGCTGACGCGGAGGCCGCTGAGGCTCCCGCCGCCGACTCGGAGTAATCCGTCGTGCTCGCCGCCGCGCTCGAACACATCGTCAAGGGGATCGTCGATCACCCGGAGGATGTCAGCATCAACGAATCCACATCGCCGCGAGGCGACCTTCTCGAGGTGCGTGTGCACCCCGATGATCGTGGACGTGTGATCGGGCGCGGCGGCCGCACCGCGAAAGCGCTGCGGACGCTCGTCACGGCCCTCGCCGACGGACGTCGCGTCCGCGTCGACGTCGCGGACGACTGACCGTGGTGCAGAAGGACAGCACCAACGGCAAGAACCAGCTGCGCGTCGGACGCCTCGTCAAGGCCCACGGCCTGAAAGGCGCGCTCAAGCTGGAGCTGTATACCGACAACCCCGAGCGGCGTTTTCACACCGGAGCCGAGTTCACGTTGCAGGTGCCTGAGGCATCTCCGTGGCACGGCAAGGACGTCACGGTGCGTGAGTACCGTGTGATGAACGGCAATCCCGTCGTCTTCTTCGACGATGTCGACGACCGCGAAGCCGCCGAGAGCCTCGTGCGGGCGATCCTCTGGATCGATCAGGACGATGACGAGGTCGAGGACAACGCGTGGTTCGACCACCAGCTGGTCGGCCTCGACGTGGTCCGTGACGGCACCGTCGTCGGTCGTGTGGTCCGCGTCGATCACTTCCCGGCACAGGATCTGCTGATCGTGAAATCCGGCGAGCGCGAGATCATGGTCCCGTTCGTGGAGGCCATCGTCCCCAAGGTCGATGTCGCACTCGGCCAGGTCATCGTGACCCCGCCGGCCGGGCTGTTCGAGGAGCTTCCGGAGGCGACGGACGACGAAGATGCAGCGTCCTCCGAGTCCGCGGCATCCGAGTGACCGCTGATACGGTTCCCTCGTGCGCATCGACGTCCTCTCCATCTTCCCGTCGTACTTCGACGGTCTGACTCTCTCCCTGCTGGGGAAGGCGCAGCACACCGGTCTCATCGATCTGCGCGTGCGCGATCTCCGCGAGTGGACCGGTGACCGTCACCGCACCGTCGACGACACGCCCTATGGCGGCGGTGCCGGCATGGTCATGAAGCCGGAGCCCTGGGGGCTCGCGCTCGATGAGGTCAGCGCGGACTCCCGCCCGACGATCATCTTCCCGTCTCCGGCAGGAGAGGTCTTCACCCAGGCGACAGCCCGCGACCTGTCGACGCGTGAGCATCTCGTGTTCGGCTGTGGCCGGTACGAGGGCATCGACGAGCGCGTGTTCGACTACGCGTCGACGCTCGGCGAGGTCCGACTCATCAGCCTCGGCGACTATGTGCTCAACGGCGGCGAGGTCGCCACGATGGCGATGATCGAGGCCATCGGTCGGCTGATCCCCGGTGTCGTCGGCAACCCCGAGAGCCTCGTCGAGGAATCGCACGAGGACGGGCTGCTGGAGTACCCCTCGTACACCAAGCCCTCGGTCTGGCGCGATCGTGCGGTGCCGGACGTGCTCCTCAGCGGCAACCACGCCGTGATCGCCTCCTGGCGGCGAGAGCAGCAGTTCGAGCGCACGCGTCGACGTCGTCCCGATCTCCTCCCGCCGGAGGGCGAGGCGGACTAGCGCTCAGGCAGGGGACGACCGACGTCCTCTGGTCGGGTGGCGCGTATCGGCCGCACCTACCGCATCGTCTCGATGCCATGGTCGATCTCGAACACGACCTGGTGCGGATGCCGGAGCGCCAGCGCACCCGGCGCATCGAGTCCTCGGAGTTCCGCGCGCAGCATCCGACCGATCATCTCGTGACTGACGAGCAGCGGCAGTCCCGCTGACACCCATCCGCAGCTCGACAGTGCCTTCCGCGCACGTGCCCGCGCCTGCGCATAGCTCTCCCCGCCGGGGAAGGCCCAGCCGTAGCGGTTCGCCGCCCGTTCCTCCCGGATCCCTGGGTACGCCAGATCGATCTCGTCCCACGTCATCCCGGCGAGCTCGCCGTGATGCACCTCGGCGAGCTCCGGCACCTCGACGAGATCGGCGCCGAGCCGTTCGGCGATGATCACCGCGGTCCGAAGTGCCCTGCCCAGCGGGCTCGAGCACACGGTGCGGATGCCGAGTCCTGCGAGGCGATCTGCCATCGACGTCGCCTGCGCGATGCCGTCCGCGGTCAACGGAGAGTCCAGTTGCCCCTGCAGACGGTGCTCGATGTTCCAGGTCGTCTGACCGTGACGCACCAGGAACACACGCTCGGGTACGTGACGATCCTGCGGAATCATGTGCCCAGGATGGCATAGCGGACGTTCGCAGGGCCGGTTCCGTGCGCTGCTACGGTCGAAGCATGGTGGATGACGCCCTCGCACGCTCCTTCGAATCGATCGGTGCGGACTACGACCGCTATCGTCCAGGCTTCCCGGATCGCGCCGCGGAGATCATCCTGCCCGTCGAGGTCGACACGGTGCTCGACCTTGGAGCAGGCACCGGCAAGTTCACTGGGCTGCTGACTACGCGCGCTGCACGTGTCGTGGCGGTCGAGCCGTCCGAGGCGATGCTCGATGTGCTCCGCCGGAATCTGTCGACGGTCGAGGCGGTGCTCGGATCGGCGGAACGCATCCCTGTGGCGGACGGCTCGATCGACGTGGTGACCGTCGCGCAGGCGTTCCACTGGTTCGACCGTGATCCCGCGTGCCGTGAGATCGCACGAGTGCTCGCGCCCGGCGGCGTGCTCGGCCTGCTCTGGAACCACTCGGATCCGGAATGCTCCTGGGACCGGGCGTGCCATCGCATCGCGCACCCCGCCGTCGGCGAATCGGATGCCACGACATCGAGCGCGGTCGATGAGCTCCCTGGTTTCGAGTTCGTGCGTCAGGAGACGGTGCGGTGGCGGGAGCGGGTCACCAGGACGACGTATCTGCGCCGCTGGGGGACTGTCAGCAGCTTCCTGGTCGCGGATGACGAGCGTCAAGCGGAGATGCTCCGCGCCGTCGAGACCGTGCTCGATTCCTCCGATGGCACCCGAGGACGCACCGAACTCGACCTGCCGCAGATCACGGACGTGTTCGTGTACCGACGTCTCTGACGTCGACGGCAGGTGTCTCGGGCTCAGTCCACGCCGAGGAACGAGCGATCCGTGAGGATGATCGGGCCGTCCGCCGTGATCGCGACCGTGTGCTCGGAGTGCGCGCCGCGCGAGCCGTCGACACTGCGAAGGGTCCAGCCGTCCGGGTCGGTGACGAGCTCGTCGGTCGTCGCGAGGAACCAGGGCTCGAGGGCGAGGACGAGGCCTGCGCGCAGCGGGAACCCTCGGCCCGCGCGACCGTCGTTCGCGACGTGCGGGTCGCCGTGCATGGTGCGGCCGACGCCGTGGCCGCCGAAGTCCGTGTTGATCGAATAGCCCTCGGCATGTGCGATCTCGGCGACGGAGGCCGAGATGTCGCCGATCTTGTTGCCCACCACAGCCGCGGCGATCGCCGCGTCGAGCGCGCGCTCGGTCGTGTCGATGATGCGCAGATCCTCGTCGCGGGGCGTGCCGACGACGAACGAGACGGCGGAGTCGGCGACCCATCCGTCGACCGAGACCGCGAAGTCCAGGGAGACGAGGTCGCCATCGCGCAGCGTGTAGTCGTGGGGGAGACCGTGCAGCACGGCATCGTTCACCGAGGTGCAGATGACCTTGCCGAACGGGCTCGCGCCGAACGACGGGTGATAGTCGATGTAGCAGGACTCGGCGCCGGCCTTGCGGATCAGGTCGTGTGCGTGGCGATCGATCGACAGCAGGTTCGTGCCCACCTTCGTCTCGGCGCGAAGCGTCGCCAGGGTCTCGGCGACGAAGCGTCCGGCCGCGCGCATCTCTTCGATCTCGGCGGGGGTGCGCAGTTCGATCATCGGGTGTCCTCTCGTCCTGTCCATTCTCCCCGATGTGACACAGATCGGTCGCCGCGCGCTCACAGCGAACACCGGGGCGGACCACAGGACCGCGTCGTACGATTTCATCATGTGGCTGCGACAGGCGTTCTTCCGCTGGCTTCTCCCGTCGGCGTTCCTGCTGCCGCTCTGGCTTCTGGTCGGCTGGGGCGTGTTCCAGGGTGGTTGGGCGATCCTCTGGGTGCTCTTCATCGCGATCCCGTCGGTGCTCGTCGGCCAGCTTCTGCTCACACTGCTCACCCGTTCGCGGCCGTCGGTGCGGGCCGAACGTGCTGTCTCGTGGTGGGACGTCGCAGGTTTCACGGTCTGGCATGGACTCACGATCGCAGTCGGATGCTTCATCGACGGCGCCTTCGGCTGGCTGTTGACAGCGGCGATCGTCGCTGGGCTCGGCCTCTTCTGGCTGCAGCTGTGGCAGCTGTGGAACGAGGCGAAGGGAAGCGGTGCGCGCCTGCGCGAGACGATCACCTGGCAGACCATCCCCACGGCTGAGGAGCAGGCGCCGCCGACGCGAGCGCACGAGGTCATCGTCGTGCGAGAGGCCGACATCAGAGACTGATCGCGGGGCGTTTTGTCCGGCAGTCGTATCCATGGCAGAATGGATCTTTGTGCCGTGACCGGCTCTGCCACAGGGGAGCCCGCGGACGCATCAGCGCCGTACGGCACACACACTTTCTTGTTCCTTCCATCATCATGCATGCGACCTGTGGCGAGTGCAGAGAGAGACGATCATGCAGATCCTCGACGCCGTTGACGCGGCTTCCCTCCGGTCGGACATCCCCGACTTCTTCCCCGGCGACACCGTCAAGGTGCACGTCAACATCACCGAGGGCAGCCGCTCTCGTATCCAGGTCTTCCAGGGCGTCGTCATCGGCCGTCAGGGCGACAGCGTGCGCGAGACCTTCACGGTCCGCAAGATCAGCTTCCAGGTCGGCGTCGAGCGTACCTTCCCGGTGCACTCCCCGGTGATCGACCACATCGAGGTCGTCACCCGCGGTGACGTGCGTCGCGCGAAGCTCTACTACCTCCGCCAGCTGCGCGGCAAGAAGGCGAAGATCAAGGAGAAGCGCGACCGCTGAGTCGCAGCTTCTCCACAGCACCCCGGGACACGATGTCCCGGGGTGCTGTGTTTTCCCCGGGGTGTGCGAACCTTGTTACTGCCGCCCGCAGGCGGTGCATGATTCTCGAAGGAACCTGATGACGACTGACACTCCGGCGGCCACCACACGCAGGCGGCGCCGCGGATTCCTCGTCTTCCTCCGTGACGTGCTGGTGATCGTGCTGATCGCCGCAGTCGTCTCCTTCGTCGTGAAGACCTTCGTCGTCCGCTCGTTCTACATCCCCTCCGCATCGATGGAGCGGACCCTGTTGGTCAACGACCGCATCCTGGTCGACGAGCTCACGCCGCGGTGGACCGGCTACGAGCGCGGTGATGTGGTCGTGTTCAAGGATCCCGGCGGATGGCTGGATGCGATGCCGCAGACCCCGGCGGGTCCGCCGCTGGTGGAAGCGGTCGACTGGGTGCTGAACTTCGTCGGCATCTCGGCATCCGATTCCCAGGATCACCTCGTCAAGCGCGTCATCGGGCTGCCAGGCGATCACGTGATCTGCTGCAACGCGCTCGGGCAGATCACCATCAACGGAGCCCCGATCGACGAGCTCAGCTATCTGAACCTCCCGGACGGCGACACGCAGGCGTCGAACGAGCCCTTCGATGTCGTCGTCCCCGAGGGGTCGGTCTGGCTGCTCGGCGACAACCGCGACCGTTCGAGGGACGCTCGAGCGCACCAGGACCTCCCCAGCGGTGGATTCGTGCCGCTGAGCAACATCGTCGGCAAGGCGTTCCTCACGACCTGGCCACTCGATCGCATGGGCTCGATCGACGGTCACCACCAGACGTTCAACGGCGTTCCGGATCCGGAATGACCGTCGTCGCACCGAAGCTCACCCTCGAGCGTCAGCTGCTGGGGGAGTGCGAGTTGATCATCTCGCTCGATGAGGTCGGGCGCGGTGCACTGGCAGGGCCCGTCGCGGTCGGCGCTGCGGTGATGGATGCCGCGGGCGCTCGGCGTCGTGTGCCCGAGGGCCTGCGCGACTCGAAGCTCGTGACGGAGAAGCGTCGTCCGGACGTCGCCGCGCGCGCGGCTGCCTGGGTGCAGGCATCGGCCGTCGGATGGGCGACCGCAGCCGAGGTCGACGAGGTCGGGATCATGCGCGCCCTCGGTCTTGCGGCGTCGCGTGCCGTGCTCGCTGTCGCCGCGCAGGGTGTGTCGACGGACGGTGCGCTGGTGCTGCTCGACGGCAACCACGACTACGTGTCAGCTGTGCACCCGGGCCCGCTCCGCGTGCGTCCGGTGATCAAGGCCGACCGCGACTGCGCATCGGTTTCGGCCGCCTCGGTGATCGCCAAGGTCGCGCGAGACACGCACATGGCGGAGCTGCACCTCGATCACGCCGCGTATCAGTGGAACCGGAACAAGGGCTATGCCAGTTCGGAGCACCAGGAGGCGATCCGCGAGCACGGTCTCTCGCCGTTCCACCGGGCTTCCTGGGCCATCGCGGCGGCGCCGACGCTCTTCTGAGTGCTGCATCCGGTCTCCGAGTGCTGCTCGGGGTCGTCGCGACTCTAGGATGGAGAGATCATGGATGAGGAAGCCTTCGACGACTACGACCGCGAACTCGAGCTGGCGCTGTTCCGGGAGTATCGGGACGTCGTGTCGCAGTTCCAGTACGTCGTCGAGACCGAACGTCGCTTCTACCTCGCGAACGAGGTCAATGTCGTCCGCCGGGACACGGAGCACGACTTCTACTTCGAGATCTCCATGAGCGACGTCTGGGTGTGGGACATCTACCGCGCCGATCGTTTCGTGAAGGCCGTCCGCGTGCTGACGTTCAAGGATGTGAACGTCGAGGAGCTGCAGCGCCGCGAGTTCGAGATCCCGCAGGAGCTCTCGCTCGACGGGGAGTGAATCTCCGCCTGCTCCGGTCCTCCACGATCTCGTTCTGCACAGGGGCAGGTTCTTCCGGGTTCTGACTGCGCACCGGCTGTTTCGCTGAATATCTCCATGGCGTGAGGGCGGTCATGGCGAGGCTGTCGATATGGCAGCGAAAGACATCCTCGGTCGTGCGGGCGAAGAACGAGCAGCACGGTACCTGACAGCTCATGGCTACACCGTGATCGATCGCAACTGGCGGTGCGCGCAAGGCGAGATCGACATCGTCGCGACCCGTGGCGACCTCCTCTCGATCGTGGAGGTGAAGACTCGTCGGTCTTCCGCGTTCGGTCACCCCTTCGAGGCGATCGACCAGCGCAAGCGACGACGGCTGTGGCAGCTCGCGCACGCGTGGTGTGACGCACATCGCGATCAGGTCGGCGGACGAACGGTGCGCCTCGAGGCGATCGGCATCATCGGATCCAACCCGGCGTCGGCCGAGGTCGAGCACCTCGAGGACATCGCGTGAGCACGGCCCGCACGTGGGCAGTGGCGCTGACGGGCGTCGACGGTCACCTCGTCGAGGTCGAAGCCGACCTCTCGAATCAGACGCCCGAGTTCCGGATCATCGGACTTCCGGACAAGTCGCTCGGCGAGGCCGTGCAGCGCGTGCACAACGCCTGCAAGAACACCGGGTTGGATCTCCCACGTCGACGTCTGACGGTGAACCTGTCTCCGGCGAGCCTGCCGAAGCAGGGCTCGGGGTTCGACCTCAGCATCGCCGTATCGACCTTGGCGGCCGGTGGTTCGATCAGCCCTCGCTCGATCGCCCGGACCGTGCACATCGGAGAGCTCGGTCTCGATGGCAGGGTGCGTCCGGTGCCCGGTGTGCTGCCTGCAGTCTTCGCGGCCGCGCGCGCGGGATTCGAACGTGTCGTCGTCCCGAAGGCGAATGAGGAGGAAGCGCGGCTGGTGCCGGGTGTCGAGGTGATGGCCGCTGGCTCCCTGGCTCAGGTCGCGGTGTGGCACGGCGCGGATGTGGAGGTGCCGGAGGTCGAGTCCGTGGGTGCGACCGCGGTCGAGCAGGTGGACGAGCAGATTCTCGATCTCGTTGACGTCATCGGGCAGGATGAAGCAGTCGAGGCGCTCATCGCGGCTGCGTCCGGAGGGCATCACCTGCTCCTGAGCGGTCCGCCAGGGGCGGGGAAGACGATGCTCGCTCGCCGGCTCCCCGGAATCCTTCCTCGCCTGTCAGAGGACGAAGCGCTCGAGGTCGCCTCGATCCGGTCCTTGAGCGGGGGAGCGCCCGTCCGTCTGGATACGGGGCCGCCGCTGGAGGCGCCGCATCACAGTGCATCGGTTGCAGCGCTCGTCGGCGGCGGATCGCGGACCGCGCGCCCCGGCGCGATCGCCCGCGCACATCGGGGCGTGCTCTTCCTCGACGAGGCTGCCGAGTTCTCACGTGTCGCGCTCGATGCGCTGCGGCAGCCGCTGGAGTCCGGCGCGATCGAGGTGAACAGGGCCGGGTTCACTGCCCGGTTCCCCGCGCGGTTCCAGCTGGTGCTCGCAATGAACCCGTGTCCGTGCGGGAATCACGGCGTACGCGGTGCCGAGTGCATGTGTCCGCCGATGGCGATCCGCCGCTACGCGACCCGGCTGTCCGGGCCGTTGCGTGATCGAGTGGACATCGACCTCCAGGTCGCGCGAGTGGCTGCTCGCGCGGCCACGGCTGGGGGTGCGGCTCGCACCTCGACCGCTGATGCCGCGACTCGGGTGCTCGCGGCGCGCGGAAGAGCCGCCGAACGCTGGAGGGGGACGCCGTGGCGACGGAACGCGGAGATCCCCGGCACGTGGATGCGCCAGGGAGCGCTGCGGCTCAGTGCCGCAGACCGCGCGCCCCTGGATCGGGCGCTCGAACGCGGGCTGCTCACGCTCCGCGGGTACGACCGGGTGCTGCGCCTGGCATGGACCATGGCGGATCTCGCAGAGCGCGAGCGGCCGGGCCTCGATGAGGTCGGTCGCGCCCTGCATCTGCGCCGGGGGTGGACACCGTGATCGACGAATTGTTGCAGGATGCTGATGTCGTTGCGGCTGCGTCGAGCCTGCGCGCCGACGGCTCCGAACTGGACGACGCGATCGCCAGGGCAGCGTGGAGCGTGATCGCCGAACCGGGTGACGGCGTCGCCGGGGCGGTCATCAGCCAGTTCGGATCCGTGGAGGCGCTGCGATTCGCGCTCGACGACCGTCGGCGCGGCGGGTCGGCCGGCAGCGCGTCGTTCCCGCGCGCGGATCGCGCGCTCACGGAGGCCAGGGACCGATGGCGTCTTCGCGGATCGACACGTGGCGTCCGCGATGCCCTCGAGGGTGCGCGCGATGTGGGCGCGACGCTGCTGCTGCCAGGTGACGCGAGCTGGCCCACGTCGCTCGATGATCTCGGCGCGAACGCGCCGAGCGCCCTCTGGGTGCGGGGCGACGCGAGCCTGCTCGCCCCTGGTCCGCGTCTCTCGATCGTCGGCGCGAGGGCATCGAGCAGCTACGGTGAGCTGATCGCCGCCGAGATCAGCGGCGACCTGGCGGATTCCGGCACGGTGATCGTGTCCGGAGGAGCGTACGGCATCGACGGTGCGGTCCATCGCGCGGCTCTGGGCGTCGGCGGTTCGACCGTCGCCTTCCTGGCGGGCGGGGTCGATCGGGCGTATCCCGCTGGGCACGCGTCGTTGTTCCGCCGCATCGCCGAGCAGGGAGCGGTCGTGAGCGAGCTGCCCTGCGGCGCGGCGCCGACGAAGTGGCGGTTCCTCGCACGGAATCGGCTGATCGCCGCTCTCGGGGACGCCACGGTCGTGGTCGAGGCCGGGTGGCGCAGTGGATCGCTCAACACTGCGGGGCATGCGTCGGCGCTCGGGCGTCCGCTCGGCGCCGTGCCGGGTCCCGTGACGTCTGCCGCTTCGGCCGGGTGCCACAGGTTGCTCCGTGAGTACGACGCCGTGTGTGTGACGTCCTCCGCCGACGTCCGCGAGCTGTGCGGGCACGCGGCCGCCGCTGGTCCGACCGCTGGAGCTGACGACCCGCGACAGGTGCGGCTGCTCGACTCGATGAGCACTCGCACCGCCGTGACATCCGCTGAACTCTCGCGACGATCCGGTCTGGCGCCGGACACCGTGAGTTCGATGCTCGGTCTCCTCGAACTGGAGGGCGTCGTGGAGCGGGCGGGCGAAGGGTGGCGGCGTGCCGGTGCGAAGCACTCGGGCGGATAGAGCGCCCGGATCACAGCGCTCGACGACGAGCGATCTGCGAGCTGCACGGTCCGCGGCGGCGAGGCATCGTGCCAGGAGCGACGATGAGCGGCATGCTGAAGCAATGGACCTCGGAGAAGCCGCGCAGGCGTTCGTCGAGCACCTGGAGCAGGTGCGTCGGCTGTCTCCGGCGACCGCGCGAGCGTATCGTTCGGATCTGCGTGACCTGCACGCCGCAGCCGGTGACGTCGATCTCGATGCGGTCGATCTCGAGACGCTGCGGGACTGGCTCTGGACGGCGACGCAGCGCGGTGATGCACGCTCCACGCTCGCCAGGCGGGCCGCGGCCGCTCGCTCCTTCTTCAGCTGGGCGCACGAGAACGAGCTGATCGAACACGACCCGAGTCTCCGGCTGATCGCTCCGAAGCGCGGACGATCCCTGCCGACGGTCGCGTCGCGCGATGCGATGGCCGGGCTGCTCGACGCGCACCGCGATGCCGCCGCGTCCGGGGATCCCATCGCGCTCCGCGACCACGCGATGCTCGAGCTGCTGTACGGCTCCGGCATCCGGGTCTCGGAACTGTGCGGACTCAACGTCGACGATGTCGATCTCGACCGCGGCACAGCGCGAGTGCTCGGCAAGGGCGCGAAAGAACGGGTCGTTCCGTTCGGTGCACCGGCCCGGGACGCGGTGTCGGCGTATCTCACCCGTGGACGGAGCGCGCTCATCGCCCGCGCGGTGTCGGCGACGCCCGGCCTGTTCCTCGGCTCACGCGGCGCCCGGATCGGACCACGCGCCGTCTACGAGCTCGTGGCGCGCGTGCTCTCGCCCCTGGTCGGCGAGGACACCGTCGGTCCGCACGCGCTGCGGCACACCGCGGCGACGCATCTGCTCGACGGCGGAGCCGATCTTCGTGCCGTGCAGGAGATTCTGGGGCACGCGAGCCTCGGAACCACCCAGATCTACACGCATGTGTCAGCGGAGCGCCTCACCGCCACCTATCGGCTGGCGCACCCGCGGGCGTGACCCTGTGTGATCCTGCGGCCCGGCTCACGCGCAGCACGGCAGCAGGATGGCTCGGGAGACGCCGCCGAACAGCAGCAGCGGATTGATGTACACCCCATCCAGGCGCACGCCGAGGTGCATCGCGCCCTGGTCGGTGTGGCCGCCGGTCGCGACGGTGCCGATCGCCTCGCCTTCCGCGACCGAGTCCCCGGGGCGTAGCGAGGAATCCACGGGTTCGAAGGTCGTGACGAGGCCGCCATCGTGCTCGATCGTCAGCACTGGACGATCGACGACCGTGCCGCGGAACGCCACCACGCCCGACGCCGGCGCGACGACGACCGAGTCGATCGCCGCCTCGACGTCGATGCCGCGGTGACCCGCGCCGTACGCGTGTGCCGGTGCACGGAAGGCTTCGAGCACCACCCGGACGCCCGGCGTCGGCCATGTCCAGCGCGCGGATGGAGCATCGGCATCGGCATCGGCATCGGCAGGCTCAGGCGCATCGGTCGACGCACGCACATGGGTGGGAGCGGCAGCCGCGACGGCCGACGGCGAAGCGGCGAACGCAGTCAGGAGCACCGCGAGGACGCCGAGCACGCGAAGAGCAATCGTCATTCCGACATCATGACCGTCGACGCAGGCAGCGGATCCTCGGGGCGAGGCCGCGCGTCGGCAGCGGGGGAGAGTCGCTGAGACAGGGGTCATGTGCAGGCAGGGTGCGCGCCGTATGCAGGCAGTGCGGGCCGCCGCATCCTGTATGCTGGAGGAGCACCTCGAATCCGAGGTGACTACGCGTGCCCAGAGCGACTCCGGTCGTGGCATCCACTCCCTCAGGTCCTTCGCGAGAAGGCGGGTGTGCGCCGGGCACCAGGAAGTCCGATCCTCCGATCGGCTTGACAACCTCAACGGCGCACGACGCGCCAGAACAAGGAGACGACCATGGCTGTGGTCACCATCCGCCAGCTGCTCGACAGCGGCGTGCACTTCGGACACCAGACTCGCCGGTGGAACCCGAAGGTGAAGCGCTTCATCCTCACCGAGCGCAGCGGCATCCACATCATCGACCTGCAGCAGTCGCTCGGCTACATCGACAAGGCCTACGACTTCGTCAAGGAGACCGTCGCCCACGGTGGCACGATCCTCTTCGTCGGCACCAAGAAGCAGGCGCAGGAGATCCTCGCCGAGCAGGCCACGCGCGTCGGCCAGCCCTTCGTGAACCAGCGCTGGCTCGGTGGGCTCCTCACCAACTTCCAGACGATCTCCAAGCGTCTCGCACGTATGAAGGAGCTCGAGGAGCTCGACTACGAGGTCCCCGCGAACAGCGGCTTCACGAAGAAGGAGCTCCTGCTCAAGAAGCGCGAGCTCGACAAGCTGCACAAGTCGCTCGGTGGTATCCGCAACCTCACCAAGACGCCTTCGGCCATCTGGGTCGTCGACGCCAAGCGTGAGCACCTCGCGATCGACGAGGCCAAGAAGCTCGGCATCCCCGTGATCGGCATCCTCGACACGAACGCCGACCCGGACGACTTCCAGTACCCGATCCCCGGCAACGACGACGCGATCCGCTCCGTCTCGCTGCTGACGCGCATCATCGCCGACGCCGCTGCCGAGGGCCTGCAGCAGAAGCACAACCCGGAGTCGGGCGACGCAGAGCCGCTGGCCGAGTGGGAGAAGGAGCTTCTCGAGACCCCCGTCCAGGAGTCCGCAGACGCTGCTGCTGTCGAGCCGGCCGCCGACGAGGCTGCTGTCGTCGAGACGCCCGCCGCCGACGAGACCGCTGCTGACGAGGCCGGTGCCGAGGCGCACGACGAGGCCATCGCCGCCGCTTCCGGTGAGGAGACCGCTGAGGTCGCCGCAGCCGAGGCCGCAGACGCCAAGTAATCCCCTCGTACACACATTTAGAACCAAGCAAGGAGCCACCACACATGGCCAACTTCACCATCGCCGACCTCAAGGCGCTGCGTGAGCAGCTCGGAACCGGAATGGTCGACACCAAGAAGGCGCTCGAGGAGGCTGACGGCGACGTCCAGAAGGCCACCGAGATCCTGCGTCTCAAGGGTGCCAAGGGCAACGCGAAGCGTGCCGACCGTTCCACGAGCGAGGGACTGATCGTCGCTCGTGAGCAGGACGGCGCCGTGACGCTGATCGAACTCGCCTGCGAGACTGACTTCGTCGCCAAGAACGACCGCTTCATCACGCTGGCCGAGAAGGTCGCCGACGCGGTGTCCGCCATCAAGGCGGACTCCGTCGAAGCAGCTCTCGCCGCCGAGGCTGGCAGCCAGACCGTCGAGCAGCTGATCTCGGAAGAGGCAGCCATCATCGGCGAGAAGGTCGAACTGCGTCGTGTGCGCACGGTGACCGGCGACAAGGTCGAGGTCTACCTGCACCGCACGAGCAAGGACCTGCCGCCGCAGATCGGTGTCGTCGTCGCCTACACGGGTGACGACGCCGAGACCGCTCGCAGCATCGCGCAGCACATCTCGTTCGCCAACCCGTCGTACCTGTCCCGTGAGGACGTGCCGACCGAGGCTGTCGAGAAGGAGCGCGAGATCGTCACCGAGATCTCCCGCAACGAGGGCAAGCCGGAAGCGGCTCTCCCGAAGATCGTCGAAGGTCGCGTGTCCGCGTTCATCAAGCAGGTCGCCCTGCTCGAACAGGACTATGCGAAGGACAACAAGCTCTCTGTCGCCCAGGTGGCGAAGGACGCCGGTATCACCGTGACGGACTTCGCGCGCTTCAAGGTCGGCGCGTAGCAGAGTCGAAGGGGTTCGGATCGTCGAGATCCGAACCCCTTCTTCATGCCCACAAGGCACTATCTTGAATCGGGACGAGAGGACACCCCTGATATGACTGAACGCACCGGACGCCGCCGCGTCCTTCTCAAGCTCTCCGGTGAGGCTTTCGGAGCCGGTCAGCTGGGGGTCAGCCCCGATGTGGTCTCCCAGATCGCACGTGATATCGCCGCAGCGGTCGACCGGGTCGAGGTCGCGATCGTCGTCGGCGGTGGCAACTTCTTCCGCGGCGCCGAACTCAGCCAGCGTGGCATGGACCGTGGACGCGCCGACTACATGGGCATGCTGGGCACCGTCATGAACGCCCTCGCCCTGCAGGACTTCCTCGAGCAGGCCGGTGCCGCGACCCGCGTGCAGTCCGCCATCTCGATGACCCAGGTCGCCGAGCCCTACATCCCGCGCCGGGCCGAGCGTCACCTCGAGAAGGGTCGCGTCGTCATCTTCGGCGCCGGCGCAGGTCTCCCGTACTTCTCCACCGACACGGTCGCCGCGCAGCGTGCACTCGAGATCGGCGCTGACGAGGTGCTCGTCGCCAAGAACGGCGTCGATGCGATCTACACCGCCGACCCGAACAAGCACGCCGACGCAGAGCGCATCGAGCGGGTCACCTACCGTGATGCGCTGCAGCGCGGCCTGAAGGTCGTCGACTCCACCGCCTTCAGCCTGTGCATGGACAACAGCATGGACATGCGCGTCTTCGGCATGGAGCCGGCAGGCAATGTGACCCGTGCGCTCCTCGGCGAGCCGATCGGCACACTCGTCACCGCCTGAGCGTGTGACACGGCGGAGATGACTTCGCCCGATAGAATTTGCAGAACACCCCGACGATAGGAGTCACCGTGATCGCGGACGTCCTCGCTGAAACCACCACTCGTATGAACCGGGCGGTCGAAGCTGCCAAGGAGGACTTCTCCACGGTGCGCACCGGTCGTGCGAACCCGCAGCTCTTCCAGAAGGTGCTCGTCGACTACTACGGCACCCCGACGCCGATCGGGCAGCTCGCCTCGATGGCGAACCAGGAAGCACGCACGCTCATCATCACGCCGTACGACAAGTCGGCGCTGAAGGCCATCGAGCAGGCGATCCGCGACATGCCGAACCTCGGGGCGAACCCGACGAACGACGGCAATCTGGTGCGCGTCACGATGCCCGAACTCACGGCCGACCGCCGCAAGGAGTACGTGAAGCTCGTCAAGACCAAGGCAGAGGACGCGAAGGTGCACGTTCGTGGCATCCGTCGCAAGTCGAAGGACGAGCTGGACGCGCTGAAGAGCGAGCTGGGCGAAGACGAGATCGCTCGCGGTGAGAAGGAGCTCGACGTCCTGACCCGCCAGCATGTCGACCTCATCGACGACGCGCTCAAGCGCAAAGAGGCCGAACTCCTCGAGGTGTAATGGCGATGTCCGACGACACGCGAGACGCCGAGGAGGGCAAGCCGGCGCGAGGAGATTCGCGTCAGCAGGCCGTCCCCGACGCGGGTGCGCCGCTGGCTGACGCGGCGTTCCCCGGGTTCGACACCGCCAGCATCCCGCCGCGTCCGCCCATGCCGGCGAACACCGTGAACGCAGGTGGCGTCGGGGGACCCGCGATCGATCTGCTCGACACCGCGGATCACAACGCGATCCGCGAACAGTGGCGCGCTGCCCGTGACGAGCTCGGAACGCACGTGTCGTATGCCCGGGATCAGCTCGATCAGGCGAACGAGCGGATCAAGGAGCGAACCGGACGCGACCTCATCCTCGCCATCCTGATCGGCCTGGCCTTCGGCGCAGCGCTGCTCGGATCGCTCCTGTTCATCAAGATCCTGTTCGTTCCCTTCGCCCTCGCGGCTGCGCTGCTGGGCGTGTGGGAGCTGTCCCGCGCCCTGCGCTCCGCTGGTCGTCGCGTCGACGTCGTGCCGCAGCTGATCGCTGCCACGCTGCTGGTGCTCTCCGCCTACTTCGCCGAGATCTGGCTGTGCTGGATCATGCTGTTCCTGGCCGTCGCGTTCGTGATCGTCTGGCGTCTGATGTCGCAGATGATCGAGAGGGACGGCCGGACGTACGGTGACGTCCTGGCGGATGCGGTCGTCGGCGGGTTCGTGCAGATCTACGTCCCGTTCCTCGCCGGTGTCGCCCTCATCCTGCTGAAGCAGGAAGGCGGCCAGTGGTGGGTGCTCGGATTCATCGCCGTGGCCGTCGCTGCCGACACCGGTGCGTATGCGGCAGGTCTCGCGTTCGGCCGTCATCCGATGGCTCCGAAGATCAGCCCCAAGAAGACCTGGGAGGGCTTCGCCGGGGCGGTCGCGGCATCCTTGATCGCGGGCGTCCTGCTCGCTCTGTTCCTGCTCGACCTGCCGTGGTGGATGGGGCTCGTGTTCGGAGCGTCGATCCTGCTGACGGCGACGCTCGGCGACCTCGGCGAGTCGATGCTGAAGCGCGACATCGGCATCAAGGACATGAGCTCCTGGCTCCCTGGCCATGGCGGCCTGCTCGACCGGCTGGACAGCATCCTGCCGTCGACGATTCCCGCCTTGGCTCTCTATTTCCTCTTCTCACCCTGGGTGGTGTTGTGATGACAGAACGATCACTCGACGAGACCGAACCGCAGGCGCCTCCGGCGTTCGCGCTCACGAGCGGACGGACACTGGGCTACCACCGCGCCGCAGTGGACACATTCCTCGCGTCTGCACGACGGGAGTTCGAGACCGGGGGAGAGCAGCTCGACGCAGCCGATGTCCGCACGGCATCGTTCCCACTCGTGAAGAACGGCTACGTCGTCAGCGACGTCGATGCCGCTCTCGGTCGCGTGGAGGACGCCTTCGCCGCGCGCGAACGGGAGCGAGTCGTTCGCACCCGTGGCGCCGGTGCGTGGGTCGAGAAGGCGCGTGAGGACGCGCAGGTGATCCTCGATCATCTGACCCGCCCGCGTCGTCACCGGTTCGCGCGAACCGGTGTGCTGACCTTCGGGTACCGGATCGACGAGGTCGACCACGTGACCACCAGGATCCTCCGTTACCTGCGCGACGGCGAGTCGCTCTCCGCCGAGCAGCTGCGCTCAGCGGCCTTCCGGATGCAGCGCGGCGGGTACCGGGAGGAGCAGGTGGATGCCCTGCTCGATGCGACCATCGACGTCATCCTGGCGGTGCGTTGATCGCTCCCATGGCTGTCTCAGGCGGCATTGCGTAGACTGTCCTTCATCGTGAACTCTCGAAACGACATGACTCCTGTACGAAGCGATGCCGCGCTGGTGCCCACAGCGTTGGCGCGTCCGTCGCGCTCGGGCACCCGTCGCTGGTCACGTCGGCGCGGTGTGGTCGGTGTCTTCGCGTCTCTCGCGGTCGTCGGATTCGCCGGGGCGATCGTGGCCCCGACCGGTATCGCGCTCGCAGATCCGGTCTCGCCCGATTCGCCGGAGTCCGCGTACTCCGCCGCGCTCGAGGACACCCAGAACCTGACCGTGACCGTGGAGGGCGCTGACATCGCGCCCATCGCGCGAGGCACCTTCGAGGTCTATGTGACGCCGAAGCCGACTCCGACGCCCGAGCCCGCTTCGACAGCGAAGAAGTCGAACTCGGGCACGAGCACCGGCGGAGGCGGACCGCTCTTCTACACGGGCGGAGGCGCTCCTGCCGAGTGGATGGCAGCGGCCGGCATCGCGGCCGAGGATCAGGGCTACGTCGACTACATCGTGTCGCGTGAGAGCGGCTGGAACCCGAACGCGACCAACAAGTCCTCCGGCGCGTGCGGTCTGGTGCAGGCGCTCCCGTGCAGCAAGGTACCCGGGAACGGCTACGACCCGGTCGACAACCTCCGCTGGGCGACCGGCTACGCCACCGGGCGATACGGCAGCTGGGCGGGCGCGTACAACTTCTGGACCAACAACCACTGGTGGTGAGCCGGTGCCATGCCCCGCTCCCGACGCCGGCCTCAGGCGCGCCCTGATGCTGAAGACTCGCTCGATCGGCTGATCGCCGGCTGGAAGCGCACCGAGACCCGTCGTGGCACGGAATGGACGGTGCAGCCGGTCTCGGCTGCGCAGGCGCAGAAGGAATACCTCTGCCCCGGCTGCGGCAGGCAGATCGTCGAAGGCACCGCTCATCTGGTCGCCTGGAGGGCGGATGGCGTCCTGGGCGACGCCGCCGACCTGGCAGCTCGCAGACATTGGCACACACACTGTTGGAGGATGGCGTGAGCATGGAGATCCGCGGACCGATCGAGCTTCCGGCTCGTCGCGAGGACATCGTCCTGGAGACGGCTGACGAGCTGCGTCTTGTCGGCGAGCTCGCGCAGCCGGAGAGCGGTGCGCCGGTGGCGACGCTGGTGACCCTGCATCCACTCCCCACCGCGGGCGGATTCATGGACTCGCACATCCTGCGCAAGGCTGCCGGCCGTCTCCCCGCGCTGGCCGACCTCGCGGTCCTCCGCTTCAACACCCGCGGCACGACTTCGCCGCGGGGCACCAGCGATGGCGCCTTCGACGGGGGAGCGGCAGAGCAGTTCGACGTCGCGGCCGCCATGGCGTTCGTGCAGGAACGGGCTCTTCCTCGGCCCTGGCTGCTCGGCTGGTCCTTCGGCACCGAGCTCGCGCTGAAGTACGGACGTCAGCACGACATCGAAGGAGTGATCCTGCTGTCGCCGCCGCTGCATCGAGCGACTGATCAGGAGGTGGCGGCATGGGCTGAGACCGACGTACCTGTCGTGGTGCTCGTGCCGGAGTTCGACGACTATCTGCGTCCGGCTGAGGCCGCCGAACGATTCGCCTCGATCCCGCAGGCCACGCTGATCGCGGTCGAGGGCGGGAAGCACCTCTGGGTCGGCGAGACCCAGACACGACGCGTGCTCACGGAGATCGTCGCGGCCGTGAACCCGGCTGCACTGCCGCTGGCCACGCACTGGCCCTCGGCGGATTGAGCATCGCCGTCAGAGTTCGTTCATCCGCGGGATGAGCACCTGGCGGTAGATGATCAGGATGCTGGCTGCCACCGGGATGGCGATCAGTGCGCCGAGGAGTCCGAGCAGGCTGCCGCCGGCGAGGGCAGCCACGACGACGACTGCTCCGGGGACGGACACCGCTCGGCTCATGATGCGCGGCGAGATGACGTAGGCCTCGATCTGCATGTAGATCAGGTAGTAGATCGCCGCAGCCAGTGCGGTCTGCGGCGACCCGAGGCCTGGGATCAGGCAGATGAGCACGATCAACGTCGACCCGGTCAGGGTGCCGACGAGCGGGATCAGCGAGAAGAAGAACGCGATCACGGCGAGCACGGCGGGGAACGGCGCCTGGATGATCGACAGGTAGATCGCGCTGAGGATGCCGTTGATGACGCCGAGCGAGACCTGCCCCATCACGTAGTAGCCGACCGAGTCCGTGATCTGATCTGCGAGGTCGATGAAGCGCTCACGCTTGGATGCCGGCGCGAGCTGGTAGACGGCCCGCTTGAGCGACGGCGTCGAGGCGGTCAGGTAGATCGTGAGGATCAACACGATGAAGGCGCCGAACATGCCGGCGAGCACCGCGCCGCTCGCCGCCAGCACTCCCTGACCGATCGACCCGCCGATCGAGGCGATGTTCGTCGTCAGCCAGTCGGAGACGTACGCGAACACGTCATCCACTTTGAGATTGGGGAACGTGCCGACCATCCAGTCGCGGATGTCGTCGAGCAGGGTCTGCCGTTGCACGATCGCCGTGATCTCGGTCACCAGCTGCGAGATCTGCGCCACCAGGACAGGGATGACGATCAGGATGATGCCGACGAAGACGGCGAGCACGCCGAGGATCGTGACCAGCACCGCGAGCCAACGCGGAAGCCTGCGCCGCTCGAGGAACGTGACCAGCGGGTCGAGCCCGAGGCTGAGGAACAGCGCGGTGCCGACATACAGGAGCACCGTCGACAGGTTCTCGACGCTGCCGATCAGCAGGATGCCCAGACCAACGCCGAGCGTCGCCACGAGGGCGGTGCGGAACGGGTTGTGAATCTTCATCTGAGCTCCTCGGTACGGCTGCTGCCAGGCTACCGAGGAGGTGGCCGCGCGAGCCCGCGACGTGCCGTGCGTGGCGGACGCGAACCAGCTCGTGGGCAACACACAGCTGGTTTTCGCTAGTCTGGAATGTCGAGTGTTGCGTCTGGACGGCAGTCCGTGACGCGTGAGGAGACTATTCGTGCGTTTCGTATGGGCCGTCGTGGCCTTCGTGCTGGCTGCAGTGCTCATCGGAGCCGGTATCGCTCAGCGAACCATCTTCATGGGTCCGTCCTCCGAGCAGACGAGGGTCGAGGTCGCGGAGCCTGCGCCGTTCCTGCTCATGGACGGCGATGTGCTGCGCAGCCACCCCGGTACTCAGACCCTGCTGATCCGCGGCGACGGCGATATCTTCGCCGCGTACGGTCGGACCGCAGACATGCAGGCGTGGCTCGCCGATTCCGACTACAACCACGTGACGGTCGGCGATGACGACGAGCTCGATGTCGAGCATGTCGCCGCGCAGCAGGAGCCTGCCGCGTCCGAGACCGAGGCGCCGAGCGACGGCACCGAGGCACCGACGGAGGATCCCGTCGCCCGGAACCCCGTCGGCTCCGATCTCTGGCTCGACTCGTTCAGCGATACAGACCGATTGATCGCCGACAACATGCAGCTTCCGGAGGGCGTCAGCGTCCTGGTCGCCTACGACGGGACGAAGAGCGCTCCCGACGATGTCGTCGTCTCTTGGCCGCTCGACACCACCACGCCGCTCGCAGGCCCGCTCATGGCTGCCGGTGGCGCAGTGCTCCTGGTCGGCCTGATCCTCTACATCCTCGGCATCCGTCACCAGCGTCGTGGCCGTGGTCCGCGCCGCAAGGGCCCCGGCCCGCTGCCGATCACGGAGCCCATCGACGTCGCCGCGCTGCCGCCGAGCGAGCGTGCTGCACTCGATGCCCCGAAGAACGATGCGCCAGCGCACGCGCCGGACGACGTGGAGGACGCGGAGATCGTGGACGAGGAGAAGGATGCCGGAACCCAGCGCTCGGTGCGCGCCGCCCGCCCGAAGCGTCGACGTCTGCGACTGCTCGCCCTTCCCGCTCTCGGCGTCACCGTGCTCCTCGCTGCCGGATGCTCGGCCGAGTCCTGGCCGCAGCTGACGGACTCCGCGGCGACGCCCTCGCCGACGCCGACCGTGATCGCTCCGGACAACCAGAAGCCGCCGGCGGTGACCGAGTCGCAGGCGACGCGCATCCTGAACAACATCTCAGCGACGCTCGTCGAGGCCGACACGAACATGGACATCGACCTCGCGGCCACGCGTCTCGACGGCCCGGCGCTCACCGCTCGCACGACCGAGTACGCACTGCGCACCGCGCTTCCCGAGACCACGCCGCCGGCCGCGATCCCGACCGACAAGGTCGAGGTCGTGCTTCCAGAGGCGACCGACCGCTGGCCGCGCACCGTGCTGCTGCTCTCGAAGAGCACGAGCGATGACACGGTTCCGCCGGTGATCCTGACCGCCACGCAGCAGGATCCATGGTCGAACTACAAGGTGTCGAACATCGCCGAGATGTCCGCCGACGTCGCGCTTCCCGAGGTGGCTGCCTCGTGGCTCGGCACGTCGTTGGTGCCCGCCGACTCCGCGTTCCTCAGCGTGCCGCCGTCCGAACTCGCGGCTGCGTTCGCCGATGTCGTGGACACCGGCGAGACCAGCGCCTCCTACGGCCTCTTCGACGAGCAGGCGCTCGCCCTTGCGACGTCGATCCGTGACAGCCGTCAGGCCGTGGTGCAGACGCTCGCCGACAACGGGGCCGCTGAGACGTCGTCCGCGGCGTTCGACATGGCACCGACGGCCGATGCGCCCGTCTCGATGACCACGCTCGACAGCGGTGCGATCGTCAGCGTGGCGTTGACCGACGCCGAGACGATCGCCCCGACATCTGCGGATGCCGTGATCAGATTCGGCGACAATGCGCAGGCCAAGGCGCTGACCGGTGTCTCCGAGTCCGCCAAGGGCGTCGAGACCACGTATGAGTTCCAGCTCTTCTTCTCGGTGCCAGCCCAGGGCTCATCCGAGCAGATCCGACTCCTCGCCGTCCGTCAGGACCTCGTCTCCGTGAAGGTGATCAAGTGACCGATATCTCCCCAGCCGCCCTCCGTGGCGCTGTCGACCTCTCGAGCCTCCGCAACCGCCCGGCGCCCGGTGCTCAGGCACCCGGCGCTCCCGCAGCTGCCGCGGGTGCCCAGCAGCAGCCCGTCGGAGACGTCGTCGTCGACGCCACGGATGCGACCTTCGGCCAGATCCTCGAGCTCTCCCGGACGGTCCCCGTGGTCGTGGACCTCTGGGCCGAGTGGTGCGGGCCGTGCAAGCAGCTGAGCCCGATCATCGAGAAGGTCACGCGCGAGTACGGCGGACGCGTGCTGCTCGCGAAGGTCGACGTCGATGCGAACCCGCAGCTGTCGCAGAGCTTCCGCGCCCAGTCGATCCCGATGGTGGTCGCGTTGATCGCCGGTCAGCCGGTTCCGATGTTCACTGGTGCCGTGCCCGAGGAGCAGGTGCGCGAGGTCTTCGCCCAGCTGCTGCAGGTGGCGGCGCAGAACGGCGTCTCCGGGACCCTGCCGGTGGGCGGAGCGGATGCCGCTGCCGAGGAGGCACCAGCAGAGCCGGAGCTGCCGCCGCTGCACGCCGAGGCGTTCGCTGCGATCGAGCGCGGCGACTACGCTGCCGCCATCGCCGCCTACGAGCAGGCACTCGCGGAGAATCCGCGTGACGAGGACGCGATCGCCGGTCTCGGGCAGGTTCGGCTGCTGCACCGCGTGCAGGGACTCGAGCTCCAGGCGGCGCGCGCTGCCGCTGCTGCAGCGCCGCTCGACGTGCAGGCGCAGTTCGACGTCGCAGACCTCGATCTCGCTGGTGGCCACGTCGAGGATGCGTTCGGTCGGCTGCTCGACCTGTTCCCGCAGCTTCCCGTCGATGAGCGCACCCCGGTGCGCGAGCGGCTGGTCGAGCTCTTCGGCCTGATCGGTGCAGCGGACCCACGCGTCATCGCCGCGCGGAACCGCCTCACCTCGCTGCTGTTCTGACAGCGTGCTGATCAGCCGTGGCTGACCAGCACATCGTCGCACTCGCTGCTGCGGTGTCCGTTCTCTGGTCAGCCGTGGCTGATCGTCGGCACGTGCGGGTCGCCCTGGTGGCGCAGCCACAGCGTCGACAGCGCAGGCAGGGTGAGCGTGGCGACCGCAGCATCCCCTTCCTGGTGTGCGATCACCATGCCGAGGTTGCCTGAACCGCGTCCGCCGTATTCGCTGGCGTCGGAGTTGAGGATCTCTTCCCACACGCCCTCGCGGGGGAGTGCCAGACGATAGCCGGCGTGCTCGACGCCCGCGAAGTTGCTGATGACGACGAGGCGCCCGCCATGCGCGTCGCGACGCTCGAACGCGATGACGGTCGGGTCCCAGCTCGGTGCGCCGAGCCGGGTGAACGAGGATGCGTCGTTGTCTCGAACCCAGAGCGGCGCCTGCGCGCGGTAGGTCTGGTTCAGCGCACCCACGAAGCTCTGCAGCTGGCGGTGCGACGGCTGCTCGAGCAGCCACCAGTCGATCTCGCGACCCTCCGACCATTCGGCGAGCTGGCCGAACTCCTGTCCCATGAAGAGCAGCTTCTTGCCGGGGTGCCCCCACATGTACGCCAGGTACGAGCGCAGGTTGGCGAGCTTGTGCCAGTGGTCGCCCGGCATCTTCGAGATCAGACTGCCTTTGCCGTGCACGACCTCGTCGTGGCTGATCGGCAGCAGGTAGTTCTCGCCGAAGGCGTAGACGAACGAGAACGTCATCTCGCCCTCATGGTGTGCGCGGTACATCGGGTCGCGCTCGATGTACTGGAGCGAGTCGTTCATCCACCCCATGTTCCATTTGAAGCCGAAACCGAGCCCTGCGTGATCGGTCGGCGCCGTGACGCCCGGGAAGCTCGTCGATTCCTCGGCGATCATCATGATGCCGGGGTGCAGCCGATAGGCCGTCGCATTGACCTCCTGCAGGAAGCGGATCGCCTCGAGGTTCTCGCGACCGCCGTGGATGTTCGGCTCCCACTCACCGGCGTTGCGGGAGTAGTCGAGGTAGAGCATCGATGCGACGGCGTCGACGCGGAGCCCGTCGACGTGGAACTCGCTGAACCAGTACAGGGCGTTCGCCACCAGGAAGTTGCGCACCTCCGAACGGCCGTAGTCGAAGATCAGCGTGCCCCAGTCCTGGTGCTCGCCGCGGCGCGGGTCCGGGTGCTCGTACAGCGGCTGGCCGTCGAAGCGCGCGAGCGCGAACGCATCCTTCGGGAAGTGACCGGGGACCCAGTCCATGATCACGCCGATGCCTGCCTGGTGCAGACGGTCGATCAGGTAGCGCAGGTCGTCCGGGCCTCCGAAGCGGCTCGTCGGCGCGTAGTACCCGCTCACCTGGTAGCCCCAGGATCCGCCGAAGGGATGCTCGGCGAGCGGCATGAACTCGACGTGGGTGAAGCCGGTCTCGAGCACGTGCTCGATCAGCGGATCGGCCGCATCGCGGTATCCGAGTCCGCCGCGCCACGAGCCGAGGTGGATCTCGTAGATCGACAGGGGCTGCGCGACCGCGTGGGTCGCTGCGCGACGCGTCATCCAGGCGCCGTCGGACCAGTCGTAGGTCGAGGTCGCCACGACCGAAGCCGTCGCCGGCGGCACTTCGGCGCTCAGCGCCATCGGATCCGCCTTCAGGATCCACTGGCCGTCGCGGGTGCGGATCTGGAACTTGTACTTGCTGCCGGCCGTGAGACCCGGGATGAACAGCTCCCAGAGGCCGCTCTCGCCCATCGATCGCATGGCGTGGGCCTCGCCGTTCCAGCCGTTGTGATCGCCAGCCACACGGACGGCGGTGGCGTTGGGGGCCCAGACGGCGAACGCGACGCCGTCTTCGCCACCCACAGTGCGCCGGTGGGCGCCCAGAGCCTCCCAGAGGCGTTCATGGCGCCCCTCGGCGATCAGGTGGACGTCGAGCTCTCCCAGCGTCGGGAGATGCCGGTACGGGTCTCCTGCGATCGTCTCCTCGTCATCGCCGTAGGCGGTCGCGAGTCGGTAGGGAACGGGCGGGCCGTCGTGGCGTGCTTCCCAGATCCCATGCGCGGCGTGCTCGAGCTGCAGACGGGTGCCGTCGGCGAACACTGCTGCGACGGATGCCGCGAGCGGACGTCGAGCGCGGATGACCGTGGCTCTGCGGTCAGCGGCATCCGTCACCGGATGGGCGCCGAGCACCGCGTGCGGTTGGTGGTGGGATCCGCCTGCGACGGCCTCCCACTCGGCGGATGCCGTGATGTCCTCGATGGAACTCATGCTCGTTCCCTCACCTTCAGGATGTGCACGGGTTCGGCGAAGGCGTCGAGCCGCACGTAGTTGTGGTCCGCCCAGGTCCAGACCTCGCCGGTGAGCAGATCCTCGACGTCGAAGGGGGTCCCGTTGGGCACACCCCAGACGGTCGTGTCGAGATGGACGGTGGTCTCCCGCACGGAGTGCGGGTCGACGTTGGCGACGACGATGATCGTGTCGGGCGCGCCGGTGCCCGTGAACGCAGCATCCAGATGCTTGCTGTAGACGAGCACCGCATCGTCGTCGCTCCAGTGCGCGCGGAAGTTGCGCAGCTGACGGAGGGCCGGGTGCTCGCGACGGATGGCGTTGAGGCGCCGGAGGAGCGGAGCGAGCGATTCGCCGCGTTCCTCTGCACCCTCCCAGTCGCGGAACTTGAACTCGTACTTCTCGTTGTCGATGTTCTCTTCCGAGCCAGGACGGGCGACGTTCTCGATGAGCTCGTAGCCGGCGTACACGCCCCAGAGCGGAGCAGCGGTGGCCGCGATGCACGCGCGGATCCGGTAGGCGGCGCGACCGCCGAACTGCAGGTACTCGGTGAGGATGTCGTGCGTGTTGACGAAGAGGTTCGGGCGCATGTAGTCGCTCGTCTCCTGCGACACCGAGGTGAGGAACTCCTCCAGCTCGTCCTTGGTGTTGCGCCACGTGAAGTAGCTGTAGCTCTGCTGGAATCCCACGGCTGCGAGCGAGCGCATCACGGCAGGTCGCGTGAAGGCCTCGGCGAGGAAGATCACGTCAGGATCCTGCGCGTTGACGGTCGCGATCAGCCACTCCCAGAACTGCAGCGGCTTCGTGTGCGGGTTGTCGACGCGGAAGATCTTGACGCCCTGAGCGACCCAGTGCTGCACGATTCGCAGCATCTCGGCGTAGATCCCAGCAGGATCGTTGTCGAAGTTCAGCGGGTAGATGTCCTGATACTTCTTGGGCGGGTTCTCGGCGTAGGCGATCGAGCCGTCCGGCAGCGTCGTGAACCACTCCGGGTGCTCCGCCACCCACGGGTGATCCGGTGACGCCTGCAGCGCCAGGTCGAGTGCGACTTCGAGGCCGACCTTCTGCGCCGCGCGCACGAACGCGCGGAAGTCCTGCGCCGTGCCGAGCTCGGCATGGATCGCGTCGTGCCCGCCGTCGGCAGCGCCGATCGCGTAGGGGGAGCCGGGATCACCTGGCTCGGTGGTCAGTGTGTTGTTGCGTCCCTTGCGATTGCTGGTGCCGATCGGATGGATCGGCACGAGGTAGAGGACGTCGAAGCCCATCGCCGCGACGCCGGGCAGTCGCTTGGCCGCAGTGCGGAAGGTGCCGCTCTTCACGGTGCCGTCCTTGAGGCGCTTGGCGCCCTCCGACCGCGGGAAGAACTCATACCAGGCCGCGACGCCCGCGGCGGTCCGGTCGACGAGCAGCCGCTGCTCGGCGCTCGCGGAGCGCAGCGACGTCACGGGGCGCTCCGCGAAGATGACGGCGAGGCTCGCGTCGAGGGAGAGGGCGAGGGTCGTCTCCGCTTCGCCGCGGCTGAGCGTCTCGGCATCCGCCTTCAGACGTCTGCGCTGCGGCGCCGGTCGATCCGTCTCTGCCGCTGCGCGCGTCAGGATCTCTGCGCCGAGTGCGCCCATCACCGGCACGTCCACGCCGGCCGCGACCTTCAGCGATGCGGCATGCGCCCAGGTGGCGAAGTCGTCGGCGAAGCCCTCGAAGCGATACGTCCAGGTGCCCTGCTGGTCGATCAGGACCTCCGCCGCCCAGCGATCCGTGCCGTCGGCGAGCGGTTCGAGGCGGTGCAGGGACTGCTCGCCGTCCGGCGCTGTCAGACGCAGATGCACGCCGATCGCGTCGTGCCCCTCGCGGAACGAGACCACTGTGAACGGGACGACCTCGCCGACGAATGCCTTGGCGGCATAGCCGCCCGGCACCGCCGGGGTGCCGTCGAGCAGGGGGATGCGGCTCGCTCTGGTGTCGATGCCGTCGGTGTCGAGGTTGCCGGCGCTGCCCAGGGGGCGCGTCGGGATCTGGGCGGAGCTCCGAAGAACTGAGGACCGGGTACCACTACGTGCAGCCACACCCCGAATGTACCGCCCGCGGCGACCTGCGGAAACGACTTGACAGGGTGCGTCCGCACCCCGTACGTCGATTCAGCGGCAGCGGCGTCACTCCACCCGGAACAGGCGCATCGAGGTGCCCGGAATCGGCAGGACGTCGCCGGGTGCGAACACCTCGCCGCTCTCGGACGGGCGATCGTCGGCGCTCGACCAGAGCGACACGAAGCGGGTCGCGTCCTCGATCTCCTCCGGCAGCGTGACGTCGATCGGCGATTCGGTGCCGTGGACGATCAGGAGGATGCGGTTGTACTCCTCGTTCTCCGGCGTGGAGGCGGCCACGTACTGCAGCGTCCGATTTCGCGGATCGTTCCACTGGCTGCTCTCCATCGTCTCGCCGTTCTGGTCGAACCAGTCCATCACCGAGGCGTTGGGGATGTGCTCGCCCAAGCGTGCGTACCGACTTGGCCGCAGGGCCGGATTCTCAGCGCGCAGCTGGATCAGGCGAGTCACGTGGGCCCGGAGGTCGTCCTGCCACGGCTCGAACTCCCAACCGAGCCAGGTGAGGGCCGAGTCCTGTGCGTAGGCGTTGTTGTTCCCTCGCTGCGTGCGTCCGACCTCGTCGCCCGCCGTCAGCATCGGGATGCCGGCGGACAGCAGCAGCGTGCCGAGCAGGTTGCGCATCGCCTTGCGGCGCGCCGCGAGGATCGCCGGGTCGTCGGTCGGGCCCTCGACGCCGTGGTTGAAGGCGCGGTTCATATCAGCACCGTCGCGGTTCTGCTCGCCGTTGGCCTCGTTGTGCTTGACGTCGTAGGACACCACGTCGTGCAGTGTGAAGCCGTCGTGCGCAGTGACGAAGTTCACGCTCGCGAGCGGACCTCGTTCGTCGCTGAACGTGTTCGACGATCCGGCGAGCCTGGTGGCGAAGCCGCCGATGCCCACCGGTGCGGATGCGCGCCGCGCATAGTCGATGTCGCTCAGCCAGAAGTTGCGGACGCGATCGCGGTAGCGGTCGTTCCACTCGTGCCAGCCGGCAGGGAAGTTCCCGGTGTGCCAGCCGCCGAGGCCCACGTCCCACGGCTCGGCGATGAGCTTGGTGTCGCGCAGGACCGGATCGTCGGCGATCGCCGTGAGCAGCGGGTGCTCGGGGGTGTAGGTGTGTGCCCCGTCGCGGGCGATCGCGGTGGCGAGGTCGAACCGGAAGCCGTCGATCTGCATCTCCTGCGCCCAGTAGCGCAGCGAGTCCAGCACGAGCCTGGCGCCGGCATCCGTCGCGGTGTTCAGCGTGTTGCCGCAGCCGGTGGTGTCGATGTAGATGCCGGAGTCGTCCTGCCGGTAGTAGCTCGCATTGTCGATGCCGCGCAGGCTCGAGCGCGGGCCGCCGATGCCTTCCTCGGAGGTGTGGTTGTAGACCACATCGAGGATGACCTCGAGTCCGGCCTCGTGCAGCAGCCGCACCATCCCCTTGAACTCGGCAAGCACTGCCTCGGGGCCTTCTTTGCGGGCCTCTTCGGTCGCGTATGCCGTGTGCGGTGTGAAGAAGTTGAGGGTGTTGTAGCCCCAGTAGTTGGTGAGCCCGCGCTCGAGGAGCCGCGGCTCCGGCACGAAGGCATGCACGGGGAGCAGCTCGACGGAGGTGATGCCGATGGAGTGGAAGTACTCGATCATCGCGGGATGCGCGAGCCCCGCGTAGGTTCCGTGCAGCGCCGGCGGAACGCCGGGGTGCCGCTTGGTGAGTCCCTTCAGATGACCCTCGTAGATGATCGTCCGGTCGAGCGGTACCCGAGGCTTCTGCGAGTCGCCCCAGTCGAAGCCGTCGACGATGACGACGCTGCGCCACTCCTCGTAGCCGTCGCCCTGTGCGAGACCGCGGGCATAGGGGTCGAGGAGCATCGTCTCCGGGTTGAAGGTGTTGCCCGGCCCGTGCGGACCGCCCACGCGGATCGCGTACCTGGTGCCGGCCTGCAGCAGGGGGGTGGTGACCTCCCAGATCCCGCCGGGCAGGCGATCGAGCGCGATCTGATCCGTTGCCCAATCGAGGTCGGTGGCGTCGAACACGACGAGCTCGACCGATGCGGCGTTCTGCGACCAGACGCGGAGCGTGCCGACACCGTCGTGCAGGCGCACGCCGAGGTTGTCGAGCGCGGTTCCGCCGGGCGCGGTGAAGTCTCGGGTCGCGGGCATGAATACACCCTAGAGGGCGCGGGCCGCCTGTCCGGACAGCGGTGCACGGACGTGCACGCCTGGACCGTCCTGAAATGAGGGAGCATGGAGGCATGCGGCATTACCTCGACCACGCGGCGACGACTCCGCTGCGCCCCGAAGCGCGGGATGCGTGGCTTGCTGCCTCGGAGACGGTCGGGAACGCGTCGTCGACGCATGGCGCAGGGCAGGATGCTCGCCGCGTGCTGGAGGAGGCGCGCGAACGCGTCGCGGCCGTGCTCGATTCCGACCCGATCGAGGTCGTGTTCACCTCCGGTGGGACGGAGTCGATCAACCTCGCGCTGCAGGGGCTCTGGAGTGCCCGCAGGGACGGTGCCGACTCGATCGTGCTGCCGGATGCCGAGCATCACGCGACCATGGACACGGTCGCGGCCCTCGCCACTCATGGCGCGTTCGTCCGCTCGGTGCCGGTGTCCGCTGTGGCGAGAATCGATCCGGTCGTGTTCGCCGAGCGACTCCCCGGGGCGGCACTGGCGACGGCACTGATCGCGAACAACGAGGTCGGCACGATCAACGATGCCGCAGCGCTCTCTGCGGCTGCAGCGGAGGCCGGCGTGCCGTTGCACCTGGATGCGGTGTCGGCCCTCGGCCACGTGCCGGTGTCGTTCCGTCGGCTCCGTGGCCATGCTGGAGCGGGCGTCGGCCTGGTCGCGCTGAGCGTGGCGGGGCACAAGGTCGCGGCGCCGGTCGGCATCGGCGCGCTCGTGGTGGCTCGAACCGCCCGTCTCGACGCGCTGCTTCGCGGCGGTGCTCAGCAGCGCGGATTGCGCGCCGGGACGCAGGATGTTCCCGGTGCAGTCGCGTTCGCGACGGCGCTCGAACTGGCGGAGGCCGAGCGGGAGACGGAGAGCGTCAGACTCCGCGGGCTGCGGGATCGGCTCGCCGACGGCATCCGATCGCGAGTCCCGACCGCTGTGCTGCTCGGCGATCCGATCGATCGTCTGCCGGGCAACGTCCACGTGCTGTTCCCTGGGGCGGTCGGGGAGAGCCTGCTGTTCCTGCTCGACGTCGCGGACGTCGCAGCCTCGACCGGGTCCGCCTGCCAGGCGGGTGTCGCAGAGCCCTCGCACGTCGTGATCGCGATGGGCCGCGACGAGGCGGATGCCAGGAGCGTGCTGCGTTTCACGCTCGGCCGCACGTCGACGGATGCCGATGTGGATGCCGTGCTCGCGGCGATCGGAGACGCGTACCTCAGGGCGTCCGGGTCCGGTCCAGCTTCGCGCTCGTAGACTGGTCCCATGCGTATTCTTGCGGCCATGAGCGGGGGAGTGGACTCCGCCGTCGCCGCTGCCCGCGCCGTGGATGCCGGTCATGATGTGGTCGGCGTGCACCTCGCGCTCTCGCGTGCCGGCGGGACGCTCCGCACCGGCAGTCGCGGCTGCTGCACGATCGAGGACGCCATGGACGCCCGGAGGGCATCCGATCTCCTCGGCATCCCCTTCTACGTCTGGGACTTCTCTGAGCGGTTCCGCGATGACGTGATCGACGACTTCATCGCCGAGTACCAGGCCGGTCGCACCCCGAACCCCTGCATGCGGTGCAACGAGAAGATCAAGTTCGCCGCCCTGCTGGAGCGCGCGATCGAACTCGGCTTCGATGCCGTGTGCACGGGGCACTACGCGACGCTCATCGACGGCGAGCAGGGGCTCGAGCTGCATCGAGCCGCCGACAACGCGAAGGATCAGTCCTACGTCCTCGGCGTGCTGACCGCTGAGCAGCTCGCGCACACCTACTTCCCGCTCGGCACGACGCCGTCGAAGGCCGTCGTGCGCGCCGAGGCCGCCGAGCGCGGTCTGACGGTCGCGCAGAAGCCGGACAGTCACGACATCTGCTTCATCCCCGACGGCGACACGCGCGGATGGCTCGCCGAGAAGGTCGGCACGGCCACCGGAGAGATCGTCGATCGCGCAGGCGAGGTCGTCGGCTCGCACGAGGGGGCGCACGCGTTCACGGTCGGCCAGCGTCGCGGGCTGAAGCTCGGGGTGCCGGCAGCCGATGGAAAGCCGCGGTTCGTGCTCGAGGTGCGGCCGGTCTCGAACACGGTCGTCGTCGGACCGAAGGAAGCGCTCGCGATCGGCGAGATCTCGGGGGAGCGGTTCAGCTGGGCAGGCGCTGCTCCGACCGCTGCGGAGTTCGCCTGCGAGGTGCAGATCCGCGCGCACGCCGAGCCCGTGCCGGCGACCGCGTCTGTCTCGGCCGCGGGGGTGCGGGTCGTCCCGGATCAGCCGCTCGACGGCGTCGCCCCCGGTCAGACGGCCGTGCTCTACGTGTCGACCCGTGTGCTCGGTCAGTTCACGATCGACCGCACGGTGTCGGCTGTTCCCGCCGTCGTCTGAGCCTGGCCGCTGCCGGGGCTTCCTGCGTCGACGGCGTCGCGACGGTCTGATGTCGGCGACCGATCGTAGACTGACCGGGTGCCGGAGAACATCTCGCTGGAAGACGCCCGAACCGAAGCAGAGGCGCTGACGACGCGCATCCTCGAGGCGAAGGATGCGTACTACGGGCGTGACACCTCGCTCGTCGACGACTTCACCTACGACGGCTGGATGCATCGGCTCGAGGAGCTCGAGCGGCTGCACCCCGAGCTGCAGGGGCAGGACTCGCCGACGCAGATGGTCGGTGCCGCAGAGGCGACCGGCCTCGCCACGATCGAGCACGCCGAGCGGATGCTGAGCCTCGACAACGTCTTCTCGATCGAGGAGCTCCGGGAGTGGGCAGCGAAGACGCGTGCCTCCGCCGGCCGCGATGTCGCCTGGCTGACGGAGCTGAAGATCGACGGGCTCGCGATCAACCTCCGCTACGAGAACGGCCGTCTGACCTCGGCGGCGACGCGCGGCGATGGACGCGTGGGCGAGATCGTGACCGAGAACGCGCTGCGGCTGCCGGAGATCCCCGAGCGGCTGGACGGCGAGGGGCACCCGCCGATCGTCGAGGTCCGCGGCGAGGTCTTCATCCCGGTCGCCGCGTTCGAGCGCCTCAACGCCGCGCAGGCCGACTTCCGTGAGCGCGCCTATGCCGACGCGCTCGCGCGTTGGGAAGCCAGAGGTGGTGCGAAGCGGCCGTTCGACGAGGAGAAGGCCCGCACGGCCGCTGCGCGGCGGTTCCCGTCCTTCGCGAACCCGCGGAACGCCGCGAGCGGTGGACTGCGTCAGCAGATCGACAAGAAGGACGGCCTCGAGCTCGAGGCCGGTCTGCTGCGCATCGAGTCGCTCGCGCTGTACGTCCATGGCGTCGGTGCGTGGCAGAACCCGCCGGTCGCGTCGCAGAGCGAGGTCTACGATCTGCTCTCCGAGTGGGGGCTGCCGACGAGTCCGCACACGAAGGTCTGCGCGACGATCGGCGAGGTCGCAGACTTCGTCGAGTACTTCGGTGAGCACCGGCACGACATCGAGCACGAGCTCGACGGCATCGTGGTGAAGGTCGACGAGCTCGAGCTGCACGATGAGCTGGGTGCGACGAGCCGGGCGCCCCGCTGGGCGATCGCGTACAAGTACCCGCCGGAAGAGGTGCAGACGAAGCTGCTCGACATCGTGGTGTCGGTCGGTCGCACCGGCCGTGCGACGCCGTTCGCCGTGATGGCGCCGGCGCAGGTCGCCGGTTCGGTCGTGCGTCAGGCGACGCTGCACAATAAGGACGTCGTGAAGGCCAAGGGCGTGCTGATCGGCGACACGGTGGTGCTCCGGAAGGCCGGCGATGTGATCCCGGAGGTGCTCGGTCCGGTCGTCGAGCGACGTGACGGCACCGAGCGCGAGTTCGTGATGCCGGCGGCGTGCCCCGAGTGCGGCACGCCGCTGCGGGCGATGAAGGAGGGCGACATCGACCTCCGCTGCCCGAACGCTCGCTCGTGCCCTGCGCAGGTGCGCGGACGCGTCGAGCACATCGGCTCTCGCGGTGCGCTCGACGTCGAGGCGCTCGGCGAGGTCACTGCGGCGGCGCTGACGCAGCCGACGACGCCGGAGGTGCCTCCGTTGGTCACCGAGGCCGGTCTGTTCGCTCTCACGCTCGATCAGCTGGTGCCGATCGAGCTGTTCGTGCGCGATGCCGAGACCGGGCTGCCCAAGGAGGACGACGACGGTGTCGTCAAGACCAGGGCGCCGTTCCGTCGAAATGCGACCGCTGCCGAGAAGAAGACGGGCACGCACGCAGTTCAGCCCTCGTCGCAGGCGCTGACCCTGCTGGCCGAGCTCGAGAAGGCGAAGACCAAGGAGCTGTGGCGGCTGCTGGTGTCACTGAACATCCGGCACGTCGGTCCTGTCGCGGCCCGCGCACTGGCCCAGTGGTTCGGCTCGCTCGATGCCATTCGTGCCGCGTCCCGCGAGGAGCTGGCCGCCGTCGAGGGTGTCGGCGGCATCATCGCCGATTCGCTGCTGGACTGGTTCGAGGTCGACTGGCACCAGGAGATCGTGCAGGCCTGGGCGGATGCCGGTGTGCAGTGGACGACACCGGGACACCCTGGCCCTGGCGCTGCCGTGGCCGCGGGCGGCGTGCTCGATGGTCTGACCGTCGTCGCGACGGGTTCGCTGGACGGGTACACGCGCGATGGCGCCCAGGAAGCGATCATCCAGGCGGGCGGCAAGGCTGCGTCGAGCGTGTCCAAGAAGACCGACTTCGTGGCGGCAGGGCCCGGCGCAGGTTCCAAGCTCGCGAAGGCGGAGGAGCTCGGTCTGCGCATCCTCGACGCCGCGCAGTTCCACATCCTCGTGACGGAGGGGCCGGACGCGCTCCCGCCGGTCGCATCAGACGGATCGTGAAGCGCTACGGACCACTGATCGCCGTCCCCGAGGCGCTCGCGGTCGGGGATCCCGGCAGGAATCACCTGCGCCTGACCCCGGACGCCGTGATCCTCCGCGAGGGTGCGAAGAGCCGCGGCATCCTGTCGTGGGCGAGCGTCGAGCAGATCGCCATGGATGTGCCGACCACGAGGTTCCGGTTGCCCGGTCTTCTGGGGACGATCGTGCTCGGTGCGCTGACGGCGATCGCCCTGTCGGACCTCGGCGTGGATCCCGAAGACGGTGCCGTGACGCTCACCGTCGACGGCGAGTCGATGACCGTGCCGCTCAGCCGTCACCACGTCGGCGGGTATTGGGCGCCGACCGTCGCGGGTGCGCATCGCCTGCTCGCGCATCTCATCGAGAACCCCGAGCAGCGTGCGCTGCTCGCCTATCCCGAGCAGCTTGTCGACGTCGCCGCGCAGCTCGCGCGTGGTACGGCGTAGCCCGCGAGGAGAGTGACCGCCACAGGCTCGACGGCGGACTCCTCGGAGAAGACGGAGGAGCGGGGCCGGCGAACCGGCCCCGCTCCAATGTCGTCCGGCCCTCAGCTCTTGTGGCGGGGCTTCCGGAACGGCTTCTCGTCGCGATCTGAGCGGGCAGGACGGTCATCCCGGTCGCGGCGCTCGAAACGGTCGCCGCCGTCGGTGTCGCGCGGGCGACGTCCGGCCGGGCCGCGGTCCGGCTTGATCTCGATCAGTCGACCGGAGATGCGCGTGTCGCGCAGCTTCTCGAGCACCGAGGGGCTCAGGTTCGAGGGCAGCTCGACCGTCGAGAAGTCGGGACGGATGTTGATGACGCCGAAGTCATCGCGTCCGAGTCCACCTTCGTTCGCGAGCGCGCCGACGATCTGGCGCGGCTCGACACGGTGACGCCGGCCGACCTCGATGCGGTACGCGGTGTAGTCCCCGCGTCCACGACGCTCGGTGCGCGGCTCGCGGGGCTCACGTGCACCGCGTTCCTTCTGCGGACGGTTGTCGGCCTCGAGCGCCTTCGCGAGCGGGTCGTCCGACGGGTCGAGGAGCAGGGGCGTGTCGCCCTGCACCACGATCGCGAGCGCGGCAGCCACGTCGGCCTCCGGCACATCGTGGTTGCGCACGTAGTGGGCGATCACGTCGCGGAACTTCTCGACGCGTCCTGCATCTCCGAGGGCGGCGGTGATCGCATCGTCGAAGCGCGCGAGGCGCGTCGTGTTCACGTCATCCGTGGTCGGCAGCTGCATCTGGGTCGGCTGCTGACGCGTCGCCTTCTCGATGTGCTTGAGCAGGTAGCGCTCGCGCGGGGTGATGAAGCTGATCGCGTCGCCGCTGCGGCCGGCGCGGCCGGTGCGGCCGATGCGGTGCACGTACGACTCGGTGTCGGTCGGGATGTCGAAGTTGATGACATGGCTGATGCGCTCGACGTCGAGACCACGTGCGGCGACGTCGGTCGCGACGAGGATGTCGAGCTTGCCGGCCTTCAGCTGGTTGACGCTGCGCTCGCGCTGCACCTGCGGCACGTCGCCGTTGATCGCTGCGGCCGAGTAGCCACGGGCGCGCAGCTTCTCGGCGAGCGTCTCGGTCTCGTTCTTCGTGCGGACGAAGACGATCATGCCGTCGAAGTTCTCGACCTCGAGGATTCGCGTGAGCGCGTCGACCTTCTGCTGGTACGACACCACGAGGTAGCGCTGCGTGATGTTCGTGCCGGTCGCGGTCTTCGACTTGATGCTGATCTCTTCCGGGTCGCGCAGGTACTTCTGCGCAAGGCGGCGGATCTGCGGCGGCATGGTCGCCGAGAAGAGGGCGACCTGCTTCTCCTCGGGCGTCTGCGCGAGGATCTGCTCGACGTCCTCCGCGAAGCCCATCTTCAGCATCTCGTCGGCCTCGTCGAGCACCAGGTACTTGAGCTCGGACAGATCGAGCGTGCCCTTGGCGAGGTGGTCCATGATGCGGCCGGGGGTGCCGACGATCACGTGCACGCCACGACGCAGTGCGGAGAGCTGCACACCGTAGCCCTGCCCGCCGTAGACGGGCAGCACGTGCACGCCCTTCATCTTCGATGCGTAGGACTCGAATGCCTCGCACACCTGGAGCGCGAGCTCACGGGTCGGCGCGAGCACGAGGGCCTGCGGGATCTTCTGTCCCACATCGAGGCGCTCGAGCACGGGAAGCGCGAATGCCGCAGTCTTTCCCGTTCCGGTCTGGGCCTGGCCCACGACGTCGCGGCCGGACAGGAGCGTCGGGATCGTCGCAGCCTGGATGGGGGAGGGGGTCTCGTATCCGAGATCACGGATCGCCTTGAGGACGGGCCCGGTGATGCCGAGTTCCTCGAATCCGGGGGTCGCGGGGGAGTCCTCGGGGGCGTCGGTCAGCACTGCATCTTCAGGAGTCACTACCCAAGGGTAGCGCCCTCGGGCCGCTCGCGCCTGTGAGGGCGTCCTCACGCACCGGTCGTCAACGACAGGAGCTTGTCCCTGACCTGACGTCGCAGCACCTTGCCGATGAGCGACTTCGGCAGCTCGTCGACCACGAAGATGCGGCGCGGCACCTTGTACGGGGTGAGGATCGTCCGGGTGAACTCCCGGATCTGCTCGACGTCGAGGTCGCTCGCGCCGTCCACGACGATCGCCGCGACGACCTCCTCGCCGGAGTGCTCGCTGGGAAGACCGACGACCGCGGCATCCGAGACCAGCGGATGCTGGCGCAGCGCGTTCTCGACCTCGGTCGGCGCGACGTTGAAGCCGCCCGTGATGATGAGCTCCTTGATGCGGTCGACGATGCGGACGAAGCCCGCCTCGTCGATCGTCACGATGTCGCCGGTGCGGAACCAGTCGCCGACGAAGACGGCCTCTGTCTCCTCCGGTTTCCCGTAGTAGCCAGCGAACACCTGTGGGCCGCGGACGAGCAGTTCGCCAGGAGCGCCCTGCGCCACATCCTGCGTCGGATTCTCGGGGTCGACCACGCGGCACTCGGTGCCGGGGATCGGGAGCCCGACCGTGCCGGGCACGCGGTGCGCTGCGACCGGGTTGGCCATCAGCACCGGCGAGCACTCGCTCAGGCCGTAGCCCTCGACCAGGTAGCCGTTCGTCGCGGCCTCGAACGGCACGACGAGTTCGTGCGGCAGCGCCATGGCCCCGGAGATCGCGACCTCGACGCCGTCGAGCGAGACGCCCTTCGCGGTCGCCGCTGCGAGCAGGCGATCCGCGATCGGCGGGACCAGCGGCAGGAACGTGGCCGGATGCTTCTTCATCACGGCGAGCACGAGATCGGGGTCGAATTTCGGGAACAGCACGAGCCGCGCGCCCATCGACATCGCGAACGTCAGGCACAGCGTGAGGCCGTAGGCGTGGAACATCGGCAGCACGGCGTAGACCACGCAGCCCTTGCCGCGCTGGATCGACGGCACCCAGGCCCTGGCCTGCGCGGCGTTGGCGAGCAGGTTCCGGTGCGTGAGCGCCGCGCCCTTCGGGGTGCCGGTGGTGCCGGAGGTGTACTGGATGATCGCGAGGTCATCGGTCGACGGAACGGGGTGCGAGGCAGGCAGAGGAGCGGATGCCGCCAGCGAGTCCCAGGTGACGGTGCCGCGGACCTTCTCGGTCAGCGCTGCACGAGACTCTCTCGCCTTCGCGACCGGCAGCCGAAGCGCGACCCTCGTGAGGAACGGCATCGCCCGCGTGACGTCCACGGAGACGAGCGACGAGACGGCCAGATCCGCTGGGAACTCCTGCACGGTCGAGACGACCTTGTTCCAGACGATCGCGTGCTTCGCGCCATGGTCCTCGAACTGCTTGCGCAGCTCGCGCGGCGTGTAGAGCGGGTTGTGCTCGACCACGACGGCGCCGAGACGCAGGACTGCATAGAAGGCGATGATGTGCTGCGGGCAGTTCGGCAGCACGATCGCGACCGGATCGCCGGCTCGGACGCCCAGGTCGCGGAGACCGGATGCCGCGCGCTCGATCGCATCCTGCAACTGCGCGTAGCTCGTCTCCTTCTCGAAGAACTGCAGCGCCGGCGCATCCGGGTAGTCCCTGGCGGATGCGGCGACGATGTCGATCAGCGAGCCCGAGACGGGGTCGAGGTCTTCCGGGACACCGGCGGCGTAGCTGGCGACCCACGGGCGAGGAGGCTGGAACGTGCTCACCCGCTCAGCATAGGCCGCGGCCGGGACGCGGGCTGGGCCGGTCCGAGGGGACGCGCCAACTAGACTTGGGGTGTGTCTGAAATCACCCCTGATCTAGTACGTCATCTCGGCGTGCTCGCGCGCATCCAGCTCAACGACGAAGAGGTGTCGCGGCTCACCGGCCAGCTCGACGCGATCGTCGACAACATCGCGAAGGTGTCCGAGGTCGCAACCGACGACGTCGCCGCGACGAGCCACCCGATTCCGCTGAGCAACGTCTTCCGTCCCGACGTCGTCGGCGAGACCCTCACGCACGAGCAGGTGCTGCAGAACGCACCGGATGCCGCCGATGGCCGCTTCCGCGTGACCGCGATCCTGGGAGAAGAGCAGTGAGCGACATCATCCGACTGACCGCGGCGGAGCTCGCGGCGAAGCTGCAGGCCCGCGAGATCTCCAGCGTCGAGGCGACGCAGGCGCACCTCGACCGCATCGCGACGGTCGACGGCTCCGTGCACGCGTTCCTGCACGTCAACGAGCACGCGCTCGAGGCGGCAGCAGCCGTCGACGCACAGCGCGCCGCCGGCGAGCAGCTCGGCCCGATCGCCGGCGTCCCGCTCGCGATCAAGGATGTGCTGGTCACGAACGACCAGCCCACCACCAGCGGCTCCCGCATCCTCGAGGGATACCGCTCGCCCTACGACGCGACCGTCGTCGCCCGTTCCCGCGTGGCCGGACTGATCCCGCTCGGCAAGACGAACATGGACGAGTTCGCGATGGGCTCCTCCACGGAGCACTCCGCCTACGGTCCGACCCGCAACCCCTGGGACCTCGACCGGATCCCCGGCGGCTCCGGCGGTGGCTCTGCCGCAGCCGTCGCCGCCTTCGAGGCGCCGCTCGCGCTCGGCTCCGACACGGGTGGATCGATCCGTCAGCCCGCACACGTCACCGGCACCGTCGGGGTGAAGCCCACCTACGGCGGCGTCAGCCGCTACGGTGCGATCGCCCTGGCATCGAGCCTCGATCAGGTCGGCCCCGTCACACGCACGGTGCTCGACGCGGGTCTGCTGCACGACGCGATCGGCGGGCACGACCCCAAGGACTCCACCTCGCTCCGCGACGAGTGGCCGTCGTTCGCCGAGGCCGCCCGAGAGGGTGCCAGCGGTGAGGTGCTCAAGGGACTGAAGGTCGGCGTCATCCGCGAACTGCCCGACAGCGGCTTCCAGGCCGGCGTCGCGGAGTCGTTCCGCGCCTCGCTCGCACTCATGGAGGCGCAGGGAGCCGAGATCGTCGAGATCGACGCCCCCCACTTCGAGTACGGCGTCGCCGCGTACTACCTGATCCTCCCGGCAGAGGCATCCAGCAACCTGGCGAAGTTCGACTCGGTGCGCTTCGGCCTTCGGGTCACGCCGGACGGCAACCCGACGGTCGAGGACGTGATGTCCGCGACGCGCGACGCCGGTTTCGGCGATGAGGTCAAGCGCCGTATCATCCTCGGCACCTATGCCCTCTCGGCCGGGTACTACGACGCGTACTACGGCAGCGCACAGAAGGTCCGCACGCTGATCCAGCAGGACTTCGCGGCTGCATTCGCGAACGTCGACGTGATCGCGACCCCGACCGCGCCGACCACGGCGTTCAAGATCGGCGAGAAGATCGACGATCCGCTGCAGATGTACCTCAACGACATCACCACGATCCCGGCGAACCTCGCCGGGGTGCCCGGCATCTCGATCCCGAGCGGCCTGGCGGCCGAGGACGGCTTGCCGGTCGGCATCCAGTTCCTCGCCCCTGTTCGGGAGGACGCACGCCTCTACCGCGTCGGAGCCGCACTCGAGACGCTGCTCGTCGACTCGTGGGGTGCTCCGCTGCTCACCCGCGCACCCCAGCTCGCAGGAGGGAACCGCTGATGGCCACCGCCAAGCTCATGGACTTCGACAAGGCGCTCGAGCTGTACGAACCGGTCCTCGGTTTCGAGGTGCACGTCGAGCTCAACACGAACACGAAGATGTTCTCGGATGCTCCGAACCCGGCGAACGAGGCGTTCCACGCCGCCGCGCCGAACACGCTGATCGCCCCGGTCGACCTCGGTCTGCCCGGCTCGCTCCCGGTCGTGAACGAGACGGCGATCCGCTCATCGATCAGCCTCGGCCTCGCCCTCGGCTGCTCGATCGCGGAGTCCAGCCGCTTCGCGCGCAAGAACTACTTCTACCCCGACCTCGGCAAGAACTACCAGATCTCGCAGTTCGACGAGCCGATCGCGTTCGACGGTTCGGTCGAGGTCGAGCTCGAGGACGGCACGGTCGTGACGATCCCGATCGAGCGCGCGCACATGGAGGAGGACGCAGGCAAGCTGACCCACATGGGCGGCGCCACCGGCCGCATCCAGGGCGCCGAGTACTCGCTCGTCGACTACAACCGTGCCGGTGTGCCGCTCGTCGAGATCGTGACGAACATCATCTACGGCACCGAGCACCGCGCACCCGAGGTCGCGAAGGCCTACGTGCAGGCGATCCGTGACATCGTCCGCGGACTCGGCATCTCGGAGGCACGACTCGAGCGCGGCAACCTGCGCTGCGACGCGAACGTCTCGCTGCGTCCTCGTGGCACCGAGAAGCTCGGCACCCGCACCGAGACGAAGAACGTCAACTCGATGAGGTCGGTCGAGCGGGCCGTGAAGTACGAGATCCAGCGCCAGGCGCAGATCCTCGCCGACGGCGGCACCATCACGCAGGAGACGCGGCACTGGCACGAGGACACCGGCACGACGTCGCCCGGTCGCCCGAAGTCGGATGCCGATGACTACCGCTACTTCCCCGAGCCCGACCTGCTCCCCGTCGAGCCGGCGCGCGAACTGATCGAAGAGCTGCGTGCGGCACTGCCTGAGCAGCCGGTGGCTCGCCGCCGTCGCCTGATGACCGAGTGGGGGTTCACCGACCTCGAGTTCCAGGACGTCCGCAACGGCGGCATCCTCGACGAGGTCGAGGCGACCATCGCCGCAGGTGCCGCTCCGGCCGCCGCCCGCAAGTGGTGGACCGGTGAGATCGCGCGCCAGGCGAATGCGCAGGAGAAGGATGCCGCAGAGCTGATCTCGCCCGCCAACGTCGCGGCACTGCAGAAGCTCGTCGATGCCGGCACGCTGACCGACAAGCTGGCGCGCCAGGTGCTCGAGGGCGTCATCGCCGGAGAGGGCACCCCGGAAGAGGTCGTCGCATCCCGGGGTCTCGCCGTCGTGTCGGACGACGGCGCGCTGATCGCCGCGATCGACGATGCCTTCGCGGCCCAGCCGGACGTGCTCGCGAAGATCAAGGACGGCAAGGTCCAGGCGGCCGGCGCTGTGATCGGCGCGGTCATGAAGGCGATGAAGGGCCAGGCTGACGCCGCACGCGTGCGCGAGCTGATCATCGAACGCGCAGCGCAGTAAGGCATCAGCGAGGGGCTCGGCGATCCTCGATCGTCGAGCCCCTCGCTGTGTCCGTGGTCAGAGGGAGAATGGTGTCATGGGTCGTGGTGATGGCAGTGGGCGGATCGTCTCCGCGGCCGACGCCGACGACACCGGCACTCGCATCCTGCACGTCGACATGGACGCGTTCTACGCCGCCGTCGCCGTCCTCGACGATCCGAGCCTTCGCGGCCTCCCGCTGATCATCGGCGCGCCCGACGGGCGGTCCGTCGTGTCGAGCGCCTCCTACGAGGCGCGTCGCTATGGCGTGCGAGCCGCGATGCCGGTGTCGCAGGCCATCCGGCTGTGTCCGTCCGCGCGCATCGTGCTGCCGAACTTCCAGCGGTACCAGGAGGTCTCGCGGCAGGTGATGGCGATCTTCGAGTCGTTCACCCCGCTCGTCGAACCGCTGTCCGTCGATGAGGCGTTCCTCGACGTGCAGGGGGTGCGCCGCCTGTGGGGGAGTCCGGCGCAGATCGCGGTGCTGATCCGCGAACGCGTCCGGGCAGAGGTCGGGATCAGCTGCAGCGTCGGTGTCGCCGCGACCAAGCATGTCGCGAAGATGGCGTCCACGATCTCGAAGCCCGACGGGATGCTCGTCGTCGCGGCGGCAGACACCATCGATTTCCTCTCGCCGCGACCGGTCAGGGCGATGTGGGGCGTCGGGCCCAAGGCGGCCGAGTCGCTCGAGGCGCGGGGCATCCGAACGATCCGCGACATCCGGGAGTCCTCGACGGCGATGCTCGAGCGCGCAGTCGGACCGGCGCTCAGCGCGCGGCTGCGGCAGCTCGCGCACGGGGAAGACGCCAGAGCGATCGAGACCGACCGCATCGAGAAGAGCGTCGGGCACGAGGAGACCTTCGAGCAGGACACCGCCGATCGCGTGTTCCTCCGCGCCGAACTGCTGCGACTCGCCGACCGTGTGGCCGCACGATTGCGGCGCGCGCAGTGGGAGGCCGGCACCGTGTCGATCAAGATCCGCTTCGATGACTTCCGCACGCTCAGCCGCTCGCAGACGCTGTCGGAGCCCACCGCGGTGGGTCAGCGCATCGGCGAGGCCGCACAGGCCCTGTTCGAGCAGATCGACCGGCACGACCCGGTGCGGCTCGTCGGGGTGCGCGCCGAGAAGCTGCGACCGGCCGGCGGTGGCGGGATCGGGCTCTGGGACGACGACGAGGACTGGCGCCGGGTCGAAGGCGCGATGGACGACGCCGTGGCCCGCTTCGGCAGCTCCACGATCACGCGAGCACGCCACATCGGCCGCGGTGAAGGGCGCGGAGCGGCTCAGCATCCGAAGGCGCACGGTCTCGACTGAGCTCGCGCGTCGAGCGAACGCGCCTCGATTCATGGCGCACGAACGCTTCCGGTCGGCTAGCGTGGACCCATGCCGAACATTGCACTCGAACTCGGAAAGCAGGCCGCGTCCTTCGGGGTGAAGAGCGCCTATGGAGAGCCGCAGGACGTCGACGGAGTGAGCATCACCCCGGTGGCGTTCACATACTCGGGCTTCGGCGGTGGCAGCGGCGATGGCGCAGAGGGCGGCGGAGGCGGGGGAGTCTCCGTGCCGGTCGGCGTCTATGTGCGTCGCGAGGAGGGCCTCCGCTTCGAGCCGAACATCGTGACGCTGCTCGCCGTCGGGATTCCGTTCGTCTGGGTCGCAGGTCGGGCACTCTCTCGCATCATCCGTGCGCTCAAGAAGTGACGACCCGGTCGCGATCGCGCTCGCACGCGCCGCGGCACTGATCGAAGCCGATGTTCGCGCCCTGGCTGCGGCGAACCCCGTCGTGCTCATCGATGGGGGGAGCGGCGCCGGGAAATCGACGCTCGCGTCTCTGCTGGCCGCCAGATGGCCGTTCACCGGTCGCGTGCAGATCATCGCCCTCGATTCGCTGTATCCCGGATGGGATGGACTCGATGCCGGCGTCGCGAAGGCGATCGACGGCATCCTGAAGCCCCACGGCCGCGGCTATCTCGGCAGCTGGCGCCGCTGGGACTGGATCAACGACGAAGAGGCGGAGACCCACGCCGTCGACCCGGCGCTCGGGGTGATCCTGGAGGGCAGCGGCGTGATCCGACCGGAGACCGCAGGGCTCGCCGACATCCGTGTCTGGCTGGAGTCGGCTGAGCCCGGGCGCAAGTCGCGTGCCCTCGCCCGCGACGGCGACACCTATCGACCGCATTGGGATCGGTGGGCGGCGCAGGAGCTACGGCACGCGCAACGGGATGCGCCGCGGTCGCATGCGACCCGCGTGATCGAGATCCCGTAGGCACATCCGAACGGCGTCAGACGCGGAGCCGGTCCGCGAACCGGCTGAGCCTCGTCAGCCGTCCAGCTCGTCCGCAGCCTGAATCAGCACCTCGAGGCGATAGCCGAGCCAGTCGTAGATGCCGAAGCGCGGATCATCGTCATCGTGCTGGTCATCCGAGCTGATGTCGAGCCGCTGCGCGATGACCAGGCGGATCGCGGTCAGTGTGCGGAGCCAGGCGTCGATCTGCGACTCGGAGATGACGACATCGACGGGCGCGAGGGCGGCATCCTCTGTCACGGCATCAGGATCGATGTCGAAGTCCTTCAGGGAGAGCCGCACCGTGTCGGCGTCGAGGAGTCTGCGGTCCAGTAGATCGTCGCGGGTGCCATCGGCGAAGGCTCGCGACGCATCCACGTCATCCGGATACGGGCTCGGCGTCAGCCGCTGCACAGCGGGATCAGCGGCATCGCGTTCGGAGCCGACGAGCTCGCGGAAGTCGTCGACGAGCTGCAGGAGGTGCAGTCCCTCGACCAGCGCGAGCGTGGAGACGATCTCAGGAGCGGTCATGGTGTCGCCTTCCTGACTGTGGCCCAGAGCCCGTAGTCGTGCATCGCCTGCGCGTGCACCTCCATGGTCTCCCGTGGCCCCGTCGCGACGATCGCATGGCCGTCGTGATGCACTGCGAGCATCAGCGTGGTGGCTCGGTCGACCGAGTATCCGAAGTACGTGCGGAAGACCCGCACCACATAGCTCATGAGGTTGACCGGGTCGTTCCAGACCACGACTTCCCAGGGCTCGAGCGGAGCAGCCTCGAGCAGGATGGTCTCGTCGAGGTCAGGGGTCGCGAGCGGCGCGTTCATGCCCAACCCATCGCATGCAGCTGCTCGTCGTCGATGCCGTAGAAGTGCGCGATCTCGTGCACCAGGGTGGTGTGGATCTCGTCGCGGAGCTCATCTTCGTCGTCGCACTGCGCGAGGTGCGGCTCGCGGTAGACCACGATGCGATCCGGGAGCTCGCCCATCCCGTACTGGGTACGCTCCGTGAGCGCGAGCCCGTCGTACATGCCGAGCAGGTCGAGCGTGCCGTCTTCCGGCCGATCCTCGACGACGAAGACGACGTTGTCGAGGCCGTCCACCATGTCGTCGGGGAGACGGTCGAGTTCATCGATCACGAGCGCCTCGAAGGCTGCGGTATCCATCTCCATCGTTCTCCAGCCTAGACGGGCGTGCCCCGTGTGAGTCAGTGCAGGAAGACGAGGATGGCCGCGACGGCGATGAAGAGCACTCCGAACACCGTGTTGAGCGCGCGCTGGCCCTGCGCAGAACGCGTGAGCCGCCGGAACGGGCGAGCGGCTGAGGCGAAGAATCCCCACATCACGAGGACGTCGACCACGATCACCGTCACGATGAGCACGAGGTACTGGGGGAGCGGCGGCTGATCCAGGCGGATGAACTGGGGGATGAAGGCGAGGAAGAACACGATCGCCTTCGGGTTCAGCAGGTTGACCCAGAAGCCGCGACGAACCATCGACCAGGCACCCTCGCGAGACTCGACGGTCTGCATCTCGTCCGGCTCGGCGACAGCGGGCTTCGCCAGGATCAGGCGGATGCCGAGGAACACGAGGTAGGCCGCGCCGGCATAGCGGATGCCGTTGAAGAGCACCTCTGACCTGGAGACCAGCAGCCCGACGCCGGCCGCCACGATCGCGACGTGCACCACCAGGGCGAGCTGTTGGCCGACGATGCCCCAGATGGAGCGCCGCCACCCGTGGTTGAGGGCGTTCGACATCGTGTTGATCGCCCCGGCACCGGGCGTGAAGCTGATCACCACGGACGCGGTGAGCAGCGAGAACCAGACCGCGAGTGACACCCCGTCAGTCTAGGGCTCGCCGTCCACCGAGTCCGCTCAGTACCTGCCGAGCACCGACGCCGGGCGGAGGTCGATCCGGCGCAGCAGCTGCGCGTTGAGGGCGACCACGATCGTGGACAGCGACATCAGCACCGCACCCACCGACATCGGCAGCACGAAGCCGATCGGGGCGAGGACGCCGGCCGCGAGCGGCACCGAGAGCAGGTTGTATCCGGCTGCCCACCACAGGTTCTGCGTCATCTTGCGGTAGCTCGCCTCGGAGAGCTCGATCACCGAGACGACGCTGCGCGGATCGTCGCCGGCGAGGATCACCCCGGCTGACGCGATCGCGACATCGGTCCCGGCGCCGATCGCCAGTCCCACGTCGGCCTGTGCCAGCGCCGGAGCATCGTTCACACCGTCGCCGACCATCGCGACCCTGCGTCCCTCGCCCTGAAGCTCGCGCACCTTCGAGGCCTTGTCCTCCGGTCGGACACCGGCGAACACCCGCGTCACGCCGAGCTGTCCTGCGACGTGCTCGGCGACGGCCTCAGCGTCACCCGTGATCATGACGACCTCGACGTCGCGCGCGCGGAGGGCATCGACCGTCTGCCTGGACTCCGGACGGATCTCATCCGCCAGCCGCAACGCTCCGGCGACGCGGTGATCGATCAGGACGTGCAGGATGATCGCGCCCTCGGCGCGCCAGGCGTCGGCGATCGGCAGCTCGGCCGACGCTGTCTCGGACAGCAGGTGCGGGCCGCCGACCTGCACGAGTCGGCCGTCCGCGCTGGCGGTCACGCCCACGGCGGGGGAGGACGTGAAGTCGCGGGCATCGGGGATGTCCACGCCGCGATCCTGCGCCGCCTGGACGATCGCCTTCGCGAGCGGGTGCTCGGAGTCGAGTTCGGCCGCCGCTGCGAGTGCGAGCAGCTGATCAGCGTCGAACGGTGGCACCGCTTCGATCCCGGTGACGGCTGGTGCGCCCTTCGTGAGCGTGCCGGTCTTGTCGAAGAGGATCGTGTCGACGGTGCGCATGCTCTCGAGCGCGAGCCGGTCCTTCACGAGCACGCCGGCTCGTGCAGCGCGTTCGGTCGCGATCGAGACGACGAGCGGGATCGCGAGTCCGAGGGCGTGCGGGCAGGCGATCACGAGCACTGTGATCGTGCGGATCACCGCTTCGTCGGGCATGCCGATGACCGTCCACACGATCGCGGTGATCGCGGCGGCACCGAGCGCGAACCAGAACAGCCAGGCAGCCGCACGGTCGGCGATGCGCTGCGCCCTGGACGACGACGCCTGAGCGTCCGCGACGAGCTTCCGGATGCCGGCGAGGGCAGTGTCGTCACCGATCGCAGTGATCTCGACGCGGAGACCGGAGTCGGTGGCCACGGTGCCGGCGACGACCGCATCGCCGACGCCGCGGTGCACTGGTCTGGACTCTCCCGTGATCATGGATTCGTCCACGCTCGCGGCACCCTGGACCACCGTGCCGTCGGCGGGGAGTCTTCCACCAGGACGGATCACGACGACATCGCCGAGGCGCAGGTCTGCCGGTGGCACCGGCACGATGTCCGCGCCCTCGACGCGTTCGGCCTCATCCGGCAGCAACGCCGCGAGGGAGTCCAGCGCCGAGGTCGTCTGCGCCAGCGAGCGCATCTCGATCCAGTGGCCGAGCAGCATGATCACGATCAGCAGTGCGAGCTCCCACCAGAACTCGAGCTCGTGGTGCAGGACGCCGAGACTCGCGCCCCACGAGGCGAGGAACGCGACCGTGATCGCCAGCGCGATCAGCAGCATCATGCCGGGCGCGCGGGATCGGATCTCGCCGACCGCGCCGACGAGGAACGGCTTTCCGCCCCAGACGTACATGACGGTGCCGAGCGCCGGCGCGATCCACTGCGCCCAGGCAGGGACGTCGTAGCCGAGGATCATCGCGAACATCGGCGACGCAGCGATGACGGGCACTGCGACCAGGAGCATGATCCAGAACAGGCGGCGGAACTGAGCGACATGGTTCGCGTGACCGCTGTGGCCCGCATGGTCGCCGTGTTCCTCGTGCCCGGCATGCTCGTAGTCACCCGGGTGCTCGGCGTGATCGGAGTGGTGCTGCGCCATGGTGACGCTCCCTTCGCGTTTCACCGAGGACAACACGATACCCCCCGGGGGTATTTCCCCAAAAAGTGACGAACGTGTCCGGTGGGTACGCGAAGAGGCCTGGATCAGACGATCCAGGCCTCTTCGTGATGGGGTGAGTAACGGGACTCGAACCCGCGACATCCGGCACCACAAGCCAGCGCTCTACCAGCTGAGCTATACCCACCATGCGCCCACCGGAGCGGGCGACCACACGAGTCTATTACATGTTCGGGGTGAACTCTGACACGGTGCGCGCGGCGATGTCGCGGGCATCATCGCTCGACGGTCCTGGCTCATCGACGAACACCGCGGCACGGTAATACCGGAGCTCACGAATCGACTCGAGGATGTCTGCGAGTGCGCGGTGACCGCCGTCTTTGCTCGGCGCCTGGAAGAACACCCGCGGGTACCAGCGACGGGAGAGCTCCTTGATGCTGGACACGTCGACGTTGCGGTAGTGCAGCCACTGGTCGACATCGGGCATGTACTTCGCGAGGAACATGCGATCAGTGCCGATCGTGTTGCCGGCGAGCGGGGCTTTGCGCTCCAGCGGGACGAACCGCTTGATGTAGGCGAGCGTCTGCGCCTGGGCGTCGTCGAGTGACACGCCCTCCGGGATCTCGTCGATCAGTCCCGACGTCTCGTGCATCTTCGTGACGAAGTCGTTCATGTTCGACAGTGCGGCCTCGCTCGGACGGATCACGATCTGGAAACCCGGATCGATCGGTCGGAGCTCGAAATCGGTGATCACCACTGCGATCTCGACGAGCTCGTCGATCGAGAGATCGAGTCCCGTCATCTCACAGTCGATCCAGACGAGACGATCATTCTCCGACGCAGATACCATGCCGTCATCCTATCGACGCGGCCGACATCGGCTTCATGACGGGGGCGCGTCGACGGTGCGGCCGCGTTCGACGGCTTCGTGAGGCGGTCAGTCCTGGTCGGGGTGCTCCGCGGCGACCGCGCTGCCGTTCTCGTCGTCGATGCCCTTCGGCGGGATGGTCGGCGGGGCGACGAGCCACGGCGTGCGCGCGAGCGTCACCGCAGGACGTGTTGGTCCCCTCGGCGCGACTCGAACGCGCAACCGACGGATTAGAAGGCCGTTGCTCTATCCATTGAGCTACGAGGGGTCGTCATAAGGCTACCGGCCTCCGCGCATCATCGGTATTCGGACCACTGTCGACGCGCGAATCGGTGGTGCGAACGGTGCGTGCGTCGGCGTACGGCCGCGGTGTCCGTCGGCGCTCTGCCGCTGTGTCAATCGGCGCTCGTCCGCAGTGCTAGACGGCGCTCGGCCGCGGTGTCAGGAGTATCGAAGCGTCGACACGGCGTCATCCGCGCGCCAGAACTCGCCGATGACACGGAACGTGCCGGTGGCGAGGTGGAGTCGTTCAGCCCGGTACTTGAGACCGAGAGGATCTGCGACGATGCGGAGATGCCCGAGCACACGGTCTGATCTGTCGAGCACGCGCCACAGGTGATCGGAGGCCCGGACGAGGTGTTCGCGCGTCGAGGCCAGCGGTGGCGAGGCGTAGGGGATGTCAGGGAGTGAGGTGGTCGTGGTGTCGTGCATGTCGTTCTCCTTTCGTGCTTCGAACATATGACCGACCACCGACATCGGTGCGGCCTGCTCCCGGCGTACGGCGCAGTGGCCAGCGTGCGCTCTTCATGCACCGCAACGGCGACGCGACGAATTCTCCACCGTGACCGTGTTCGCGACCTTCGGTCGCTCGGCGCACGGCGCATCCTCGATCCATCCGGGCCTCGTCCCGGCTTCCGAGGAGAGAACATGTCTGACACCCTGACCATCCTGGGCAACGTCGCTACGGACCCGACCCAGAGCCGCACGCCGAGCGGTATCCCTGTCACGAACTTCCGCGTCGCGACCACTCATAGGCGACTTGATCCTGTGACGAAGGTCTGGGTCGACGTGAGCACGAACTGGTACTCGGTCGCAGCCTTCCGCCAGCTCGGCGAGCACGCGAAGGCATCACTGCGCTGCGGAGACAGCGTGATCGTCACCGGCAGGCTCAAGATCCGCACCTGGGAGAGCAACGGCAAGAGCGGCACGAGCATCGACATCGACGCGGACGCGATCGGCCATGACCTTCGTCGTGGCACGACGGCCTTCCTCCGCGCATCCCGTGCCGCCGGGACCGACGGCGCGTCACACGGGTCGCGCGATGAGCAGGAGCGCGAGGAGCAGGATCACGGCGCTGAGGAGAACGATCAGGAGACCCCGGGCGATCCGATCTCGCGTGATGACGATGCCATGGCGCTCGACACGTCATGGTCGATCGAGCCCTCGAACTCGGAGGCCGAGCCGGTGGCAGGTGCCGCCTACTGAGTCGCGAAGCGAGGACGACCCCCGCCGGCGGGCTGCAGTCAGGTGATCGATGCAGCCCGCCACGTAGAATCGGCTCGTGCTCCGACGAACCACCGCTTCCGCCGCGCGGCCGATCGCCGCGACCCTTGCAGCCGCGGTGGTGGTGCTGACGCTCGTCGCGTGCGCGCCGACGCCGGACCCGCAGCCGACGGCCACCGAGTCGGCCGCAGCGACCACGAGCCCGACGCCGTCCGGGCCGGTCTACGACTCTGATGGCACAGCCGAGGACAACCTCCCACTCTTCACCGCCACCGCAGAAGGCGTGTGGGCTACGGATGCACGGGGAGTTGGGCGGTCATACATCGACGCGTTGGTCGCGGCCGGCTTCGATCGCGCCGACATGCAGGTGACCCAGGACACGTCGACCGTCGGCAACGCGGCGGAGAGCCTGCAGTTCTCGGTGCGATGGGGCGAGAAGGAGTGCCTGATCGGCCAGGTGGGTCCGTCGACAGGACAGGTCGTGACCGCCGTCATGCCGCAGCTCGCCGAAGGCCGTTGCCTGATCGGGACGACGCGTTCGATCGACTGGTGACGCTCCACCGCTCAGGCGCAGACCGATGGAGACCGTTCTGAGCGCCTCCGGCTCGCCTCGCCGCAGACCAGCGGTAGTCTTAGGGGAGATTTCCGCGCTGCCTCAGCGGCGTGACGGCAGGTTCGATTCTGATTCGCAAAGGGTGTTGAAACGGTATGGCTGAGTACATCTACTCGATGGTTCGTGCGCGCAAGGCGGTGGGCGAGAAGCTCATCCTCGATGACGTCACCATGGCGTTCCTCCCGGGCGCCAAGATCGGCATGGTCGGCCCGAACGGTGCCGGTAAGTCGACGATCCTCAAGATCATGGCCGGGCTCGACACTCCGTCCAACGGCGAGGCGAAGCTGTCTCCCGGATTCAGCGTCGGCATCCTGATGCAGGAGCCGGAGCTCGACGAGTCGAAGACCGTGATCGAGAACATCCAGGACGGCATCGCGATCAAGCCGAAGGTCGACCGCTTCAACGAGATCTCGCTGCTGATGGCCGAGCCGGACGCCGACTTCGACGCGCTGCTCGCCGAGATGGGAACGCTGCAGGAGGAGATCGACGCCGCAGACGGCTGGGACCTCGACTCGCAGCTCGACCAGGCGATGGACGCTCTGCGGACGCCGCCGGCCGACGCCGCCATCGCCCCGCTCTCCGGTGGTGAGAAGCGTCGCGTGGCGCTCGCGAAGCTGCTGCTGCAGAAGCCCGATCTGCTGCTCCTCGATGAGCCCACCAACCACCTCGACGCCGAGAGCGTGCTCTGGCTCGAGCAGCACCTGCAGGCGTACAAGGGCGCGGTGATCGCGATCACCCACGACCGGTACTTCCTCGACCACGTCGCCGAGTGGATCGCCGAGGTCGACCGCGGTCGTCTCATCGGCTACGAGGGCAACTACTCGACCTACCTGGAGAAGAAGGGCGAACGCCTCGAGGTCCAGGGCAAGAAGGACGCCAAGCTCGCGAAGCGCCTCAAGGAGGAGCTGGAGTGGGTGCGCTCCAGCGCCAAGGGCCGTCAGACCAAGTCCAAGGCTCGTCTCGCCCGCTACGAGGAGATGGCATCCGAGGCCGAGCGGACCAGGAAGCTCGACTTCGACGAGATCCAGATCCCCGCGGGTCCGCGTCTCGGCGGCATCGTCATCGACGCGAAGAAGCTCCAGAAGGGCTTCGACGGCCGCGTGCTGATCGACGGCCTCAGCTTCAACCTGCCGCCGAACGGCATCGTCGGCGTGATCGGACCGAACGGTGTGGGAAAGACCACGCTGTTCAAGACGATCGTCGGCCTCGAGCCGCTCGACGGGGGAGACCTGAAGATCGGCGAGACGGTGAAGATCAGTTACGTCGACCAGTCCCGCTCGAACATCGACCCGAACAAGACGCTGTGGGAGGTCGTCTCCGACGGACTCGACTTCATCACGGTCGGCAAGACCGAGATCCCCTCGCGCGCCTACGTCTCGAAGTTCGGCTTCAAGGGGCCGGACCAGCAGAAGAAGGCGGGCGTCCTCTCCGGTGGTGAGCGAAACCGTCTCAACCTCGCGCTGACGCTGAAGGAGGGCGGCAACCTGCTGCTCCTCGACGAGCCGACCAACGACCTGGACGTCGAGACCCTGAGCTCCCTCGAGAACGCGCTGCTCGAGTTCCCCGGCTGCGCCGTGGTCATCACGCACGACCGGTGGTTCCTCGACCGTATCGCGACGCACATCCTCTCGTACGAGGGCACCGACGAGAAGCCCGGCCAGTGGTACTGGTTCGAGGGCAACTTCGAAGCCTACGAGGAGAACAAGATCGAGCGCCTCGGAGCGGATGCCGCGAAGCCGCACCGCTCGACGCACCGCAAGCTGACGCGCGACTGATCCTCGCACGGGTTCAGGAACCACCACGATGACCGAAGCGACACCAGGGCCGCGCCTGCACATCCCGATCCAGCTCCGTTGGGGCGATCTGGACGCGTTCAATCACGTCAACAACACCTCGATGCTCAAGCTGCTCGAGGAAGCACGTGTGCGAGCGTTCTGGCGGGCCGGCCCCGGTGAGGTCGCGCCGTCGACCGCAGTGCTCGACTCCGGGCTCGACGAAGGCATCCTGACCCTCATCGCTCGGCAGGAGATCGAGTATCTCGCGCCGGTGCCGTATCAGCGGCGTCCGCTCGAGGTGCAGATGTGGTTCGGCAAACTCGGCGGCTCCAGCGTCGAGGTCTGCTACGAGGTGCACAACGATCCCACGGCCGAACCTCGCCAGATCTACGCACGATCGACGGCTGTGATCGTGCTGGTCGATGCTGCATCGGGCCGCCCGACACGGTTGACGCAGGAGATGCGCGACGCCTGGGAGCCCTTCGTCGGCCCCTCGATCGAGTACGCCCACCGCTGAGCACGAAGCAGCCGCCGTCGCGCTGTCTCCGCACGCGCAGGTCAGTCGCGAGCCGGAACCCGGATCATGATCTCCTGGGCGACGCTCGCCACCAGGGCGCCATCGCGCGAGTAGATGCGTCCGGTGGCGAGCCCTCGACCACCGCGGGCGTTCGGGGACTCCTGCACGTACAGCAGCCACTCGTCGACCCGCACCGGCCGGTGCCACCACATCGCGTGATCCAGGCTCGCGACCTTCAGCCCTGGCAGCGCCCAGAAGACGCCGTGAGCGCGCAGGATCGACTCCTGGATCGTCATGTCACTCAGGTAGGCGAGCGCCGCGCGGTGCAGCCGAGGATCGTCCGGCATCGGTGCGCGCATCCGCATCCAGACGCCTTGCCGTGGCACCTTCTCATCCGAGCTGGGCAGATACAGCGGGTGATCGATGTGCCGGATGTCTGCGGCCCGCTCGCTCAGCATCCGGGTCGTCCCGTCCGGCAGCCCGTCCACACGTTCCTCGTCGGGGACGAGGGTCTCAGGGTCCGGGATGCCGCTCGGCATCGCTTCAGCGTGCTCGACGCCAGGGTCCTCATCCTGGAACGAGGCGATCATCGAGAAGATCGGCACACCGTTCTGATAGGCCTGCGAACGCCGTGTCGAGAACGAGCGGCCGTCATGGATGCGGTCGACTGCGATCGTGATGCCCTGCGTGGCGTCTCCAGCACGGAGGAAGTACCCGTGCATCGAATGCACCGGCCGATCCTCGGGCAGCGTCCGCTCCGCCGCGATCAGGCTTTGGGCGAGCACCTGGCCGCCGTAGATGCGCCCACTCGGCATCGGATGGGATGCGCCGGTGAAGATATCCTCCGTCGTCCGCGCCTGCGTCGTGTCCAGATCGAGAACGTCCAGCAGCTGCTCGACGGTCCGAGCCGCGTGGCTCTCGGCGCTCATGTCATCCCTTCCGCGACCGCAGGTACGGCACGGTTGATAGTTTAGAACGCGTGCCCCACCAGCTTCTGCTCGCCGACGCCGAGACGTCCAAGGACGTCCTGACCTTCGTCGGGAGGGCATCGCGGATCGGCGACGAGGGCGTGCGATTGCAGGCCGCGAACGGGGTGCTCGCGCTCAGCACCGCCGCCCTCGCTCCGCACGGGCTGTTCGACCAGACGCCGACCATCCTCGCGATGCGGATCGTGCACGCCGACCCGGAGCTCCAATGCGACATCGTCGTGGCCGAGCTCGGCGCAGGCGAGGATGAGCGCAGGCTCGCCCTCCCAGACACCGGCCTGTCGCCGTCCTGGGCCGGCATCGCGCCGCCGCGTTCCGACTGGGCGTCCGTCACGGCGCTGCCAGCGTCGCTGATCGCCCAGCGCGCGCAGTGGGGCATCTCTGCGGTGGCGCGCGGAGCGACACCAGGGGCAGGTGAGGAAGCCGTCCGTGCACTCCGCGCCGCGATCTGGGGCGAGCCCGATGAGGACCTCGCCGGGCTCCCGCGTGGTGTCGCCTTCGCCGCCGATGCGCTCGGGTTCATCTCGGGCGAAGAGCAGGTGCCGGTGACGCAGTCCGGACGATGGACGCGCCTGGCGTTCCGACGAGGCCATGTGCTGTCGCGCGGTCCCGTCGCCTCAGGGCTCACCGCGGTGCGTGGAACCGGATCCGCCGACTAGCGGATCAGCTCGCTGCCGCGCGCCCGGCCTGCCGTCCGGAGAACAGACAGCCGCCGAGGAAGGTGCCCTCGAGCGCTCGGTAGCCGTGCACGCCGCCACCGCCGAAGCCGCTGGCCTCGCCGGCAGCGTACAGCCCTGGGATCGGCGTGCCGTCCGCGGCCAGCGCGCGCCCCTCGAGATCGGTGTTGATGCCGCCGAGCGACTTTCGGGTCAGGACGTGCAGCTTGACGGCGACGAGCGGGCCGGCCGCCGTGTCCTGCAAGCGGTGCGGGGGAGCGGTGCGAATGAGCTTGTCTCCGCGGTAGCTGCGCATGGAGCGGAGCATGCTGATCTGGGCATCCTTCGTGAACTCGTTGTCCATCTCGCGGTCGCGTGCGACGACCTCGCGTCGCACGTTGTCGATGTCGAGGAGCTCGCCGCCCTGATGCCGCCGCATCTGCTCGAGCAGCGACTCGAGGTCGTTCTCGACGATGAAGTCCGCACCCTCGTCGAGGAACGACTGCACCGGTCCGGTCGGCCCCTTCGCGAGGCGCGATTTCACCAGCAGTCCGACATTCTTGCCGGTGAGATCGGGGTTCTGCTCGCTGCCGGAGAGGGCGAACTCCTTCTCGACGATCTGGCTCGAGGTGACGAACCAGGAGTGGTCGTGACCTGTGGCGCGAAGGTGCGCGAGCGTACCGAGCGTGTCGAAACCGGGGAACAGGGGTCCAGGGAGTCGCTTGCCTGTCGCATCGAGCCACAGCGACGAGGGTCCGGGCAGGATCCGGATGCCGTGCGACGGCCAGATCGGATCCCAGTTGGTGATGCCCTCCACGTAGTGCCACATGCGGTCGCCGTTGATCAGTCGCGCACCGGCAGCCGCGCTGACCGACTGCATCGAGCCGTCCACGTAGGCCGGGACACCGGTCAGCATGTGCTCCGGAGGCGTGCCGAGGCGCTCGGGCCAGGCCGCACGAACGAGCTCGTGGTTGCCGCCGATTCCGCCCGACGCGACGACGGTGGCCGCGGCCCTGATCTCGAACTCCCCGACGGCCTCGCGCGACGAATCGACGCCGCGCGGAGCGCCACTGGATGCCAGGATCTGCCCGCGCGCGCCAGTGACGACGCCGTCGGTCGTGATCAGCGCTTCGACGCGGTGCCGTGGCAGGACGATCGCCCGTCCCTCCCGCTCGGCCTGCTCCAACGCCGCAGCGAACGGCGCGACGACGCCTGGACCCGTGCCCCACGTGATGTGGAAGCGCGGCACGGAGTTGCCGGGACCGATCGCGCCGTAGCCGCCGCGCTCCGCCCAGCCGACGACCGGGAAGAAGCCGACACCGCGCTCGCGCAGCCAGGCGCGCTTCTCGCCGGCGGCGAACTGCAGGTAGGCCTCAGCCCACCTGCGCGGCCACTCGTCTTCCGGGCGATCGAAGCCGGCATTGCCGAACCAGTCCTCGGTCGCGAGTTCGATCGAGTCGCGGATACCCATGCGCCGCTGCTCAGGGGAGTCCACGAAGAACAGCCCGCCGAACGACCACCAGGCCTGGCCGCCGAGGTTCGTCCGCGGCTCCTGGTCGATCAGCACGACGCGTTTCCCGGCATCCAGTGCTTCGACGGCAGCGACGAGACCCGCCAGCCCCCATCCGATGACCAGGACATCCGTGGACAGGGGCGCGTTCGTCATGTGTTCTCCGTTGATCCCTGACGTGAGCGGGCCTCGAGCGTCGGACGTCCGTCTGCGGCCGTGCCGATGCCTGAAGCCTCGAGTGTGTTCACCATGGCATACGCCGCGCGCTCCAGGTAGTCCCAGAGCGTGGCTTCGTGCAAGGGCGACAACTGCGCCTCGTCGATCGCGGTGCGCATGTGCCGCAACCAACGATCACGGGCGTCTGGATCGACGCGGAACGGCATGTGCCGCATCCGCAGCCGCGGGTGCCCGCGGGTCTCGCCGTACGTCGTCGGGCCACCCCAGTACTGCTCCAGGAACAGCAGCAGACGCTCTTCTGCCGGTCCGAGATCCTCCTCCGGGTACATCGGCTTGAGCACGGGGTCGAGGGCGACCTCGCGGTAGAACACCGAGACGATCCTGGAGAACGTCTCGCGTCCGCCGACCTCGTCGTAGAACGTCACTTGGGGGTGCTCCCGTCATCGGTCTGCTGCTTCCTGCGGCGCCAGATCCCGCGGTCGGGGATCACCGGCACGCCGGTCACCGCGTTGGGCCGCGTCTTCGGAGGATTCGCTCCACGCACACGGCGGGCGCCCTCGAGGCCCGTCGGTACCACCGTGGACATGCTCGGCAGGCCGATCTCCTTCTCGAGCAGCGCTGCACGCAGACGCTTCCGCAGCTCCTGGGCGACGTCGTCCTTCGCGTTGGCTCGTGCCTTGATCACGATGCGGACCACGAGGGCGTCGCCGTCGACGGACTCCAGCCCCCAGAGCTCGGGCTTCTCGATGATGCGGGTGCGCCACTTCGGATCCTTCGAGAGCCCGATCGCAGTCTCGAGCATGGTGGCTTCGACCTGCTCGAGGTCGGAGTCCGGCGGCACGCCGATGTCGATGATCGCCCTCGCCCAGCCTTGCGACATGTTGCCGATGCGGGTGACCTCGCCGTTGCGGACATACCAGAGGGTGCCGTTCACATCGCGGACCTGGGTGATCCGGACGCTCACGTATTCCACGACGCCGCTCGCGAGTCCGAGATCGACGACGTCGCCGATGCCGATCTGATCCTCGGCCACCAGGAAGATGCCGTTCAACACGTCTTTCACGATGTTCTGGGCACCGAAGCCGAGGCCGGCGCCCACGGCCGCGGTGAGCAGTGTCAGCGAGCCGAGCAGCGCAGTGTCGATCGCATTCACGATCAGCACGAGCGCGATGACGACGAGCATCACGTTCACGATGTTCTGCAGGATCGAGCCGAGTGTGCGCGTGCGCTGCACGAGCCGCATGTCGGCCAGCGGCGAGCGTTCGAGCGCCTGGGTATCGTCGACCGCCGCCTTGTTCTTCGCGCTGTCGACGATGCGGTGCACGACGCGACGGATGACGACCCGCAGCACCAGCGCGATGAGGAAGCAGCTGACGATGATGATCGCGATGGTCAGAGCCCGACCGCCGACCTGCGCGAGGACGCCGAGCGTGTTCTCCCACCAGAGCGGCAGGGTGCTCGCAGGGGCCTCTGGGTCGACTTCGAAGGGGATCATCATCACCACCAGATCCTAGCGATCGGGCCTCTGCGCGGGCTGGAAGCCTCGACGGGCTCAGCGATCCTGGAGTGGATCGCTGAGCCCGTCAGGAGGACATCGCGCCGAAGGGATCAGTCCTCGGTGTCGCTGGACTGCGCTGCGAGGGAGCGCTCCACGTCTGCCAGGTTCTCCAGCACCAGGCGGCGCAGCGCAGGCGCCGCATCCTGGTTCGCGGAGAGCCACGCACGCGTCGCGTCGCGGAGCTCGAGGTTCGCGAGCGCCGTCGGGAACAGGCCGACCACCAGGTACTGTGCGATCTGGTAGCTGCGGGACTCCCAGATCGGGAGCAGCATGTCGAAGTACGCGGGCACGAACTCGGCGAGCACCTCGACGCCTGCGGGGTGCACGAAGCCGAGCGCAGCCGAGCGCACGATCGTGTTCGGAGCATCGTCGCGCTCGATCAGCGAGGCCCACGCAGCCTGCTTCGACGCCGAGTCGGGAAGCGCCGCACGCGCCTGGGCTGCGAACTCGCCGCCCTTGGCGGTGTTGTCCGCAGCGAGAGCCGCATCGATCTTCGAGGCATCCGTCGCACCGATCGTCGCGAGCCCGACCAGCAGCTGCCAGCTCAGGTCCGCGTCGATCTCGAGACCCGGCAGGGTCTCCTCACCCGAGCGCAGACGCCCGATGATGCCGGCGTGCTCAGGGGTGACCAGCGCGTTGGCGAAGGCCATGACGAACTGGAGCTGGCTGTCGCTGCCCGCCTCGGCGGACTCGGCGAGAGCCCAGAGGCCGTCTGCGACCTTGAGGCGCGCATCGTGCCGGTTCGCCGGGTCGACGTACAGGGTGACTGCGGTGCGCAGCTGCGAGAGCGTGGTGCGGACCGTGGTGGACGCGGTCTCGCGGCCGATGTTGCCGAGCACGAGGTCGATGTAGTCGGATGCCGGCGTCTCGGCGTCGCGCGTCTGGTCCCAGGCCGCGCCCCAGACGAGGGAGCGCGCCAGCGGATCGCTGATATCGGCGAGGTGCGCGATCGCGGTGGCGAGCGACTGCTCGTCGAGACGGATCTTGGCGTACGCGAGATCGTTGTCGTTCAGCAGCACCAGGTCGGGCCGCTGGATGCCCTGCAGCTCCGGCACCTCTGTGCGGTCGCCGTCGACGTCGACCTCGACGTAGTGCGTGCGGGTGAGTGCTCCGTCGCGCAGCGTGTAGAAACCGATGCCGAGGCGGTGCGGTCGGATCGTCGGGTAGTCGGCCGGAGCCGTCTGCGTGACGGCGAAGCGCGAGATGACGCCGTTCGCGTCATCGGCGATGACCGGCTCGAGCGTGTTGACGCCCGCGGTCTCGAGCCACTTCTTCGACCAGGTGCTGAGGTCGCGGCCGCTCGTGGCCTCGAGCTCGACGAGCAGGTCGCTGAGCTCGGTGTTGCCCCAGCAATGCTTCTGGAAGTATTGCGAGACGCCGCCGAAGAACGCCTCGATGCCGACCCAGGCGGCGAGCTGCTTGAGTACCGATCCGCCCTTGGCGTAGGTGATGCCGTCGAAGTTCACCTGCACGTCTTCGAGATCGTTGATCTCGGCGACGATCGGGTGTGTCGAGGGGAGCTGGTCCTGGCGGTACGCCCAGCTCTTCTCCATGGCGTTGAACGTGGTCCATGCCTCGGTCCACTCGGTGGCCTCGGCGGTGGCGATCGTGGACGCCCACTCGGCGAACGACTCGTTGAGCCAGAGGTCGTTCCACCATTTCATGGTGACGAGGTCGCCGAACCACATGTGGGCGAGCTCGTGCAGGATGGTGACGACGCGGCGCTCCTTGACGGCGTCGGTCACCTTGCTGCGGAACACGTAGCTCTCGGTGAAGGTCACGGCGCCGGCATTCTCCATCGCGCCGGCGTTGAACTCCGGGACGAAGAGCTGGTCGTACTTCGCGAACGGGTACGGCACTCCGAACTTCGACTCGTAGTAGGCGAAGCCCTCGCGGGTCTTGTCGAAGATGTAGTCGGCGTCGAGGTGCTGCCACAGGCTCTTGCGGCCGTAGACACCGAGCGGGATGACGTCGCCGGAGGCGCTGGTCAGCTCGGAGAACGTGGACTCGTATGGACCGGCGACGAGCGCCGTGATGTACGAGGAGATGCGCGGCGTCGGCTCGAAGCCCCACGTCGCGATCGAGTCGTCGTCGTGGACGATCGGCTCTGGCGTGGGGGAGTTGGAGACGACCTTCCACGCGGCCGGCGCCGTGATCGTGAACTGGAACGTCGCCTTCAGGTCGGGCTGCTCGAAGACCGCGAACACGCGGCGGGAGTCAGGCACCTCGAACTGCGAGTACAGGTAGACCTCGTCGTCGACGGGGTCGACGAAGCGGTGCAGGCCCTCGCCCGTGTTCGTGTACTCGCAGTCGGCGTCGACGACGAGCACGTTCTCGGCCTGCAGCCCGGTGAGCGCGATCCGCGAGTCGGCGAACACCTCGCTCGGGTCGAGCTGCTCGCCGTTGAGCGAGATCTCTCGGACGTCGCGGGCGATGAGGTCGATGAACGTGAAGCTCTCGGGGGTCGCGGTGAAACGGACGACGCTCCGCGATCCGAAGACCTCCGAACCCTTCGTCAGATCGAGTGCGACCTCGTACGACTGCGTGTCGACGACGTCGCGGCGCTCCTGCGCTTCGATACGGGTGAGGTTCTCTCCAGGCACAGCGGTACTCCCAGGGGTGAGGGGATGTCGCCGGGGGTTGGCGCAGTTGGCGCCGACGGCAACCATGACAGCCTACGCCAGCCGGACGCGCCCCTTCACTTCTTGGAGGTGAAAGGATAGGGAGGTGACCGCGATCGACCCGAACATCGTCCCCTTCGCTTCTGCAGCCGCCGCGAGCGGCGAGCCCTACGTGACGACCCCGGTCGCCTACGACGGCATCCTGCTCGCCGGATTCGGCGGACCGGAGGGCCAGGACGACGTCATCCCGTTCCTCCGCAACGTGACGCGGGGTCGTGGCATCCCGGATGAGCGTCTGGAGGAGGTCGCGCATCACTACCGTCATTTCGGCGGCGTGAGCCCGATCAACGGCCAGAATCGCGTGCTCAAGACGGCGCTGGAGGACGAACTGCGCCGTCGCGGCATCGACCTCCCCGTCTACTGGGGAAACCGCAACTGGAGTCCGTACCTCGAGGAGGTCGTGACGACCGCCGCCGACGACGGCAACACGACGCTCCTCGCCTTCGCGACGAGCGCCTACAGCTCCTTCTCCAGCTGCCGTCAGTACCGCGAGGACTTCGCTCGCGTGCTCGAGGACACGAAGCTCGGCGGCACTGTCACGATCGACAAGATCCGCCCGTTCTACGACCACCCCGGCTTCGTCGACGCGTTCGAGACCGGCGTGCGCGAGGCGGTCGAGACGTTCCTCACGGCCGGCATCGCGGCGGCCGACGTCGAGATCCTCTTCTCGACGCACAGCATCCCGACGGCAGACGCCGAGCGCTCCGGCGCCCGCGACATCGACTGGGGCGAGGGCGGCGCGTACGCGGCCCAGCACCTTGCCGTGGCCGCCTGGGTCATGGACCGCGTTCGTGAGACCGTGCCGGGAACCGAGGACGTCGCGTGGCAGCTGGTCTACCAGTCCCGCTCCGGCCCCGCCTCGCAGCCGTGGCTCGAGCCGGATGTCTGCGACGTCATCGGCGAGCTCCCTGCCAAGGGACGCAAGGCGGTCGCGGTCGTCCCGGTCGGGTTCATGAGCGACCACATGGAAGTGCTCTGGGACCTCGACACCGAGGCGGCCGAGGCTGCGGAGGAGGCCGGACTGGCCTTCACCCGCACACCGACCCCCGGTGTCTCCCCGACCTTCGTCGCCGGCATCGTCGACCTGATCGAGGAGCGCCTGCACGCCCGTCCCAACTCCGAGCGTCCGCACGTCACCGATCTCCCCGGGGCCTTCGACGTGTGCCGACCCGGTTGCTGCGAGAACGTCCGCGCCGGGTTCAAGCCCGCGGCGTCCGGCATCGCGCCGTGACGTCACGCTGAGGTCCGCCGCTTCTAGGATGGGTGCCATGCGCATCCACATCGCCACCGATCACGCCGGTCTCGACTTCTCCATCCAGCTGCAGGATCACCTCCGCGCCGCAGGGCACGAGGTCGTCGACCACGGACCGATCGTGTACGACGCCGTGGACGACTATCCCGCGTTCTGCATCCGTGCGGCCGAGGCGGTCGTGCGCGACCAGGCGGGCGGTGTCGAGACCCTCGGCATCGTGTTCGGGGGCTCAGGCAACGGCGAGCAGATCGCGGCCAACAAGGTCGAGGGGATCCGTGCCGCCCTGGTCTGGAACCTGTCGACCGCCGAGCTCGCTCGAGAGCACAACGACGCCAACGTGATCGCCATCGGCGCCCGCCAGCACACCTTCGACGAGGTCACGGCACTGATCGATCGCTTCATCGCCACGCCGTTCTCCGGCGAGGAGCGGCATGAGCGTCGGATCGCCCAGATCGCCGACTTCGAGCGCGACGGCTCGCTGCTCCCGGATCCGAGGGCCTGAGATGCCAGAGGGCCACTCCGTCCATCGCATCGCCCGACAGTTCGACCGCAACTTCGTCGGCAAGACGCTCAGCGCGTCGAGCCCACAGGGGCGTTTCGCCGAGGGAGCGGGCGAGCTCGACGGACGTAGAGCGGTCAGCGTGCAGGCCGTCGGCAAGCAGATGTTCCTCGAGACCGAGGGCGACCTGTGGCTCCGCGTGCACCTCGGCCTCTACGGTGCGTGGGACTTCGCCGGCGAGATCCTGGTCGACCCGACGATCGCCTCGGCGAACGGCCGAATGGGCCAGACGAATCAGCGCGGCACCGATCTCGTCGATGACGAGGACCAGATCCTCGACGACGCGGGTGAGAACTCCCTCGCCTCCATCGGAGCGCCGCGTCGTACCCGCGTGCACGTACGCATGTCCGAGCAGACGAGAGGACTCGCGCCGGAGGATGACGAGTGGCCGCCGCCGATCGTCGGCCAGGTGCGCCTCCGACTCCTCACCGACATCACAGCCGCCGACCTCCGTGGTCCCACCGCCTGCGTGCTGCAGACGCCGGAGGAGATGCTCGCGACCGTCGCGCGTCTCGGGCCGGACCCGCTTGTCGGCGATCCTGCCGAGAACGAGGAGCGCTTCGTCAGCGCCGTGCGCAAGAAGCCGACCGTGATCGCGCTCCTGCTGATGGACCAGGCGGTCGTCAGTGGGATCGGGAACGTCTACCGGGCCGAGATGCTGTTCCGTCAGCGCCTGAACCCGCACACGCCAGGACGCGATGTACCGGAGGAGATCGTCCGCGAACTCTGGCGCGACTGGGTTCGGCTCCTCGCGATCGGCGTCGAGACCGGGCAGATGATGACGATGGACGATCTGTCGTCGGAGCAGTACCGTGCGGCGATGGCCAGCCGCGACGATCGCCACTGGGTGTATCACCGCGCAGGGCTGCCCTGCCGTGTCTGCGGCACCGAGATCGCGCTCGAGGAGATCGGCGCCCGCAAGCTCTACTGGTGCCCTCGCTGCCAGGCGTGAGCGGGGCGTGCGCGCCGGTCGGGGTGCACGCGTTCTAGGCTGGGAGGATGCGTCAGAACCCCAGCTTCACGCTCGCCGACATCGCGGAGATCCGCCGTGTGATCGAGGCGAATCCGTGGGCCACGATCGTGAGCGACGGTACCGATGGACTCGTCGCCTCGCACTACGCGGTGCTGCTCGACGATGACCGCGACGACCTCACGATCGTCGCGCATGTCGGACGTCCGGACGACCTGATCCACGGATTGGGAGAGCGCGAGCTGCTCGTCGCCTTCCAGGGCCCGCACGGCTACATCTCACCCGGCTGGTACGGCGACGTGCAGGCTGTTCCCACCTGGAACTACACCGCAGTGCACCTCGCCGGTGTGCCGGAGATCCTGAGCGCCGAGGAGAACCTCCAGGTGCTCGACCGACTGGTCGACCGCTTCGAGGGACGGATGCCGGATCCGCGCGGCATGTGGGAGCGCCCGAACGATCCGGCCTTCGTGCAGCGGCTCGCGGCAGGCACCGTGGGCTTCCGGCTGACGCCGACCCGGGTCGTCGCGAAGCGGAAGCTCAGCCAGAACAAGCCGGCGGAGACGATCGAGACCGTGATCAGCGAACTCGACGGCGACGGCCCGTACGCGAATCCGGCCCTTGCGGCGGAGATGCGCCGGGCCCAGGATGCCCGCACGAACGCGGCCGGCACGAAGGCCGCATCGTGACCGCGAGCGGCGACGCGGTGTCGATGGTCAGGGCCGTGCGCATCGCCGGACCTGGCCGGGAGTTCCTGATCGACGATGAGCCGGTCGACATCCAGATCGCCGACGGGATCATCGTCGACATCGCCCCGACCGGTGCGCTCCGCGCCGTGGGCGAGGTGGTCGATGCCGAGGGCGCCTGGGCGATCCCTGGGTTGTGGGACAACCACGTGCACACCGTGCAGTGGGCGCTGTCGTCCGAGCGCGAGCCGCTGGACGCCATGACGTCCGCCGCCGAGGCTGCGGCGCACATGGCGCAGGTCGCACCCCTGCCGGACGGCCGACGGATCGGGAGCGGCTTCCGGGACGCGCTATGGCTGGATTCGCCGTCGCTCGAGGTGCTCGATCGGGCCACCGGAAGCATCCCGACCTACCTGATCAACGCCGACGTGCACAGCGTGTGGCTGAACAGCGCCGCGCTGCGTCGTGAGGGATTCGCCAGCGCGGACGGCATGCTCCGCGAGGAGGACGCATTCGAGATCTCGCGCCGTCTCAACGCGGTCGACCCGGAGCGCGGGGACCGCGCTGTGCGGACGGCGGGCGAGCGTGCGGCCACCCGGGGTGTGACCGGGCTCGTCGATTTCGACATGGCGTGGAACGCGGATGCCTGGCCACGCCGTGTCGCTGACGGCTTCGCCGCGCATCGGGTGGAGTTCGCGGTCTACCCCGCCGATCTGCAGCGCGCGATCGCCGCAGGGCTGCGCACCGGGGAACTCTGCGAGGTCCCCGATGCGCCCGATGCCGCCCCTGGCCTCATCCGCGTCGGTCCGCTCAAGGTCATCACCGACGGCTCGCTCGGGACCCGGACCGCCGCGTGCTCCCACGCCTACCCGGATGACCCGCACAACCACGGCGTCCTCAACGTGCAGCCGGATGAGCTCTTCGACCTGCTGCTCACTGCGACCGGCGCCGGCCTCGGCGTCGCGCTGCACGCGATCGGTGACAGAGCCACGACCGCTGCGCTCGACGCGATCACGCTCACGGGAGCGACCGGCACGATCGAGCATGCCCAGCTCGTGCGGCACGCGGATCTCGCCCGGTTCGCGCGCCTCGGCGTGATCGCGAGTGTGCAGCCGCAGCACGCGCTCGACGACCGCGACCTCGTGAGCAGGCTGTGGGGTGACCAGACATCGATCGGGTATCCGCTCGCCTCGCTGCGCGATGCCGGTGTGGAGCTCCGATTCGGCTCTGATGCTCCGGTCGCGCCGCTCGATCCATGGCAGGCGATCGCCGCGGCCGTCGCACGGACCGACGACGAACGCGAGCCATGGCATCCAGAGGAGCGGCTGCGCATCGATGACGCGCTGGCAGCGAGCATTCGGTCATCACTGCGGCCCGGCGAGGTCGCGGACATCGTGGTGTGCGGAGCGGATCCGCAGACCGCGACCGGCGAGCAGCTGCGGGCCATGCCGGTCGACGCCACGGTGCTCGCCGGACGCATCACGCACATCGCCTGACCGGGAACTGCCGCACACGCGAAAGGACCCCGGGACGAATCCCGGGGCCCTTTCGCTGTGGTGCGTCGTTACGCGGCGATGTGGGAGACGAGGAACCAGCGGTCCTTCTCGAGTCCGCGCATGATCTCGATCGCGACGTCCTGGCTGGTCAGGTCGACCTCGTCGAGTCCGTCGATGGCTGCCTTCACGTCGACCAGGATCGCGTCGATGTCGGAGATCACGGCGCGGACGAGCTCGTCCGACTGCGTGAAGCCGGCGGGCACGGCGCTGGTGCCGGCCTTTGCCGCGACCGTGCTCAGCCGGGCGTCGATCGGGAGTCCGAGAGCGACGATGCGCTCTGCAGCGGTGTCTGCGAAGTCACCTGCGTGGGCGACGATGGTGTCGAGGAGTTCGTGGACGCCGATGAAGTTGGCGCCGCGGACGTGCCAGTGGGCCTGCTTGCCGTTGACGGTGAGGGCCTCGAGCCCGAGGACGACGGGCGAGAGGAACTGTGCTGCAGCCGCGGCCACAGTCGGGTCGCTGGCGGTGGTGGAAACGGTCTGTACCTTGCTCATGATGTGCTCCTCCAGGGGTGCCATTGCGTATGTCTTGAACACAACGCTACTCAGCTTCAGACATTCCGCAAGCAAGCTGAGGCTCCGCTTACCGCCCCGTTTTCCCGCGGAATCTCGGGGTTCTGAGGGTAGGCTCGCCGTATGAACATCGCACCGGGAGCATCCGTCCTCGCCCTGCCGCACGCCACCCCGAGCATCGCCGACGAGTCCTTCGTCGCAGACGGCGCGAGACTGATCGGCGGGGTGGTCCTCGAACCCGGATCCAGCGTCTGGTACAACGCCGTGCTGCGTGCGGACTCGGCCGCGATCACGGTCGGCGCTGACAGCAACGTGCAGGACAACGTCTCGGTCCACGTCGATGACGGCCACCCCGTCGTGATCGGCTCGAAGGTGTCGATCGGGCACAACGCCGTCGTGCACGGCTGCACGATCGGGGACGGCTCATTGATCGGCATGGGTGCGGTCGTCCTGAGCGGCGCCGAGATCGGCGCCGGGTGCCTGATCGCCGGGGGAGCGGTCGTGCTCGGCGGCACCGTGGTCCCGGACGGCTCACTCGTGGCCGGTGTGCCGGCGAGGGTGCGCCGATCGCTCGACGACTCGGAGCGCGCCGGACTCATCGCCAACGCCGACATCTACCTCGGGCACCAGCGGACGCACGCCGCTGCGACACCGCTCTGACGTCTGCTCCCCGCTAGGCTGGGAGCACAGGGGGCGGTGGCCAAGCTGGTCAAGGCAGCGGGCTCATAACCCGACGATCGTGGGTTCAAGTCCCACCCGCCCTACCATTCGATTCGCGTCCATCCTCGATCGCGATGAGCTCGCCGGATATCGAGGTCGAGGGCGAGCCGCGGCGATTCCCCTGCGGTTCCGGGGCACGATGGGTGCGCAAGTGTCCGCTGGTGATGACAGCTCCCGCACGATTCGTGGGGTCGTCGTGCTGCGGCATCCGCAGAACCATCGAAGGAGCCGTGTGAACGATCAGATCGCCAAGGATGCAGCGGTTGCGGCATCCGAGGACTGCGGGTGCGCTCCGACGCGGGACGAGCGCGACTCGTTCTGGAAGCTGAAGGTCAGTCGACGGGGTGCGTTCGGGCTCGGCGTCATCGGCGTCGCTGCTCTCGCCGCCTTCGGTGTCGGCTCGGGTGCCTCCGTCGCCTACGCCGCCTCGTACCCCAGCTGGGACGACGTGCAGCGCGCCAAGAACGATGAAGCGGCAAAGGCCGCCGAGGTCACTCGTATCGAGGGGCTCATCCAGTCCCTGACGCAGAAGGTCGCCGAGACGCAGGCCGCGGCCGAAGTGGCATCGAATGAGTTCTACGACGCGCAGCAGGCGTTCTTCGCCGCGATCACCACGGCCGACGAGCTCCAGGCGCGGGCCGATGAGCAGACCGGGATCGCCGACGCCTCGGCTCGCAAAGCCGGCCAGGTCGCCTCTCAGATCTATCGCAACGGCGGTGACGACACCTCGCTCAAGCTCCTGTTCGCAGGCTCCGCGGACACCGCGGACGACCTGTTGTCGCGCCTGGGCACGATGGACAAGTTCCTCGAGTACAACCAGTCCGTCTACGACACCGCGGTCGCGGCGCGCAACACCGCGCAGTCGCTCACGGATCAGGCCGAGGTCGCGCGCGATGAGCGCGACCGCCTGCAGCAGGTGGCGGAGCAGAAGATGGTCGTGGCGCAGCAGGCGGCCGACGCTGCACAGGCTGCGCTCGATGAGCAGGCAGCCAATCTCGAGACCATGCAGGCGCAGCTCGCGGCGTTGAAGGACACGACCACCCAGACCGTCGCCGGGTACGAGGCAGGAGTCGCCGCGCGCGCCGCGGAGGAGAAGGCGCGACGCGAGGCTGAGGCAGCGGCGGCTGCGGCAGGCGGCGGGGGCGGAAACCCCGGAACCGGCGGCTGGGTGCGCCCGCACGGTGGCGCCCGCAGTTCGAGCTATGGTCCCCGCACCCCGATCTGCGGTTCACAGGGCTGCTCATCGAGCTTCCACTACGGTGCGGATCTCGCCAACGGGTGCGGTTCGCCGATCTATGCCGCGAACTCCGGCACGGTGGACTACGCCGGCGGGAACGGGAACTACGGCAACTACATCCGCATCCAGCACGGTGGCGGAGTCAGCACCGGATACGCGCACATCAAACCCGGCGGCATCGCGGTGCGCAACGGTCAGTGGGTCGACTCCGGCCAGGTCATCGCATACGCGGGCGACACCGGGCGCTCGTTCGGCTGCCATCTGCATTTCGAGGTCTACATCAACGGGCGCTACACGAACCCGGTGAGCTTCATGGAGGACCGGGGCATCTACGTCTGAGGGCCCGAGTGCCGGACGAGCGCGCTGTCGCGCTCGCTGGAGATCACTCGGGGGAGACCTCGAGGTGCTCCTCGATCAGGGTGATTCCGCCGCTGGAGTTCGCGGAGTGCGCGAGCGCCTCGATCCACGAACGGCTGAGTTCGGGAGTCTCCGGCTCCTGGAACACGAATCGCAGCGGAATCGACGGATGCAGCCAGATGGTCGACCGCCCTGCTGCGTCGGCGTCGAGGTGTCGCCAGGAGAGGGTGAAGCTCTCATTCCGGCGCAGTTTGGTGGCGATCACGACCTTGAGGTGCGCGAGAGCGCGATCCTCGACCTGGATCGGTTCATCGTCGTTGCCGTAGTAGAGACTGCCCACAGGCTCACTCTACGGTTGCGCCGATCGGGCGCTGCACCACGGGGTGCGACGCGCGGCCTGTGCGCACAGAGATTGCGCATTCTGTCATCACCGCGCGGTCAGAACCGCGTTTTCATGACCCGGCGCGACGTCGGGTCTGCGAAGGGTGCTCGCCGTACGCGACTCGATAGGCGGCTGCGAACCGGGAGGGGTGCGCGAAGCCCCAGCGGCGGGCGATCGTGGCGACCGAGTCCTGGACGTCGATGCGGAGCTCCTGGTGCGCCCCCTCGAGGCGCGCACGTCGCAGCGACTCGGCGGGGGTCGCATCCAATGAGCGACGGAACGCGTATTGCAGCCCGCGGGTGGACATGTGCACGGCGGTCGCGACATCGTCGACCGTGATGGCGCGATGCGCGTTCTCGCTGATGTACGCGAGCGCGCGTCTGACCGCCGCGGGTGCCGGCCCGGTCTGCACCGGGCGGTCCGCATCCTCGTGCAGCGTGGTCGCGAACGTCCCGAGGGTCACCGCGAGTGCGTGGCGCCCGAGCTCAGCCCGCAGCAACGCGTCCGCGTCGCCGAGGCCGGTGGCGCTCTGCTCCAGGTAGCCGAACGCACGCTCCCACTGGGCGGCGGCCGCAGCGCTGCGAGGACGGAGGCTCTGCACGCGCATGACCATCCGATCGTCGCCGGTCACCTGTCTGGCGAAGGCCTGGACTGCCGCACGATCGAACACGAGAGCCCGCACGTCGGCGTCGTGATCCCACCGAGCGTTCACCTGCGCCCCATCGGTGAACCACGGCTCGTTCGGGTCGAGGTCATCGCGACCTGACCACACGCCGGCGTCGAGCGCATCGACACGACAGGCGAGCAGCTGATCCTCCGGCTCGGCGGACGATCGGATCTCCGCGGCGAGCCCGTAGTGCACCAGGCTCGCTCCAGCCAGCGTCTCGGAGTGCCAGTCGAACCGGAACCGACTCGGATCGACCCGTCGAAGCACGGCGGACGGCACATAGTCCTTCCACGTCGTCTCGACCCGGGCGACGTCACGTGAACTGAAGCGCACTGGCGGTCCTTTCCCACTGCCCAGCTGACGGGTGCCGCAGAAGAATACCGGTAGCGGCGGACATTCCGCATCTGCAGGGGGATCGGCCGCTCCGTGTCGAGCCAGCGGCTGGAAACAGGGGAGGATGATCTGCGGGGTCCACGAACAGAAGGCAGGGTGCTGACATGGCACGGAAGACGGTCACCGACCTCGACACCGAGTCGTGGAGGTTCGTCGCTCGTTCCGTCATGCGTCGTTTCGTCACGGACCAGTGCCCTGACAAGGCGGCTGGGCTCACGTTCTACGCGATCCTCACGCTGATCCCTGCGGTGATGGTCGTCGTCTCACTCGTGAGCCTGCTCGGCACCGACTCCGAGCTGCTGCGTCTCGTCGTCGGCCTCGTGTCGACGCTCGCCTCGGAACGGGCTGCGGACGTCGTGATGGACGTCATCGATGAGCTGGCCTCATCATCGATCGCCTGGATCGCCCTGCTGGGCGGCATCGCCCTCACCCTCTGGAGTGGCAGTCGGTACGTGGCGGCATTCAGCCGTGCGATGAACCTCGTCTACCGTGCTGACGAGGGACGACGGCTCTGGAAGATGCGGGTGACGCATCTGGGCATCGCGCTCGCGCTGCTCGTCGCGGCGATCATCGCGGTCGTCGTGGTCGGCGTCTCCGACCGCGTGCTGCAGGCGATCGACGACCAGCTCGGGTGGGGCGATGCCGTGCTCATCACGTGGCGCATCGTTCGCTGGCCGCTGCTCGTGTTCGTGGTCGTGCTCGCGCTGGCCTGTCTGTCGTACTTCTCGTCGAACGTGCGGCACCCGCGATTCCGGTGGATGACGTTCGGCGCCACCTCCACGCTCGCTGTGCTCCTGATCGCCAGCCTGCTGTTCAGCCTCTACACCTCGAACGTCGCGAACTACGAGCGGATCTACGGCTCGCTCGCCGGTGTCATCGTGTTCCTGCTGTGGCTGTGGATCGCGAACATGGCGCTGCTGGGCGGGGTCGAGTTCGATGCCGCTGTCGAGCGCGCGCGGGAGCTCAAGGGCGACGAACCCGCCGAGCACAAGCCGCGTCTCGCGCTGCGCGATACCGTGACGCTCCCGCAGAAGGCGAAGCGCGAGCGCCGCGAGGTGGCGGCTGCGAGGAATCTGCGACCGGACGCCGACGACTGACTCGACGGGTGCGGACTCGTGGTGTCAGGCCCCGCGACCGGTCTGCGGGGCCCGGACCGGCCACGTGCCGTCGAGGGCGTCATCCGGATCGAGTCGGCCGACGCTCACGAAGTACTCGGTGAGGCTCTCGGCCTGCGACCTCGCCCAGCCGATCTGTCGCGTGTGCAGCTCGACCAGCGACGCCGGCAGTTCGAACTGTCTCGCGAGGGCCTGGGCGACTCGGCCGGCTGCGATCGCATCTGCGGACGCCTCGTGTGCTCCATCGAGCGGCACCGCGTAGTGCGCGGCCACGACCTCCAGGGTGCGCTTGCCGCGCCGGTACCGGTCGTACGCCTTGTCGATCACGAGCGGGTCGATGATCGGGGAGGGATCGACCAGCGGCTCGATGCCGTGTCGGTGCGCCTCGTGCGTGAGCAGCGAGAAGTCGTAGGCGGCGTTGTACGCCACGATCGGAACGCCCTGTGAGAGCAGCGAGCGGAGTGCCCCGGTCACATCGGCCACGACTTCCCTCGCCGGCCTGCCGTGCGCTCGGGCGTACGATGTCGTGATCCCGTGCACGGCCGTCGCGCCCTCCGGGATCGGCACGCCGGGATCTGCCATCCAGGACCGGGCGGCGATCTGCCGTCCTGAGGCGTCCAGCACGCCGACATGGGCGGTGACGATTCGATCGATCGTCACATCGACGCCGGTCGTCTCGAGGTCGAAGACGCCGACGCGGGTCAGCCAGTCGGGGAGTGCAGCTGCTGGTGGCATGCCCTCACGCTAGGTCGGACCCCCGACATCCCCAGGAAGGCGCACGGCGACTCCGTAGACTCGGACCATGACGGTTCCCTCTCCCTATGCCGAACGCCTGAGTCGGCTGCCGGTCAGGCGCGACGAGATCGAGGTCGGCGGCGGAACCACGGCGTACTGGGTGTACGGACCAGACGATGCCGAGACCACGGTCATCGCGGTGCACGGCTTCCGCGGCGACCATCACGGTCTCGAGCCGGTGCTCGCGTTCCTACCGGAGGCGCGCGTGATCGCGCCAGATCTTCCGGGGTTCGGCGAGACCGGGCCGCTGCCCGATCGTGCACACGACCTGGATGCCTACGCGCACTGGCTCACGGAGTTCGCCGGTACGGTCGCGCCAGGAGCGGTCATCCTCGGCCACTCCTTCGGCTCGATCGTGACGTCTGCCGCCGTCGCCGGTGGACTCGAGACGCCGCGGCTGATCCTCGTGAACCCGATCGGTGCTCCTGCACTCGAGGGTCCGAAGGGCGTGATGACGCGGCTCGCCGTGCTGTACTACGCGCTCGGCGCACGCCTCCCCGAACGCCTCGGCACCGCGCTGCTGCGCAACCGGGTGATCGTGCGCGTCATGAGCATCACGATGGCGAAGACGAGGGATGCTCCACTCCGCCGGTTCATCCACGACCAGCACGACACCTACTTCTCGCTGTTCTCGGATCGCGATGTGCTCCGTGACGCCTTCGTCGCCAGCGTGTCCCACGACGTGCGGGAGTTCGCGGACGACATCCATGTGCCGACGCTCCTGATCGCGGCCGAACGCGATGACATCACGCCGATCGAGGCCGAGCGCACGCTCGCGACCCGGTTCGACGACGCGACCCTCGTGGAGATCGCCCACGTCGGGCATCTGATCCACTATGAGACCCCCGCGGAGGCCGCGGGTGCGATCAGACGCTTCCTCAGGATTCCCGTCGAGCGAGGCCGATGAGCCCTGCCACGCGGAACGGGATGACCTCTCCCATCGCGAGCGACGTCTCGGTCCGTTCGACGCCCTCGATCGAGAGGATGCGGGCGTCCGTGTCGAACAGGTGACGCGCGTCACGGCAGGCGACCCTGGCGAGCAGATCGATCGAACCGCTGAGGCCGTGCGCCTGCACCACTTCGGGGATCCGGGCGAGTTCATTGATGATCCGCGGCAGCTCGGTCTGCCGGACGCCGATGCTCACGAATGCCTGCAGCGGGAAACCGAGCACCTCCGGCGCGAACGAGCGTTCGTAGGACAGGAAGATGCCGGTCTGCTCCAGGCGTGCCATCCGCGCCTGGATCGTGTTGCGCGACAGTCCGAGGCTCTCGGCGAGCGACACGATGGTGGTGCGAGGATCGTCGGCCAACGCGGCGAGGAGCTCGAGATCGATACGGTCCAATCCAGACATAGTGCCAAACCATAGCAGGGTCCGATGGGTCCAAAGTGAGCAACATGCTCAAGCCCTTATCCATTGCTTGAGCGTCGTGTTCAGCGGACGTACGCTCGGACCAGGCCGGCGACGACGCCGCGTGCGTCACGCACAGCCCCACGAGGGCCGCCGGGACTTGGAGGACGATGATGTCACCGCAGATCACGCCCATCGCTGACGCCGAGCAGGATCTGGAGCTCTCCGAACGGTTGCTGACGCCGGACGGCACCCGGATCGCGAACCCCCGACTCGACCCTTTCGTCGCCGATATCGACGCCGCACAGCTGCGTGCGCTCCACCGCGACATGGTGATCCTCCGTCGCATCGACGCGGAAGGCGTCGCGCTGCAGCGGCAGGGCCAGCTCGGCCTGTGGGCGCCGTGCCAGGGCCAGGAGGCGACCCAGATCGGCACCGCCCGCGCGCTCGAGACGCGCGACTACGTCTTCCCCAGCTACCGGGAGACCGGCGTGATCTACGCCCGCGGCGCGCAGCCCGGCGACTACGTGCGCATGTGGCGCGGCGAAGAGGGCGCCGCCTACGATCCGGCAGCCCTGCGGGTCGCGCCGCTCCAGATCATCATCGGCGCCCAGACGTTGCACGCCGTCGGCTACGCGCTGGGCATCCAGCACGACAAGGCCGACGAGGTCGCAGTCACCTACTTCGGCGACGGCGCCACGAGCCAGGGCGACGTGAACGAGGCGATGATCTTCGCAGCCTCGTATGGGGCGCCGGTCGTCTTCGTATGCCAGAACAACCACTGGGCGATCTCCGAGCCGGTCGCGGTGCAGTCGCAGTACCCGATCGCCGGGCGTGCCCCCGGCTTCGGCATCCCGAGTCTGCGGGTCGATGGCAACGACGTGCTCGCGTGCCTGGCCGCGATGCGATGGGCGCTCGAACACGCGCGATCCGGGAAGGGGCCCGCCTACATCGAGGCCGTGACATACCGCATGGGTCCGCACACGACCGCCGACGACCCCACGCGCTACCGAGATGAGGAAGAGCTCGAGTCCTGGCGGCGGCGTGACCCGATCGCTCGCCTCGAGGCCCATCTCCGCGCCGCCGGCGAGTTCGATGAGCAGCACCTCGCCGAGACGCAGGCCGCCGCCGATCAGGTCGCGAAAGAGATGCGCGCCGCCTGCCTCGGCATGGTCACACGTCCGCCGCTCGCGGTGTTCGACGGCGTCTACGCCGAGCCGCACACCGGCCTCGAGCGTCAGCGCGACGAGTACGCCGCGTACCTCGCCTCGTTCGAGAGCGAGGTGTGACGATGACGGAGATGCCCCTCGGCAAGGCGCTCGGCGCCGGGCTGCGTCAGGCGATGCTGGACGATGACAAGGTCGTGCTCCTCGGTGAGGACATCGGCAAGCTCGGCGGGGTGTTCCGCATCACCGACGGGCTGCTCGACGAGTTCGGTGCGCAGCGCGTGATCGACACGCCGCTCGCGGAGTCGGGCATCGTCGGCATGGCTGTCGGTCTCGCCTTCCGCGGCTACCGTCCGGTCGTCGAGATCCAGTTCGACGGGTTCGTCTATCCGGCGTTCGATCAGATCGTCGCGCAGGTCGCGAAGCTGCACTACCGCACGCAGGGGCGGGTGAAGATGCCGATCACGATCCGCATCCCCTGGGCCGGTGGCATCGGCGCGGCGGAGCATCACTCCGAGTCGCCTGAGGCCTACTTCGTGCACACCGCTGGACTCCGCGTGATCGCGGTGTCGAACCCGGCCGACGCATATCGCAGTCTCCGTCAGGCGATCGCCTCCGACGACCCTGTCGTGTTCTTCGAGCCGAAGCGGCTGTACCACCACAAGGCCGAGGTCGATCTGGAGGCACCGCTTGCGGATGCCCAGCCGATGGGGCTCGCCGAGGTGGTGCGCCCCGGCACAGATGTCACGCTGATCACGTACGGTGCGATGGTCAGCACCGCGCTGCAGGCCGCGGAGGCCGCGGAGGACGACGGGGTCTCGATCGAGGTGATCGATCTGCGATCGCTGTCGCCGGTGGATTACGACTCGGTCGCGGCATCCGTCCGCAAGACCGGCCGTGTCGTCGTCGCCCACGAGGCGTCCCGAGAAGCCGGCGTCGCCGCCGAGGTGATCGCCAGCGTCACCGAACGCTGCTTCGAGTACCTCGAGTCCGCGCCGCTGCGCGTGACAGGACACGACATCCCGTACCCGCCGGCGAAGCTCGAGAAGTATCACCTGCCAGACCTCGACCGCCTGCTCGACGCAGTCGATCGGGTCCTCGACCGCCCGAACAGCCTGACGGGAGTCGGCGCATGATCGCGGAGTTCCGCCTGCCCGACCTCGGTGAAGGACTCGCCGAGGCAGAGGTCGTCCAGTGGCTGGTCGCGCCAGGCGACACCGTGGCGCTGAACCAGACGCTCGCCGAGGTCGAGACCGCCAAGGCGGTCGTCGAACTGCCGTCGCCCTACGAAGGCACGGTCACGATCCTGCACGCGGAGGCGGGGGAGACGGTCGCAGTCGGCGCTCCGCTCATCGCGTTCGACGTGGAGGGCGAAGACGGGTCTGCTCCGGAGCAGGATGCCGGGGCGCTGCCAGAGCGGGCGCAGCCGAACCTGGTGGGGTATGGCGCCGCGCCGGCGAGCAGCGGTCGACCTGCGCGCCGGGCCCGACGCGCCGGAGCGACTCGAAGCGCCGCGGACACCGCCGTGCTCGAGGCAGCACCCCACGATGCGGTGCCGTCTGCGACGGTGGAGCGCGTGGTGGAGCGTCCGCGCTCGACGCCGCCGGTTCGCGCGCATGCCAAGCGTCTCGGGATCGACCTCGTGCTGGTCGCCGCCGAGATCGAGGACAGGGTCATCACGCGGCACGACGTCGACGCGTACGCCGAGCGCGTCGGGGCCGCGAGCCATGCTGATCCCGCAGGCGGCGGTGCACAGGCCTCGGCGGACACCATGCCGATGTTCCCTCCGACGACCGACGGCACCGGCCGGCGAGAGACGCGGATGCCGATCCGCGGGGTCCGCAAGCACACCGCAGCCGCGATGGTGCAGAGCGCCTTCACCGCTCCGCACGTCACGGTCTTCCACACCGTCGACGTGACCGCGACGATGGATCTGCTCGCAAGCCTCCGGGACGACCGCGCCCTCGTCGGCCAGAAGATCGGACCGCTCGCCGTGATCGCGAAGGTCGTCTGTCTCGCCCTGTCGCGCACGCCGGGGCTGAACGCCCACTGGGACGAGCAGGCCGGTGAGATCGTGCACTACGAGTACGTCGATCTCGGCATCGCTGCCGCGACGGAGCGAGGGCTCATCGTGCCGAACATCCGCAACGCAGAGGCGCTCTCGCTGACCCAGCTCAGCAGCGCGCTGAAAGAGCTCGCCGAGACCGCACGCGCCGGGAAGACCTCTCCTGCCGAGTTGGCCGGTGGGACGTTCTCGATCTCGAACATCGGTGTCTTCGGCGTCGACGCAGGAACGCCGATCCTCCCGCCGGGGCAGTCCGGCATCCTCGCGGTCGGTGCGGTCCGCCGACAGCCCTGGGAGTACCGCGGCGAGATCGAGCTCCGACAGATGATGACGCTCAGTCTCTCCTTCGACCACCGCCTCGTCGACGGCGCAGAGGGCGCGCGCTTCCTGAAGCACGTGGCCGATGTGCTCGAGCAGCCGGGGCGGGCGATGCTGTTCGGCTAGGGGCGCAGGTCGGCGCCGGAGGTCAGCCGGCGCGCAGCGCCGCATCCGCCATCGCGACGAGCACCGTCGCGGTGGCGGAATGCCGTCTGGCCGCGGAGCGGGTGCTGTGCGGGGTCGAGTTGATCAGGCCGAAGCAGGCTTGCACGCGCAACCGCAGCTCATCCTGGGGCGCGTCGATCAGCGGTGACAGCGCGTCGATCCACAGCTCGATGTATGCACGCTGCAGCCGTCGAACGCCGGCGCGATCGGCCTCCGACAGGTGCGCGACGTCACGGTCCTGCACCTGGATCACGTCGGCGTTCCCGAGCGCGAACTCCACGTGGAAGCTGATGAGCGCTCGCATCCGTGCATCATCGCTCTCCGCGGACTCGGCGACGCTGGTCCCACCACTGACGAGATCGTCGCTGACCTTGACCAGCACCGAGCCGAGCAGCGCCTGCTTGCCGGCGAAGTGCCGGTAGACCGCTGGCCCCGATACGCCGACTGCCGCGCCGATGTCCTCGAGGCTGACGCCGGTGTATCCGCGCTCGGCGAAGAGGCGCGCGGCCTCGTGCAGGATCGCATCGGAGCGCTCCGCCTTGGCGCGGTCTCGGGCAGTGACCGGGGTTGTCATCTCAGTTAATCCTCGCTAACCTGAATCAACGGGTTAGTGAACACTAACCGAAGCCGCACGCGCCGCGCCACCATGTGACGAACCGCGCACGGGGAGTCGAGGAGGACTTCACGATGCCTGCCACCCAGCAGTCCCTGGCTGACGAGCTCCGCGACCGTCTGGCCGTCGCGTCACGCGGCGGATCCGAAGCGTCCAGAGCACGTCACCTCGCCCGCGGCAAGCTGCTTCCTCGCGATCGCGTGAACCGCCTCCTCGACGAGTGCAGTCCCTTCCTCGAGGTCGCGCCGCTCGCGGCCGACGGCCTGTACGGGGGAGAGGTGCCGGCGGCAGGTGTGATCGCGGGGATCGGGCTCGTGCACGGCCGGCACGTGATGGTGATCTGCAACGATGCGACCGTCAAGGGCGGCACGTATCTGCCGCTCACGGTCAAGAAGCACCTGCGGGCGCAGGAGATCGCGCGCGAGAACCGGCTTCCGTGCCTGTACCTCGTCGACTCCGGCGGCGCCTTCCTCCCGAAGCAGGACGAGGTGTTCCCCGACCGAGACCACTTCGGCCGCATCTTCTTCAACCAGGCGACGATGTCGGCCGAGGGCATCCCGCAGCTCGCCGCCGTGCTCGGATCCTGCACCGCCGGCGGGGCCTACGTGCCGGCGATGAGCGATGAGACGGTGATCGTGCGCGGCCAGGGCACGATCTTTCTGGGCGGCCCGCCGCTCGTGAAGGCTGCGATCGGTGAGGTCGTCACCGCCGAGGAGCTGGGCGGTGGCGAGCTGCACGCCCGTCGGAGCGGTGTGGTCGATCATCTCGCCGAGGACGACGAGCACGCCCTCGAGATCCTGCGTGACATCGTCGCCACGCTGCCGCCGCCGCTCGCACCGGCCTGGGAGGTGCAGGAGAGCGTCGCCCCGACCGAGATGTCCTCCCTCTACGACGTCGTGCCAGTCGACGTGAACGCCGCATACGACGTGCGCGAGGTCATCTCGCGTCTGGTCGACGGCGACAGCTTCCGCGAGTTCAAGGCCGAGTACGGCACCACGCTCGTGACGGGCTTCGCGCGACTCCATGGTCACCCGATCGGGATCGTGTCGAACAACGGCGTGCTGTTCAGCGAATCGGCGTTGAAGGGTGCACATTTCATCGAGCTGTGCGATCAGCGCGGCATTCCGCTGCTCTTCCTGCAGAACATCACGGGCTTCATGGTCGGGTCGGATGCCGAGGCCGGCGGCATCGCGAAGGACGGCGCCAAGATGGTCACCGCCGTTGCCAGCACCAGGGTGCCGAAGCTCACCGTGATCATCGGCGGGTCGTTCGGGGCGGGCAACTACTCGATGTGCGGGCGCGCCTACTCGCCACGATTCCTCTGGACCTGGCCGGCCAGCCGGATCTCGGTCATGGGCGGCCCGCAGGCGGCCTCGGTGCTCGCGACGGTCCGCGAGGAGCAGCTCGACGCCCGAGGCGAGACGTGGTCGCCCGAGGAGCGGTCCGAGTTCGAACAGCCGATCCGCGCACAGTACGAGCAGCAGGGCGAGCCGTACTACGCGACCGCCCGGCTCTGGGACGACGGCATCGTCGACCCGGCACAGACCCGCGACCTGCTCGGCCTCGCGCTCGACGTCGTCTCCCGTACCCCGCTGCCGGAGCCCCGCTTCGGCCTCTTCCGGATGTGAGCCGCGATGACTGACCAGACACCGACAGACTCTGTCCCGGCGATCGACGCGGGTCCCGAGTTCGACACCGTGCTCGTCGCGAACCGTGGCGAGATTGCCCGTCGCGTCATCCGCACCCTGCGCACGCGCGGCATCCGCAGCGTGGCCGTCTACAGCGACGCCGACGCGGCGGCACCGCATGTGCGCGAGGCCGATGTCGCGGTGCGCATCGGCCCGGCTCCCGCTGCCGAGTCGTATCTCGACATCGAGGCTGTCATCTCCGCCGCGGTCCGCACCGGCGCGCAGGCGATCCACCCCGGATACGGGTTCCTCTCGGAGAGTGTCGGCCTGGCCCAGGCCTGCGCCGAGCGGGGGATCGTCTTCATCGGGCCAGGCGTCGAGGCACTGCAGATCATGGGAGACAAGGCCAGGGCGAGAGAGCACGTCGTCGCGCACGGCGTGCCGGTCGTCCCGGGGTTCGATGCCTCAGGTCTGTCGGCAGGACAGATCGCAGAGGCGGCGGCCGAGATCGGCTTCCCGCTCCTGGTGAAGCCGAGTGCCGGCGGCGGCGGCAAGGGCATGGAGGTCGTCGCGGACGCCTCGGGGCTGGCGACAGCGCTCGCATCCGCACGCCGCGTCGCGGCATCCGCCTTCGGCGACGATTCCTTGATCCTGGAGCGCCTGATCCGTCGGCCGCGTCACATCGAGGTGCAGGTCTTCGGTGATGCCCATGGCACGGTGATCGCCCTCGGCGAGCGCGAGTGCACCCTGCAGCGTCGGCACCAGAAGGTCATCGAAGAGGCGCCGTCGGCCGGCATCCCGGAGCGCACCAGGACGCAGCTGCTCGAGGCCGCGGTGCGCGCCGCCGAGAGCGTGTCGTACGTGGGCGCGGGCACGGTCGAGTTCCTGATCGACGCAGATGATCCTGACGAGGTCTTCTTCATCGAGATGAACACCAGACTCCAGGTGGAGCACCCCGTGACCGAGGAGGTCACCGGTCTCGACCTGGTGGCGCTGCAGCTGCGGGTCGCCGCAGGTCTTCCTCTCGACGTCACGCCTGTCGTGCGCGGCCACGCGGTCGAGGCGCGCATCTACGCGGAATCTCCGGAGCGCGGCTTCCTGCCCTCGACGGGGACGGTGCTGCTGTTCGACCCGCCGGTCGGGGTGCGCGTCGACGCCGCGATCGAGACCGGCAGCGCCGTGACAGGGTTCTACGACCCGATGATCGCGAAGGTCATCGCCTTCGCCGAGGATCGCGCGACCGCACTCGCCCGTCTCGACCTCGCACTCTCGCGCACCGTCGTGCTGGGCGTCGACACCAACATCGCGTTCCTCCGGGTGCTCTGCCGGGATGAGCGCGTGCTCTCGGGCGATCTCGACACCGGACTGATCGAGACGCTGCTTCCCTTCGACGCGACGGCGCCCACCGATGCGATGGTCGCCGCTGCGGCCGGCGCCCACGTCGCGAGATCCGCACCGCTGCGCTCGGCTGCGTTGTGGCGTGAGCTGCCGGGGTGGCGGCTCGGTGCCGCAGACGTGCCAGCCGCAGCCGGTGCGTTCCTCACGGATTCCGATGAGGTCGTGACCGCCGCGCCGGACAGTCATCGAGATGCTCGGACCGTCCGCACCGCGGTCGATGCCGACGGCGTCGTGTGGGTATCGGAGGCGGGCACCAGCGCACGCCTGCGGCCGGTGGACCGGCGGGAGCGGATGTGGCGCCGCCTGCGTGCGAGGGATGCGGGAGCGGACGCGGCCACCCCCGAAGGCCGAGCTCCGATGCCCGGTGCGGTGGTCGCGGTGCACGTGGCCGACGGCGCGATCGTGACGGCTGGCACGCCACTGCTCTCGATCGAAGCGATGAAGATGGAGCACCCCGTGCTCGCGCCGCTTGACGGCACCGTGCACCTGCTGGTGGCTGTGGGAGACCAAGTGCGACGCGACCAGCTGGTCGCCCGCGTGACGACGATGGAGGAGAACCGATGATCGAGGATCTGACCGAGGAGGAGCGCGAGCTCGCCGGGATGGTGCGGGAGTTCGCCGACACCGTCGTCGCACCGCAGTCGTACGAGGCAGACCGCACGCACACGCTCTCGATGGACGTCGTGGCGCAGATGGGCGATCTCGGGCTGTTCGGCCTGCCGTTCCCCGAGGAGTACGGCGGGCAGGGCGGCGACTACATGGCGCTGGGCATCGCGATCGAGGCGCTCGGCCGCGTCGACCAGTCCATCGCCATCACGCTCGAGGCCGGCGTCAGCCTCGGGGCGATGCCGGTGTTCCGGTTCGGCACCGAGGAGCAGAAGCGCGAGCTGCTGCCGGACCTGCTCGCCGCGCGCGCTCTCGCCGGCTTCGGCCTCACCGAACCGGAGGCCGGCAGCGATGCAGGAGCCACGCGTACCACGGCACGACTGGAGGGCGACGAGTGGGTGATCGACGGCTCCAAGCAGTTCATCACGAACTCCGGGACGCCGATCACGCGCTTCGTCACCGTCACGGCCGTCACCGGGAGTGAGGGGGGCCGCAAGGAGATCTCGACCATCATCGTGCCCAACGGCACCCCTGGGTTCACGGTCGAGCCGCCGTACGACAAGGTCGGCTGGAACGCCTCCGACACACATCCGCTCACCTTCATCGGAGCACGCGTGCCGGCAGCGAATCTGCTCGGACAGCGGGGGAGCGGCTTCCGCAACTTCCTCAGCATCCTCGACGAGGGGCGCATCGCGATCGCCGCGCTGTCGACCGGCGCCGCCGAGGGCTGCCTCGAAGCCGCTGTCGACTACGCCAAGAGCCGCACGATCTTCGGCAGTGCCCTCAGCACGCGCCAGAACGCCCAGTTCACGCTCGCCCGCATGCGCGCGCGTGTGCACACGGCGCGGCTGGCCTGGCACCACGCGGCGCGGCTCCGCGACAGCGGTCGTCCGTTCGCCGAGCAGGCCGCGATCGCGAAGCTCGTTGCGGGCGAGGCAGCCATGGACAACGCGCGCGATGCGACCCAGATCTTCGGCGGCAACGGCTTCATGAACGAGTTCCCCGTGGCCAGGCACTACCGCGACTCGAAGATCCTCGAGATCGGCGAGGGCACGACCGAGGTGCAGCTGCTTGTGATCGCGCGGGCGCTGGGACTGGCCGGGTAGCGTGGCAGGGTGAGCACACAGGACATCATCCAACGGGGGCTGTACTTCGAGGAGTTCGTCGTGGGCGCCCGCTACCTCCACCGACCGGGGCGCACGGCGACCGAGGCCGACAACGTGCTGTTCACGACGCTGACGATGAACACGCAGGCGCTGCACCTCGACGCGGCGTTCGCCGAGACGCAGGAACCGTTCCACCAGCGGCTGATGAACTCCATGTGGACGCTGTCGACCATGGTCGGCGCCTCCGTCGCGCAGCTGACACAGGGCACGCTGGTCGCGCAGCTCGGACTCGGGGACATCGCCTTCCCGCATCCGCTGTTCGCGGGAGACACCCTGTACACCGAGAGCGTGATCGTCTCGAAGCGCCTGTCCGCGTCTCGCCAGGGCCAGGGGATCGTCGAGATCGCCCACACCGGACGATCACAGGACGACACCGTGGTCGCCACCGCCAGCCGCACCGTGCTCGTCCGCGCACTTCCCGAGGGGACTCCTCCCGCATGACCTTCGCCCTCGGCCCCGCACTGCTGTTCTGTCCTGGAGACCGGCCCGAGCGATTCGCCACGGCGCTCGAGCGCGCAGACGCGATGATCATCGACCTCGAAGACGCGGTGCTCCCCGCCGCGAAGCCACAGGCGCGCGAGAACCTCATCGCGGCCGAGGTCGATCCTGCCCGCGTCATCGTTCGCGTCAACGCACCGGGCTCCGAGGCGTTCGCGGCGGACCTCGCTGCGCTCGAGCACACCGACTTCCGCACCGTGATGGTGGCCAAGACCGAGAACGCCGAAGCCCTCGATGCCTTCCACGAGCGCTTCTCGCTGATCGCCCTGTGCGAGACGGCTCGCGGCGTGCACGCGGCCGATCGGATTGCCGCGCACCCGCGGATCGTCGCGATGATGTGGGGCGCGGAGGATCTCGTGGCGTCGCTCGGCGGCACCTCGAGCCGACGGCCGGACGGCGGCTATCGGGATGTGGCTCGCTACGCCCGCTCTCGTGTGCTGCTCGAGGCAGGTGCGCACGGCAAGAGTGCGATCGACGCCGTGCACGTGGATATCGCGGACACGGACGGACTCGACATGGAGGCGAAGGATGCGGCGGCGTCAGGGTTCGCCGCGACCGCCTGCATCCATCCGAGTCAGGTGGCCGTGATCCGTGCGGCCTATCGGCCGGACGCGGAGACGCTCGCATGGGCTCGCGCGGTACTGGACGCTGCAGCCGACGAACGCGGCGTGTTCCGCTTCGACGGGCGCATGATCGACGAGCCGGTGCTGCGGCATGCGCGCTCCGTCGTGTCGAGGGTGGGCTGAGCCCGCGCGCGGCGTCAGATCAGCCGTATTCAGATCAGTGCGAACTGGTCCAGCAGACGCACCGACCGGGGTGAGACCTCGAAGCGATGCGCGGATCCGTTCGCGAGCACCTCGCCGGTGCGGGGGAGCGTTCCACCCGAGACGTGATCGATCACCGCACGGATGACGCCGCCGTGCGCGACCACGATCACCGACTCCGCGATGGGGGCCGTGCGCCGACGGGACGCACGGGCGATGCGATGCATCGCGGCGATCGCGCGGTCGCCGACGGCATCGAGGGACTCTGCGCCGGGGACCTCGGCATGCCAGTCGCCGTACGCTGAGATGTACTCCTTGACGAGCATGCCCTCGCCCTCACCGAACTCGCGTTCGCGCACATCGGGTACGGCCTCGCCCAGCGGCAGGCCGAGGCGGTCGGCGATGATCTGCGCAGTCTCACGAGCACGCAGCAGCGGACTCGAGTAGACGGCGTGGTGCGTGCCGGCGGCGAGGCGCTCGGCGGCCGCATGCGCATCGGCGCGGCCGGTGTCGTTCAACGGGATGTCGGTGGACCCCTGGATGCGCCGGCTGAGGTTCCAGTCGGTTTGGCCGTGTCGTACGAGGGTGAGCAGCGTCATCGGAGGAGCTCCTGCAGGGCTGGGAGCACGTCGCTGGTCCCGGCGGCGATGGTGAGGTTCGCCCAGGGGTCCGCGCGAGTGGGCTCGCGGTTGACGATGATGAGCGGGATGCTGCGGCGCCGCGCGCGCTCGACGAGACGCACGCCCGAGTTGACCACGAGCGATGAGCCGGCGACGATCAGCGCCGAACTCGACCGCAGCAGCGACTCAGCCGCGCGGAAGCGGTCCTGCGGCACGTACTCGCCGAAGAAGACCACATCCGGCTTCAGCATCCCCTCGCAGACCGTGCAGACCGGCACGACGAAGCCGTCTGTGGTCTCCGGGAGCACATCGCCGTCCGGTGCGAGGGCAACGTTCTCAGGCACCGTGATCCAGGGGTTGAGCTCCTCGATCTGAACGGCGATGTCGCGACGATCGAACACCTGACCGCAGTGCAGGCAGAGCACCCGGCGCATGGTGCCATGCACCTCGATCACGCGCGAGCTGCCTGCGCGCAGATGCAACCCGTCGACGTTCTGGGTGATGACCCCTGAAACGATGCCGTCGGTCTCCATCGCGGCGAGCGCGGTGTGTCCGGGGTTCGGCTCGGCGCGCGCGAACGCACGCCAGCCGAGATGCCCGCCGACCCAGTATCGACGTCGGGCACGCTCATCGCCGAGGTAGGTCTGGATGGTCATCGGATCGCTGCCGGTGCGGGCGCCCTCACCGCGATAGGCGGGGATGCCGGAATCGGTCGAGATCCCGGCGCCGGTGAGCAGTGCGATGCGCTTGCCGCGCAGCAGTTCAGCCGCGTGGGCGATGGTGGCCGACAGCTCGGCGGTGTTCGACAGGCTCACAAAACCTCCTCGAGGGAGTCTACGGGGCATGGGGTGACCGGTGCTGCGCCGGAACCGGAAAGCCCGCCACGCCGGCGATGGCAGACTGGGGATCGTGGAACTGATGCCTGTGACGGATGCCGATGATCGACGCCTCGACGACTATCGCGGACTCACCGACACCGCGCTCAGAACGCTGCGCGAACCCGCGGGCGGGCTGTACATCGCCGAGTCGACCAAGGTCATCGCCCGTGCGGTCGCATCCGGTCACCGTCCGCGCTCCGTGCTCGTGCAGGAGCGTCGGATCGACGACATCCGTGAGATCGTCGGCCATCTCGATGTGCCGGTGTACGTCGTCCCCGACGATGTCGCCGAAGCCGTGACGGGGTTCGCGGTGCACCGCGGGACGATCGCATCGATGCACCGCCCCGAGCTGCCCTCCGTCCGCGAGGTCCTGGACGGCGCCTCCGTGGTCCTGATCCTCGAGAACATCGGCGATCACACCAACGTCGGTGCTGCCTTTCGCGCGGCCGCCGGACTCGGAGCAGACGCCGTGCTGGTGTCGCCCGGCGGCGCGGATCCGCTCTACCGCCGCAGCGTGCGCGTGAGCATGGGGACGGTCTTCCAGGTGCCGTGGACCCGCATCACCGACTGGGAGTCCGCCATCGCCGACCTGCACGCCGCGGGGTTCGACATCGCGGCGCTGGCCCTGCGCGACGACGCGGTCACCCTCGATGCCTACGTCGCCGACCGTCCGGCGCGCGTCGCCCTGGTCATGGGATCAGAGGGCGACGGTCTCTCCCGCGCGGCGCTCGAGGGCGCCGACACCGTCGTCACGATCCCGATGTCCGGTGGGGTCGACTCGCTGAACGTCGCCTCCGCGGCTGCCGTCGCACTGTGGGCGATCACCAGCGGATCGGCCTGACCGAGCCGATCTGTCAGCGCTGCTCCGGGAAGACGATCGGACCGGGCTCGGGACGCTTGGCCGCGAGGTTGTCACCGGATGACTGGTGACGCAGCCGGCGCAGCACCCACGGAACCAGGTGCTCGCGCGCCCAGCCGAGGTCCTCTGAGCGAGCCTCGCGCCACGTGCGGAGCGGGATCGTCTCGGGCTGCATCGACTCCAGTGCGTTCGGCACATTGAGAGCACGGAGCACCATCCGAGCGACCTCGTGGTGGCCGAGCGCGTTGTAGTGCAGGCGGTCCGGATCGAAGAAGCGGGGGTCCTGCACCACCTTCAGGGCCCACTGGTCGGCGACGATGCAGTCGTGACGATCGGCGATCGCGCGGACGTTCTCGTTGTAGATCGCGACCTTGCCGCGGAAGGCGCGGAACACGGGCGTGAACGCGGTGTCGATGCCCGTGAACAGGATGATCGACGCGCCGGTCGACGCGAGGCGCGATACGGCGTCCTCGAGCTGTGCCGAGATCTCGTCTGGATCGGTGCCAGGGCGGATGACGTCGTTGCCACCGGCGCAGATGGACACGAGGTCGGGATGGAGGGCCACGGCCGGCTCGATCTGGTCGGCGACGATCTGGGCGATCAGCTTGCCGCGGACGGCGAGGTTCGCATAGGCGAAGTCGTCGACGTCCTGTGCCAGGACCTGAGCGACGCGATCCGCCCAGCCGAGGCAACCGCCGGGCACATCGGGGTCGGGATCGCCGACGCCTTCTGTGAACGAGTCGCCCACGGCGACGAACCGACGCCACGGGTGGGGCGTCGCGTTGTCTGCTTCGGTGGTCCGGGTCGAATCCTGGTCTGTCATCCAGCTCTCCTTCACGAACGATCCGCGACGGCGGTGGCCACGGCGCAGTGACCGATCCTACTCCGCTCGATGGTCGCCGGCCCGGGCGGAGGCGTGTCGCGGCCGGCCGGACTGCAGTGTCCCCGGCAGCGATTATCGTTGACTCGATGCTCTCTCCGTCCTTCCCTCAGCGCGCCCCGTGGGGAACCGCGAACAAGCTGCGCGCCTGGCAGCAGGAGGCACTCGACCAGTACTTCCAGGCAGACCAGCGCAACTTCCTCGTCGCCGCGACACCGGGTGCAGGCAAGACCACGTTCGCGCTGACGCTCGCGGTCGAGCTCATGCGCATGGGCGAGGTGAACCGCATCATCGTGGTGGCGCCGACCGAGCATCTCAAGACGCAGTGGGCGGATGCCGCGGCGAGGGTGAGCATCCGCCTCGATCCCCGGTTCCGCAACAGCGACTGGGCGCCGGCGCGGCACTATCACGGCGCCGTGGTGACGTACGCGCAGGTCGCGGCGAAGTCCTCGGTGCACCGTCATCTGACCGAGGACGCGAAGACACTCGTGATCCTCGACGAGGTGCATCACGGCGGCGATGCCCTGAGCTGGGGAGACGCGATCCGCGACGCCTACGCGCCGGCGAAGCGTCGACTGCTGCTCTCCGGCACTCCGTTCCGCAGCGACACCGCACCGATCCCGTTCGTCGAGTATCACCCCGACGAGTCCGGTGCTCGCATCTCGCGCACCGACTACGACTACGGCTACGGCCGCGCGCTTGCCGACGGCGTCGTCCGACCGGTGCTGTTCCACATGTACGCCGGCAAGATGCGCTGGCGAACGAGCACCGGCGATGAGCTCGAGACGCATCTCGGTCAGGACAACACGAAGGACGTGACCTCGCAGGCCTGGCGCACCGCGCTCGACCCCGAGGGCGAGTGGATGCCGGCGGTGCTGTCGGCCGCGGATCGCCGGCTCACCGAGATCCGCAACCATGTGCCGGATGCCGGCGGCCTCGTCCTCGCCACGGATCAGACCGTCGCCCGGGCCTATGCGAAGATCCTGCACAGCATCACGCGGCAGCAGCCGACCATCGTGCTGTCCGACGATGCGACCGCATCCGAGCGGATCGAGAAGTTCAGCGCCAGCGAGGATCGCTGGATGGTCGCGGTGCGCATGGTGTCCGAGGGCGTCGACGTGCCGCGTCTCGCCGTCGGCGTATACGCCACGTCCTCCTCGACGCCGCTGTTCTTCGCACAGGCCATCGGACGCTTCGTGCGGGCACGGCGTCGTGGTGAGGCCGCCAGCGTGTTCCTGCCGCAGGTGCCGGTGCTCATGGGGCTCGCGAACGAGATGGACAAGCAGCGCGACCACGCGCTGGATCGGCAGTCGAGTGATGAGGACGGACTCGACGACTCGCTGCTCGAGAGCGCGAATCGCGAGGAGGAGACCTCGGATGCGCTGACCCAGGAATTCAGCTACCAGGCGCTCTCCTCGGTCGCGCACTTCGACCGGGTCGTGTTCGAGGGGCAGGAGTTCGGACAGCTCGCCGAACCGGGCACGCCGGAGGAGGAGGAGTTCATCGGATTCCCCGGTCTCCTCGAGCCGGAACACGTCCACGAGCTGCTCATGCAGCGCCAGACTCGACAGTCGCGACTTCGTGAAGCCCGCGAGGCCACTGCCGGCCCGACGGAGACGACGACGCTGCCGGCGCCGCTGCACCGCACGCTCAAGGAGCAGCGTCAGCTGCTGAACAGCCTCGTCGGCCTGTACGCGAGGCAGAAGGGCGAACCCCATGGCGCCGTGCACGCCGAGCTCCGCCGCATCTGCGGCGGCCCTGCTGTCGCGCAGGCGACCGTGACCCAGCTGCAGTCACGCATCGACGTCCTGCGCAAGCGCGTCCGGTCCTGATCGCGGCGTCCGAGCGCTTCGGGTTCGGATTCCCGAAATGCTGGCAATCCTGCTCAGAGTGGGGTCGTGCGGAGCGCCCGCGGCTAGCGTTGAACGGTTGCCCCACGCCGGGCGCCCAGTGATCTCAGGAGAACCCATGACAGCCCCCGCTGCCGCGGAACCGACCGCCGCCGACCGCCGCCGCTGGGCGCGCTATCTCGTGGAGGAGCGCGCCGAGGGGCGCGTGTACCGACGACTCGCCGCCCGCAGAACAGGGGAGGAGCGCGAGATCCTGTTGAGTCTCGCTGAGGCGGAGCGCCGCCACGAGCAGCACTGGCTCGACCTGCTCGGCGATGAGCCGACTCGGCTGCCGCGCCCCGGCGTGCGGTCGCAGCTGCTCGGGTGGATGGCCGGACGCTTCGGCTCGATCTTCGTCCTCGCACTCGCGCAGAGCGCCGAGGCGAGATCGCCGTATGACGAGGAGCAGTACGCGACGCCGGCGATGCGCGCCGACGAGAAGATCCACTACGAGGTCGTGCGCGGGCTGGCGGCGCGCGGTCGCCGGCGCCTGTCCGGCTCATTCCGCGCTGCGGTGTTCGGTGCGAACGACGGGCTGGTCAGCAACCTCGCGCTCGTGCTCGGCATCGGCGCGACGGGCGTCAGCTCCGGCTTCGTGCTGTTCAGCGGCGTCGCCGGACTGCTCGCAGGTGCCCTGTCGATGGGAGCGGGCGAGTTCGTCTCGGTCCGTTCGCAGCGTGAGCTGCTCGCCGCGACCGAGGCCAACGACGACGCCGCCGACTCGGCAGGTGACCTCGACATCGATGAGAACGAGCTCGCGCTCGTCTACCGGGCACGAGGCATGGACCAGCAGGAGGCGCTCGCCCGCGCCCGCCGCATCGTGACGGCTGCCCAGGAGGGTGCTCGCCGCACCGCGACCGGCCCGTTGCGCGTGCACGGCGGAGACGAGCACGACATCGTGGGCAGCGACTGGACGGCGGCCATCTCGAGTTTCCTGCTCTTCTCGTCCGGAGCGATCATCCCCGTGCTGCCGTGGATCTTCGGATTGCAGGGTGCGACGGCTGTGATCGTCGCCCTCGTCCTGGTCGGCATCGCCCTGCTCAGCACCGGTGCCATGGTCGGCATCCTCTCGGGGGGACCGCCGCTGCGCCGAGCCCTCCGCCAGCTGGCGATCGGATTCGGTGCCGCAGCGATCACGTACCTGCTCGGGCTGCTCTTCGGCGTCGGCGCGGTCTGAACCGCAGTCGTCTGGAACGGCGGGTCCTGAGGCTCACAGCGTCAGGACCCGTCATCCTCGGTCTGACCCGGGCGGGTGCCACCCGGCATTCCGCCGCCCTGCTGTCCGCCCTGTCCTGGTCCCATGCCGGACGTGCCGCCTTCGCCCGCGGTGACGGACGTGGAGACGCCGTCGACGGTCACCTCGTAGGTCGACCCGGCGACGATGTCCGCCCCGGAGTACACCACCGTCGCGAAGCTCGTATCGGCCACGTATTCGGCCACGACCTGGCCGTCCGCGAGGATCTCGACCGTCGATCCGGCATCGCCGTCCGTGGTCGCGAACACCCACCCCTGCGCCGAGTCCGTCGAAGGGGCGACGGCCATGCCCGCGCTGCCGGCAGCGAGCAGTGTTCCTCCTGACACGTCGAACGAGCCGTTCACATCGATCGCGCCGTTCCCGTCCATCGTCGGGCCCCAGATCGTCAGCGAACCACCGGTCATCTCGGCGGAGCCGTTCGAGTCGAAGCCGTCGCCACCCGCCTGCACTGTCGTGTCTCCGCCCGAGATCGTGATCATCTCGCCGCTGTCCTGCATGCTCTCGCCGCTGCCGGATGAGGCGTTCATCCCGTCATCCGAGGCCGTCACGTCGATCGTGCCGCCCGCGATCGAGATGTCGGTGCTCTCGAGGCCCTCGTATGAGTCCGCGACCGTGAGCGAGCCCCCATCGATCGCCAACGCGGCGTCGGCATGAACGCCGTCGTCGCCCGAGGAGAGCGTGATGGCGCCGTCGTTGATATGCACCGCGCCGTTCGAGTGCACTGCGTCGTCCGCGGCATCGACCGAGACCGTCGCACCCTCGAGCACGACGTACACGCCTCCCTTGATGCCCTTGGCAGAGAGGTCCGTGCCGACGCTCGCGGTCGATCCGCCCCCGCTCTCGATCGCCACGTCGCCGCCGGTGAGCACGACGTCGGTCGCAGCCGCGAGCCCATCGCCGCCACTGGTCACGTCGAGCTCGCCGCCGGAGATCCAGATGTACCCCTGGGTCTCATCGGCGTCCTGATCGCTGCTCAGACCGTCGCCACTGGCGTTCACGGTGATCGTGCCGCCCTCGACGGTCAGCGCGTCCTTGCCGCGCAGCCCGTCGTCGGCAGCCGTCACGTCGATCGTGCCGCTGAGGATCGTCAGATCATCTTTGCTGGTGATGCCGTCGTTGCCGTTGCCGATGACCCTCAGCGCACCGGAACCGCTGATCGTGACGTCCGCGTCGCTGTACAGGGCTGCGTTCACCTCGGCGTCGTCCGCGTATGAGTCGGCGTCCGACAGCACGTTCTCGCTGCCGTCGGCGAGGACGATCGCGACGTCGTCCGCGCCGGTGATCGCGATGGCCGCACCATCGGTGTTCTCGATGTCGACGCCATCGAGGATCAGCGCGACGACGGCATCGTCCGGAGCCGCGACCACGATGGAGCCCTCGAGTGCTCCGGAGATGAGGTAGGTCCCCGCAGCGTCGATGGTGACGGTGTTCCCGTCGACCGTTGCGCCGTCGCCGTCGACGGTCGCGGAGTCGCCCGAGAGCGAGATCGTCGTCTGGCTGCCGGTCTCCGCCTCGTCGACCGTGACAGTGGTGGCATCGGCGTTCTCGGCCAGGACCTGCTCCGCCGTCAACGAGGCGTCGACGTTCTGCACCGAAGCGGCCTGCGTGGTGGTGGTGCTGGACCCGGTGTCGGCGGCGACGGCCGTGCACCCGGCGAGGATGACGCCGGTGAGCGCGAAGGGCACTGCGGCGAGGAGGATTCGGTTCTTGGTGCGCATGATGGTCTCTCTTTCGGATCAGGTGGCGAGCAGGGCGGGGAGGAAGTTCTGGCGCAGCACGCGCGCCCACTTGTTGGACGGCAGCTCAGGACGCAGCGCGGCGAGGCCGGTGCCGTATTTGCTGATGGTCGACGGCCGGATGCCGTGTCTCCACAGGAGTCGATCGATGTCTCCGGTGCGCTGCCCCGATTTGGTCTCGACGATCACGAGGCCGGGAACCCGCAGCTCAGCTCCGTCCGCGAGCTCCCAGGAGAGATCCCGATCGATCGTGGCGCGGCCGCCCCCGTCCGGTGCGAGCAGGGTGGTCCGGTCGTAGCGGGTCGCCAGGGTCGGCCGCAGCTCGTTCTCGCGGTGGCGCGGGATACCGAGGGCGACGAGACCCGTCGCGGCGTACTCGCGTCCCTCGTCGGTGAGCTCATCGCGGACGTCGAAGTCGTAGACGATCCGCTCCTTGACCGTCGTACTGCGCGCGCCGCGTGTCTTGAGCTCGAGGTAGGCGTCCTCCGTGTCGATGTAGCTCCGGGTGCGGAGCTTGAATCGACGTCGTCGACCGTGAGCCGCCATCCGGAAGCTCAGCAGGTCGGTCGTGTCGAAGTAGCAGGACTCGTACGCGAAGGCACGGCGTCCGTCGATCGTGAGCACTCTGGTCCGCTCAGGAAGCTCGGCCAGGACGGTGACGGCCTGCGTTTCGGTCATGACGTACTTGCGATCGACTCGCGTCAGCAGCTCGGCTTCCGTGACCAGCTCCTCGAGCGAGATCGGAACGAACCGGGCGTTCATCGATGAGCTCCGATCAGCGCGCTGCTGATCTCTGCGGGGGCGTTCACGCGGTAGCGCACGTCCACCTGGGTGGTGTCGTTGACGAAATCGAGCTGCAGGATCGACACCTGGGTCACCGTGCCGCCCAGCAGTCGTTCCAGCTGGGCCGTGAGTGCCGTCTCGTCTCCCTCGGCGCGGTCGAGCGTCATGATCAGCTGCCGGGAGCGCGACAGCAGTCGAGGGTGGTCGGCGACGAACATCGCGACGATGATGAGCGCCATCAGAGCGAGCGAGACGGGGGAGAGGGTGCTGGTGAGCCCGGCGATGAGTCCGAGGGCGAGCGAGGCGAAGTAGTAGGCGACCTCGCGCTGCGAGATCTCCGAGGAGCGCAGCCGGATGATCGAGAGCACCCCGAAGAGACCGAGACCGAGGCCGAGCGCCACCGTCGAGCCGGCGAGGACGACCGCGACCGCGAGCACCCCGACGTTCACGCCGACGAAGGCCACGACGAGGTCGCGGCGACGGTGCCTGGTGTAGTAGATCCCGAGGGCGAGGATCGTGATGGCGATGACGTCGGCGACGATCATGAGGAGCGTGTACACGGGCGGTGTCCTTCAGTCAGTGGAGTGATGGTTCCATTCCGACACGCATGACTATGCGCTTGCTATGACTCGTCTATGCCACACGAATGGATGCGGGCGGCCATAGGAAGCCCAGAACCGCTGCCGTGATCCCGCAGAGGAATCGGAGGGCGATTCGATAGGCAGGCGCTCTATCCGTTGAGGATGGACACCACATCCCGCCCCGGAAAGACACCGCACCGCCGCCGCCGAATCCTGCTTGCGTCCGCTCTCGCGCTGCTGCTCGCCATTGGCGGCGGCACCGCGTGGGCGCTGGACCGTTTCGTGATCCAGCACGTCTCGATCTCCGACGTCTCGGCGTACGAGGCCGAGAACTCCACCAGCGATGGCGCAGTGACGACGACCACCAACGCGACGGTGACCGACACCGGGTACGACTCGGATGAGGCGGACATCTCGATCTCGACCGTGACGACCGGCGAAGGCGACGACACCGTGACGTACTACGTCGCGGATGTCACGCTCAGCGACGCCACGGTGCTGCGTTCCGCATTCGCCGGCGATGCCTACGGGACGAACATCACCGAGACGACGAGCTCGATCGCCGAGGCCAATGATGCGGTCTTCGCGATCAACGGCGACTACTACGGCTTCCGCGACACGGGCATCGTGATCCGGAACGGCGTCGTGTATCGAGACGAGGGCGCGCGCGACGGGCTCGCGTTCTACACCGACGGGCATGTCGAGGTCTACGACGAGACGGCGACCACCGCAGAGACCCTCGTCGCCGACGGCGTCTGGAACACGCTCTCGTTCGGCCCTGCGCTGGTCGAAGAGGGCGTGATCGTCGACGGCATCGACGAGGTCGAGGTCGACACGAACTTCGGGAACCATTCGATCCAGGGCGAGCAGCCGAGGACGGCGATCGGCGTGATCGACGACAACCACCTCGTGTTCGTCGTGGTCGACGGCAGGAGCACCGGGTACAGCCGAGGCGTCACGATGACCGAGCTCGCAGACATCATGGTCTCGCTCGGCGCCGAGACTGCCTACAACATCGACGGCGGCGGCTCGTCGACCATGGTCTTCGACGGGGCTCTCGTCAACGACCCGCTCGGCAAGGGTGAGGAGCGCGGTACCAGCGACATCCTGTACATCGCCGGGAGCAGCCAGTGATCGTCTTGATCCCGGCCTATGAGCCGGACGAGCGGATGCTGGAGCTGGTCGACGCGCTCGAGGCAGATGGCTGCCGCATGCTCGTCGTGAACGACGGCAGTGGCGCCGACTCCGTGGCACTGTTCGCGGACATCGAGCGGCGCGGTGTCGAGGTGCTGCACCAGGCGCACAACAGCGGCAAGGCTGCGGCGCTGCGCCGCGGGCTGGCTCACATCGCGGCGCGCTGGCCGGGGGAGGACGTGGTCACCGCAGACAGCGATGGCCAGCATCGTCCCGCCGATATCGCCGCGGTCGCCGCGGCCACGAATGGCGGCGAAGCCCTGGTGCTCGGAGGGCGCGCGTTCTCGGGTGACGTGCCGCTGCGGAGCAGATTCGGCAACGCCGTCTCGCGTGCGCTGTTCCGGATGAGCGGGGGAGCGCTGCACGACACGCAGACCGGGCTCCGGGGCATCCCCGCATCCCGCATCCCTGAAGTGCTCGCTGTCGCAGGGGAGCGGTTCGCGTGGGAGATGAACGTGCTGCTCGACTTCACACGGCGCCGGGTGCCGATCCGTGAGGTGCCGATCGAGACCGTGTATCTCGATGAGAACGCTTCCTCGCACTTCCGGCCGGTGCGTGACTCTCTCGCCGTCCTGCGCCCCCTCCTTCGATACGTGCTGGTGTCCCTCGGGTCATTCGTGCTCGATGTCGTTGCCCTGCAGATGCTCTACGCCGTGAGCGGCGAGCTGCTGCTCTCGGCGATCGGCGCGCGGGTGGTGAGCGCCGCCGTGAACTTCGCGCTGAACCGGACGGTCGTCTTCCGCGCGCACGGCACCACCGGTCTGCGCAGGCAGCTGGTGCGGTACCTGCTGCTCGCCGGCACCCTGCTCGCCGGCAGCTATCTCGGCATGTCCCTGTTGATCGTCTGGGGCGTGCCGATGCTCGCAGCGAAGATCATCGCCGACTGCGCCGCGTACATCTGCGGCTTCATGCTCCAGCAGGGATATGTCTTCGCACACCGTGCCGGAGACGCGAAAAAGGCCCCCTCTCGGGAGCCTTTCTCGTTCTGTGCGCGGAGGGGGACTTGAACCCCCACGCCCTTACGGGCACTACGACCTCAACGTAGCGCGTCTACCATTCCGCCACCCGCGCAGGTGTTGGATGATCGTTGCCGACCGAAAAATGACACTATCACGAACTCCGGATGCTCTCGAACCGAGACGTACGCCCGGGCGTGGCACGTTCATTCGGTAGCCTGAACACATGATCGATCAGTCGCTTCCCGAGGTCGTGCGCGTCGCGAGTGACCTGATCCGCTTCGACACCTCGAACTTCGGCGGCGGCAACGCCAAGGGGGAGCGAGAGGCAGCAGAGTACGTCGGCGCCTACCTCGAAGCCCTCGGCCTCGAGGTCGAGTACTACGAGCCGATCGACCGGCGCACCAACGTGATGGCGCGGGTCGCCGGTCGCGATCGGTCGAAGCCGGCTCTGGTCGTGCACGGCCACCTGGACGTGGTACCTGCCATGCCGGCGGACTGGACGGTCGACCCCTTCGCCGGTCTCGTCCGCGACGGGATGCTCTGGGGCCGCGGGGCGGTCGACATGAAGAACATGAACGCGATGATCCTGACCTCGGTCGCCGACATCCTCCGTGCGGGCGAGCAGCCGGAGCGCGACCTGGTGCTCGCATTCTTCGCCGACGAGGAGAACGGCGGCGTCGAGGGCTCGGCGCTCGTCGTCAAGGACCGCCCGGAGTGGTTCACGGGCGCGGGTGAGGCGATCAGCGAGGTCGGGGGCTACTCGATCACGGTCGACGATCGGCGCGCGTACCTGCTGCAGGTCGGCGAGAAGGCGTTGATCTGGATCCGCCTGGTGGCGAAGGGACGAGCCGGTCACGGCAGCAGGCTGCACGAGGACAACGCCGTGACACGGCTCGCCGAGGCCGTGGCGGCGATCGGACGGACCCGCTGGCCGATCCGGCTCACCGCGACCACATCGGCGCTGCTCGAGGGCCTGAGTGCGCTCAGCGGACGAAGCACCGAGGATCCGGACGCCCTCGCCGCAGCCGCGGGACCCGCAGAGGCGTTCCTCCGCTCCACGTTCCGAACCACGACGAATCCGACCGTGCTCACGGCCGGCTACAAGCACAACGTCATCCCGGAGCGCGCCGAGGCGCTGATCGATGTGCGGGTGATCCCTGGGACCGAGGACGACGTGCTCGCCGAGCTCCAGCAGATCGTCGGCGACGACATCGAGATCCAGACCGTCGTCCGCGACATCGGCATGGAGGTGCCGTTCGAGGGCGATCTCGTCGAGGCCGTGGTCGCGAGCATCGGCCGCCACGATCCCGGTGTGCCGGTGATCCCGTATCTCCTCGGTGCCGGCACCGACAACAAGGCGCTGTCGTCGCTCGGCATCACCGGCTACGGATTCGCACCGCTGAAACTCCCTGCCGACCTGGACTTCACAGGCATGTTCCACGGAGTCGACGAGCGAGTACCCGTAGAATCGCTTGTCTTCGGTCAGCGGGTGCTGACCGATCTGCTGCGCACGTACTGAGCGCTCGCTCGTCCGGTCGCGCGACCTCCCCGAATCAGAAGGCCACCCTCCATGCACCTGCTCGAAGCGCTCATCCTCGGGATCGTCCAGGGACTGACCGAGTTCCTTCCCATCTCCTCGAGCGCCCACCTGCGCATCGTCGGGACGTTCCTGCCGTCAGGTGAGGATCCCGGCGCCGCGTTCACGGCGATCACGCAGATCGGCACGGAAGCGGCCGTCGTGGTCTTCTTCTGGCGCGACATCGTGCGGATCGTCTCGCAGTGGTTCCGCTCGCTCGCCGGCAAGGTGCCGCGCAACGACCCCGATGCCCGGATGGGCTGGCTGATCATCATCGGCAGCATTCCGATCGTCGTCCTCGGTCTGCTGTTCCAGGACCAGATCGAGAGCGTGCTGCGGTCGATGTGGATCGTCGCGATCATGCTGATCGTGTTCGGCATCCTGCTCGGCATCGCCGACCACGTCGGCGCGAAGCGGCGCAAGCTGAACGACCTGACCTACCCGCACGGCGTCGCCTTCGGATTCGCCCAGGCGCTCGCACTCGTTCCCGGTGTGTCGCGCTCCGGCGGCACCATCACGATCGGGCTCTTCCTCGGCTACGAACGCGCCGCGGCAGCGCGCTACGCGTTCCTCCTTGCGATCCCCGCCGTCTTCGGCAGCGGCTTCTACCAGGTCTACAAGAGCTGGGACGAGCCGTCGTTCTTCTCGTTCGGCGACACGCTCGCAGCGACCGGTATCGCCTTCGTGGTGGCGCTCGGCGTCATCGCGTTCTTCATGAGCTGGATCTCGAAGCGCAGCTTCCTGCCGTTCGTCATCTACCGCATCCTGCTCGGCACGGTGCTGCTGGTGCTTCTGGGCACCGGCGTCATCACGGCCTGAGCCGACCCGCTCAGCGCTTGCGGTCGCCCGGTCCGTCGTCGCGGCGACGCAGGTAGCGCTCGAAGGCCTGGGCGATCGCGTCGCCGGATGCCTCGGGGGAGTCCCAGGTATCGCGGGTGCGCTCCAGCTGGCGGATGTACTCGGCCATGTCCTCGTCGTCCGCCGCAGCGGCGTCGATCGATGCCTCCCACGCTGCCGCCTCGGTGCGCAGATGGTCGCGAGCGACGTCGACGCCCGTGAGCTCCTCGAGCCGGTCAAGCAGCGCGAGCGTCACCTTCGGCGATGGCGTCGCGGTGGCGACGTAGTGCGGCACGCTGGCCCACAGGCTCGCAGTGGGGATGCCGGCGCTCTCGGCGAAGTGCTCGATCACGCTGAGGATGCCGACGGGTCCCTCGTACAGCGAGCGCTCGAGCCCGTGCGTCTCACGCACCTGCTCGTTCGGGCTCGACGCGAAGATCGAGATCGGTCGCGTGTGCGGCACGTCCGAGAGCATGGCACCGAGCGTCACGACACCGCTGATGTCGTCGCGGAGCGCGATGTCGATGAACTCGGAGGCGAAGGCCTGCCACGTGCGAGCGGGCTCGACGCCCGTGAGCAGCCAGAACTCCGGGGACGTGCCGTCGCCGGACTCGCGCGGACGCCAGAGCCCTGCCTCCGGCCATCTCAGCTGACGATGCCCCTCGGCATCCATACGCGTCGACGGCCGCGTGTACTGGTAGTCGAAGTACAGTTCGGGGTCGACGGAGTGGACCAGGTCGTAGTCGGTCGCTGCGCGCAGCGCCTCCACGGCACCGCTCGCACCTTCACCGGCGTCGTTCCAGCCATCGAAGGCGACGATGACGATGCGCGAACCGAGAACATCCATCCGAGGCTCCCTTCGAGGTCGAGGACGGTATCCCTCCAGGCTAGTCCGCGTGGACAGGAAGTGGGCGTCCGCCCCGGCTAGCATGGGTTCAGTGAGCAGACAGCCCAGCGCGGTCCTTTGGGACATGGATGGAACCCTCGTCGACACCGAGCCCTACTGGATGGCGGCCGAGACGGCGCTGGTGCAGTCGTTCGGCGGCACCTGGACCCACGAGGACGCACTGCAGCTCGTCGGCAACGGTCTCATCGACAGCGCGATCATCCTGCAGAACGCGGGAGTCGAGATGGCGGCTGATGACATCATCTCCTCGCTCACCGACTCGGTGCAGGATGCGCTTCGCACGCAGGGCGTGCCCTTCCGGCCCGGCGCCCGCGAATTGCTCGCCGACCTCAAGGAAGCCGGCATCCCGACCGCCCTCGTGACCATGTCGCTGCGGCGGATGGCGCTCGGCGTGGTCGAGCTCATCGACTTCGACGCTTTCGAGCTCGTGGTCGCCGGCGACGACGTCGACAACCCCAAGCCCCACCCCGAGCCGTACCTGCAAGCGGCTGCGCTGCTCGACATCGACATCGCCGACGCCGTCGTGATCGAGGATTCGCCCACCGGGCTGCGCGCGGGCATCGCATCGGGAGCCGTGGCGCTCGGCGTGCCGCACATCGTCTCACTCGACGACGTGGGCGCTCATGAACTCTGGCCGACACTCGAGGGCCGAACGACCTCCGACATCGTCGAGCTCTTCGACCGGCAGACCACCACGGCGGGAGCCAACCGATGACCGAACAGACCGTCAAGCCAGAGCAGGCAGCACCGGCAGAGCTCGCGACGCAGCGGCCGAGCGGGCCGTTCCGCGAGGGCGATCGCGTGCAGCTCACCGGGCCGAAGGGGCGCCTGCACACCGTCACGCTCAGCGCAGACGGCGGGCTCCACACCCACCAGGGCGTGCTGCACCACCGCGACCTGATCGGGCTGCCGGACGGCTCGGTCGTCGCGAACAGCTCCGGTCACGAATACCTCGCACTGCGCCCCCTGCTCCGCGACTTCGCGATGTCGATGCCCCGCGGCGCCGCGATCGTGTATCCGAAGGACGCGGCCCAGATCGTGATGCAGGCCGACATCTTCCCCGGTGCGGTCGTGGTCGAAGCCGGCGTCGGCTCCGGCGCTCTGTCGCTCGCCCTGCTGCGTGCGGTCGGCACGACCGGCTCGCTGGTGTCGTTCGAGCGGCGCGAGGAGTTCGCGGAGGTCGCCCGCGGCAACGTCGAAACGTTCTTCGGCGGCACGCCGTCGACCTGGCGCGTCGTCGTCGGCGATCTCGTCGAGGCGCTTCCGGTGGAGCAGCCGAGCGGATCGGTCGACCGTGTCGTGCTCGACATGCTCGCGCCGTGGGAGTGCATGGACGTCGTGGCCGACGCGCTCACTCCAGGCGGCGTCGTGCTCTGCTACGTCGCCACCGCGACCCAGCTCTCGCGGGTGGCGGAGTACATCCGGGGAACCGGACTGTTCACAGACCCCGAGGCATCCGAGACCATGGTCCGCGGATGGCACGTCGAGGGACTGGCCGTGCGCCCCGATCACCGCATGGTCGCGCACACCGGGTTCCTGCTGACTGCGCGTCGCCTCGCCCCCGGCGCGGTCGCGCCGTCGGTCAAACGGCGGGCATCCAAGAGCAGCTACGGCGATGACGACGTCGAGCAGTGGACGCCCGGTGCCGTCGGCGACCGCGTGATCAACGACAAGAACCTGCGCAAGCGCGCCAGAGACGCGTCGAAAGCGGCGGAAGGGGCGCGCCTTGCCGCCGCTGCGCGCGAATCGGAGCAGGCGACGGAATAGACTGGAGGGCGTGCGTAAAACGTCCGCCGTTCTGGCCACTCTCAGCCTCGCCGTCCTCGCTCTGACGGGGTGCACCGCCACCCCGGCCTTCGACGGGGTCGCGTGCGATCGCGCCGCGTCCGGAGACAGCGTGCTGAGCGCCGCCACCGTCACCGGCGACCTCGGGTCGCTTCCCGATGTCGAGGTGTTCGGCCCGGTCAAGGTCGACAAGACCTCCTACGCCGACATCACCGTCGGAGACGGGCGCACACTGACCACCGACTTCCAGCCGATGGTGCTCGACATCGCCTTCTACGGTGGCAACAGCGGCAAGAAGCTGTACAACTCCGAGTTCAACGGCGATCTGAGCCGCGTGAACAACATCGACTTCTGGGCGCAGAAGTCGCCCGGACTCGGCGGCGTGCTCGAATGCGCCACCGCGGGGAGTCGTGTGCTCGCCGTGCTCACGCCCGATGACTTCGGTCAGCAGAACGCAGAGGGCTTCGGCCTCGCCGACGGCGAGAACGTGGTCGCCGTGATCGATGTGCTCGATGTCTACCCGACGCGCGCATCGGGTGCGCTGCAGTTCAACGACGCCCGGGGTATGCCCACCGTGGTCCGCGCTGTCGACGGCACGCCTGGCATCATCATCCCCGACAGCGCAGCGCCGAAGAAGCCGGTCACGCAGACCCTGATCAAGGGTGATGGTCCGAAGGTCAAGCGGGGCGATGTGATCGTCAACAACATCATGGCCGTCAACTGGGACGACAAGACCGTCGCGAGCAACACCTGGGGGTCGACCGCGAGCCTCGGTGCTGCCGCGAAGGAGCTCGTCGGAGCCACCGTCGGTTCCCAGCTGCTCGTCGTGATCCCCGCGGCCGAGGGCTCGGCCGCGACGGCAGTCGTCGTCGACATCCTCGGAATCGTCCCGGCTGCGCCTCAGTGATGGCAGCCCGGATCCCCGCGGAGGAGCGTCTGACGAATCTCGTCGTGGCGCTGATGGCCACGGAGATCGGGCTCACGAAGCAGCAGATCCTCGACAACGTCTCCGGCTATCGCCAGCGAGCGGATGCCGGCACGCGATCGGACGCGCTCGAGAAGATGTTCGAGCGCGACAAGGAGGAGCTGCGTGCGCTCGGCGTCCCGATCGAGACGATCGGCGATGCCGCTGACCCCAACGACCTCCGGGAGGCGCGCTACCGCATTCCGCAGGCGGAATACGATCTGCCGAGCGACATCGAGTTCACGGCTGCGGAGCTCGCGGTGCTGCGACTGGCCGGCAGCGTGTGGAGCGCCGAGTCGGCATCCGGCGATGCCCAGTCCGGGGTTCGCAAGATCCGGGCGCTCGGCATCGACGGCGATGAGCCGATCATCGGCTTCGCCCCGCGCATCACCGCGCGCGATGCCGCGTTCGCCCCGCTCCAGGAAGCGATCGAGAAGAGCCGGGTGGTCGGCTTCGACTACCTCAAGCCCGGGGAGGACGCCCCGCGTCGAAGGACCGTCCGTCCGCTCGCACTCGTCGACTATGAAGCGCGCTGGCATGTGTTCGGGATTGACGTCGACGTCGAGGAGGAGCGGATGTTCCTCCTGAGTCGGATCGTCGACGACGTGAAGGTCTCGAGCGCGACCTTCGATGCGTCCCTGCGAGACGGTGCCGGCGAACGCGCGCTGCAGGGACTGGCCATGGTGGCCGAGAAGAACGCGGCGCTGCTCGAGGTCACCCCCGGGACGGAGGCCGCGCTCCGGCTCGGTCGCCGGGCGACGCCGGCGGCGCAGGGCATCACCGTGCCGTTCGTCGACCTCCACATCCTCGCGGACGAGATCGCGTCCTACGGGCCGGAGGTCCGCGTGGTGGAGCCTGCACCCCTCCGCGACGCCGTCATCGCCCGACTGCGAGCCGTCGTCGACGCGCACCAGACGCAGGAAGGGGAGCGATGATGGCGCAGCCGAAACCGCTGCTCGCCGCCGACCGCGTGCGACTGTATCTGACGCTCGTCCCGTATCTCCTCGAGCACGGCGAGGTCTCTCTCGCCGAAGCGGCCGAGGAGTTCGGCGTGACTCCTCGTGAGATGCGCGGCATGGTCGAGAAGCTCACGGTCATCGGTCTGCCCGGTGAATCCGGCTACTGGCAGCAGCCGCAGGAGATGTTCGACATCAATTGGGATCTGCTCGACGAGCAGGACGTGATCGAGATCACCAACGACGTCGCGCTGCGTCGCGTCCCTCGGTTCACCGCGCGCGAAGCCGCAGCGCTGCTCGCCGGTCTCCAGATGGTGGCCGCGGTTCCGGCGGTCTCCGACTCCGGCCTGGTCGCCGGACTCATCTCGAAGCTGTCCCGTGGCGCCGCCGACGCGCCGGCGGATGTCGTCGTCGCACCGAGCGCGGTCGATGCGGTTCGTGAGGTCGTCGCCCGCGGTGTGCAGGAGGGGAGGGCGATCTCCTTCACGTATCAGGCGCCGGATGCCGAGCCGACGACCCGCACGGTCGACCCGGTGCAGATCCTCATCACCAACGCGCAGTGGTACCTGCAGGGGTGGTGCCACCTCCGTCAGGCGATGCGCACATTCCACCTCGACCGGGTCAGCGAGCCGAAGCTCACGGACATTCCGATCACGCATGCCGGGGACGTCGTCCCTGAGGCCTTCGCAGGTCTCGACGACGAGCGCGAGGTGACCGTCCGTCTTCCAGAGCGACTCGCCCCGCTGCTCCGGGGATTCTTCACCGCCGATGCGTCTGAGCTGATCAACGGCACGGTCACGACCCGGTTGCATCTGGCGGATCCACGCGGCGTCAAGCGGCTCGCCGCACGGTTCGGCGGAGCGATGGAGGTCCTGCACCCTTCCATCGCCAGGTCGGCGACCCGGGAATGGGCGGCATCCGGACTCGCGCTGTACCACCGGCCCGCTACGGGCGAAGAACTGTAGACTGTCAATAATCGCCCACCGACGACGGGATATTCACATCATGGCTGGACTACAAGGCTGGCACCTTCTGATCGTGCTCGCCGTGATCCTTCTTCTGTTCGGAGCTGCGAAGCTTCCGGCACTCGCGAAGAGCATGGGTCAATCGGCACGCGTGTTCAAAGGTGAGATGAAGGCCATGAAGGACGAAGACGCGGCACGGAGCGACACCGCGGTCGTCGAGTCGACCGTCGTCGAGCCCACCACGGTGAAGGACTCGGGCACGACTCCTGAAACCCCACCCCGCGCCTGACATCTCGTGGCAGTCATCGAACCGACCGCGAAGGAGAAGCCGGGTCGGGATCGGAGGATGTCGCTCGGAGCACATCTGGTAGAGCTCCGGAAGCGGCTGATGATCGCGGCCCTCGCTCTCGTTGTGGGCATGGTGATCGCGTTCGTGATCGCAGACCCGATCATCAACCTGATCACGGAGCCCATCCGCGTGATCGCGGCCGAGCGCGGAGACAATCTCAGCGCGCTCAACTTCGGCACCGTCACCTCGGCGTTCGACATGCGCATGCGAATCGCGCTGTCGATCGGTCTGTTCCTCTCGGCGCCCGTCTGGCTCTGGCAGATCTGGGCGTTCATCATGCCGGGGCTCACGAAGAAAGAGGTGAAGTACACCGTGGCGTTCGTCGCCGCGGCCGTCCCGCTCTTCTTCGCCGGCTGCTACCTCGGCGTCGTCATCATGCCGCACGTCATCGAGCTGATGTGGAACTTCACCCCGGCCGGAGGCACCAACTTCTACCAGGCGCAGGAGTACTACGACTTCGTCTTCAAGCTGATGATCGTGATCGGCGTCTCGTTCGTTCTGCCGGTCTTCCTGGTGGCGCTCAATGTCGCAGGAGTGATGAGCGGGCGCGCCATCCTCAAGGGATGGCGCTGGGCGATCCTCATCGCGACGGTCTTCGCCGCCCTGGCCACTCCGGCAGCCGACGTGATCAGCATGCTGATGCTCGCCGGCATCCTGATCGTGCTGTTCTTCGCAGCGGCAGGGTTGTCGCTGCTGTTCGATCGACGAAAGCGCAAGCGCAACGCTGAGTCCGGCCTGGTGCCGGATCCCGAATGAGTTCGCCCTCGGAGCGGTACGCAGCAGCGCGTGAGGCGTCGGAGCATCCATCCACTCTGGCGTTCGCCGCTCGACAGAAGTTCGATCTCGACCCGTTCCAGATCGCCGGCTGTCATGCCCTCGAACGTGGTCGGAGCGTGCTGGTCGCTGCACCCACCGGTGCCGGCAAGACGATCGTCGGCGAGTTCGCGATCCACCTCGCGATGCAGACCCCGAGCGACAAAGCGTTCTACACGACGCCCATGAAGGCGCTGTCGAATCAGAAGTTCCGCGAGCTCGTCGAGGTGTACGGGGCCGATCAGGTGGGACTGCTGACCGGCGACACGAACATCAACGGCAATGCGCGCATCGTGGTCATGACCACCGAGGTGCTGCGCAACATGATCTACGCGGATTCGGCCGCGCTCCGCGACCTCCGCTACGTCGTGATGGACGAGGTGCACTATCTCGCCGACCGATTCCGCGGTGCCGTGTGGGAAGAGGTCATCATCCACCTCCCGCAGCACGTGCGCCTGGTCTCCCTGAGCGCCACGGTCTCGAATGCGGAGGAGTTCGGCGACTGGCTCGACACGGTCCGAGGCGAGACCGACGTGATCGTCTCCGAGATCCGCCCGGTGCCGCTCGAGCAGCACGTGCTCGTGCGCGACGACCTGCTGCCGCTCTTCGACGACCGCGCCGGCATCGCAACAGCCCAGGTGAATCAGGAGCTCATGAGGATCCGGTCGTTCACCGGGTCGAACTACGAGAACAACCGCCAGGCGCAGTCGTATGTGAGCAATCGGCATGCTGGCCGGCAGGCGAAGCGACCACCGCGCGGCGGGCAACGGCCGGTGCGACCCTCGAACGTGCGCCGCATCGAGCGGATGGACCGCCCCGATGTGGTCAAGCTGCTCGAGCGCGCGAACCTGCTCCCGGCGATCTTCTTCATCTTCAGCCGAGTGGGCTGCGATGCTGCCGTGCAGCAGGTGCGCCGCTCAGGCATCCGCCTCACTTCTTCTGAGGAGCGCGCGGAGATCAGAGCGATCGTGGAGGATCGCACGCGCACGCTGCAGGAAGAGGATCTCGGTGTCCTGGGGTACTGGGACTGGCTCGACAATCTCGAGCGGGGTGTGGCCTCGCACCACGCTGGCATGCTGCCGGCGTTCAAGGAGGTCGTCGAGGAGCTGTTCCGACTGAAGCTGGTCAAGGCCGTCTTCGCGACCGAGACCCTCGCTCTCGGCATCAACATGCCAGCGCGCACCGTCGTGCTCGAGAAGATGGAGAAGTTCAACGGCGAGGCCCGCGTCGCGATCACCTCGGGGGAGTACACGCAGCTCACCGGCCGTGCCGGACGCCGTGGCATCGACGTCGAGGGACACGCTGTCGTCCAGTGGACCGAGGGCATGGATCCGCAGGCGGTCGCCGCCCTCGCATCGCGTCGTACCTACCCGTTGAACTCGAGCTTCCGACCGACATACAACATGGCGGTCAACCTGATCGACCTGTTCGGCAAGCCGCGTGCGCGACAGATCCTCGAGTCGTCGTTCGCACAGTTCCAGGCCGACCGGTCGGTCGTCGGTCTCGCTCGACAGGTCAGGGAGGCGGAGGAGTCGCTCGCCGGCTACCAGAAGTCGATGGCCTGCGAGCACGGCGACTACACGGAGTACGCCGCGATCCGCCGCGAGCTCAGTGATCTCGAAAAGAAGAATCGTCAGGACTCGCACGCACCTCGCGCCTCTCGTGACAAGCGGATGAAGCGGATCCAGTCGCTGCGCACCAGCATGCAGCGGCATCCGTGCCACCGCTGTCCCGATCGCGAGGCGCACGCACGGTGGGCTGAACGCTACTGGAAGCTCAAGCGCCAGACCGACCGCATCCGTCGGCAGATCGAGACGCGCACCGGAACCGTCGCCCGGGTGTTCGATCGGGTGGTCGAGGTGCTCGAGACGCTCGACTACCTCTCCGAGGAGTCGGGGGAGACCGCGCTGACCGAGGCTGGACGCACCATGCGTCGGATCTACGGCGAACGCGACCTGCTCGTCGCCGAGTCGCTGCGCCAGGGCCTGTGGCGCGGGCTCGACGCCCCGTCCCTCGCCGCGATGGCGTGCTGCCTGGTCTACGAGCCACGTCGGGACGAGGCGAACTCGGGCGAACGCGGTCTTCCGCGCGGTGCGTTCCGAGCGGCCTACGAGAAGACGACGACCCTCTGGGCCGAGCTGGATGACCTCGAGAAGGACCACCACCTGCCTGGCAGCGAACCGCTCGCGGCGGGTCTCGCCGGTGCGATGCACTCCTGGGCTCGCGGCGGAGCACTCGATGGTGTGCTCGTCGACGCGGACATGGCGGCCGGTGACTTCGTCCGCTGGGCGAAGCAGACGATCGATCTGCTCGACCAGCTGTCGATCGTCGCGGAGGATGCCGACACCGCCCGCACTGCTCGTGCAGCGCTCGATGGTGTGCGTCGTGGCATCGTCGCGTACTCCTCGATGTGAGAATGAGAGGGATGTCCGAATCCCGCGCGCTCTCGCGCCCTCTGCTGCCGCTGTGGGCCGCCGTGATCGCCGCCGCGGTCGCCGCCGTCCTGATGTTCTTCGCGTACCCCGGCGCGGCGGTGTGGCTGCTCGCCTTCCCCGCGACGGCTCTGCTGCTGCTCTCGCTGATCGGTCGGCGCTTCGGCGGGGCAGTCCTCGTGGGGCTCGTCTACGGCATCCTGTTCTTCGCCCTACTGGTGTCCTGGACCTCTCGGTACCTCGGACCGGTGCCGTGGGCTGCGCTCAGCGTGCTGGAAGGCGCGCTCACCGCGTTCGCGCTGATCCCGATCGCTCTGGCGTACCGCTGGCTGCCGCGTGCGTTCTCGTCGACCGCAGCTCGTCTGCTCCTGCTGCCTGCGGTCGTGGCAGCGCTCTGGATCGGGCGTGAGCTCTTCGTCGGCACCTGGCCATACGGCGGCTTCCCCTGGGCCCGAATCGGCATGAGCCAGGCGCAGAGTCCGCTCGCGCCGCTCTCGTCGTGGGTCGGCGTGAGCGGACTCGGGTTCCTCATGGTCCTGTTCGTCGCGATGCTCATCGAGGTCGTCCGACTCCGCGCCTGGCGTCGGCCGCTGCCGCTCGTCGTGCCGGCGGCGCTGGTCCTGCTGCTCGCATTCACGCCGATCTTCCCCACCGCACCTGCCGGCTCCATGCGGATCGCCGCGGTGCAGGGGAACGGGCCGACCGGGTACTTCGACCAGCGTGAACCGTACTCCGTGATCGACGCGCAGACCGAGGCGACCGAGCCGCTCTACGGGGAGGACGTCGACCTTCTGGTGTGGCCGGAGGGTTCCCTCGACACCGACCCGCTCCAGAACGAGACGCTCGCCCGCCGGATGACGCTGATCACCACGCGCATCGGCGCACCGCTGCTCGCGAACGCGGCGACCGGCCGCGCCGATCGGTACTTCAACACCTCGCTGCTGTGGACCGATGCCGGGGGAGCGACGCAGCTGCACGACAAGCGTCATCCGGTGCCCTTCGGCGAGTACGTGCCCGACCGTGCGTTCTTCAACGCGTTGGCCCCCGACCTCATCGGTCTCATCCAGCGCGAGTACACGCCCGGCGAGAACCCGCCGATCGTCGACATCGACGGCGTCGCCGTCGGTCTCGCGATCTGCTTCGACGTCATCTACGATGACGTGATCCTCGAGGGGATGAACGCCGGCGCCCAGGTACTCGTCTTCCAGACGAACAATGCGGATTTCCGCGGGACCGACGAGAACCTCCAGCAACTCGCCTTCGCACGGATGCGGGCGATCGAGACCGGACGCAGCGTGGTCAACGTGTCCACCGTCGGCACGAGCCAGATCATCCAGCCGAACGGCGAGACGGTGACGAGCCTCGACGCCGACGAGTCGGGCGCGATGCTGGAAGCTGTCGACCTGCGCACGGGGCTCACCGCCGGCGTCGTGCTCGGCCCTTGGGTGCAGCACCTGCTTCTGTGGGGCGGCTTGGTCACGCTCCTCGTGGGGTGGTGGCGCAGCAGGCGTCGCTGAGGTCGACGGGCTGAACGACCTTCCGGGTACTTACTGATGGTAAGTTACTGGGAGTAAGTTCGTTCATATCGATCGGAGGCGCAGATATGATCGCCACACCCCGCAAACGGCTGTCCAAGACAGACCGCCACACACAGTTGCTCGACACAGCGCGCACGCTCATCCGAGCGGAGGGCACGGATGAGTTCTCTCTGGCGCGTCTCGCCGAGCGAGCCGGGGTGACCAAGCCGCTGGTGTACGACCACTTCGGCGACCGCGCGGGCGTGCTCGCCGAGCTGTACCGGGAGTTCGAGCACCGCCAGCGTCGGACGCTGCGCGACGCGCTCGATGGCGCGCAGCCGGACCTCGACACCACGGCGGCGCTTGTCGCCGGAGCGTACATCGATTGCAGTCTCGCCGAGGGCAGAGAGCTCGCCGACGTGGTCGCGGCCCTCGCGGGGTCGTCGACGCTCCGTCAGCTCAGGGAGGAGGCCGAGCAGGCCTACCTCGACATGTGCCGGGCCGCGCTCGAGCCCTACTCCGGCTCCGTGGATGCTGCTGGCCTGCGGGCGCTCATCGGCGCGGGGGATGCGCTCGCCCGTGCCGCACTCGCTGGGTCGATCGGCACCGACCGCGCACGCGATGCCCTCACCACGGTGGTGCTCGCCATCACCGCAGAAGACCGCCGCCAGAACCGAGCGGACGCACGATGACCATCGCCCACCCGCCGACGCCAGGCAACGCCCTGTGGCTGTACGCGCACCCGCGCCACGGGTCGTTCAACCACCGGCTCTTCCAGGAGGGCACGATGACTCTGGGGGAGCGGTACTCTGTCACGACCTCCGATCTGCACGCGCAGGGCTTCGACCCCGTGCTCAGCCTCCGTGATCTCGGCGACCTCGCCGCGACACCTGGGAATCTCGCCGAGCAGGCAGGAGACGCGTACCTCCGTGGCCAGGCTGCCGCCGATGTGCTGGAAGAGCAGGCGAAGCTCGCCGCTGCCGAACTGCTCGTGATCCAGTTCCCGCTCTGGTGGTACGGGATGCCGGCGATCCTGAAGGGCTGGTTCGATCGCGTGCTCACGAGCGGGTTCGCCTACGGCGACGTCGATCCGGAACTCGGTGTGCCGAGGCGCTACGGCGACGGAGGCCTCACCGGCCGGAAGGCGCTGATCGTGGTGACGGCGGGAGAGGACGAGCGCTCGATCGGTCCCCGCGGGATCAGTGGAGATCTCGATGCGCTGCTGTTCCCGCTCACCCACGGGGTGCTCTGGTACGTCGGCATCGATGTGCTCGACGTGCACGTGATCCATGACGCTGACGCGCTCGACACGGCGGCGGTTGACCGTGAGATCACGCGCCTCCGTGAACGACTGCAGACCATCGACGAGGAGACCGTGCAGCCGTTCCGCCGTCTGCGCGACGGCGATTATGCGGGTACTCGCGCGCTCCGATCAGATCTCCTGCCCGGTCGCACCGACCTCGGCATCCACCTCGACCCGGGCGAGTAGCACGCCGGAGGACGACCCCGGACAGCAGAACGCGACGGCGGATCAGCAGATCCGTCGCCGCGATCGTGGTGCAGAGCGTCAGGCCCCGATCTTCTCCCGAGTCGGGTCCTCGCCGGCGCCGCGGCGGGCACGGATGAAGGCCAGGCGCTCCTCGAGGAGCTCTTCCAGCTCGGCGCGGGTACGACGCTCCAGGAGCATGTCCCAGTGGGTGCGGGCTGCCTTCTCGTCGGTGACCTCGAGCGTGACGGCCTGGCCGTCGACGTTCAGTCGTGCCTCGGCGCCACAGGAGCGGCATTCCCAGGTCTGGGGCGGCTCGGCGTCGGCCGCGAACATGAGGTTCGTAACGTGGCCGCAGGTGTCACAGATATAGGTGGTTTCACGGCGCTCCATGAAAACGACGCCCTCTTCGCTCTGTAGGCTCTGGGCGCCGAGTCGGATGCCGCGCAGGCTGCGATCTGCCATTGTGTGGTCCTCTCGTCGCTGTCAGGTATAACGCTCCAGCCTGTGGGCTTCATCCACGCGAGCGACTTCTCGGCGGGATTCACAGCGGAATCCCAGCGCAGGAGGTTATGGGCGGCGTGGCGGATCCATCTCGCGCAGGACCTCGACGGCGACGTCGGCGCGGTCGCTCACGATCCCGTCGACACCGGCCCGCACCAGTCGGCGCATGGTCTCGGGCTCGTTCACGGTCCACACGTGCACCTCGACGCCACGACGGTGGGCGGCGCGCAGCAGCTCAGGCGTCAGCACCTGGAGCCGGCCGTGGCGCTCCGGGATCTGGAGCGCATCGATCTCCCTGAGGGCCCGTGCGGGCGAGATTCGGAGCGCGGAGAGCGCACGGACTGCGGCGATCGTGCGGCTGCCCCCGGACGTGGCCGGGCGGATCGATGCCCCGGCTCGCAGCGTGGCGGCGACCGTGGCTCGACGGTTGGCATCGGAGAAGCTCGTCACCAGCACGCGGTGCGTGTGCTCGGCCAGGATCGGGCCGAGCACAGCGGTTGCGGCATCCGTCTTGACGTCGATGTTGAATCGCGTGTCCGGGAAGGAATCGAGCGCCTCGGCGACCGTGAGCAGCCCGCCGTGGTCGGCGAACAGCAGCGCCAGCTCGCGCGTTCGCACCTCGCGGACGGATCGGGGATCGCCGGTGAGTCGCTCGATTGTCGCGTCGTGGAACAGCACGACGTCGCCGTCGGCGGTGACCTGGCAGTCGGTCTCGATGAATTCGGCCCCGGCGGCGTGCGCGGCGGCGAAAGCGGCCGCGGAGTTCTCCCAGACACCGGAGTCCTCGCCCACCGAGGTCACGAGACCGCGGTGCGCGAGGACTCTGGGATGCCCTGCCTTCTGGAAGTACGGGTGCGTCACACGCCGGGCGGGGTGTTCGTCGGCGCCTGGCCGGGCTTGGGCGTGAACGCGCTGCCGATGCCCTTCAGCGCCTCGGTGAGCTCGCTCGGGATGATCCACAGCTTGTTCGACTGGCCCTCGCTGATCTTCGGCAGCATCTGCAGGTACTGGTACGCGAGCAGCTTGTCGTCGGGCGCGCCCTGATGGATCGCGGTGAAGACGTTCTGAATCGCCTCGGCCTCACCCTGTGCACGGAGCACCGCAGCCTGCTTGTCACCTTCGGCGCGGAGGATCTCCGCCTGACGCGAGCCCTCAGCCTCGAGGATCGCGGACTGCTTGGTGCCCTCTGCGGTCAGGATCGCCGCTCGGCGGTCACGTTCTGCACGCATCTGCTTCTCCATCGAGTCCTGGATGGAGATGGGCGGGTCGATCGCCTTGAGCTCGACACGGCCGACGCGGATGCCCCACTTGCCGGTCGCCTCGTCGAGCACGACGCGCAGCTGGCCGTTGATGTTGTCGCGGCTCGTGAGCGCTTCCTCGAGGTTCAAGCCACCGACGACGTTACGGAGCGTCGTGGTCGTGAGCTGCTCCACCGCACCGAGGTAGTTCGCGATCTCGTAGGTTGCCGCACGAGCGTCGGTGACCTGGAAGTAGACGACCGTGTCGATCGAGACGACGAGGTTGTCCTCGGTGATCACCGGCTGCGGCGGGAAGGAGACGACCTGCTCGCGCATGTCGATCAGGGGCCGGAGCCGATCGATGAACGGCACGAGGATGTTCAGACCAGGCATGAGGGTCTTGTGATACCGGCCGAGTCGCTCCACGACGCCGGCTGTCGCCTGAGGGATGATCCGGATCGAGCGGGCGAGGGTGACCACGACGAAGATGATCACCGCGATCACGAGTATCCAGCCGATGGCGGCGGGGATGAACGAGGCGTCGTCCATGAGGTTCTCCTAGTCGTTGACGGGTCGGACGGTGGCGGTCGCCCCGTTGATCGCCGTGACGGCGACCGGTGAGCCCTGGGGGATCGGCACGGAAGTGGATGTGCGGGCGGTCCAGGTGTCGCCGTTGCTGAGCTTGACCTGGCCGGAGATCTGCGTGATCTCGTGCAGCGCGGTGCCGCGGAGATCGATGAGCGCGTCGACGTTCGACTTCGTGGGGTCTTCACCTCGGCGCAGCCGCTTGAGCAGGGGCGGTCGCAGGAAGAGGATGAAGAGCGCGGCTGCTGCAGCTGCGACGAGCACCTGGACCCAGACGGGGATGCCGACGAAGTCGGTCACGAGCCCGACGAGGCTTCCGAAGCTCAGCATCAGGAAGGTGAAGTCGAGGGTCAGCATCTCGATCACGAGGAAGAGGGCGATCAGGATCAGCCACCCGATCCATGCCCATTGGTCGATGAACTGTACGAATGTCGCGAAGTTGTCCATGCGGCCTCCTTTGGCGTCAACCTATCATGCGGGTATGACGCCGCAGGGGTGGTGACAGGTGTGCTTGATAGTCTGGGAACGCCGCGTGATCGCGGCGTTTCACGCATCAAGAGGAGTCACCGTGACCGACGTTCTTCCCGCAGGATCTCTCGACGGCAAGGTCGCTCTTGTCACCGGCTCGTCGCGGGGGATCGGAGCCGACACGGTGCGCTATCTGGCGCAGGCCGGTGCCGACGTCGTGATCAACTTCCGCAACAAGGCGCCCCGCGCGGAGAAGCTCGCGGCCGAGCTCCGCGAGCTCGGCGGTCGCGCACTCGTCGTCGGCGCAGATCTCACCGATCCGGAGTCGATCGCGGCCATGTTCGACGCTGTGCGCGCCGAGTACGGGCGCCTCGACGTGCTGGTCCTGAACGCCTCCGGCGGCATGGAGTCGGGTATGGCCGAGGACTACGCGCTCACCCTCAACCGCGACGCGCAGGTCAACGTGCTCGAGGCCGCGACGCCGTTGCTCGGCGACGGCTCGCGCGTCGTGTTCGTGACCAGCCACCAGGCGCACTTCATCCGCACCACGCCCACCATGCCGGAGTACGAGCCCGTCGCGCTGTCGAAGCGAGCAGGCGAAGACGCACTGCGCGAGCTGATCCCCGGCCTCGCCGAGAAGGGCATCGGCTTCACCGTCGTGTCGGGCGACATGATCGAGGGCACCATCACGGCGACGCTGCTCGAGCGGGCCAACCCGGGTGCGATCGCCGAGCGCCGCGAGTCCGCCGGCAAGCTCTACAACGTCTCGGAGTTCGCTGCAGAGGTCGCACAGGCAGCCGTCGACCCTGTGCCCGCAGACAACACGCGCCTCGTCGGCGACGTCAGCGCTTTCGCTGCCGAGTAGCCCGTCGCACGAGAACGGCCCCGTCCTGCAGCTGCAGGACGGGGCCGTTCTCGTGAGTGGAGCGTGGTCAGACCGTGGTCTCCGACTGCACGGCTGCGACGAACTCCTTGCCGTCACGGCCGAGGGTGATCGCGCGAACGATCTGGATGATGCCGAGAGCGACCAGCGAGATGCCGAGGAACAGCCAGAACGCGAGCCCGGCGATCAGCGGCGAGAACAGCACCACGATTCCGGCGATGATGCTGAGCAGCGCGTAGAGCAGCGTCCAGACTCGCGATCCGTCCTGGCCGAGCAGCGACAGCGACACGACGCCGTCGATGATCCAGCTGATGCCGATGAAGATCACGACCACGAGCGCGAGCGTCGCAGCGGCGGCACCGAGGTTCGCGAACGCGATCACACCGGCCGCGATGTAGAACAGGCCCAGGACGATGTGGCCGACGCGAGCCCAGCCGCCTCGGGCGTGCGAGAAGATGCCGAGGCCGATGTAGACCAGGCCGGCGACGATGAGGTAGGACGCGAAGATCGCGGTCACGATGACGGCGGACTTCACGGGCCAGACGAGCAGGACGATACCGGCGATGAGGGCGATGACGCCGGAGACGGCGAGCGTGATGCGGATCGACTTGAAGAGCGATTTCGCTCCGGAGAGTGCTTCAGACATGGGAGATGCCTTTCTGGGAGAATCCTGTGAGGACGTCTTCAGGGTAGCGCTCGCGATCCGCATCGTGGGGGAGGACCGCAGGAGCGCGTCGCATCCCGTCATTCCGCGTGATGCACGGTCATGGCAGGATCATCTCGTGGCTCCAGCAGACGATTCCCGCCTCCGCGATCTCGCGGTGATGCGGAGAGTGCGGGATCGCATCGACCGGGAGTACGCGAGGCCGCTCGATGTGGAGGCCCTCGCGCGTGGGGTGCACCTTTCCGCAGGGCACCTCAGCCGGCAGTTCCGCGAGGCGTACGGGGAGTCTCCGTACTCGTATCTCATGACGCGTCGCATCGAGCGGGCCATGGCGCTGCTGCGCCGCGGCGACCGCAGCGTGACTGAGGTCTGCTTCGAGGTCGGTTGCTCATCCCTCGGCACCTTCAGCACCCGGTTCACGGAGCTCGTCGGTGTCCCACCCAGCGTGTACCGTGAACGAGCCGCCACCGTGGAGGGCATCCCCGTCTTCCAGGCCAAGCACGTGACCAGACCGATCAGGAATCAAGAAGCGCCCCGCACGGACGCACATCTAGCGTGAGCAGCATGACGATCAGCATCCACTACGCATTCCTTCCGCACACCGACGCCGACGCGGCGCTCGGCTTCTATCGTGACGCCCTCGAGTTCGAGGTGCGCAACGACGTCGCCTACGACGGCCTCCGCTGGCTCACCGTCGGCCCCGCCGGACAGCCGGAGACCTCGATCGTGCTGCATCCGCCGGCAACTGACCCCGGAATCACGGATGCCGAGCGCCAGACCATCCTGGAGCTGATCGCGAAGGGCAGCTACGGCGCCCTGACGCTGGCGAGCGACGACCTCGATGCGCTCTTCGAACGGCTCGTCGAACACGGCGCCGACGTCGTCCAGGAGCCCATGGATCAGCCCTACGGCGTGCGCGACTGCGCCTTCCGTGACCCTGCGGGCAATCTGCTCCGTATTAATCAGGCCGGCTGAGCACCTCAGCCTCGAACTCCAAGGATGCCGATGTCCTCTCCCGCCGCACACGCCGCTGACAGCCATGACCTCATCCGCGTGCAGGGCGCACGCGAGAACAACCTCAAAGAGGTCAGCGTCGACATCCCGAAGCGACGACTGACGGTCTTCACCGGAGTGTCCGGATCCGGCAAGAGCTCGCTCGTCTTCGACACGATCGCGGCCGAGTCCCGCCGCATGATCGACGAGACGTACAGTGCGTTCGTGCAGGGCTTCATGCCGTCGGTGCCGCGTCCGGATGTCGATGTGCTCGAGGGCCTCACCACGGCGATCATCGTGAATCAGGAGCGGCTCGGCGCGAACCCGCGCTCGACCGTCGGCACGGTGACCGATGCGAATGCGATGCTGCGCATCCTGTTCAGCAAGCTCGGCTCCCCGTACATCGGCGGACCGACCGCATTCTCCTTCAACATCCCGACGCAGCGGGCGAGCGGAGTGATGACGGGGCCGGGCGGCGAGAAGAAGATCGTCAAGGATGCGATCTACCTCGGCGGCATGTGCCCGCGGTGCGAGGGCAGGGGATCGGTGTCGGACCTCGACCTCGCGCAGATCGTCGATGAGTCGAAGTCGTTGGACGAGGGCGCGATCATGGTCCCCGGCTACACGGCTGACGGCTGGATGGTGAAGGGCTTCTCCCAGTCCGGGTTCTATCCGGGCGACAAGCCGATCGAGCAGTTCACCGAGAAGCAGCGGCACCTGCTGCTGTACGGCGAGGTCACCAAGGTGAAGATCTCGGGCATCAACATGACGTACGAAGGACTGATCCCGAAGATCACGAAGTCGATGCTGTCGAAGGATCTCGATGCGCTGCAGCCGCACATCCGCGCCTTCGTCGAGCGGGTGGCGACGTTCGCGGTCTGCCCTGACTGCGATGGCACCCGGCTCACCGAGGGGGCGCGTTCATCGAAGATCGACGGGGTCAGCATCGCCGATGCGTGCCGGATGCAGGTCACCGATCTCGCAGCATGGGTGCGCGGTCTCGACCTTCCCGGTGCCGGACCGCTGCTCGAAGCCCTGAGCGCCAACCTCGACGCCTTCGTCACGCTCGGGCTCGGGTACCTCAGCCTGGAGCGCCCGTCCGGCACGCTGTCCGGAGGAGAGGCGCAGCGCATCAAGATGCTGCGACACCTCGGCTCCTCGCTGACCGACATCACCTACGTGTTCGACGAGCCGACGATCGGCCTGCACCCGCATGACATCCAGCGCATGAACGGACTGCTGCTGCAGTTGCGGGACAAGGGCAACACGGTGCTCGTCGTCGAGCACAAGCCGGAGACCATCGTGATCGCGGACCACGTCGTCGATCTCGGGCCCGGCGCCGGCAGCGGTGGCGGCGAGATCTGTTTCGAGGGATCGGTCGATGGACTCAAGACCAGCGGGACGCGCACGGGAGAGCACCTCGATGACCGCGCGACGCTGAAGGACTCGGTACGCGCAGGTGACGGCGCGATCGAGGTGCGCGGCGCGACGGCGAACAATCTGCAGAACGTCGATGTCGACATCCCGATGGGCGTGCTCAGCGTGATCACCGGCGTCGCAGGTTCGGGCAAGAGCTCTCTCATCCACGGATCCGTGGCGAAGCGAGAGGGCGTCGTCGCGATCGACCAGGCTGCGATCAAGGGCTCTCGGCGGAGCAATCCTGCGACCTACACGGGGCTGCTGGAGCCGATCCGCAAGGCGTTCGCGAAGGTGAACGGTGTGAAGCCGGCACTGTTCAGCGCCAACTCCGAGGGCGCCTGCCCGACCTGCAAGGGCGCCGGCGTGATCATCACCGAGCTCGGGTTCATGGACTCGATCGAGACGCCATGCGAGGACTGCGGAGGCAAGCGCTTCCAAGCGGCCGTGCTGGAGTACAAACTCGCGGGCAAGGACATCACCGAGGTGCTCGACCTGCCCGTCTCGGAGGCGCGGGTGTTCTTCTCAGAGGGGGAGGCCAAGCTGCCCGCCGCCACCGCGATCCTGGGGCGTCTGGACGACGTCGGCCTCGGGTACCTCTCGCTGGGACAGCCGCTGTCCACGCTCTCCGGCGGTGAGCGGCAGCGCATCAAGCTGGCCATCCAGATGGGGGAGAAGGGCGACATCTACGTGCTCGACGAACCGACGACGGGTCTGCACCTCGCTGATGTCGACAAGATCCTCGGGCTGCTCGACCGTCTGGTCGAGTCGGGGAAGACGGTGATCGTGATCGAACACCACCAGGCGGTGATGGCGCATGCCGACTGGATCATCGACATCGGCCCAGGAGCCGGACACGACGGCGGACGCGTGGTGTTCGAGGGGACCCCGGCGGATCTGGTATCCCAGAAGTCCACGCTGACAGGGGAGCACCTGGCGGCGTACGTCAGCGGGTGACTCGCCGACGGAGCTCCCTATCTGCAGGGGTTTCGTCTTCGGATGACAGCAACTAGTGTCTTCCTGACTGATTCCGTCGTCAAGGGAGCCATCTGGTGCGCACGCTGACCCCGGCCGGCCTAGCAGCCTGCGCAGCAGTGATCGTGTGTTGCGCAGCGCTGCCCGGCTGTGCGCCCACGGGATTGCAGACTGATGAGGCGGTCAGGAAGCCGCTCGACACGGTGTCGGATGCAGTGCCGGAGACGTCACTCCTGCTCATTCAGGACGCATCGCCACGCGTCGGCAAACCTGCTTCGTACACGACGACCGCAGCGCAGGAGCAGTGGATCGTCGTCGCGATCTGCGCCGACAACCAGTATCTGAGTGCAGCGACGTCCGTCGAAGTCGCCGTGATTCCGAAGGCGAGTCTCTCGCCGACGGTGCGCAGCGAGCTCGCGGACGGCGCGTTCGACGATGCGGTGGACTGCAAGGGACGCACCGACCGCTGAGGAGTCAGTCCTTGCGTGCGATGATCGTGTACGTGCAGGGGAGCAGGTTGCGCTCGGCCTCCGGCCAGGCGTATCCACCCGGCACTTCGACCATGCGGTCGCTGAACTGCCACGGCAGCATCCGGCCCTCGTCGAAATGCAGGAGCCGCAGTCCCGCGCCGAGCAGAGCTCCCAGGATCTCGGACAGCGGGTGCGGCCACTCGTAGGTGCGAGGATGAGCGACCTTTCCGTCGCCGACGTACGTCGATTCCTCGTCCCACTGCTGCGCGCGTCCGTCGCCGAAATACGGATACCGTGTGGTGAGATCGGGCGCGTTCTCGTCGAGCGCGTACAGCGCCGGGTGGCCGTCACGGATGAAGAATGTTCCGCCGGCACGAAGCAGACCGCTGATCTGTGCGGCCCAGCGATCGAGATCCTGCAGCCAGGTGATCGTGCCGATGCTGGTGTAGACGACGTCGAAGTCGCCATCCACGGCGCTGCGGGCATCCAGGACGTCTGTCTCCACCCACCGAGCGGCCAGTCCGACGCGGTTCGCGAGCGCCGATGCGACTCCGAGGGCGGACGGCGAGAAATCGACACCGGTCACTCGAGCGCCCGCACGCGCCAGCGACACCGTGTCGGTGCCGATGTGACATTGCAGGTGGCACAGGTCGAGCCCGGACAGACTGCTCGACAGCAGGAACGGTTTCAGAACGGCAACGTCGTGACGGACGACATCGCTCAGGTGATCCGGATCGTCGAAGGCATCGAGCCCGTATGCCGTCTCATGCAGCGGTACGCGATCTTCCCAGTTCTCCTGGTTGGCTTGCCGAGCTGCATCCCAGCCGATCTGCACATTCTGTCCGGTCACCGGACGAGCCTATCCACACCACTTCTCGACTCACCAGGAATAACCGATAATGCACATTATGTCAGTCTGAATCGTATCGGGGCCTCCCCGTCTACCCCAGCTCGTGCCCGCTGCCAGCAGGCATGACACTCCTGCCGTTGCATGCGTCATCCTCAAGATCAGCGTTTCCCTGAAGCCGCTGCGCCAACGGACATGTCACTCGCAGTAGGCGCATGGTTCTCATCACCTCGGTGTCTCACATCCACCGATCTCGGTACACCTGCGGTGCAGCGGTCGGTACGCTGACAAGAACCCACGGCTCCAGATTTCGTGTCGGGGCGAGAGAGGAAACGTCCAATGGGGGTGCCCTTTGATCACTACATCAGCCGGGCGCATATGCGCCAATGGGCGACGAACAACCGGGTCTCGATGCTACGACGCGGCGGGAACACTTCCAAGGTGATCGACATAGGCAAAGCCGTCGCCGCCGAACGTGGGCTCAACGACCCAAACCTTGAGGCCAGCTACGGAAAGGTCGAGAGCGCCTTCAGCCGAGCTCTGCCACGACTGCTCGACTTCTCGATTGCTCCGACGAACGCCAACCTACTCGCGGTCCGAGAGTACGCCGTGCTCATGCACGACCGGTACCCGGCCCTGCGTGGTTCGGCTACGGACGAGCACGGTGCTCACGGTGGGAACTACATGATGGTTCCAAATCCGGCGAACTGGGGACACGAATCATCGAGTCTCATGGCGCACCTTGCAACAGTAATGGACCGTGAGCGGCTCAAGGCGACACGGCGACAGCTTCTGCCCCACTTCGCGCAACTACTGCCCCCCGTCACGCAGGTCTTCCGCGCCGGGCCGATGTTGCTCGGAGACGCCGGTATCCATGCCATCACGTTGCACTCTGATGCCGAGACGGAGCGGACCTACGTAGCCATGCCGTTGTCTTCTGACGCGTTCATCGTGTTCGGAAAGCAACCAGCAGGGGACGATGAAGTGATCCAGATCGGGCGCTTTCTACTGCTGAAGGTCGCGATGGAATCGACCGTTGTCATCGACACCCAGGAGGCCGCCGTCATCAACGACTTCGTGATGGACATGTGGGGGCACCAGCGTGAACCCGGCGGCGCAGGGCTCCCCAAAGCAGTTCGCGTCTTCAACCGGATCGAGGACATCTCTGACTACCGAGCGGCTAGAGGCCAGTCAAGTAACTAGACCGCGTGATGCGATGGGTCGCGGTGGTGAAACAGGCTGGGTTCGTCGACGCCGCGGGCGTGAGTCGACGCGTGGCGCGTCGCTTCCTGCGGGCGCCATGAACACAGGTATCCGAACTCCCTCTGACGCATGCGGCTGCGCAGGCGTAGTGTCGCGACATGATCACCGATGATCCCACCGTCACGAATCCAGACCACTACCGCACGCTCTGGGAGAACGAGTTCGTCCGCGTCCTCGAGTACACCGATGAGCCAGGTGATCGGACGACGCCGCACGATCATCCGAACAGCGTCATGGTCACCCTCAGCGACTTCTCCCGACGGCTCACCGCCGGCGACCGTACGTTCGACACGGCACTCACCACAGGCCAGGCTGTCTGGTTGCCCTCGCAGCGGCACACCGGCGAGAACACCGGAACGACGCCGACGCGCACCATCCTGATCGAGCTCAAAGGCGACGCGGCCGGGGATCTGTCATCTGCTCCCCTGGGCCCGCAGCATCCCGAGTAGACGCGTACCTCGCATGATCAGCGCAACGTACCGGCCGGCTGCAGACGGTCTCGGGTGTTCTTCCACGGCTTGACCCAGGTCATCTGCTCTGGCACCAACTCGGCGCCGCACTCGCTGCAGATGGCTCCGTTCACCGTCTCCGCACCGCATGCTTCGTGGATCAGTGCCATGTGGCCGCCATCCTCCGGCATCTCGGTGTGCCGCTCCCCCCACAGCGCGAGCTCCTGCAGAATCGGCAGCAACTCGGTCGCGGCATCCGTTGCCGCGTACCCCAGCCGGGCCCGCGCCCCGTCCTGATACTCGACACGGGACAGCAGATCGGCGTCGACCATGGCTGCCAGCCGCCGACTCAGCACCGGTTCGGAGATGCCCAGATTGTCGCGCAGCCAGTCGAACCGGCCACGTCCGTGCAGGACGTCACGGATGATCAGCAGCACCCACGGGTCACCCAGCACATCGAGCGAGCGTCGGATCGGGCAGACCTCGGCAGACCAGTCTGACCGCAGTGGCATGGCACTCCCCTTTCGGTGGCATCGGGCGCTGGATCTCGTGTAGCTTTCTTCACGAAAGCTATGGGCTGTTTCTGAGAATAGGCTGTGATGACCACTCCCCGCTCCCCCTTCGATCCGCCGGTCGACCGCAGGCGTCCGCGGCGCCGTGTCCATCCCGCGTGGTGGGTCGCAGCCGTCGCGTTCCTCGCGCTCCTGGCTGCTGCGGGGTTCCGCGCGGCGCCCGGCGCGCTGATGGTTCCGCTGAACGAGGAGTTCGGCTGGTCGACCACGATCATGTCGCTCGCGGTCAGCATCAACCTCCTCCTCTACGGCCTCACCGCGCCGTTCGCGGCCGCTCTGATGGACCGCTTCGGCGTCCGACAGGTCGTGGCGATCGCGCTCACCCTCGTCGCCCTCGGCGCCGGCGGCAGCATCCTGATGACCGCCTCCTGGCAACTGCTGCTCTTCTGGGGGCTGCTCATCGGACTCGGCACCGGGTCGATGGCCCTCGTGTTCGCCGCGACCATCGCGAACCGCTGGTTCGTACAGCGTCGCGGACTCGTGATGGGGATCCTGACCGCCGGATCGGCCACCGGGCAGCTCATCTTCCTGCCGCCGGTGGCCGCGCTCGCGGAGAGCGCCGGCTGGCGGATCGCCTCCCTGCTCGTCGCGGCTGTCGCTCTCGCCGCTGTGCCGGTCGTCTGGCTGGTTCTGCGCGATCACCCGCAGGACCGTGGTGTCCTCCCCCTCGGCGCTGATCCCGCGACCTACAGTCCCCCGGCGCGAGCCACAGGGAATGCCGCCGTCCGCGCGCTCGAGGGGCTGCGCTTCGCATCCAGGAAGCCCTCGTTCTGGGCGCTCGTCTTCGCGTTCGCGATCTGCGGCGCGACCACGAACGGCCTGATCGGCATCCACTTCATCCCCTCAGCACACGATCACGGGATGGCGACGACCACAGCCGCAGGACTGCTCGCCGTCGTGGGCATCTTCGACATCGCCGGAACGATCGCCTCCGGCTGGCTCACCGACCGGTTCGACCCGCGCGTCCTGCTCGTCACGTACTACGCGTTCCGCGGCGTCGGCCTGGTGCTCCTCCCCTGGCTCCTCTCCGACGTCGTGCATCCGAGCATGGTGCTGTTCATCGTGATCTACGGGCTGGACTGGGTCGCGACCGTGCCGCCGACCGCGGTGCTGTGCCGGGAGATCTTCGGCGACCGCGGCACCATCGTGTTCGGCTGGGTCTTCGCAGCGCACCAGATCGGGGCCGCCGTCGCCGCACTCGGTGCCGGCGTGATCCGCGACACCTTCGGCACATACACCTACGCATGGTGGGGTGGCGCGGCGCTCTGCGCGATCGCCGCGTTGCTCTCGCTCGTCGTGCGCCGAGCTCCTGTCACGAGCGCGGAACGGAGCGACTGAGCGAGTGGCGCGAGCACGAAGTCACCGCGATGTGGTTGACTGACTGCCGTTTGCAAACCGGCGCTGTCGGATGACAGCGCCCTTGAAGGGGGAATCTCATGAACCGTCGTCTCGCAGCCCTGGCGATCGCAGCCGTCGCCGTGCTCGGTCTCACCGCATGCTCCGGATCGCCCAGTGCGTCTGAGGAGACCTCGTCCTCGAACGAGACCGCAGCTCCGACCGCGGAGAGCTCCGACCAGAGCGTCGCCGACGCGTGCGCCAGCGCCTCCGCCCAGGTGCAGGACGCCACCAAGGACCTCACCTCGATCGACATGACCACCGCAACTGCCGACCCGCAGGGCACGATCGACACGTTCACGCAGTCCGTCGACGCCATCGGTGCCGCCGCTGAGTCGATCTCGAACCCCGAGGTCAAGGCTGCCGTCACCGACGTCTACGAGGACTTCGGCGCCATGCGCGACGTGCTCTCCAAGGTCCTCATCGACCAGGACCCGAATGCAGCGGCCGAGATCACCAAGGTCTCCGCTGATGTGCAGGAGTCGGCAACCGCCATCGGCACGCTCTGCGCCGGCTGAGCCGAATCACGCACCACGGAGCCCCGCCGACCGCACGGTCGGCGGGGCTCCGTGGTGTCCGCCCGCTGTCGTCCGTGAGATCAGAGGACCACGACGAGGAGTAGCGTTGAAGCGTGCAGCGCGTCCCTCTCTCCCCTGTCTCGACGCCGGGATGGCGAGCTTGGGCGATCTGGTCGGTGGGTGTCGCCGCCTACGTGCTCGCGATCACGAACCGCACCTCGCTCGGTGCCGTCGGTGTCGAGGCAGCTGACCGGTTCCAGGCTGATGCCTCCACGCTCGCCCTCTTCGCCGTGGTGCAGCTCGCGGTGTACGGCGGCATGCAGATCCCGATCGGCGTGCTCCTCGACCGTTTCGGCTCACGCCCGATCATGACCATCGGGATGCTGCTGATGGCGGCCGGTCAGCTCACCATGGCCCTCTCCCCCAGCATCGGCGTCGCGATCATCGCACGCGTCCTGCTCGGCGCAGGCGACGCGGCGATCTTCCCGGCCGTCCTCCGCCTCGTCGCAACCTGGTTCCCGGCGCAGCGCGGTCCGCTCATGGTGCAGTTCACCGGCATCCTCGGTCAGGCCGGGCAACTCATCGCACTCGTGCCGGTCGCCGCGCTCCTGCACGCGACGACCTGGTCGATCACCTTCGGAAGCATCGCGGGACTCGGAGTGCTGTTCACGATCCTGGTGGCGCTGGTGATCCGCAATCACCCGGCCGAGCGCGGCGCCGACGTGACCGTGAACACCGACACCGGCGTGATCCGCGTCGTGACCTCGTCGATCGACACCGGCGTCGGCATCCGCGCCGCGTGGGCGCACCCCGGTACCCGTCTGGCGTTCTGGTCGCACTTCACCACCCCGTTCGCCGGCACCGCGTTCGTGCTGCTCTGGGGAATGCCGTTCCTCACCGCCGCGCAGGGGCTCGACTCCGCGCACGCGGCCGGCATCATCTCGGTCTACGTGGTCGCCGGCATGGCGATGGGGCCCATCATCGGAGACCTCTCGCGGCGCCTGCCGAACCATCGCTCGCTCGCGTTGGTCCTCCCGGCAGTCGGCGTGCAGATGGCGGCATGGCTGATCGTGATCGCGATGCCGGGTCCGGCTCCGATCTGGATGCTCTACGTGCTGGCCGTCGCGATCGCGACCGGCGGCCCTGCGTCCATGATCGCGTTCGACCACGCGCGCACGCACAACCCTTCGCATCGCCTCAGCACGGCGACCGGCCTGACGAACGCCGGCGGCTTCATCGCAGCGCTCATCGCGATCTTCCTGATCGGTCTCGCGCTGGACATCCAGGGGGCTGGAACACCCGAGACGTACACGCTCGACGCGTTCCGCATCGCGTTCCTGATGCCGGTGCCGCTGTGGATCATCGGCGTCGTGTTCATCGTGATCGAGCGCAAGCGCACGCGCATCCGGGTCGGACTCGACCCCGAGCGCCCTCGTCGCCGCTGACTAGCGGAGCAGCTGCTGGAAGGTCTGGATGATGAGCTCGATGCTCACGTGCTCCGGGACCTCGGCATCGCCGGCTTCGAACTCGGCCAGCTCGATGCCTCGGACCGACTCGGCGGGGATCGCTGCGAACAATGCCGCCACCTCGTGGGGACGCAGTCCGGCGTCCACCCGGTAGGCAGCGGGGATGTACCCGGGCTCGAGCACGTCCCAGTCGACGTGGATCCAGACCGGGCGCCCGTCGATGAGCTCGAGCAGGCGCTCCGGCGTGCTCTCGGCCGGCGGCAGGACGGTGACGCCCGCACCTTCGAGCAGCTCACCCTCTGCAGGATCGATGTCCCGCCCGCCCACCACGATGACCTGGGTCGGGTCGAGCCCTGCGCCGTGGCCGCTGTCCCAGAGGCCGCATGCCGCGGCGAGCACCATGCCGCCGAGGTACCCGGAGTCGGTGGTGCGCGGCGTGTTGAAGTCGCCGTGCGCATCGATCCACAGCACGACCGCATCCGGATGCCGCTCGGCGACCGTCGGAAGCGTGCCGAGGCTCGCTGCGCACGTGTTGGTCGCGAGCAGCGGGATGCTGCCGACATCGATCGACGCGCGGACGGCGTCGCGAAGCCCCTCGAGCGTCGCTGCCGCCTGCGGCAGGGCGACGGTCCAGTCGTCCGTCACCGCCGGAGCTGGTTCACCGATGATGTGCGGCGTCAGACCGAGAAGCTCGGAGAGCGCGGATGCGGTTCTTCGGGCGCCGATCAGGGCACCGTCCGTCCGGTCGGCCACGCGGCCCTGGGAGACGATGAGCGAGAACGATGCTGGCATCCCTCCAGCTTCCCAGCTCCCCCGCTCCGGAGGCAAAACGCGGGCCCCATCCGGGTCACCGTCTGAGCGGCGTCCACCCCATCGGCACCGGTCCGTCGAAGGCGGCGCGTTCCCGATCGGCGGCTGCTGACCAGCCCTGTGCGACGCCCGGAGTCTCGAAGGCTCCCCGAGCCAGGCGAAGCCCGACGTCCTCGTGATGCATGCGGGGGCCTCCCCCTCGCCGAACCGAGGCGCGCACGCTCCAGGCGTCGTCGGCGAAGCCACCGCCGCGGAAGACGCGGTAGCCGTCGTAGCGGGCCGGATCGAGCAGATCCCAGCACCACTCCCACACGTTGCCGAGCGTGTCGAAGAGTCCGTTCAGGTTCGGGATCTTGCCCCCGACGTTCTGCGGGCTGCGCACACCGTCCGCACTGGTCCAGGCGGCATCCGCGAGCGGCGCATAGTGCGGACCGACCGATCCGGCGCGGCAGGCGTGCTCCCACTCTGCCTCGGTCGGGAGCCGATACCCGTCGGCGGTGACGTCCCACGTGACGTCCTCGCCGTCGAAGAAGTAGACCTGATCGAGGCCCTCCCACTCCGACGCGGCGTTGCAGAAGTGGATGGCGCGCAACCAGCTGACATCGGCAGCAGGGCGGTCCGGATGCTGCGACGCGATCCCGAGCACCTCAGCCAGCTGCTCCTCGGTGACGGGGTACACGCCGATCTCGAAGGCATCGAGCGCGACCGTGCGCTCGACCTTTCGCCGAGCATCGTGCAGGGTGACCCTACCGGCGGCGATGCGCTGCAACTGGATGTCGCTCATGCGGCCGCTGCGATGGGCTCGCTCGGCTGTCTCACGCGGGCGACCGCTCGACCCACACCGGGTATTTTGCGGTGCGGCCGTCGCCGGACGATGTGCGGGTCACACGTCGTTTCACCCATGGTCCGACGAACTCGCGGTAGTACGCGAATCCCGCAGGTCCCGCCGCGGCCGGGTTCTGCGGCGACCACCAGGTCTCCGGCGGCTCGAAGCCGAGCGCTTGCAGCACCCTGGCAGCGACGCGGTGGTGTCCTGACGCGTTCATGTGCAGACGGTCTTCCGACCAGTACATGCTGCGCGAGAGCTCGGTGTCGGGCCAGTTGAGCGCACGCACGACGTCCGTCCGGCCCTCGATGCGACGCAGCACCGCCTCCGAGAGCAGATCTCCGCGCCGCTGGACGAGATCCCCCATCGGCAGCTGCCCGCTCGGGTTCGCACCCGAGAGCAGGATGACCGTCACGCCCTCCTCATCGCACCGGCGCAGCACGCGGCTGAAAGCATCCGCGATGTGCTCGAGGTCGGCACGAGGACGGAGCATGTCGTTGCCGCCGCCGTTGAACGAGAGGTGCGTCGGATGCAGCGCAAGGGCGAACTCGAGCTGCTGGTCGACGATCGGCCAGGCGAGCTTCCCGCGGATCGCGAGATTCGCGTACTGGATCGAGTGCCCGGCGGCATCCGCCCAGCCCTGTGCGACCAGATCGGCCCAGCCGCGTTCGCGACCGTCTGGAAGCACGTCGCCGACTCCTTCCGTGAAGGAATCGCCGATGGCCACGTAGCGTACGTCTGTCACCCGTCCAGCCTATTCCTGCTGGAGGCGATGCCCGCCGTCATCGATCGTCGAGCGCGATGCCGCCGCGATCCTGCAGGCCCCACGCTGCCGCCGCCGCCACGACGAAGCAGGCCGCGAAGACGACGAACAGCAGCGGTGCGCCACCGGCGAGGAGCAGCACTGGAACGAGGAGCGGGGCGATGATCGAGGCGATGCGCCCCACCCCGGCGGCCCAGCCGGCGCCGGTCCCCCGCAACGACGTCGGATAGATCTCCGGAGTCACCGCGTACAGCGCACCCCAAGCGCCGAGGTTGAAGAACGACAGCGCCATACCGGAGGCGATGATCGCGCCCTCGGTGGATGCCGTGCCGAAGAACACGGCTGAGACCGCCGAGCCGACCAGGAAGACGGAGAGCGTCGTCCGGCGCCCCCACACCTCGATCAGCCACGCCGCCACGGCGTAGCCGGGCAGCTGGGCGAGGGTGATGATGAGCGTGAAGCCGAAGGAGCGCACGAGATCGAATCCCGCGTCCACGAGGATGCTCGGGATCCAGATGAACGCGCCGTAGTAGGAGAAGTTCACGCAGAGCCACACGACCCACAGGCTGAGCGTTCGCACGCGGAATTCCCGGTTCCACAGCGTCGTGACCCTGGCACTCGCGGTGACGGCGATCGGCCGCGACTCCGGCTCCTTGCGGATCGCCGGGCCCTGGACGATACCGGCATCCGTTTCGAACGCGGCGACGATTCGGTCGGCCTCGGCGATGCGGCCCCTCGACGCGAGCCAGCGAGGCGATTCGGGGAGACCCCAGCGCACGATCAGCGCATAGGCAGCGGGGATGGCGCCGAGTGCGAACGCCCAGCGCCAGCCGTTCTCGGATGCCGGGATGACGAAGAACGCGACCAGCGCGGCCGCCGTCCAGCCGACCGCCCAGAAGGCCTCGAGGATGACGATCAGGCGACCGCGGATGCGAGCCGGGGCGAACTCGCTCACGTAGGTGGACGCGACGGGAAGCTCGGCGCCGAGCCCGAGGCCGACCAGGAAGCGCAGCACGAGCAGCGCGGCGATCCCGCCGACGAGCGCGCTGGCACCCGTCGCCAGTCCGTAGATCAGGAGCGTCAGCGCGAAGACCTGGCGGCGTCCGAATCGATCGGCCAGGAGTCCGCCGAGTGTGGCGCCCAGTGCCATGCCGATGAAGCCCACCGAGGCGATCCAGCCGGCTTCGCCCTTCGTCAGGTCCCACTGCTGCGTGAGCGCGGCGAGGATGAAGGAGATCAGCCCCACGTCCATGGCGTCGAGCGCCCACCCGAGGCCCGAGCCGCCGAGGAGCCGGAAGTGACGCCGCGTGAACGGCAGATCGTCGAGTCTGGCTGCGAGCGACGCGCGGCTCGGCAGGGCGGTGTTGGCCATGCTCCTCATCGTAGAGCCGCCCGTCTGCGGGCGGCTCTCCGATGACGGATCAGGAGCGTGCGTCGAGCAGTGCGCGCACGCGCGGGATCACTTCGCTGCCGTAGAGCTCGATGCTGCGCATCATCGCCTCGTGCGACAGTGTGCCGGTCGCGTACTTGAGGTCGAAACGCCCGAGGCCGAGCGTCGTGATGGTGTCGGCGATCTTCGCTGCGACGCGATCGGGCGAGCCGGCGTAGATCGCGCCCTCAGGGCCGATGTCGTTCTGGAAGCGTGCCCGGCTGTACGGCGGCCATCCTCGCTCGGCACCGATCGTGTTGTTCATCGCCTCGAAGCCCGAGTACGCGGCCTCCCATGCCTCGGCATCCGTGTCGGCGATGTGGCCGGGCGAGTGCACCGAGATCGGGTGCGAGGTCGTGCCGAACGATGCGACGGAGCGGTGGTACAGGTCGACGAACGGCCGGAACCGGGCAGCCGAACCGCCGATGATCGCGAGCATGAGACCGAGGCCATGCCGGGCCACACGGACCACCGATTCGGGACTGCCGCCGACGCCCACCCAGGTGCGCAGGCCGTTCTCGGTCTTCGGGAACACGTTCGCGTTCTCGAGCGACGCCCGCATCGTGCCGGACCACGTGACCGGCTGCTCCTTCAGAAGCTCGACGAACAGCTCCAGCTTCTGCTCGAAGAGCGCGTCGTAGTCACGCAGGTCGTAGCCGAACAGCGGGAATGACTCGATGAACGAGCCGCGTCCGAGGACCACCTCTGCGCGACCGTTCGAGATCGCGTCGAGGGTCGAGAAACGCTCGAACACGCGGACCGGGTCGTCCGACGACAGCACGGTCACTGCCGTGCCGAGACGGATGTGCTTCGTGCGCGCGGCGATCGCGGCGAGCAGCATCTCGGGAGACGAGACCGCGAACTCCTTGCGGTGGTGCTCCCCCACGCCGAAGAAGTCGACGCCGACGGAGTCGGCCATCTCGGCCTGCGCGACGACGTTGCGGATCGTCTGCGCTCCGCTCAGGAGTTCGCCGTCCGCATCGCGGGTGATATCGCCGAAGGTGTCCAGTCCGAATTCGATAGCCATGTCAGCCCTTTCCATTCAGGTGAATGAACACCGATCGGAGCTGAGGCATTCCCTCACCGCGGAAGCAGTGCGGTGCGCAGCGTGTCGAGTCCGACGCCGCCCAGGTCGAGCGCACGCTTGTGGAACGCCTTGAACGAGAAGTCGTCGCCCTCGGCGGCCTGCACCGCGTCGCGGACCTGCTCCCAGATGCGCTGCCCGACCTTGTACGAGGGCGCCTGCCCTGGCCAGCCGAGGTAGCGGTTGACCTCGAACTGCACGAACTGGTCCGACATGTTCACGTTCTTGCGCATGAAGTCGAGCGCGTAGGGAGCATCCCAGACGCCATCGCCATCCAGCCGCGGCTTGCCGAGGTGCACGCCGATGTCGAGCACCACACGGGCCGCGCGCATGCGCTGCCCGTCGAGCATGCCGAGCCGATCTGCCGGGTCGTCGAGGTAGCCCAGCTGCTGCATCAGGCGCTCGGCGTACAGCGCCCAGCCCTCGGCATGGCCTGAGGTACCCGCGAGCAGGCGGCGCCAGGAATTGAGCTCGGCGCGGTTGTGCACAGCCTGCGCGATCTGCAGGTGGTGTCCTGGAACGCCCTCGTGATAGACGGTCGTCAGCTCGCGCCAGGTGTCGAACTCGGTGACGCCCTCGGGCACCGACCACCACATGCGACCGGGACGCGAGAAGTCGTCGGTGGGACCGGTGTAGTAGATCCCGCCTTCCTGCGTCGGTGCGATCATGCACTCGAGCGTGCGGATCGCCTCTGGGATGTCGAAGTGCGATGCACCGAGCTCGGCGACGGCACGGTCGCTGGTCTCCTGCATCCACTGCTGCAGCGCGTCGGTGCCGACGAGCTTGCGCGCAGGATCCGCTTCGAGGTGCGCGACGGCCTCTTCGACCGAGGCGCCTGGAAGGATCTCGTTCGCGATCGCCGTCTGCTCCGCGACCATGCGTGCGAGCTCCTCGCGACCCCACTCGTAGGTCTCGTCGAGATCGATCGTGGCGCCGAGGAAGCGTCGGGAGTGCAGGGCGTAGAGCTCGCGGCCAACCGCATCCGCTTCGGTCGCGGCCGGGGCGAGCTCCTCGGCGAGGAAACGGCGCAGCTCTCCGTAGGCGACGCGAGCAGCTGCGGAGTTGTCTGCCAGGGTGCGAGCGAGGGATGCCGGCAGCTGTCCCTCGTCAGGTGTGGCGTCGGCGACGAACGCCGCGAAGAAGCCGTCGTCCGCGGTATACCGATCGATCTGCGTCGCGACCTCGACGACCTGCCGCCGCGCGGGCGTGACGCCTTCGGCGATACCGGCACGCAGCGTCTCGACGTAGCCGCGCAGAGCGCCCGGTACTGCGCCGAGACGCGTCGCGATGACGGACCAGTCGTCGGCCGTCGAGGTCGGCATGAGGTCGAACGCGGAACGGACGTCCTGCGCCGCCGATGCGATCACGTTCAGGTCGCGCAGGTGCCACCGCGACTCGTGGAACTCGAGGTCGAGACGCAGCTCGGAGCTCAGGTCGGTCTTCGTGACCTCGTCGATCGCATCGACCGGTTCGAGGGCACTGAGCGCGTCGAGCGTTGTGCGCGTCGCGGCGGCGATCTCCTCGTGGCCGGCGGGGCTCAGATCGCCGAAGCGGTCGTTGACCTCGTCTCGCCCGATGTAGGTGCCGAGCGTCGGGGCGAGCACTGCGATCGTGTCGACCCATTCATCGGCAACCTTGTCGATGGCGGAGGGGGTGCGAGGGGATGAAGTCATGGACTCCACCCTAATCGTGCCCCCTCCGCCGCCGCAGGGGTTGCTGCATCGTTCGTGTCGGAACCGCGCTGCGTCGAATCGGAACGCCGCCGCGTCAGTGCGCGGCTTCGTTCCAGTCCTTCCCACGGCCCACTTGCACGTCGAGCGGCACCGTCAGGTCTGCCGCGTCACCCATGCGCGCACGCACGATCCGCTCAGCCGCATCCCACTCCCCCGGTGCCACCTCGACCACGAGCTCATCGTGGATCTGGAGCAGCGCACGCGAGTGCAACCCCTCGGCCCGGAGGTCTGCGTGGATGTGCAGCAGGGCGATCTTCATGATGTCGGCCGCGCTGCCCTGGATCGGTGCGTTCAGCGCTGCGCGCTCGGCGTTCTCACGGAGCACCCGGTTCGGGCTCGCGAGGTCGGGGAACGGGCGACGGCGGCCGAAGATCGTCTCGGTGTACCCGACCTCCTTCGCCTTCATGACCGAGGCCCGCAGATAGTCACGCACCGCGCCGAAGCGTGCGAAGTACTCGACCATCAGCTGCTTGGCCTCGGACTGCTCGATACGCAGCTGTTTCGACAGACCGAACGCGGAGAGGCCGTAGACGAGGCCGTAGGACATCGCCTTCACCTTCGTGCGCATCGCGGCGGTGACCTCGCTCGGATCGACTCCGAACACGCGAGCGCCGACGAACCGGTGCAGGTCTTCGCCGCTGTTGAACGCCTCGATCAGCCCCTCGTCGCCGGAGAGGTGCGCCATGATGCGCATCTCGATCTGCGAGTAGTCAGCCGTCAGCAGCGACTCGTAGCCCTCGCCGACCTGGAACGCGCTGCGAATGCGACGGGACTCCTCGGTGCGCACCGGGATGTTCTGCAGGTTCGGGTCGGTGCTCGAGAGCCGCCCGGTCTGGCTGCCGGTCTGCACATACGTCGTGTGCACCCGGTGGTCGTCTCCTATCGCCGAGTCCAGGGACTCGATGATCTGCCGCAGCTTGGTCGCCTCTCGGTGCTGCAGCAGCAGGCTCAGGAACGGGTGCGGGTTCGTCTCCTGCAGGTCGGCGAGCACTGCGGCATCCGTCGAGTAGCCCGTCTTGGTCTTGCGGGTCTTCGGGAGCTGCAGGTCTTCGAACAGCACCTCCTGCAGCTGCTTCGGCGAACCCAGGTTGAACTCGCGGCCGACGACCGAGAACGCCTCTGCAGCGAGTCCCTCAGCGCGCGTGGCGAGCTCGCCCGAGAACGTCGAGAGCACCTCGTGTGAGACCGCGACACCCGCGACCTCCATGTCGGCGAGGGTCAGCAGCGTCGGCAGTTCGATGTCGATCAGGACTTCGGCGACGGATTCCGGGATGTCGTCCCGCAGCGCGTTCGCGACGCGCAGGATGAACCAGGCCTCCTGCGAGGGCGTCGCTCCCTCGGTCTCGGGCACGAGCTGCGATGGATCGGCCTCCGGCAGCTTCTCACCGAGATAGCGCTCGACGAGGTCGCCGAGCGTCTTGTCGGGGAAGCTCGGGCGCAGCATCCAGCCGGCGAGGCTCGTGTCGTATGCGAGCCCGCCGAGACGGGTGCCCTGCCGGAGCAGCGCCTTCACCTGGAGCTTGGCGTCGTGCAGCACCTTGGGCGCATCGGACTCGAGCCAGTCGCTGAGCGCATCGGCGTCGCCTGCGGTCCAGTCGGTCTCCCGCAGCGCTGTCTCGGTCGCGGCGCCGATGCGCACCGGCGCACCGCCCTGCGTCACGATGCGCACCGCGATATCGCCCTCGACGGCGGATGCCCAGGTCACGAAGTCGGCGGCCGAGACCTGCACCGGCTCGGGAAGGACGACGACGGATGCCGGGTCGTCCGCGACCTCGCCGGCACCGACGGCCTCGAAGACCCGAGGCAGCAGCGTGCGGAACTCCAGACGGGCGAAGATGTCGCGCACGGCCTGGGCGTCGATCGGAGCCACCGCGAGATCGTTCGGGGCAAGCGGCAGCTCGACATCGGTCAGCAGCCGGTTCAGCTTGCGGTTGCGGCGCACGTCGTCGATGTGGTCACGCAGGTTGCCACCGACCACGCCCTTGATCTCGTCGGCCCGATCGAGCAGCTCATCGAGTGACCCGAACTGGGTCAGCCACTTCACGGCGGTCTTCTCCCCCACCTTCGGCACACCGGGGAGGTTGTCGCTGGTCTCGCCGACGAGCGCTGCGATATCCGGATACTGCTCCGGACGCACGCCATAGCGCTCCTGCACGGTCGTCGGGTCGTACCGCTTCAGCTGCGAGACGCCCTGCACCGATGGGTAGAGCAGCGTGACGTCGTCGTTGACGAGCTGGATCGAGTCGCGGTCACCCGACACGACGAGGACATCGAAGCCCTGCTCGGCGCCCTGGGACGACAGCGTCGCGAGGATGTCGTCGGCCTCGATGCCCTCCTTGGTGAGGACCTGGATCGACATCGCTGCGAGACAGTCCTGCAGGAGCGGGATCTGTCCGCGGAACTCCTGCGGCGTCTCGGAGCGCGTGGCCTTGTACTCCGGGTACTCGTCGGTGCGGAAGGAGTGCCGCGACGTGTCGAAGGCGATCGCCATGTGCGTGGGCTGCTCGGCCTTGATGAGGTTCACCAGCATGGACAGGAAGCCGTAGATGGCGTTCGTGTGCTGGTTGTCCTTCGTCGTGAAGTTCTCGACCGGCAGGGCGAAGAAGGCACGATAGGCGAGCGAATGGCCGTCGATGACCATGAGGGTAGGCTTTGCGGAGTCCGTCACCCTGTCAGCCTAACGAGGACGACAGACACCCGCTGAGGAGGATTCATGAGCGACGTCTCGACGACCGAGGGACTCGACTGGGCAACGGCCCGCGGGATGGGCGCACTGGCCCAGAAGATGGGCATGGAGTTCACCGAATTCAGCATCGAGCGCTCGGTCGCGACCATGCCGGTCGAGGGCAACACGCAGCCGGTCGGCCTCATGCACGGCGGTGCATACGTCGTGCTCGGCGAGTCGCTCGGATCGATGGCGGCCAACCTGCACGCCGGTCCCGGTCGACTCGCGGTCGGGGTCGACATCAACGCGACCCACACCCGATCCGCGGTGTCGGGCGTGGTGACGGGCGTCTGCACACCGGTGCACCTCGGACGCAGCATCACGGTGCACGAGATCGTGGTGACCGACGATCAGGGTCGTCGCTGCTCGACAATCCGCATCACGAACATGATCAAGGACGCACCGCAGGCGCAGTGATCGGCTCGTCGAGGAGGCGCTGGAACAGCAGGTGATCCTGCCAGCTCCCGGCGATGCACAGATAGCGGGGCGCGAGGCCGATCCGCTCGAAGCCGTTCGCCGCAAGCACACGCTGCGACGCCTCGTTGTGCAGCAGCGTCGCGGCCTGCACCCGGTGCAGCAGGAGCTCGTCGCGGGCGAAGGTCAGCGTCGCCGAGACCGCTCGAGATGCGAGTCCCCTGCGCAGCCGGGTCGCATCGATCCAGTAGCCCAGGTCCGCGTTGCGGAACGCACCGCGGACGACGTTGTTCAAGTTCATCCGACCGCGGATCTCACCGTCGTCCGACTCGATCACGAAGCGGACGTTGCGTGCGGCCGCGGCATCAGCCACTGACTGTGCGACGTCGTCCTCCTGCCGGGACGGCGTGAAGAAGGCAGCGTTGCGCATCGGCTCCCAGGGCCCGAGGTGCTCGCGGTTCGCGAGATAGGCCCGTGCCATGGCCGCGCCGTCACCGGCTCTGACCGGGCGGAGCACGTGTTCGGCATCGAGCCGGAACACGGACTACTTCTTGGGCGCGAGCTGCTCGATGATCGCCTTGGCGACGTCCTGCATCGTCAGACGGCGGTCCATGGACGCCTTCTGGATCCAGCGGAACGCCTCGGGCTCGCTCAGACCCATCTTCTCGTTGAGCAGCCCCTTGGCACGATCGACGAGCTTGCGGGTCTCGAAGCGCTCGACCATGTCGGCGACCTCGGCCTCGAGCGTGATGATCTGCTCGTGGCGTGCCAGCGCGATCTCGATCGCGGGCAGCAGGTCGTTCGGGGTGAACGGCTTCACGACGTAGGCGAGGGCGCCTGCCTCGCTCGCGCGCTCGACGAGTTCCTTCTGGCTGAACGCCGTGAGAAGCACGACCGGGGCGATGTTCCCCTTGTGGAGCTTCTCGGCGGCGCTGATGCCATCGAGCTGGGGCATCTTGACGTCCATGATGACGAGGTCGGGACGCAGCTCGGTCGCCAGGGCCACAGCGGTCTCGCCGTCACCGGCCTCACCGACGACATCGAAGCCGTTGTCGCGGAGGATCTCGACGATGTCGAGACGGATCAGCGATTCGTCCTCGGCGACGACGACGCGTCGGGGTGCGGATGACGTGGGCTGCTCGGCTGCCTGTTCTTGCTCGGTCACGGATCCATCCTAGTCGAGTGCCTCTCCGCATCGGCCACGAAGCGCGCGCAGCGGCGTGGATGCCGGTGCGCATCCGCTAAAGTCGAAGTCGCGACACACGAGCCGGCGTGGCGGAATGGCAGACGCGGAGCACTCAAAATGCTTTGTCCGAGAGGGCGTGTGGGTTCGAGTCCCACCGCCGGCACATCTTGCTGAGACCCTGAACCGCTCCTTCGCGATTCCGCGGGAGCACCTCCCATCCCTGGGCACAGGCGGGGCTGGCCGATGCAGCGGACCAGGACAGGGAGTGCCGCCGGGGCATCCGATGCGGTAGACATTCCCCATGCCTTCCCGCCCGTCAGCGGACATCTGGAGCCGCACCAGGCCGGTGCGTCGTGTGTTCCTCGGGGTCGTCATCGTGATCGCGCTGATCGCCGGAGTCCTCGCCGCCGATGCGATCCGCCGATACATCGACGGCGAGGGCGAGCTGCAGGCGAACCCGGCGTTCTACCGGCTCTCCGCGCCCGTGCCGACCGGCGACCCCGGAGACATCATCAAGATCGAGGAGATCGCGAGTGCGCCGCTCGGTTCGTCGGCGTGGCGGGTGATCTACCACTCGCGCGATCTGCAGGGCGAGGACGTGCCCGTCTCCGGCGTCGTCATCGTGCCGGAGGTCCCGGCACCGGCCGAAGGTCGCACGGTGGTCGCATGGGGCCATCCGACCACCGGCGCTGCCACGAGATGCGCGCCGTCACTCGGGCTCGACCCGTTCCAGTACATCGAGGGCCTCCATGAGCTGCTCGCCGAGGGGTACGCGATCGTCGCCACCGACTATCCGGGACTCGGGGTCGAGGCGCCGTCCTCGTATCTCCTCGGCGTGCCGGAGTCGAACAGCGTGCTCGACGCGGTCCGCGCCGCGCAGCACATCGACGGAGCGGATGCCGGTGACCGCGTGGTGCTGTGGGGCCATTCCCAGGGCGGCCAGGCAGTCCTGTTCGCTGCCGAGCGTGCCGCCGACTACGCACCGGAGCTCGACGTCCTCGGCGTCGCAGTGGCCGCCCCGGCCGCAGACCTCGGCGAGCTGATGAGCGATGACATCGTGAACGTCTCAGGAGTCACGATCGCGTCCTATGCGATCCCCGCCTACGAGGCCGCGTACCAGGACAGGTTCCCGGACGGACAGATCGCGGCGATCCTGACGCCGGCCGGAACGACAGCGACGCCGCAGATGGCTGCCATGTGCCTGCTCTCGCAGAACTCGGAGATCCACGCGATCGCCGACCCGCTCATCGGCGGGTACGTGACGAGCGACCCCTCCACCACCGAACCGTGGAAGACGATGCTCGCCGAGAACAGCGCCGGTTCGCAGCCCATCACCGCGCCCGTCTTCGTGGGGCAGGGACTCGCCGACGAGCTCGTGTGGCCGAAGGCGACGGAGGACTACGTGACGCTGCTGTGCTCGCAGCAGACGGACGTGAGCTTCCACCGCTATCAGGGCGTCGACCACGGCTTCGCCGCATATGCGGCGCTCCCCGACATGCTCGGATGGCTGACCGCCGTCACGTCGGGCAGGACACCCACGAGCACCTGCCCCTAAGCGCCCGCCTCGGCGAGGGCCGCGACCTCCCCAAGCACCCGCGGATGCGCGAGCACCCGGAAGTGTCCCCCGGTCTCCAACCGCACGTTCTTCGCGCCGATGAGCTCGCTGCCCTCGGGGATGTGCGGGTCGAACGAGGCATAGATCGAGACGATCCTGGCGTTGACGTCGCGCAGCTCGGCCAGACGCAGGATCGACGGATCATCGGGCGAGAACGCACGGAGCGTGCGCCCCGGCATCCGACGTGCGTATCGCGATCCCCCGAACGGTGTGGCGATCGCGAGCATCGCCCGCACTCGTCCGGCCGCCGGCCCCGTCATCACGAGCTTCCCGGCGAGCCCGCCCTTGCTGTGCGCCACGAGGAGCACATCGGAGAGGTCGGTCCGCTCCAGGAAGTCCGTGACCAGCCGCGCGGCATCGACGACGGGCACGCGGTTCCGCGCGAGCACATCGAGCACATGCACCGGATGCCCGCGGTCGTGCAGTGCCGTCACCAGCGGCTGCATGAACCGCCAGGTCTCGTACACGCCGGGGAGGATCACGATGGGTGCGCCCTCGCCGGAGGTGAAGGAGCCGGCAGCGCGTCGCCCGAGCGATGCGCGCAGCTGCCAGTATGCGGCGTAGGCGTAGTCCGCCACCCACCACGCAGCTCTCCTCAGCATCCGGATGACGTGCTCCTCCCCCCGTGAGTGCGACGAAGGGGCGGAACCGGAGTTCCGCCCCTTCGTCGTTCCGTCAGATCAGACGGTCGCTTCCTTGTAGATCGGTGCGGCGCCGTTCACGGCGTCTCCGACCTTGTGGACGCGGATGTCGTTGGTCGAGCCGACGATTCCGGGAGGGGAACCGGAGATCACGACGACCTTGTCCCCTTCCTTGGCCAGACCGTTGCTGAGCAGGTAGTCATCGACCTGCAGATACATCAGGTCGGTGTGCTGCACCATGTCGACGAGCGTCGACTGGATGCCCCAGGTCAGCGCCATGCGGCGACGGATGTCGGGCTCCGGAGTGAAGGCCAGCATCGGGATGCGGGAGCGCAGACGCGAGAGGCGACGAGCCGAGTCGCCCGACTGCGTGAACACGCAGAGGAACTTCGCCTCGACGAACTCAGCGACCTCGAGGGCGGCGAGCGTGATCGCACCGCCCTGCGTGCGCGGCTTCGTGGTCAGGGGCGCGATGCGCTCCAGGCCGTGCTCCTCGGTCGACTCGATGATGCGGGCCATGGTCTCGACGACCACGACCGGGTAGTCGCCGACGCTGGTCTCACCCGAGAGCATCACGGCGTCAGCACCGTCGAGGACGGCGTTCGCGACGTCGGAGGTCTCGGCGCGCGTCGGCACCGGGCTGTTGATCATCGACTCGAGCATCTGCGTCGCGACGATGACCGGCTTGGCCATGCGGCGCGCGAGCTCGACCGCGCGCTTCTGCACGATCGGCACCGCCTCGAGCGGTAGCTCGACGCCCAGGTCGCCACGGGCGACCATGATGGAGTCGAAGGCGTCGACGATCTCTTCGAGCGCGTCGACGGCCTGCGGCTTCTCGACCTTCGCGATGACGGGGAGCTTGATGCCCTCCTCCGCCATGATCTCGTGCACGCGCGTGACGTCGGACGCGTTGCGCACGAACGACAGCGCGATCAGGTCGGCGCCGATGCGCAGACCCCAGCGGAGGTCCTCTTCATCCTTCTCGCTCAGCGCTGGGACGTTGACGGCGACACCTGGCAGGTTGATGCCCTTGTTGTTCGAGACGGCTCCGGCGACGATCACCTTGGTGGTGACCGTGACACCGTCGGTCTCGACGACCTCGACGCGGACCTTGCCGTCATCGATGAGAAGGAAATCGCCGGGCTTGACGTCCTGCGGGAGACCCTTGAAGGTCGTGCCGCAGATGTCCTTGTTGCCGATGATGTCCTCGGTGGTGATCTTGAAGATGTCACCGACCGCGAGCTCGTACGGGCCGTTCTCGAACTTGCCGAGGCGGATCTTCGGTCCCTGGAGGTCGACGAGGATCGCGACCGCCCGCCCGGCGTCGTCGGCGGCGCGACGGACGTTGGCGTAGTTGTTCTCGTGCACGGAGTAGTCTCCGTGGCTGAGGTTCAGACGTGCGACATCCACACCTGCATCGATCAGTGCACGTACGGTCTCATAGGTGGATGTTGCGGGGCCCAGGGTGGCGACGATTTTCGCGCGTCTCAACAGATTCTCCAGGGTAGTTGTGGGGGAAGGTACTACAGGCGCATGCGCCGCGGCTCAGCCTACGCGGGCTGGAGGCCCAACGCGACATCGCTCGGGCGCACCGGCTCCGGCAGCACGGTGGTGCCCATCAGGAAGCGGTCCACGTTCGCAGCGGCGGCACGACCCTCGGCGATGGCCCAGACGATGAGCGACTGTCCACGACCGGCATCTCCGGCGACGAACACACCGGGAACGGTGGACTCGTACGAGGAGTCACGGCGGAATGCGCCGCGGTCGGTCAGCTGCGGGAGGGTGTCGTCGGTGTAGCCGTCCTGCTCCGGCCCGGTGAAGCCCATCGCGATGAGCACGAGGTCGGCGGGGATCTCGCGCTCGGTGCCGCTCTTGGGCACGCGGCGTCCGTCGATGTACTCGGTCTCGGCGACGCGCAGCGCGCGGACCTCTCCGACCTCGTTCGACAGGAACTCGACCGTGGAGGCGAGGAACATCCGCTCGCCGCCCTCCTCGTGCGCCGACGCGATCTCGAACACGGTCGGCATCATCGGCCACGGCTGGTGATCGGGACGCTCGGTACCCGGCTGCTTGCCGATCGCGAGGTTGGTCACGCTGAGCGCGCCCTGACGGTGCGCGGTGCCGATGCAGTCCGCACCGGTGTCGCCGCCGCCGATCACGATGACGTGCTTGCCCTCTGCGGTGATCTGCTCGGAGACCTTGTCACCGGCGACCGCGTGGTTCGACTCGACGAGGTACTCCATGGCGAAGTGCACGCCGTCGAGGTCACGACCGGGGATCGAGAGGTCGCGCGGCACGGTCGAGCCGGTGGCGATGACCACGGCGTCGTAGCGGGCCCGGAGATCGGGCCAGGAGATGTCCTTGCCGATCTCGACACCGGCGCGGAAGCGGGTGCCCTCCTCCTGCATCTGACGCAGACGCGATTCCAGCTGTCCCTTCTCCATCTTGAAGTCGGGGATGCCGTAGCGCAGCAGCCCGCCGATGCGGTCGTCGCGCTCGAACACGGCGACCGTGTGTCCGGCGCGGGTCAGCTGCTGCGCAGCAGCGAGGCCGGCGGGGCCGGAGCCGACGACCGCGACCGTCTTGCCGGTCAGGCGCTCGGGCGGCTGCGGCTCGACCCAGCCCTTTGCGAAGGCCTCATCGATGATCGAGACCTCGATCTGCTTGATCGTGACGGCCGGCTGGTTGATGCCGAGCACGCACGAGCTCTCGCAGGGCGCAGGGCACAGTCGGCCGGTGAACTCCGGGAAGTTGTTGGTCGCGTGCAGACGATCGATCGCCGCACGGCCCTCGCCGCGCCAGGTGAGGTCGTTCCACTCCGGGATCAGGTTGCCGAGCGGGCAGCCCGAGTGGCAGAACGGCACACCGCAGTCCATGCAGCGACCGGCCTGACGGCGCAGCACCGCCTGGTCTCCGGGCTCGTAGACCTCTTTCCAGTCCATGATGCGAACCGGCACCGGACGTCGTGCGGGGAGTTCCCGCTCGGTCACCTTCAGAAAGCCTTTGGGATCAGCCACCGGTCACCTCCAGGATGCGGTTCCACACGATGTCGCCGTCGGGATCGATCCCCTCGGCCACTGCTTCCTCACGCATGCTCCGCACAGCGGCGAAGTCACGGGGAAGCACCTTCACGAACTCGGATGCCGTCGTCTCGAAGTCTGCGAGCAGCTTCGACGCGAGCGGGGACGCCGTGCGCTCCACGTGCTCGACGAGCAGGCTGCGGAGCACCTCGAGGTCGGCACGGTCGAGCGGCTCCAGCAGCAGTTCGCCGCTGCCGAGCGACTGGGCGTTCACCTTCGCGGTCTCGAGGGCGTGGACGTACGCCACTCCTCCGGACATGCCGGCGCCGAAGTTGCGTCCGGTCGTTCCGAGGATCACCGCGAGGCCGCCGGTCATGTACTCGAGCGCGTGGTCGCCCACACCCTCGACGACCGCGGTCGCGCCGGAGTTGCGCACCAGGAACCGCTCGCCGACGACACCAGAGATGAACATCGTGCCGGAGGTCGCGCCGTAGCCGATCACGTTGCCCGCGATCACGTTCTCCTCCGGGGCGATCTTGGACGTCCGCGGCGGACGAATGGTGATGTCACCTCCCGAGAGGCCCTTGCCGACGTAGTCGTTCGCGTCGCCCTCGAGGCGCAGGATGATGCCAGGCGGCATGAACGCGCCTAGCGACTGCCCGGCGGTGCCGTGCAGCGTCACGTCGATGGTCCCTCGCGGGAGTCCGTCGGCGCCGTGACGCGAGGTCACCTGATGGCCGAGCATCGTGCCGACGGCACGCTCGGTGTTGGCGATGGGCAGCTCGACGACGACGGGCTCGCCGTTCAGCAGCGCTCCTGCCGCGATGTCGATCAGCTGCACGTCGAAGTGCTTCTCGAGCTCGTGGTCCTGCGTGCGTGCGTTGCGACGCGGCTCGCCGGCCGGGAACGCCGGACCGTCGAGGATCGGAGCGAGGTCGAGACCCTGGGTCTTCCAGTGGTCGACGGCCGCGTTCGTCTGCAGCAGGTCGGCGCGGCCGACGATCTCGTCGATCGAGCGGTAGCCGAGCTCGGCGAGCAGCTCGCGCACCTCTTCGGCGATGAACTCCATGAAGTTCACGACGAACTCGGGCTTGCCGGTGAAGCGGTCGCGCAGCGCAGGGTTCTGCGTCGCGACACCCACAGGGCAGGTGTCGAGGTGGCAGACGCGCATCATGATGCAGCCGCTCACCACGAGCGGAGCAGTCGCGAAGCCGAACTCCTCGGCGCCGAGCAGCGCGCCGATGATGACGTCGCGGCCGGTCTTGAGCTGTCCGTCTACCTGCACGACGACGCGGTCGCGCATGCCGTTGAGCATGAGCGTCTGCTGGGTCTCGGCGAGGCCGAGCTCCCACGGCGTGCCAGCGTGCTTGAGCGAGTTCATCGGGCTGGCGCCGGTACCGCCGTCATGCCCTGAGACCAGGATCACGTCGCTGAGCGCCTTCGCGACACCAGCGGACACCGCACCGATACCGGACTGGCTGACCAGCTTGGTGTGGATGCGCGCCTCTGGGTTCGCCCGCTTCAGGTCGAAGATGAGCTGCTTGAGGTCTTCGATCGAGTAGATGTCGTGGTGCGGCGGCGGCGAGATGAGCCCCACACCTGCGGTCGCGTGACGCGTCCGCGCCACCCACGGGTACACCTTGGTCGGCGGCAGCTGACCGCCCTCGCCGGGCTTGGCACCCTGCGCGAGCTTGATCTGGATGTCGTCGGCCTCGGTGAGGTAGAGGCTCGTGACGCCGAAGCGTCCCGAGGCGACCTGCTTGATCGCGCTGCGGCGCTCAGGGTCGACCAGGCGGTCGGTGTCCTCACCGCCCTCGCCCGTGTTCGACTTGCCGCCGATGCGGTTCATCGCGATCGCCAGGGTCTCGTGCGCCTCGCGGGAGATCGAGCCGTAGCTCATCGCACCGGTGGAGAAGCGCTTCACGATGTCGGACACCGACTCGACCTCGTCGAGCGGCACCGGCTTGCGAGTGCCCGTCCGCAGCTGGAAGAGACCGCGAAGGGTCTTCAGCTCGGCAGCCTGATCGTCGACGAGCTTCGTGTACTCGCGGAAGATGTCGTAGCGGCGCGTGCGCGTGGCGTGCTGCAGCTTGAACACCGTCTCCGGGCTGAACAGGTGCGGCGAGCCGTCACGGCGCCACTGGTACTCGCCGCCGGTCCAAAGCCGCTCGTGCGCGCGAGCAGCCGCGTCCTCCGGGTACGCGTAGTCGTGCCGCGCCTGGTTCTCGGCGAATACCTCGGCGATCCCGATGCCGCCGAGCTTGGACTCGGTGCGGGTGAAGTACGCGTCGATGAACTCCTGGCCGAGGCCGACGGCTTCGAAGACCTGCGCGCCCGCGTAGGACGAGACGGTCGAGATGCCCATCTTCGACATGATCTTCAGCACGCCCTTGCCGAGCGCGTAGATCAGGTTCTTGACGGCCTTCTCGGTCGAGATGCCGGTGATGTAGCCGGTGCGCACGAGGTGCTCCACCGTCTCCATCGCGAGGTACGGGTTGATCGCCGAGGCGCCGTAGCCGATCAGCGTGGCGACGTGGTGGACCTCGCGGACGTCACCGGCCTCCACGATCAGGCCGACCTTCATGCGGTTCTCGCGCCGGATCAGGTGGTGGTGGATCGCCGACACCATGAGCAGCGACGGGATCGGGACGAGGTCCTTGTTCGAGTCGCGGTCGGACAGGATGATGAACTCCGCGCCGCTCTCGATCGCGGCGTCGACCTCGGCGCACATCTCGGTGAGCCGATCCTCCAGCGTCTGGGGGCCGGCGTCGAAGTGGTACAGACCACGGATCGTCACGCTCGAGCGGTCCGGGAGCGCCTTGTCGATATGACGGATCTTCGCGAGCTCGTCGTTGTCGATCACCGGGAAGTCGAGCGACACCGTTCGGGTGTGCTCGGGTCCCCAGGAGAGCAGGTTGCGCTCAGGGCCGAGGCCGAGCTTCAGGCTCGTGACGACCTCTTCACGGATCGAGTCCAGCGGCGGGTTGGTCACCTGCGCGAACTGCTGCGTGAAGTAGTCGAACAGCAGGCGCGGACGCTTGCTGAGCACGGCGATCGGCGTGTCGGATCCCATGGCGCCGAGCGGCTCGACACCGGTCTGCCCCATCGGGGTCAGCAGGATGCGCACCTCTTCCTCGGTGTAGCCGAAGGTGCGCTGACGACGCGTGATGGATGCCGGCGGGTGCACGATGTGCTCGCGCTCCGGCAGGTCGGCGAGCCGGACGGCGCCGGCGTCGAGCCACTCCTGCCACGGCTCCTGCGTTGCCAGCTGCTGCTTGATCTCCTGATCGCTGACGATCCGCTGCTGGGCGGTGTCGACGAGGAACATCTTGCCCGGCTGCAGGCGACCGCGACGCTTGATGCGCTCCGGCTCGAACTGCAGCACACCGGTCTCCGAGCCGATCACGACGAGGCCGTCGGTGGTCTCGGTCCAGCGGCCGGGGCGCAGACCGTTGCGGTCGAGCGTGGCGCCGACCACGGTGCCGTCGGTGAAGATGAGTGCGGCAGGACCGTCCCACGGCTCCATCTGGTTCGAGTGGTACTCGTAGAACGAACGCAGCTCCGGGGTGATGTCCGACTGCTTCTCGTACGCCTCGGGCACCATCATCATGATGGCGTGCGGCAGGCTGCGACCGGTGAGCGTCAGCAGCTCCAGCACCTCGTCGAAGGAGGCGGAGTCGCTGGCGCCGTCGGTGCAGATCGGCAGCAGCGGCGAGACGTCGCCGAGCAGCTCGGACTCGAGCTGCGACTGGCGGGCGCGCATCCAGTTGCGGTTGCCGCCGACCGTGTTGATCTCGCCGTTGTGCGCGAGCATGCGCAGCGGCTGCGCGAGCGGCCACGACGGGAACGTGTTGGTGGAGTACCGCGAGTGCACGACCGCGAGCTCGGAGGCGAAGCGCTCATCCTGCAGGTCGGGGTAGAACGGCTCCAGCTGCAGGGTGGTGACCATGCCCTTGTAGCCGAGCGTACGACTCGACAGCGACACGAAGTAGGCGCCGAGCTCGTGACCCGCGCGCTTGCGCAGACGGTAGGCGACGCGGTCGAGCGCGATGTCGGTGAGCGGTGCGTCCGCGTGGGTCGCTCCCCCGGCGCTCACGAAGAGCTGCTCGAAGGCGGGACGAGCTTCATCGGCGAGCTTGCCGAGGTTGTCGTTGACCGTGGGAACCTCGCGCCAGCCGAGCACCCGCAGGCCCTCGGAGCGGGCGATCTGCTCGATGCCTGCCTTCTGCTGGCGGCGCTGGCTCGAGTCGCGCGGCAGGAAGGCGAGACCGGCGGCGTACTCGCCGACCGGCGGCAGCTCGAACCCCACGACGGCCCGGAGGAACTCGTCGGGCATCTGCGTCAGGATGCCGGCGCCGTCACCCGTGCCGGCATCCGAGCCGATGGCCCCGCGGTGCTCGAGGTTTCGCAGCGCCTCGAGGGCGAGCGAGATGATGTCGTGCCCGGCAGTGCCGCGCAGGGTCGCGACCATGGCGAGGCCGCAGGCGTCCTTCTCGAACGCCGGGTTGTACATGCCCTGCTTCGGGGGGTAAGCGCCGGATGCGCCGTAGGGTGGCTGGAAATACACCAGTTACCGTCCTCAGATACTCAAGTGACACCGGGGACGACGTCGGCCCGCTCGTTCAGTACATGTTCTCCCACCACGAGGGCGGCTTATCGAGTGCCTGCCTCGCTCGTGGGAGCGGTGCGTGTGGGAGCAGTGCTTGTGGCAGTGGCTCCTGCTGAGACTTCCTCGGACGGAGGCTCGCTCACGTCAACGAAATCAAGGGTATTGTCCTGCGATTGTACATCAGCGTCCAGATCCTTCCGCGCGCGCCCCGGCTTGTAGGGCGAGGGCTCGAGGCCGAGGTGACGACGCGACTGCACGATGAGGATGGCGATGCCGACGATGATGCCGATGATCGCAGCCCACACGTTGCTGCGGAGGCCCAGGATGATCTCGCTCGGGTCGATGCGGATCGACTCCCAGACGACGCGACCGGCGCTGTACCAGATCAGATAGATCGCGAACAGGCGACCCCACTGGAAGAAGAGCTTGCGGCCGAGCCACAGGAGCACGATCACGCCGAGGCCGTTCCACAGCACCTCGTACAGGAACGTGGGGTGGAACAGCGTGCCCTCGGGGAGACCGGGAGGGAACGCGGAGTTCGTGGACTCGATCTCAAGTCCCCACGGGAGGTCGGTCGGCAAGCCGAAAAGCTCGTGGTTGAACCAGTTGCCGAAGCGGCCCATGGCCTGGGCGAGCAGGAGCCCGGGTGCGAGGGCGTCGGCGAAGGTCCAGAACCGGATGCCGGTCCAGCGGCATCCGAGGTACGCGCCGATCGCGCCACCGATCAGGGCGCCGAAGATGGCGATGCCGCCCTCCCAGATCGCCCACACGGAGCCCGGCTCGAAGGGGTTCCAGGTGTTCTTGCCCTCACCGAAGTAGAAGTTCGGGTGCGTGAGCACGTGGAAGATGCGCGCGCCGATGATCGCGATCGGCACGGCCAGGATCGAGATGTCGATCACGACCCACGGCTCCGCACCGCGCTTGGTCAGACGATGGTTCGTCAGGATCACTGCCGCGATGATGCCGGCGATGATGCAGAGCGCGTAGAAGTGGATCCGCAGCGGACCCAGGTCGATGTATGACACGGGCGGGCTCGGGATGCTGGCGAGCACACCGGTGAAGGTGCTGTGAAGCGCGAGGGACATGAGTGCGATTCTAGTTCGAGGGGATGGAGCGCGCCGACGACGTGCCGGAGGCCAGGGAGCGGGTGACTTCGGCGAGGGCGGGGATGCCGCCGTCGCGGAGGGCCCGGACGAGTGCGGTGCCGACGATGGCGCCGTCAGCGTACTCTGAGACGCCGGCGATCTGCTCGGCGGTGGAGATGCCGATGCCGACGCAGGCACGCACGGCGCCATGGGCGCGGAGCCGCTCGACGAGGGTTCTGGCTGCGCGATCGAGTTCGGTGCGCTCTCCGGTGATGCCCATGGTCGAGACCGTGTACACGAAGCCGGTCGACGACTTCACGACGAGCTCGAGGCGCTCATCGGACGACGTGGGCGCGGCGAGGAACACGCGGTCGAGGCCGGTGCGCTCGCTCGCGGCGATCCAGTCTCCTGCGACCTCCGGCGTGATGTCCGGGGTGATGAGACCGGCGCCGCCCGCGGCGAGCAGGTCGTCGGCGTAGCGGTCGACGCCGTACTGCAGCACCGGGTTCCAGTACGTCATCACGAGGACCGGCACATCCGTCGCCGCGGTGATCGCACGCAGGGCGGTGAACAGGTCGGCGGTCTTGAATCCGGCTGCCAGGGCGAGGGTGGTCGCCTCCTGGATGACGGCGCCGTCCATGACCGGGTCGCTGTAGGGCGGGCCGAGCTCGATGATGTCGACGCCGTTCTGCGCGAGCGCGATCGCGGCATCGATGCTCGTCTGCAGATCGGGGAAGCCCACGGGGAGGTAGCCGACGAACGCGCTGCGGCCGGCATCGTGAGCGGCGGCGATCGCCTGTTCCACGCGACTCATAGCTCAGGCTCCCCCTTCGAGGCGGCGTCCTGCTCGGCGCTCTCCTCGGTCACATCGTGCTCGAGCGCGGCCTCGTCGTACAGCTCGAAGTACCGCGCAGCGGTGTCCATGTCCTTGTCGCCGCGCCCGGAGAGGCACACGGCGATCACTGCGTCCGGTCCGAGCTCGCGGCCGATCCGCAGCGCACCGGCGAGGGCGTGCGCCGACTCGATCGCGGGGATGATGCCCTCGGTGCGGCTGAGCAGACGCAGCGCCTGCATCGCCTCGTCGTCGGTCGCCGGGATGTACTCCGCGCGGCCGATGTCGGCGAGCCAGGAGTGCTCAGGGCCGACGCCGGGGTAGTCGAGGCCGGCAGAGATCGAGTGCGACTCGACGGTCTGGCCGTCGCCGTCCTGCAGCACGTAGGTCCGGGCGCCGTGCAGCACACCGGGGCGTCCGCGCTCGATCGAGGCGGCATGGCGAGGCGTGTCGACACCGTCGCCGGCGGCCTCGACGCCGTAGAGCTTCACGCCCTCGTCGTCGAGGAATGCGTCGAACATGCCGATCGCGTTCGACCCGCCGCCGACGCAGGCCACGACGACGTCCGGCAACCGGCCGACCTCGGCCAGGAGCTGCTCGCGCGCCTCCTCGCCGATGATCTTCTGGAAGTCGCGGACCATCGCGGGGAACGGGTGCGGGCCGGCGGCGGTGCCGAAGATGTAGTTGGTCGTCTCGACCGAGGCCACCCAGTCTCGGTACGCGTCGTTGATCGCATCCTTGAGGGTGCGCGAGCCGGACGTCACCGCGACGACCTCGGCGCCGAGCAGCCGCATCCGGGCCACGTTCAGCGCCTGGCGCTCGGTGTCGACCTCGCCCATGTAGATCGTGCAGTCCAGGCCGAACAGCGCAGCAGCGGTCGCGGTCGCGACCCCGTGCTGTCCGGCGCCGGTCTCGGCGATCACCCGCGTCTTGCCGAGGCGCTTCGTGAGCAGCGCCTGACCGAGCACGTTGTTGATCTTGTGCGAGCCCGTGTGGTTCAGGTCCTCGCGCTTGAGGAAGACCCGCGCACCACCCGCATGCTCGGCGAACCTGGCCACCTCGGTGATCACGGAAGGGCGACCGGCGTAGGAGCTGAGCAGCGATGCCAGCTCGGCCGTGAACTCTGGATCGGCCATGGCCGAGACGTATGCCTCGGACAGCTCATCGATCGCGGCGATCAGCGATTCCGGCATGAACCGGCCGCCGAAGTCGCCGAAGTACGGACCGTGCTGGTCGCGCAGACTCGCTCCGTCTCGCTCAGTACGATGCATCAGACCTCCAGGAAACGTGCGAGTGTGGCGACCGGGTCGCCGGTGACGAGCGCCTCGCCGATCAGCACCACGTCGGCGCCGGCCGAGCGGTAGTGGGCGACGTCGTCGGGGGTGAGCACCGCGGACTCGGCGATCTTCACCGCGGTCGCCGGGATGCGGTCGGACAGGCGTCCGAACAGGTCGCGGTCGAGCTCGAGCGTGGTCAGGTCGCGGGCGTTGACGCCGATCAGCGGGGCACCGAGGTCGATCGCGACCTCGAGCTCCTCTGCCGAATGCGTCTCGACGAGCGGCGTCATACCGAGTTCGGTGATGAACGCGAAGAGCTCATGCAGCACATCGCGGTCGAGGCCGGCGACGATGAGCAGCACGAGGTCTGCACCTGCGGCCCGAGCTTCGAGCACCTGGTAGCGCGTCGCGATGAAGTCCTTGCGCAGCACCGGCACCGTGACCCTGGCCGTGACCGCCTCGAGATCGGCGAGGCTGCCGCCGAAGCGGCGCTGCTCGGTGAGCACGCTGATCGCGGATGCTCCCCCGGTCTCGTACAGCGACGCCTGGAGGGCGGGATCCGGGATCGCGGCGAGTGCGCCGCGTGAGGGGCTCGCACGCTTGACCTCGGCGATGATCTTGACCCGGTCAGCAGGCGCAAGGGCGGCGAGAGCATCCTTCGCAGCGGGTCGCGCGATCGCCTCGCGCTCCACGACGGCCAGAGGCTTCGCGAGGGAACGACGCTCCGCGTCGGCGACAGCGCCGGCCGTCAGGTCGGCGAGCACCATCAGTGCGCCTTCGGGGCGTACTTCGGACCTCTCACACCGTACCCGGCCTTGGCGAGGATCACGCCGACGAGCGCGCCGATCGGAACGATCGCCGCACCCACCCAGATGAGCGCCACCCAGATCGGGCTGAATTCGGCGAAGCAGAAGGCCAGCGTGCCGAGCAGGAATCCGAACAGCATGATGATCACGGCGGTCCATGCTGCCGGCGAGTGTCCGTGGCCGGGGTCGGCGATCGGGTTGGTCATGTTCTCCTCCGGGGACGGCGTGCTGGATCGGTTGTCAGTCTATCGGGGTCAGCGCGTCGGGTCGGTTCCCCGGGACAGGTCATCCCAGGAATCGACTGCGTCGACGGGACCGTCGTGCTCGACGGGGGCCTCGGTCGTCGTGCGGTAGCGGCGACCACCGGCCTTCCACCGCCGCCACGTGGTCAGCACGAGCAGCGAGGCCGCGAGCAGGATCACCCAGCCGACGAGTGCGATCACTGGCCAGGCCGTCGGCGCCACGGACTGCACGACGTCCGCGAGCGCTGCGGTGCCTGCAAGGCCGGTGACCTCGGTGACGGTGGGGGCGATCGCCGACTCAGGCACCGCGATCAGGAGCTGCAGCGTGCTCCAGCCGAGGAACGCAGCACACACGCCGGCGAGCACGCCGAAGATCAGTCGGAACACCCGACCGGAGATCGCGAGGGCCGCGCCGAGGGCGAGCACGGCGAGGCTGAGCGGCGCCAGCAGCACCAGCGCGGAAGCGCCGGGGACGAGGATGGCCTCACCGGCATCCGCTCGTTCGACCGTGACCCAGGTCTGGGTCGACGAGATGATGCCGATGGCTCCGGCGAGCAGGAACCCCATGACGGAGAGGGAGCGGCCACGCCGCGCGATGTTCACGGTGCGGCGCTCCCCGGAGCGGCTTCGAGGTCGGTCGTGTCGAAGCAGGTCCGCGTACCGGTGTGACAGGCGGGGCCGGTCTGATCCACCTTCAACAGGATCGCGTCGCCGTCGCAGTCCAACCGCGCCTCGTGCACGACCTGGATGTTGCCCGACGTGTCGCCTTTCCGCCAGTACTCCTGGCGGGACCGCGACCAGTAGGTGGCCCGACCGGACGACAGCGTGCGGCGGAGTGCCTCGGCGTCGACCCAGGCGAGCATCAGGACCTCGCTGGAGTCCCACTGCTGCACGATGACCGGGGCGAGACCGTCGGCGTTCCAGGCGACCTGTGCGATGCGGGTCTCGAGGTCACTCATCGGACGATCACTCCCTCGGCGCGCAGCGCTTCCTTCACGTCTCCCACTGTGAGCGCTCCGGTGTGGAACACGCTCGCGGCGAGCACGGCATCCGCTCCCGCCTTGATGGCCGGGGCGAAGTGCTCGACCGCGCCTGCGCCACCTGAGGCGATCACCGGCACGGTCGCGACCTCGCGCATGAGGCGGACGAGTTCGAGGTCGAAGCCGTCGCGCGTTCCGTCTGCGTCGATCGAGTTCACCAGCAGCTCGCCGGCACCGCGTTCGGCGGCCTCACGTGCCCACTCGAGCGCGTCGAGCGTGGTCTGCGTGCGTCCGCCGTGCGTCGTGACGACGAAGCCGGATGGCGTGGTGTCCGCGCGCTTCACGTCGAGCGACAGCACCAGCACCTGCGCGCCGAAGCGGTCGGCGATCTCGCCCACCAATGCGGGCCGGGCGATCGCGGCCGAGTTGACGCCCACCTTGTCCGCACCGACCGAGAGCAGACGAGCCACGTCGTCGACGCTGCGCACTCCCCCGCCGACGGTCAGCGGCACGAAGACCTGCTCCGCCGTGCGCTGCACGACGTCGTAGGTGGTGGCGCGCTCATCGACGGTCGCGGTGACATCGAGGAACGTGATCTCGTCGGCGCCCTGCGCGGCATAGTGCCGTGCGAGTTCGACCGGGTCGCCCATGTCGCGGAGGTTCTCGAAGTTCACGCCCTTGACGACGCGTCCTGCCGCGACGTCGAGGCACGGGATGACTCGGCTGGCGAGCGTCATCAGAGCCTCGCGTTGTGGATGGCGGTGACCAGGATGGCCCGTGCGCCGAGCGCGTACAGCGCGTCCATCACGGGGTTGACCCTGGAGCGGGCGACCATGACGCGAACCGCGACCCATTCCGGGTCGCGCAGCGGCGAGACCGTGGGCGACTCGACGCCGCCGGCGATCTTCACCGCGTCGTCGAGCAGAGCGACCGGCAGGTCGTAGTCGATCATCACGAACCGGCGGGCGACCATCACGCCGCGCAATCGGCGCAGCAGCGTCTCCGATCCCTCGGCGTCGACGGGACCGGCGATCAGCACGGCCTCCGACTCGAGGATCACCGGGCCGAACACGTCGAGGCCCGCCTGACGAAGCGTGGTGCCGGTCTCGACGACGTCGGCGACGGCATCAGCCACGCCGAGCCGGACAGCGGATTCGACGGCGCCGTCCAGCGGCACCAGGTCGACCGCGATGCCGCGCTCGTCGAGGAACGCGTCGACGAGTCCGGGGTAGGACGTCGCGATGCGCAGCCCGTCGAGCTGGGAGACGTCCGTGTACCTGCCGGACGGCGCGGCGAAGCGGAACGTGGAGCCGGCGAAGCCGAGCGCCTCGATCTCGCGCGCGCCCGGCATCCGTGCGTCGAGCAGGAGGTCGCGTCCGGTGATGCCGACGTCGATCGCGCCCGAGCCCACGTAGGTCGCGATGTCCTTCGGACGGAGGAAGAAGAACTCGACGTCGTTGTCGGCGTCGATCACGTGCAGGGTCTTGGGGTCACGACGACCGGCGTATCCGGCCTCCGCGAGCATCTCGGCAGCGGTCTCGGAGAGCGAGCCCTTGTTGGGAACAGCGATGCGCAGCATGAATTGCTTTCAGTTCGAAGGAGTGGGAACGGAGCGCATCACAGATGTCGGTAGACATCCTGCAGGCTGAGACCCTTCGCGATCATCATCACCTGCAGGTGGTAGAGCAGCTGCGAGATCTCCTCGGCAGCGGCCTCGTCGGTCTCATACTCGGACGCCATCCAGACCTCGGCGGCCTCCTCCACGATCTTCTTGCCGATCGTGTGGATGCCGCCGTCGAGCTCCGCGACCGTCCCGGAGCCCTCAGGGCGGTTCTGCGCCTTGAGGGTGAGTTCAGCGAACAGCTCGTCGAAAGTCTTCACGATTCAAGGCTAGCGGCTCGCGCGCGGTCCTTGAGCCGGGTGACGGCCGCCTCGATGTCATCCGCGCCGTACACCGCGGAGCCGGCGACGAAGGTGTCGGCTCCTGCGGCGGCAGCCATCTCGATCGTGCTGTCCGAGATCCCGCCGTCGACCTGCAGCCAGACCCTCGAGCCGCGGCGCTTGGCCTCGTCGGCGAGCGTGCGCAGCTTCGGCATGGTCTCGGGCATGAATCCCTGGCCGCCGAAGCCGGGCTCGACCGTCATCACCAGGATCTGGTCGAACTCGTCGAGCACCGAATACAGGCCGTCCGCCGGCGTGCCCGGCTTGATCGCGACACCTGCGCGGGCACCGATGTCACGGATCCGACGGGCGAGCGCGATCGGGTCAGCTGCCGCCTCCAGGTGGAAGGTGACGCTCGCTGCACCGATCTCTGCGTACTGGGGCGCCCAGCGATCAGGGTCGGTGATCATCAGGTGCACGTCGAGCGGGATCGGGCTCGTCGCCTGGATGCGCTCGACCATCTGCGGCCCGAAGGTCAGGTTCGGCACGAAGTGGTTGTCCATCACATCGACGTGCGCGAAATCGGCGGTCGCGATGCGGGCGAGATCCGCCTGCATGTTCACGAAATCGGCGGCGAGGATGCTCGGATTGATGCGCGGTGCGCTGGGCAGATCCATGGGGTCAGCTTCCCTTCGGTGCGCGCTGGAGCAGCGCGAGGAACATGGCGTCGGTGCCGTGACGGTGCGGCCACAGCTGGACGGAGCCGGTCTCGGTGCGGCCGCCGTCGGCGAGATCGATCGGCGACACGCTCAGCCCGGACACGACCGCCCTGGCGTCGAGCTCGGCGATGTCGCCGCGCCCGCGCAGCACGTCCTGCACCACACCGGTGGTCTCGGCAAGGTGCGGCGAGCACGTGACGTAGGCCACGATGCCACCGGGTGCCAGCGCGTCGAGCGCCGAGTTGAGCAGCTCGACCTGCAGCGGCACGAGCTCGGCGACGTCGGCCGGAGTCTTGCGCCATCGTGCCTCCGGGCGCCGACGCAGCGCGCCGAGTCCCGTGCACGGCGCGTCGACCAGGATGCGGTCGAACGCGGCTGGCCGACTCGAGCCGAGTTCACGGCCGTCACCCTGATGCACGACGACCTCGCCTGGAACCGCGCGGAGTGCGTTGCGCACCAGGCCGGCACGAGCCGCGACGACCTCGTTGGCTTCGATCTCGACATCGTGCCGACGGGCGATCGCCGCGAGCAGAGCGGTCTTGCCGCCGGGACCTGCGCAGAGATCCATCCAGCGCTCGCCCGCGCGGATGGGTGCCGCGGCGGCGAGGGCGAGCGCGACGAGCTGGGATCCCTCGTCCTGCACGCGCACCGTGCCGCCGGACGCGGCCACGATGTGATGCGGATCCCCGCCGGGCGAGGCGAACGCCGTCTCGGCATAGGGGCGGCGGGGTTCGGCTGGCTCGGCGAGTCCCGGAAGCGCGACGAGCGTGACCTCGGGCGAGGCGTTGTCGGCGTCCAGCAGGTTCTCCAGCTCCTCGGCTCGTCCCTCGGCGGCGAGGGCTCGACGCAGCGCCCTGATCACCCAGACCGGGTGCGCTGTGCGCAGCGCGAGCCGTTCGTCGTCGGAACGCGCGCCCTGCTCGATGCGTTCCTCCCACTGGCCTGGCGTATCGCGGGAGATGCGCCGCAGCACCGCGTTCGTGAAGCTCGAGGCACCGCGTCCGACCGCGGTCGCGACGAGGTTCACCGATTCGTTGACCGCGGCGTGCGATGCCACGCGCGTCGCGAGCAGCTGGTGCACCGCGAGCCGCAACGCGTCGAGCGCGATCGGGTCGATGCTGTCGACGTCGCGGTCCGCCGCTGCGGCGATGATCGCGTCGTAGGTGCCGCGGCGACGCAGCGTGCCGTAGGTCAGCTCTGTGGCCAGCGCCGCATCCTGCGGGTTCAGACCTGCCTCGGCGATCGCGCCCGGGAGCGCGAGGTTCGCGTAGGCGTCGACCTCTGACACCGCCCGCAGCACGTCGAAGGCCACTCGTCGTGCCGGCTGCACAGTGCGCACCGGACCGCGCGGCCCGCTCTGCGACTGCCGAACGCGTCCGCCGCTGTCCCGGCCGCCGGATCGTCCTGCTGACTGCTGACCCCGCTGCTGTCGTCTCTGCTGTCCGTCGCTCATGATCCGGCACGCAGCCCTTCTGCGGCGCGCTGACCGCGCCACCAATCCGCTGCCTGCATGGCGCCCTTGCCAGCCGGCTGCACGCGGGTGACGGCGAGCGGCGAGGTCGCCGTGCCGATGAGCACTGCGGACTTCGTGCCGGTGATGTGCCCCGACGGCAACGGCTCGGCGTCGAGCGCCGGCGCCGCCTCGAGGATCTTGAGTCGCTGACCGTCGACCGTGGTGTGTGCTCCCGGTTCGGGGGTCACGCCGCGGAACCGCGCGAACACCGCCTCGACGGGCAGCGACCAGTCGAGCACGCCATCCTCGAGCGTCAGCTTGGCCGCGTAGCTGGGCTCGCCCTCCTGCGGCTCCGCGATCACGGTGCCGTCTGCGATGCCTGACACCACCTCGGCGGTGAGCGCGGCTCCTTCCTCGGCGAGGGTTCGCAGCGCGATATCCGCGGTGGCACCCTCCGGGAGGTCGAACGCACGGCTCGCGAAGACATCGCCGGCATCGAGTTCCGGGACGAGCTGGAACACGCTTGCGCCGAGGCGCACATCGCCCGCGATCAGCGCGCGCTGCACGGGAGCGGCACCACGCCACTGGGGAAGCAGCGAGAAATGCAGGTTGATCCAGCCCGCCGTCGGCGTCGACAGCAGCGGCTCGCGCACCAGACCGCCGTACGCGACGATGACGCCGAGCTCGACGCGGAGCGCAGCGATGCGCTGTGTGACCTCGTCGTCGAGACGGGCTGCCTTGCACACCGGGATGCCGAGCTCATCGGCCGCGCGTGCCACCGGCGAGGGCGTCAGCACGCGCTTTCGGCCGAGCGGCGCATCGGGTCGGGTGATGACCGCGGCGACGTCATGGTCGGACGCGAGGCGGTGCAGGGTGGGGACGGCAGCATCGGGTGTGCCGGCGAAGACGAGGCGCATGAAAGGTTCTCCGGATCAGAGTTCAGGATCGAGGATATCGAGGCGCACCGCGAGAGTGCTGCGAGGATTGCGGCCGCGACCCCGTCGGCTCGCGACGGCTTCGGCGACGACCGAGGCGCGCAGGGTGGTCGCGACCCGCGAACCCGCGCCGTAGTCGAAGCGCACGAGTGCGCGCACGCGCGGCGGGATGTCGTCGGATTCGATCGGCACAGGACCGAGCACCGCATCGGACGGCAGGGCGAGCTCGCCGAGCGAGATGAGCGCGCGCGACACCGACGCCGCCGTTCCCTCGACCACCGCGACGCGCGCGGTCGGCGGCATGTGCAGCGGTGCCCTGCTCTCGAGCTCGGAGCGCGCGTAGCCTGCCTGGTTCCAGGTCGCGAGAGCACGAGCGGTCTCGCCGTCGACGCCGACGAGATGGATCGGAGCGTTCGGCGCGGCCAGGGCCGCAGCGTTCGACCACCATCGGAGGCACGACTCGCCGATCCGCAGATCGGGGGCCTGCAGCATCCGCGGACCGTCCAGCAGCACGATCGCGCGATAGCCGCCATCGGCCACCGGTTCGGCGCCGCGCGTGGCCACCACGAGGGCCGGCTTGGCGTCGACGCGCTCGACCGGGTGCCCGCTGTCGGCCACGATCACCCGCACGCCGGGGAACGCACGCCCGAGCTCGTCTGCGGTGCGCTCGCTGCCGGAGGAGGCGAGACGCAGCTTGGTCGACGAGCACGCAGGGCACGCCCACGCCCTGGCTGCGCGCCCGCACCAGCCGCACACCGGCACTGCGCCTCGATGGCGTGCGCCGAGCGGGCCGCCGCAGTGCGCGCAGCGGGCAGGAGCACGGCATTCCGCGCAGACCAGCGACGGCGAGAATCCTGGACGTGACACCTGCACGAGCACGGGGCCGTCGGCGGTCGCGGTGCGCGCCGCGAGGAACGCCGAGGACGGCATCCGCTGCGCCGTCGGCTGCTCCATCTCGTTCGGGGTGCTGAGCACCACCCTGGGCAGTACCCGCCGCGTAGCGCGGACGTCCTGCAGCCAGCCCAGCACGACGAGGCGCTCGACATCGGTCGTGCGGGTGTGCCCGACGAACAGCAGCGCGCACTCGTCCTGCTCCTGCCTGAGGAGCGCGGAATCGCGGGCGTGCACGTACGGTGCGAGCGGCTCGCTCAGCAGCGAATCGCCGTCGTCCCACACCGCGACGAGTCCGGCAGTCACCGGCGCGTAGACCGCAGAGCGGTTGCCGACCACGATGCAGGGCGCATCCTCGAGGGTACGGAGGAACGAGCGGTAGCGATCGGGGTTGGTCTGCCGCGAGTCGAAACGCACCACGGCATCAGCAGGCGTCAGGAGCGCGAGCGCTTCGAGCAGACGATCGAGGTCGCGATGATCGGGGACGACGAGGATCGACGAGCGCCCGTCGGCGAGCATCCGCGTCGCACTCGCGGCCAGCAGCGCAGCCCAGGCCGGGACACCGTCGCGGAACCCTGGAATCGCCTCGACCGCAGCGCGCTCACCACCGGCCAGCACCTCTGCGAGACCGGCGTAGTGCGCGATCACGTCGTCGGCATCAGCCAGGAGTTCCCCGTCGGGCACGACCGCCGGGGCGTCGGCGGTCCATGCCTTCTCGACGCGCACCTGCCGTTTCGGGATCACGAGCCGCAGGACATCGGATGCCGAGCCGGCGGCGCGATCGGCGACACGACGCGCCAGCCGGTGCAGACGCTCCGGCAGAACGGGCACCGGCGACACGACACTGTCGACCTCGGACAGCGGACGATCAGCGTCGTCCTCGGTATCGATCTCGACGACGTAGCCCTCGATCACGCGCCCGGCGGTGCGCAGCGGCACCTTGACGCGCACACCGATGGTCACGTCGCCGAGTTCGGCTGGCAGCGCATAGTCGAACAGGCGATCCAGCTGCGGCAGCGGTGAGTCCAGGAGTACTCGCGCGATGCGCCGACCCTCGACGCTCACGGGAACCGGAGCCCCCTCAGAGCCCGGCAGCGCGGCGCAGCTCTTCGACGCGGTCGGTCCGCTCCCAGGTGAACTCGGGAAGCTCGCGACCGAAGTGGCCGTATGCCGCGGTCTTCGCGTAGATCGGCCGAAGCAGGTCGAGCTGCTCGATGATCGCCTGCGGGCGGAGGTCGAAGACCTCGTCGATCGCGCGGATGATGACGTCGTCGGAGACCTTGCCGGTGCCGAACGTCTCGACGTAGAGCCCCACGGGGCGCGCGACGCCGATCGCATAGGCGACCTGCACCTCGAGCCGGTCGGCGAGCCCTGCGGCCACAGCGTTCTTCGCGACCCACCGGGTGGCGTACGCGCCGGAACGGTCGACCTTCGACGGGTCCTTGCCGCTGAAGGCGCCGCCGCCGTGCCGTGATGCCCCGCCGTAGGTGTCGATGATGATCTTGCGGCCGGTGAGACCGGCGTCGCCCTTCGGGCCACCCGTGACGAAGGGGCCGGCGGGGTTGATGTAGTAGGTCACGTCGTCGAGGTCGAGGCCCGTGTTCGCCAGGACCGGATCGATCACGTGCGCCCGGACGAGCTGCTTGAGCTCGTCCTGCGAGATGTCAGGGTGGTGCTGCGTCGAGACCACGACCGCATCGACCGTCTTCGGCGTGAAGCCGTCGTACCCGAGCGTGACCTGGGTCTTGCCGTCGGGGCGCAGGAACGGCAGCTCACCGCTGCGGCGGACCTCGGTGAGGCGCTCGGCGATGCGGTGCGCCGTGAAGGCGGCCATCGGCATGAGCTGCGGAGTCTCGGTGGTCGCGAACCCGAACATGATGCCCTGGTCGCCGGCGCCGAGTCCGTCGAGCGGATCGACGGATGAGCCGTCTCGGTGCTCCTGGGCGTTGTCGACGCCGTGGGCGATGTCGGTGGACTGCTCCCCCACCGAGATGCTGACGCCGCACGAGTCGCCGTCGAAGCCGGTGTCGCTCGACGTGTAGCCGATGCCGTTCACGACCTGGCGGACGATCGTGGGGATGTCGACGTAGGCCTCGGTGCGGATCTCACCTGCGACGTGCACGAGGCCGGTGGTGACGAGGGTCTCGACCGCGACGCGGGAGTCCCGGTCCTTCGCGATCAGCCCGTCGAGGATGCTGTCCGAGATCTGGTCGCAGATCTTGTCCGGGTGCCCTTCGGTGACGGACTCGGACGTGAACAGACGCAGGGCGCTCATCGGTGCTCCAGAACGGGGTGAGACAGGGGAAGGGGCTGGTACACCCATTCTGGACCGCGCCTCCGACAGAGCGGGTGGCGCGGCCCCGAATATCACTCCGCGTGACGCAGGCGGAGCTTGTCCTCGTTGATCTCGTGCAGTGCGATGGTGAGCGGCTTGTCCTCGACCGACGAGTCGACGAGCGGTCCCACGTTGTCGAAGAGGTTGCCCTCATGCAGGTCGGAGTAGTAGTCGTTGATCTGACGGGCGCGCTTGGACGCGTAGATCACGAGCTCGTACTTCGAGTCGACCCGGTCGAGCAGGTTGTCGATGGGGGGATCGATGATGCCCTTGTTGTGGTGTCCGGCCATGGTGGACCTCCTGATCAGGCGACGGGATCGTCGCGAAGACGGTGCTGCGGGCACGCGAGAAGACTCAGCGTGCAGAGCTTGAAGACAATTCTACGACCTCGGCGGCCGCGTCGGCGACGTTCTCGTTCACGATGAGGTGATCGAACTCGTTCTGGGCGGCCAGTTCGACCTTGGCGGTGCGCAGTCTCCTGCTCCGTTCCTCGGCTCCTTCAGTGCCTCGCCCGACCAGCCGATGGACCAGTTCGTCCCAGCTCGGCGGGAGCAGGAAGATGAGTGTCGCGGCCGGCTCGGCGGCGCGGACCTGGCGGGCACCCTGCAGATCGATCTCGAGCAGCACGGTCTTGCCGGCATCCAGTGCAGCGTCGATCGGCGCCCTCGGGGTGCCGTAGCGGGAACGGTTGTGCACGACCGCGTACTCGAGCAGTTCGTTCTGCCCGATCAGCCGATCGAACTCGGCGTCGTCGACGAAGTAGTAGTGCACGCCGTCGATCTCACCAGGGCGCGGCGGACGAGTGGTCGCCGAGACCGACAGGTGGATCTCCGGGTTGTGCTCACGGATGTGCGCGGCCACCGTGCCCTTGCCGACGGCGGTCGGACCCGCGAGCACGAGGAGCCGACTGCGTGCGCCGCGCGGGCGGAGCACCGGGAACCGGCCGTCGAGCCACTCCTCGAGCACGGCGCGCTGACGCGCACCCAGCCCGCCGAGACGCTTGACGGGCGAGATGTGCAGGTCCTCGAGCACCCGGTCGCGCTTGCCGGCGCCGATCGCCGGGAGGGCGAGCAGGAAATCGGTGATGCGCATCGACCCCTCGACCGAGTCCTGGTCGGCGATCGCGCGGTGCAGCACGGTCTGCGGCGCGACGACGCGGGTCGTCAGGTCGCGCTTGAGCGATGCGCGGGCCCGCCTGCGCTCGACGGCCTTGCGCGCCGCCGCGGCCCGATCGACCTCGGGAACGACTCGTGTCTCAGCCACGTACGGCCTCCTGGTAGTGCGCGACGCGTGCGTCGATCGCGCTGGCGATCCCCTCGGGACCCGCGCTGAGGATGCTGCGGCTCTCGCTGGCGATGACATGGGCGGACATCGCTCCGAAGCGAGCCGTGAGGTCGGCGGGTTCGGCGCCCTGCGCTCCGAAGCCGGGAGCCAGGATGGGGGCTCCAGGAGCGAACGGCACGATGCCGGCATCCGTCCAGTCGACGGTCGCACCGATCACGAAGCCGATGCTCCCCCATTCGCCCGCGGGCGTCACAGCGGCGTTGCGTGCCGAGACCTCGGCGATCACGCCCGCCGAGACCGTGTGGCCGTCGTCGCGAGAGCGCTGCAGGCGCTCCGCCTCCTGATTGCTGGTGGCGGCGAGCACGAACGCACCCTTGCCGTGCGTCCGCGCGAGCTCGAAGACGCCGTCGAGTGCGCCGACACCCAGGTACGGGCTCACGGTGAGGGCATCCGCCTCCAGCGGCGACCCCGGCGTGAGCCAGGCGGCCGCATACGCGTCCATGGTCGTGCCGATGTCGCCGCGCTTGGCGTCGGCGATCACGATCAGCTCGGCCGCACGCGCAGCTGCGAGCACCTCCTCGAGCGCGGCGAAGCCGGCGGAGCCGAAGCGCTCGAAGAACGACACCTGCGGCTTCACGATGCCGATACGACCGGCGGAGGCATCAACGGTCCGCAGTCCGAACTCCCGGACGCCGACAGCGTCCTGGCTCAGGCCCCAGGCGTCGAGGAGCGCCGCATGCGGATCGATCCCGACGCAGAGCGGGCCAGACGACGCGAGCGCCGCCCTGACCCGTTCACCGAAGCCGTGACTCACACCGCTGCCTTCCGGTCGAGCGCGTACTCCTGCAGGCTCTTGACCTCGAATCCGTCGTGCGCTGCATCCATGCCGCTGACCGCCGCACCGAGCACCGCCATGGTCGTGAACAGCGCCTTGTCGGCGGCGACGGCCGCAGCGCGGATCTCGTAGCCGTCGGCACGGGCGGTGCCGCCGGAGGGCGTGTTCACGACGATGTCGATCTCGCCGTCGTTGATCAGGTCCACGATGTTGCGCGCACCGCTCTCCTGCGTCTCGCTGTACTTCTCGACGACCGTGACCGCGATGCCGTTGCGCGAGAGGATCTCGGCGGTGCCCTCGGTCGCGACGATCGTGAAGCCGAGCTGCTGCAGACGGTGCGCCGGCAGGATCACCGCACGCTTGTCCGAGTCGGCCACCGAGATGAACACCGTGCCCGAGGTCGGCATGCCGCCGTAGGCCGCGGCCTGGCTCTTCGCGAACGCGGTCGGGAAGTCGCGGTCGATGCCCATGACCTCACCGGTCGAGCGCATCTCCGGGCCGAGGATCGAGTCGACGGTCTTCCCATCGGCCGTGCGGAACCGCTTGAACGGCAGCACGGCCTCCTTGACGGCGACGGGTGCGCCGAGCGGCACGCGGGAGCCGTCGTTCTGCGGCAGCATCCCCTCGGCCTTCAGCTCTGCCACCGTCGAGCCGGTCATGATGCGGCTGGCGGCCTTCGCGAGCGGGATGCCGAGCGCCTTCGAGACGAAGGGCACCGTGCGGCTGGCGCGCGGGTTCGCCTCGATCACGTAGAGCACACCGGCGCTGATCGCGAACTGCACGTTCAGCAGGCCGCGCACGCCGACGCCCTTCGCGATCGCGAGGGTCGCGATGCGGACGCGGTCGATGTCGGAGCGGCCGAGCGAGATCGGAGGCAGCGTGCAGCTCGAGTCGCCGGAGTGGATGCCGGCCTCCTCGAGGTGCTCCATGACGCCGCCGATGTAGAGCTCGGTGCCGTCGTAGAGCGCATCCACGTCGAGCTCGATCGCGTCGTCGAGGAAGCGGTCGACCAGGAGCGGCTTGCCCTGCTCGATGACGACCTCGCCGGCGGTGCGCACGAAGTAGTCGCGCAGGCTCGCGGAGTCGTAGACGATCTCCATGCCGCGGCCGCCGAGCACGAAGCTCGGACGCACGAGCACCGGGTAGCCGATGTCCTCGGCGATGCGGATGGCACCGTCGACGTCGATCGCGGTGCCGTGGCGCGGGGCCAGGAGTCCGGCTGCGTCGAGGATGCCGCTGAAGAGCTCGCGCTCCTCGGCCAGGTCGATCGCCTCGGGGCTGGTGCCGAGCACCGTGTAGCCGGCGTCCTGGATGCCCTTCGCGAGGCCGAGCGGCGTCTGGCCGCCGAGCTGGCAGACGACACCGAGGATGGTGCCGCTGGCGGCCTCGGCGTCGAGCACCTCGAGCACGTCCTCGAGCGTCAGCGGCTCGAAGTACAGGCGGTCGGACGTGTCGTAGTCGGTCGAGACCGTCTCCGGGTTGCAGTTGACCATGATGGTCTCGAACCCGGCATCCGAGAGCGCGAACGACGCGTGCACGCAGGAGTAGTCGAACTCGACGCCCTGACCGATGCGGTTCGGGCCTGAGCCGATGATGACGACCTTGGTGCGCTCCGACGGCGTGACCTCGGACTCGAAGTCGTAGCTCGAGTAGTGGTACGGGGTGAGCGCGGGGAACTCGCCGGCGCAGGTGTCGACCGTCTTGTAGACCGGCCGGATGCCGAGGCCGTGCCGGAGACCGCGGATCTCCGCCTCGCCGTCGCCGCGGATCTCGGCGAGCTGGGCGTCCGAGAAGCCGTGCTCCTTGGCGTAGCGCAGCGTGGCGGCGTCGAGCTCCGGTGCGGTGCGCACGATCTCGGCGACCTCGTTGATCAGCACGATCTGGTCGAGGAACCACGGGTCGATCGCGGTCGCGTCGAAGGCCTGCTCGATCGTCGCACCCTTGCGCAGCGCCTGCTGCAGCACGACGATGCGGCCGTCGGTCGGGGTCTTGGAGATCTCGAGCAGCTCCTCGACGGAGCGGTCCTCGCGGCCCCAGTGGAAGCTGGAGCCGCGCTTCTCGAGCGAACGGAGCGCCTTCTGCAGCGCGGTGGCGTAGTTGCGGCCGATCGCCATGGCCTCGCCGACCGACTTCATGGTCGTGGTGAGCGTGGCGTCCGCTGCCGGGAACTTCTCGAACGCGAACCGCGGCACCTTCACCACGACGTAGTCGAGCGTGGGCTCGAAGCTCGCCGGCGTCACGCCCGTGATGTCGTTCGGGATCTCGTCGAGGCGGTAGCCGAGCGCCAGCTTGGCCGCGAGCTTCGCGATCGGGAAACCCGTCGCCTTCGAGGCGAGCGCGCTCGACCGCGAGACGCGGGGATTCATCTCGATCACGATGATGCGACCGTTCGACGGGTCGACCGCGAACTGGATGTTGCAGCCGCCGGTGTCGACGCCGACCGCGCGGATGATGTCGATGCCGATGTCGCGCATCTTCTGGTACTCGCGGTCGGTGAGCGTCAGTGCAGGAGCGACCGTGATCGAGTCACCGGTGTGCACGCCGACCGGGTCGACGTTCTCGATCGAGCAGACCACGACCGTGTTGTCGGCGGTGTCGCGCATGAGCTCGAGCTCGTATTCCTTCCAGCCGAGGATTGACTCCTCCAGGAGCACCTCGGTGGTCGGCGAGTCGCGCAGCCCGGCGCCGGCGATGCGGCGGAGGTCGTTCTCGTCGTACGCGAAGCCGGAGCCGAGGCCGCCCATCGTGAAGCTCGGGCGGACCACGAGCGGGTAGCCGAGCTCGCCGGCGGCTGCCAGCACCTCGTCCATCGTGTGGGCGATGCGGGAGTCGGCGACGTCTGCGCCGGCATCGAGCACCAGCTGCTTGAAGATCTGCCGGTCCTCGCCCTTGTTGATCGCTTCGAAGCTCGCGCCGATCAGCTCGACGTCGTACTTCTCGAGGATGCCGTGGTTGTGCAGCTCGATCGCGGCGTTCAGCGCGGTCTGGCCGCCGAGCGTCGGCAGGATCGCGTCAGGACGCTCCTTCGCGATGATCGACTCGATGACCTGCCACGTGATCGGCTCGACGTAGGTGGCGTCGGCGAAGTCGGGGTCGGTCATGATCGTGGCGGGGTTGGAGTTCACCAGGATGACCCGGACGCCCTCCTCGCGGAGGACGCGGCATGCCTGGGTGCCGGAGTAGTCGAACTCGCAGGCCTGACCGATGACGATCGGGCCGGAGCCGATGACGAGGACGGACTTGATGTCGTCACGCTTTGGCATTACTTGGAGTCCTTCTTGCTTGCGACGACCAGATCGCGGAACCGGTCGAAGAGGTAGTTGGCGTCGTGCGGGCCGGCTGCGGCCTCTGGGTGGTACTGCACGGAGAATGCGGGGATGTCGAGCGCGCGGAGGCCCTCGACCACGTTGTCGTTCAGTCCGACGTGGCTGACCTCGACGTCGCCGTAGCCGTTCGGGCTCTGGAAGGGCCCGTCGAGCGGCGCGTCGACCGCGAAGCCGTGGTTGTGCGCGGTGATCTCGACGCGACCGGTGGACTTGTCGAGCACCGGCTGGTTGATGCCGCGGTGGCCGAAGGGCAGCTTGTAGGTGCCGAGGCCCAGCGCGCGGCCCAGCAGCTGGTTGCCGAAGCAGATGCCGAAGAACGGCAGACCGTCGTCGAGCACCGAGCGGAGCAGATCGACATGGCGGTCGGATGCGGCGGGGTCACCGGGACCGTTCGAGTAGAACACCGCGACCGGGTCGATCGCGCGGATCTCGTCGATCGTGACGTCCTGTGGCAGCACGAACACCTCGAACCCGCGGGCTGCGAGGTTGTCGATCGTGGCCTGCTTGACGCCGAGGTCGAGGACCGCGAGGTTGCCCACCTTCTCCCCCACCGCGGTCGTCACGGTGGCGACGTCGACCGAGACCTCGGCCGACAGGTTGCGGCCGGCCATCTGCGGCGCCTCGCGGACGATGCGCACCTGCTCCTCGGCGTCGAGCGCGGCGTCGGCGCCGGAGAAGATGCCGCCACGCATGGAACCGGCTGAGCGGATGTGGCGGGTGATCGAACGCGTGTCGATGCCGCTGATGCCGACGACGCCGTCCTTCACGAGCGTCTCGTCGAGCGAGGTGGTCGCGCGCCAGTTCGACACCACACGCGAGGGGTCGCGCACGATGTAGCCGGCGACCCAGATGCGGCGCGACTCCGGGTCCTCCTCGTTCATGCCGGTGTTGCCGATGTGCGGCGCGGTCTGCAGCACGATCTGGCCGGCGTAGGACGGGTCGGTGATCGTCTCCTGGTAGCCGGACATGCCGGTCGAGAAGACGACCTCGCCGAGCGTGGTGCCGCGCGCACCATAGGCGCGGCCGACGTGACGGGTGCCGTCTTCCAGGACGAGGACGGCGGTTTCTGGCAGGGAGGTCATCGTGTGGCTCCAGTGTCGGGGGCAGCGGTGTCATCGGGCACGGTGACGAGGTGCTGCAGTGCAGTGATGAGGTTGTTCGGGTCGCCGGTGGCGAGGCGCAGGTACGAGTCGACGACAGTCTCATCGTCGACGTTCCAGGCGATGCGGATCAGTCCGCCGGGCTCGACGACGCGATCGATCGTGACGGTCGCCCTGTCGACGCCGACCAGGCGCGACGAGGCGAGGAACACGGTCGGGGTGCCGTCGAGGCACAGCGCGACTCCGCGGTCGGTCACGGCGAGCTCGCCGCGGGCGCGGTACGCCAGCGGCGAGACTGCGAGACGTTCGAGCGGCTGGTCGTGACGCGTCGTCGAGACGTACAGCACCTCGTCGCGACGCAGCACCTCCGCGTGCTCGGGCACACCGAGCGGCGCGGACAGGCCCACGTCGCGTCGGAGTCGTCGTCGCCAGGCGAGCAGCATCGTGAGCAGGATGAGGAGTGCGACCACGATCGTGATCGCGATGGCGATGTCGCGGGTGCTCATGCGTTCACTCCCTCGACCAGGGAACCGCCGTCGACCGTGAGCCGACCGCCGTGCACCGTGAACTCGACTCGGCCGGGCAGCGCGCGACCGAGGTAGGGCGAGTTCACGCTGCGGCCGTGCAGGTCGGCCTCGGTGAAGACGCCGTCGACCGAGGTGTCGTAGAGCGTGATCTGTGCGGGCCTGCCCACCTCGAGCGGCGTGCCATGACCTGACAGTCGACCGATCTGCGCCGGTGTCGCGCTCATGACGCGCGCGACATCCGCCCAGCCGATCAGTCCGGTCTGCACCATCGACTGGTGCACCACACGCAGCGCGCTCTCGAGTCCGACCATGCCGTTGGCGGCAGCCTGCCACTCGCAGGCCTTGTTCTCGCTCGGGTGCGGGGCGTGGTCGGTCGCGACGATGTCGATCGTCCCGTCGGCGAGACCCTCGCGCACCGCGAGGACGTCCTCTTCCCGACGCAGCGGCGGGTTGACCTTGAACCGGGCGTCGTAGCCGCGCACCAGGTCGTCCGTCAGCAGCAGGTGATGCGGGGTGACCTCGGCGGTCACCGCGATTCCGCGCTTCTTGGCCCAGCGGATGATGTCGACCGAGCCTGCCGTCGAGAGGTGGCAGACATGCAGGCGCGAGCCCACGTGCTCGGCGAGCAGCACGTCGCGCGCGATGATCGACTCCTCGGCGACGGCAGGCCAGCCTGCCAGGCCGAGCTCAGCGGAGACGACGCCCTCGTTCATCTGGGCACCCTCGGTGAGGCGGGGGTCCTGTGCATGCTGCGCGATGACGCCGTCGAAGGACTTCACGTACTCGAGGGCACGGCGCATGATCAGCGGGTCGAAGACGCAGAAGCCGTCGTCGCTGAAGACGCGGACCTTGGCCCGCGAGGTCGCCATGGCGCCGAGCTCTGCCAGGCGCTCGCCCTTCTGCCCGACGGTGACTGCGCCGATCGGCTGCACGGTCGCGTAGCCGGCCGCCTCGCCGAGCGCGAGCTCCTGCTCGACGACACCGGCCGTGTCGGCCACCGGCGAGGTGTTCGGCATCGCGAACACCGCCGTGAAGCCACCGGCAGCGGCAGCCCTGGTGCCGGTGAGGATCGTCTCGGACGCCTCGTAGCCGGGCTCGCGCAGATGTGTGTGCAGGTCGACAAGACCGGGCAGTGCCACGAGTCCGTCAGCGTCGATCACACGGGCGCCTGCGCGGCTGAGCCCGGTGCCGATCTCGGTGATGACACCACCTTCGACGATGATGTCGGCGCTCTCCGCGCCCACCAGCTGTGCACCGGTGATGACGAGGGTCTCGCTCACAGGTCTCCCCCTCGTTCGTCGTCTCGTTCTCCTGCAAGCAGCAGGTACAGCACCGCCATGCGCACGGACACCCCGTTCGCGACCTGCTCCAGCACCGTGGAGCGGGCGGAATCGGCAGCTTCGGAGGAGATCTCCAGGCCGCGGTTCATCGGACCGGGGTGCATCACAATGCTACCGTCCGGAAGACCCGCCACTCGCAGTGCGTCGAGGCCCCACCGGCGCGAATACTCCCGCTCAGTCGGGAAATACGCGGCGCTCATCCGTTCCAGCTGGATCCGCAGCATCATGACCGCGTCGGGCCCCTCGGCGAGAGCCGCGTCCAGGTCGTACACGACCCGGGCAGGCCAGAGGGAGACGTTCTGCGGCACGAGCGTCGGCGGAGCGACCAGCGTGACCTCTGCGCCGAGCGTGGCGAGCAGCCAGACGTTCGACCTGGCGACCCTGGAATGCAGGACGTCGCCGACGATGACGACGCGCACGCCGGCCAGATCGCGGCCGCGGCTCTCGGCGCCGAATCGGCGCTTGCGGATCGTGAACGCGTCGAGCAGCGCCTGTGTCGGATGCTCGTGCGTGCCGTCGCCGGCGTTGACGACGCCGGCCGAGATCCAGCCGCTCGTCGCGAGCGTCTGGGGAGCACCGGATGCCGGGTGGCGCACCACGACGGCATCCGCCCCGATGGCCTCCAGCGTCTGGGCGGTGTCCTTCAGGCTCTCGCCCTTCGAGACGCTGGAGCCCTTGGCGGCGAAGTTGATGACATCGGCGGACAGGCGCTTGGCTGCGGCCTCGAAGGAGATGCGGGTGCGCGTCGAGTCCTCGAAGAAGAGGTTCACGACGGTCTTACCGCGCAGGGTCGGGAGCTTCTTGACCTCCCTGGACTGCGTGTCGGCCATGTCCTCGGCGACGTCGAGGATGCGGAGCGCAGTGGTGCGGTCGAGCGTGTGGGTGTCGAGAAGATGTCTCATGCGCCGATCGTCACCTCCTCGGCGCCGTCGTCCTCGATGAGACGGACGTTCACGCGCTCGGTGCGGGCAGAGGGGATGTTCTTGCCGACGAAGTCGGGACGGATCGGCAGCTCGCGGTGACCGCGGTCCACCAGGATCGCCAGCCGCACCGCCGAGGGCCGACCGATCGACTGGATCGCGTCGAGCGCGGCGCGGATGCTGCGTCCGGAGAACAGCACATCGTCGACCAGGACCACGACCTTGCCGTCGATGCCGCCGGCGGGGATCTCGGTCGGACGCGGTGACCGGGTCGGGTGCTTGGCGAGATCGTCGCGGAACAGCGTGACGTCGAGGGCGCCCACGGCGACGGGGACCTCCGCGATATCGCTGATCAGTGCGGCGAGACGACGAGCGAGAGTGACGCCGCGGGTCGGAATGCCCAGCAGGACGATGTTCTCAGCGCCTCGGTTGGACTCGAGGATCTCATGTGCGATACGGGTCAATGCCCGCGAGATATCGGCTTCATGCAGCACGGTTCTTGTGCTCATCGGCCGCTCCCTTCTCCGCCTCACAGGACGGTGTTAAAGGATGCTTGCGTATCGAGTCTATCGGAGTGAGTCAGGCGCCGACGACGTTCACGCCACGTTCGCGCGCCACATCGGCCAGACGGCGATCGAACGTCGCGAGAGTCGCACCGAAGTGCTCAGCCGTTGCCAGCACGGTGCAGTCGGGGAGCTTGAGCGAAGAGGCAGCCCGAAGACGCGCGATTCGTACGGGCTCGTCGACGTCCTGCTCGCGACGAAGCAGCCCGATCGAGTCGATCCGGGCGAGGTCATCCAGCTCTGTGCCCATCCACGCTGGGTGCACGAGCGCCTCGGCAAGGGTCAAGGGGTGGATCAGCAGATCCTCCTCGGTGTCGAGGATCTCGAACGCCGCGTCTTGATGAACATCGCGGGCCGCCAGGTGAGCGATGAGCACCCCGGCATCCAGGACGATCACGCCGGCCAGTCCTTCCGCAGGTCTTCGAGGTACCCGGGGGGATAGTCGATCGTCCCTCGTGTCGCCTCCAGCGCCTCCCGTCGGGCCGCCCGCTTGGCAGACCGTCTGGCGGCGAGCACCTCAGCGCCGAGCACGGCCAAGCGCGCGACCAGCTCGGATTTCGGGAGGCCCGGCCACTCCTGCTCCGCGAATTCGAGCGCGTCTCGGAGCTGCCGGGTCTGAGTGACTTGAATTCGAGTCGATGTGGTTGGCATGCCGACGAGAGTACCACCTCAGCGACGGGGTGGTACAGATCAGCTCGCCTGCGGCAGCGCTTCCCCAGGGACGCCCGTCTCCACGATCCTCGAGGAGCGGATCGGGTGACCGCTGGTCGACAGGCAGCGCCCGGTCTTCAGGTCCCACTTCCAGTCGTGCATGCTGCAGGTGAGCACGCCGTCCTCGTCGACCTTGCCGGTCTTCGTGAGGTCTGCGCGCAGGTGCGGACAGCGACGCTGCACGAGCCAGTCGCCGATCTCGGCGTCCTCGGTCTGGTCGGTCTGCTCCTGGTACCAGTTCTCGACGTACTCGATGCGGTCGACCGAGAGGCACTTGAGGAAGGTGGTCAGGAACTCGTTGAACTTGCCGCTCCGGCCGACCGAGAACTGCATCGACAGGAAGATCGAGTTCGACCAGTCGATCTCGTGGTCGCGGATGTTCGTCGAGATGAGGTCGGCGGGGATCGTGTACCAGTACACGCAGTCCTCCCCCGCGTACTCGCGCACCTTGGCTTTGGGGAAGTCGACGACCATGTCGAGGTCGCCGATGTGGAAACGCACGCAGCCGCCGACGCCGAGGCGGATCGTGCGCGACTTCTTCAGCAGCGGCTCCCACCACTCCTTGATCGCCGCGAGGATCTCGGCCGGCGGCAGCGGTTCTGCACGAGAGGCCTCCTCGTCGCGGATCTCCTGCTGACGGCTCGCCCGCTGCGACTCGAGGTACTCCCACTTCTCATCGAAGATGTGGGCGAGTTCCGCCTCGGTGTACAGCGTCTGCTCGCTGGTGACCTGGCCGCCGTCGACCGTGACGACCGTGCCGGGCACGAAGAGCTGACCGTCGTACTGCGGCGCGAGCTCCTGCATGTGGGCGAGGAACTGCTGCTGATCCGTGAAGATCGATTCGCCGTTCCTGCCGAGGCCGTTGAAGTCGAACAGCTCGTCGCGCAGGAACATCGGCGGGCCGGCCATTGGGAAGACATGCGGAGCGTCGACCTTCTCGATGTAGTACATGGCGCGCTTGTTCTGCGCCTCGCGCTTCAGGCGTGCGAAGTTCTGCTTGGCGTCGAGCGGGAGGTCGTAGACCATGGGCCACCAGATCGCACCGGAGACCTGCGTGAAGTAGGCGTCGGGTGTGCCGAAGTCGAGCAGCTTCTCGAGATCGAGCGGGTGGGAGTCGTTCTGGTTCAGCATCGAACCGGTGCCGTCGTCGACGCTGAGCGAGCTGTCGCCGATGGGTCCGTCGCTGGGCGCGCGCAGCGGCGTGATCATGAGCTTCAGCTCGCCGCGCCGGATCACCTCGCCGGCGGGCGCGTAGGTGATGTTCGTGTAGCCGAGCGCACGGATGTCGCGCTCGAGATCGTCGATCGGGTACTCGGGCAGCAGCACCTCGATGTCCTTGCGGATGTAGCGCTCGAGCAGTTTCGGGTCGAAGTGGTCGCGGTGCCGGTGCGAGATGTAGAGGAAGTCCGCCTCACGGCCGAACCGCTCCCAGTCGAGGGCGCGGTTGTCGGGGAACGGGAACCACGAACCGAAGAAGGACGGTCCGAGCACGGGGTCGCAGATGATGTTTCCGCCGACCGTCTCGATGAACATCCCGGCGTGGCCGAGTCCCGTGATCCGCATTGCGCTCCTCCTGATGCATCCTCGGCGCCTGTTCGACGCTCGCTGTGGACGGCCTCGATTCTACCGAAGGCTCTCTGTACGCCAGGCCGGACGGGCCGGGAGAAACCGGCTCAGTCCTCGAACAGGCCTCGGATGTCGTCGGCGGTGAGCGACTGCGCGAACAGTGCTTCATCGTCCATGACGGCCGTGAACAGGCGCGCCTTGCGCTGCTGGAGCTCCCGGACCTTCTCCTCGATGGTGCCTGCGGAGATCATGCGGTAGACGAAGACCTGGCTGGTCTGACCGATGCGATGCGTGCGGTCGATCGCCTGGGCCTCGGCGGCCGGGTTCCACCACGGATCGAGCAGGAACACATAGTCCGCCTCAGTCAGCGTGAGACCGAACCCGCCGGCCTTCAGACTGATCAGGAACACCGGCTGCTCCCCCGACCTGAAGCCCTCCACGACGTCCTGCCGACGTCTGGTCGAGCCGTCCAGGTGCGCGTAGGGGATGCCGGCCGCCTCGAGCCGAGCGGCCGCGAGGTCGAGGAACGACGTGAACTGGCTGAACACCAGCGCCCGGTGCCCCTCTGCCTGCAGCTCCGCCACCCGTTCGAGCAGCGTGTCGAGCTTGCTGGAGCCGATGTCGGCGTCGTTCTCGTCGACGAGTTCCGGTGCGAGGCTCAGCATGCGCAGCAGGGTCAGCGACCGGAAGACGATGAACCGGTTGCGATCGAGATCGTCGATCAGCCCCAGCACCTTCTGCCGCTCTCGCTGCAGCACGACGTCGTACAGCGCCCGATGGGCGGCACTCAGTTCGACCTCGAGCACCTGTTCCTGTTTCGGGGGCAGATCCGGAGCAACGAGCTCCTTCGTGCGCCGCAGCATGAGCGGACGGATGCGGCGGCGCAACTGGGCGAGCCGACGCTGACGGTATTCGCCGCCCTCCTCGTTCTCGGGGACCTTGCCCTTCTCGATCGGCTGGATGTATCGATCGCGGAACTTGCGTGCTGACGGGAACAGCCCTGGAGCTGCGAGCTTCAGCAGCGACCACAGGTCGGACAGGCTGTTCTCCATCGGCGTGCCCGTCACGGCATACGTCACATCGGCGTCGAACGTCGAGATCGCGCGATGCAGCTTCGTCTTCGGGTTCTTGACGAACTGGGCTTCGTCGAGGATGAGGCCGGCCCATCCGACCGCGCCGAACTCCGTCGCGTCGAGACGCGCCACGGTGTAGGAGCTCACGATGATGTCGACGCCGGCGGCTGCGTCCGTCACCGTTCCGCGACGCGTCCCGCTGGTGCTCTCGACGAGGGCCACCCGGAGGTCGGGGGTGAACCGCGCGGCCTCGGTCTTCCAGGTGCTGAGCACCGAGGTCGGGGCGAGCACGAGGAACGGACGCCGCTCCCCCATGTCCCGCGTGTGCTGCACGAAGCTCAGCAGCTGCAGCGTCTTGCCGAGACCCATGTCGTCCGCCAGGATGCCGCCGAGGCGGTGCCGCCAGAGGAAGGCGAGCCAGTCATAGCCGGACTTCTGGTACGGGCGAAGCTCCGCGCGCAGCGATGCAGGCACCGGGGTGGTCGGGACGCCGGTCGACTGTCGCAGCCCTTCGGCGGTCGACCGCCAGCTCACTGCAGGCAGCGCCTCATCGGCGAGATCCTCGAACTCCTCCCAGAGGTCCGTCTGGTAGCGGCTGATGCGCGGTCCGGTCTCCCACTCGTCGAGCTCGCCGGCTTCGTCGATGAGTTCGCGCAGGCGATCGAGCGCCGGATGGTTCACCGTGAAGTAGCCGCCGTCGGAGAGCAGCAGCTTCTTCTTGCCCTTGCTGAGCGCCGTGAACAGCGGTCCGAACGGGATGCTGCGCCCGTCGATCGTCACGATGATGCCGAGATCGAACCAGTCGGAGTCCGTCGTCTCCACGGTCGACACGGTGACCTCGGGCACTCCGGTGAGCTCGCGGTACTCCTTGCGCGCGCCCGTCGTGACAATGCTGACGCCAGCGGCCTCGAATGCCGGCACGGTCTGGGCGACGAACGCTGCGGCGTCGATGTCGTGGAACGAGCCGGACGGCCTGAACCGGGTGGCCATGTGCTCCTGCCAGACCGTCTCGAGCTCTGCGCGTCGCACCGCTTCGGCATCGGTATCGCGCACAGCCGCCGGCCCGGGCGCGTATGAGACGGTCCCGAAGCCGCGATACGACCACGCGAACGAGTAGCTGACGACGTCGCCTCGCTCGAAGGCGACGTTCAGCACGGGCTCGGGTGCCGGGATCTCGGGCAGCGCCACGTCACCGACCGTCTGGATGACGGCACGGCGTGCGAGCAGCGGGTACGCCTCCGTGACGAAGGCCTCCTCTTCCTCCGCCGGCACGGCGATGGGTCGCTGCGCTTCCAACAGCGCGCGCACCTGCTGGCTGAGCGGCACCTCGGCGAGCGTGATCTGCATCCGACTGCCGAGCAGCACTGCCGAGTACACGCCGGATCGACCGATCGGATGCACGTCGGCTGCTGCGACCTCCGCGCCGTCGATCGTCGCGGCGGCGGCGACCGTCAGAGCGCCGGCCTCATCGCGCTCGATCGTGGCCGAGATCTCAGCGGAGTCGGCGAGGTGCACGGCGGAGTGCTTCTGACTGGCGACCAGCGGGATGCCGAGCGCAGCACCCGCGCGGAGATGCCCCCACAGCAGCCCCGACTCGATCTGGTCCACGACCAGCCAGTCGCCGGCGTTGCCGGACAGCAGCGAGTCACGCGAGATGCTGAGCAGGTCGCCGAACCAGCGGTTCTGCGCGCGTCCGAACTGCGCCGTGTCCCTGCGCACGATGTCCCAGGTCGCGTGGCCCTGGATCCACGCACCGGTCTGATGACTGCGCATCAACGGACGGATCGCCAGGAGCAGCTCTCCGGTCGATCTGGCGAGGTCTCGCGGAGTCGCGGGACGCACCGCGCGGGGCGCCCAGTGGTTGTCACCTCGCGGCTCTCGATGCCGCAGCTCGACCCCGAGGGCGAGCGCCTGCGTCTGTGCCGTGCTCGCCGGATCGACCAGCGAGCGCCAGGAGGGAGCGACCGGCGGCGGGGCAGCGACGGGCGCTGCCACCGGCTCGACGGACCGCGGGCCGTTCTGCTGCGAGTACTCGTGCACATTCGAGGCGAGGAGCGCTGCGACGACGTGCTTGCATCGAGAGCGCACCGGACAGGAGCAGCGCGTCGACCGGGCGTGACTCTTGCCGTTCGACGACACGAAGCCGACCTCGACGATGTACGTCGAATCCCGGCTGCCCTTCACATGGGCTTCGAGTTCCTGCCGATCCTCGTCCCAGACGAGGTCGAGCACGTTCCCCTCGCGGAAGTACGCGAGACCGCGCGCGTAGCCACCGGCATCCGTGATCTGCATGAGATCGCGGAGGTCGACGTGAGGTGCGGGCATGCCAGCATCCTTCCCGCGGCATCCGACATGGGTACAGCGACTCGTGCGAGACGGGTCAGGCGGCGCGGTCCACCCTGGCGAGGACGCCGTGCACGAAGGCACCGGAGTCGTCGGTCGAGAACTCCTTGGCGAGCTCGACTGCCTCATCGATCGCGACGGCTGTCGGCACCTCGTCGTTGTAGAGCAGCTCCCAGACGCCGATGCGAAGCAGCGCGCGGTCGACGGCCGGCATGCGCTCGAGCTTCCAGTCACGACTGTGCGTCGTGATCTGCTCGTCGATCTCGTCGCGGTGATCCACGATGCCGTCGACGATCTCGCGGGCGTACAGCCACGATGCCTCGCGGGCCGGCTCGTTCGCCGCACGCTTCGCCTCTGCGGCGAGTGTCACCGAGAGCTCGTCTCCGCGCACATCGGCGGAGAACAGGATGTCGAGAGCGCGCTTGCGCGCCTTCGTCCGAGCGCTCACGCCTTACTTCTCGCGACCGAGGTACTCACCCGTGCGGGTGTCGACCTTGATCTTCGTGCCGGTCTCGACGAACAGCGGAACCTGCATCTCGTAGCCGGTCTCGACGGTCGCGGGCTTCGTGCCTGCCGAGGAGCGATCGCCCTGCAGACCGGGCTCGGTGTAGGTCACCTCGAGGATGACGGACGCCGGAAGGTCGATGTAGAGCGGGTTTCCGTTGTTCAGCGCGATCGTGACCTGCTGGTTCTCGAGCAGGAAGTTCTTCGAGTCGCCGACCGTGGCACCGCCGACGGTGATCTGGTCGTAGTCCGAGGTGTCCATGAACACGAAGCCGTCGCCATCGGCGTACAGGTACGTGAAGTCGCGGCGGTCGACGTTCTCGATCTCGATCTTCGCGCCCGCGTTGTACGTGCGGTCGACGACCTTGCCCGAGAGCACGTTCTTCAGCTTGGTCCGCACGAACGCGCCGCCCTTGCCGGGCTTGACGTGCTGGAACTCGATGACGTTCCAAAGCTGTCCGTCGATGCTGAGAACGACGCCGTTCTTGATGTCTGCGGTAGATGCCATGCGCTGCGGGTTCCGTTTCGTGTGTGATCGTCTCGGCCGCGCTGAGATGCGCTCAGTGAGGGCCGACAGTCGATTCTACGGGATCAGCGCGAGAAGCTGCCGCACCGCGCTCGCGTACCCGGCCACGCCCTCACCGATCACGCGCACCGCGGCGACGTCCTGCAGGTAGGAGTGGTGACGGAACTCCTCGCGTGCGTGGACATCCGAGATGTGCACCTCGGCGAAGGGCAGGGCCACCCCGGTGAGCGCATCGCGCAGTGCCACCGAGGTGTGCGTGAGCCCGCCGGGGTTGATGACGATGCCGATGCAGTCAGCACGGGCGGCGTGGATCGCGTCGATCAGCACGCCCTCGTGGTTGCTCTGCAGCGCCCGCACCTCGACGCCGGCCTCGGCTGCCGTCTCCGCGGTGAGCTCCTCGACATCGGCCAGGGTGGCGGTGCCGTAGACATCCGGCTCCCTGGTGCCGAGCAGGTTCAGGTTCGGGCCGTTGACGAGCAGGATGCGACGGGTCATCCCGCGACCTCCTGATACGCGGCGAACAGCAGCGACTCGTCCGGCGCCTGCAGCACGGTCGGCTTGGCGATGTCGTCGAGCAGGATGAAGCGCAGCATGCCGCCACGGCTCTTCTTGTCGCGCTGCATCGTCGCGAGCAGCGCCGGCCATGCTCCGGCGCGGTACGACGTGGGCAGTCCGAGCGACTCGAGGATCGTTCGGTGCCGGAGCGCCGCCTCGTCCGGGAGCCGGCCGGCGAGTCGCGAGAGCTCGGCGGCGAACAGCATGCCGATCGAGATCGCGGCGCCGTGGCGCCACTTGTAGCGCTCCGAGTGCTCGATCGCGTGACCGAGCGTGTGTCCGTAGTTGAGGATCTCGCGCTGACCGGCCTCGCGGAAGTCGTCGGAGACAACCTTGGCCTTCATGTCGATCGCGAGCTCGACCGTGCGACGGAACTCCTCGGTGGTGGTGTCGATCGCGCGAGTCGGGTCCGCCTCGATGATGTCGAGGATCTCGGGTGCCCAGATGAAGCCGGCCTTGACCACCTCGGCGTACCCAGCCGTCGCCTCGTTCGGACTCAGGCTCGCCAGTTCGTCGAGGTCGCCGATCACGGAGCGCGGCGCCCAGAAGGCGCCGACGAGGTTCTTGCCCTCGGCGGTGTTCACACCGGTCTTGCCGCCGACCGAGGCATCGACGAGTCCGAGCACGGTGGTCGGGACCTGCACGACCTCGATCCCGCGCAGCCACGTGGCGGCGACGAACCCGGCGAGGTCCGTGACCGCGCCACCGCCGTAGCCGATGACCGCATCCGTGCGGGTGAAATCGGCCTGACCGAGTACCTGCCAGCAGAACGCGGCGACTTCGATGCGCTTGCCCTGTTCGGCATCGGGGATCTCGGCGAGCAGCACCTCGCGGGGGCCGTGCTCGGTGTCGGCGAGCAGCCGGTCGCGCAGTTCGCCGGCGCGGGCAGCCAGGGTCGGCGGGTGCACGACCAGGACCTTCCGCACCGACGGCGAGAGCGCCGCGGAGACGCGGTCCAGGATGCCGCGGCCGATCGTGATGTCGTACGCGTCGTTACCGGTCACGCTGATGGTGGTCGTGCTCATCGGTGTTCTCTTCTCCATGTCACGATGTCCTCGGCGATGCGCTGCATCGGCAGCCGAGAGGTGTCGAAAGTGGTGGATGCGACCTCGTCGTACCAGTCACGCCGTTCGGCGAAGATCGTCTTCCAGCGCTCGAGCGGGTCCACGTCACCAGCGAGTAGCGGACGCCCACTGCCGCGGATGCGACCGGCGACGGACTCGGGTGAGACCGTGAGGAAGACCACAGGGTGGGCGCGCAGCAGCTCCCGGGTCCCGGCGTCGGTCACTGCCCCGCCGCCGAGCGAGATCACGCCGCCCTCCTCGAGCGCGGCAGCGACGGCGGCTCGCTCGAGAGCGCGGAAGTGCTCCTCGCCGTGCTCGGCGAAGATCGCTGGGATCGCCCCGTGTTCGGCGACGATCCGCTTGTCGGTGTCGATGAACGCGACGCGGAGCCGCCGGGCGACACGGCGTCCGACGCTGGTCTTGCCCGCGGCCATCGGGCCGACGAGCACCAGCGTGAGCGGCTCAGCCTCGCTCGTCATGCGCGATGAGCGCCGCCTCGGACGCCGGGGTCGTCCGCAGCTCCTCGGGGATGCCCGCGAGGTAGCCCTCGAGGTTCCGCCGGGTCTCGCGGATGCTGTCACCGCCGAACTTCTCGAGCACCGCGTTCGCGAGCTCAACCGCGACCATGGCCTCGGCGACGACGCCGGCCGCCGGAACTGCGCAGACGTCGGAACGCTGGTGGTGCGCCGTTGCGTCCTCGCCGGTGGCGATGTCGATGGTCCGCAGCGAGTGCGGGACCGTCGCGATCGGCTTCATGCCCGCACGGACGCGGAGCACGGTGCCGGTGGACATGCCGCCCTCGGTGCCGCCAGCACGGTCCGACCCGCGGGTGATGCCGTCACTGGTCGCGAAGAGCTCGTCGTGCGCCGCGGAGCCGCGGCGGCGCGTGGTCTCGAAGCCGTCGCCGACCTCGACGCCCTTGATCGCCTGGATGCTCATGAGCGCCTGCGCGAGACGTGCGTCGAGACGACGGTCCCAGTGCACGTGGGAGCCGAGTCCGGGCGGCAGACCGTAGGCGAGCACCTCGACGATGCCGCCGAGCGTGTCGCCGTGCTTCTTGGCGTCGTCGACCTCGGCCACCATGAGCGCAGACGTGGCTGCATCGAAGCAGCGCAGCGGATCCGCATCGAGCGCGTCGACGTCGTCCGGGGTGGGCAGCTCGGATCCCTCAGGCACCCGGACAGGGCCGATGGACAGGGTATGGCTGACCAGCCGGATGCCGAGCTCGCCGAGGAAGGACCGGGCGATCGCGCCGAGCGCGACGCGCGCAGCGGTCTCACGGGCGCTCGCGCGCTCGAGGATCGGACGAGCCTCGTCGAAGTCGTACTTCTGCATGCCGACCAGATCGGCATGGCCGGGACGCGGGCGGGTCAGCGGTGCGCTGCGACCGCGCGACTTGTCGGTGAGCTCGATGGGCTCGGGGTTCATGACCTCGATCCACTTCGGCCACTCGGTGTTCCCGATGCGAAGCGCGACAGGGCTGCCGAGGCTCTTGCCGTGACGGACGCCACCGGAGATCGTGAGCTCGTCCTGCTCGAACTTCATGCGCGAACCGCGGCCATAGCCGAGCTTGCGACGGGCGAGGTCGGCCTGGATGGCCTCGGATGACACCGGGACGCCGGAGGGCAGACCCTCCATCACGGCGATGAGTTCTGGGCCGTGCGATTCGCCGGCTGTGAGCACGCGGAGCATTGCTCCAGTCTCCCATGCCTTTGACCCTGCGCAGCGCCGCATGTCGTCACGAGGCGTTCGTCAGCTCAGCTCAGGTCAGAGCGCTGTGCGCATCGCCGCGAGCACGCGCGGCTCATCCGGGAGCTCGACGGCCGGGTCGCCGTGTCGGAAGATGCGGATCTGCCGCACCGCCTGGTGCAGCAGCATCCCGAGCCCGGAGACGACCGGACGGCTGCCCCACACCGATGCCAGGGCGGACGGCCACGGCGCGTACGCTGCGTCGAACAGCACTCCCCCGTCGCTCGCGAGGCGCCCGGCCAGGTCGGTGTCCAGCGCGGTGCCGCTCGGCAGTGTCGCGATCGTGAGGTCCACCGGCGTGGTCCGCGCGCTCAGCGCGTCGGCGGTGGCCGAGACCTGCAGCTCCGCGCCCAGCCGGACCAGTCCTGCAGCGCGTTCCGGGCGGCGGGCCCGGACGTCCACGCGGGTCGCACCGAGCTCGGCGACAGCCACCAGCGCGGATGCCGCGGTCGCACCGGCCCCGAGGATCCGCACCGAGCGAGGCGCGGTGACACCGGCCTCGGCCAGGGCGTCGATGATGCCACCCACATCCGTGTTGAACCCGGCGATCTCCGGCCCGAGCAGCAGGGTGTTGACGGCGCCCGTGAGTTCGGCGTGGCGGTCACGGGTGGCGGCGGCGCGAAACGCCTCCTCCTTCAGCGGCATCGTGAGCGAGAGGCCGCGCCAGGCAGCGCCGAGCGAGTCGAGCGCGCCCCGGAAGTCCACTGCGGACACCTGCCGTCGCTCGTACTCCCAGTCCAGACCGAGCACCGCGTACGCCGCCGTGTGCAGTGCCGGGGACTTCGAATGCGCGATCGGGTCGCCCCAGACCGCGAGACGAGACTCGCTCACCGCGTCAGCATCCGGCGTCCGGGTTCTCCCGGCACCAGGACTGCCACTTCTTGATGCCTTCCTGGTGCTCCTCGTAGGTCTCGGAGAACTGCGTCTCACCCGTCGACAGGTTGATCGTGACGAAGTAGATCCACGGTCCATCTGCAGGGCTCATCGCCGCTTTGATCGCAGCGTCACTCGGGCTCGCGATCGGGGTGACCGGGAGTCCCGTGTTCACGTACGTGTTCCAGGGGTTGGGATCCTCGAGCGCCTCGGCCGAGCTCGACACCACTCCCTCGTGCAGCGAGCCGTAGCCGTACTGCGCGGTCGAGTCCATCTGCAGCTTCATGTCGATGTCGAGACGGTTCTGGATGACCCTGGCGACCTTGGCGAAGTCATCGGTCCTGCCCTCGCGCTGGACGATCGACGCGATCGTCAGGATGCGCTCGGCGTCGGCATCCGGCACCCCTGCGCCTGCGAGGGCCTCACGGGTGCGGTCCACCATGCGCTGGATCACCTGCGTGGCCGTGACGCCTGGGTCGAAGGTGTAGACCGCCGGGAACAGCCAGCCCTCGAGGTTCTGCGCGTCGACCCCGTACACCGACGGGTCAGCGACCGCGGCCTCGAAGTCGGCGAGCGGGAGCCCGAGCGTCTCGGCCATGCCGGGCAGGGACGACACGATCGTGCCGCCCTCGGCGACCGACACGGTGTTGTCCATCTTGTTGTTCTCGTCCTGGAGGGCTGCCAGTGCGGCCTCGGCCGTCATCTTCTCCTGCAGCTTGTACACGCCGGGGTAGAACGTCACCCCTGGGGCCTCCTCGACGAGGTAGTCGTAGAAGACGTCCTCGGTCTTCGTGACGCCTGCCTCGTAGAGTGCGACCGAGACAGGTCCGCCGGTGTCGCCGGTCTTGATCGTGACGAGCGCCTCGCCGGTCGCCATCCCCGGATCCCAGTCCTTCGGCTCGCCCCATCCGAGGGCTTCGCTGATCCGTTCGCCGTACGTGTTCCACACCCAGGCGCCGCCGGCGGCGATGCCGCCGAGGATCGCGAGCACGATCACCAGCGCCACGAGGCAGCCGGTCCTGCGCTTCTTCTTGGGCTTGTGGGATGCCGCGCGCTCGTCGTCATGCGGTGCGAACAGGTCGTCGAGTCCGCCGCCGAGCACGGGCTGGGGATCGGCGACCGCCGGCGTGACGTGCGGAACGGCCCTGGTCGGGGTGTCCCCCGCGTCCGCGGCGTCGCGCACCGGCGCGCCCGATGCATCGACGTCGGCGTCGACGGAGGCGCGCACGGGGCCGGCCTCCGGCTCGGACTGCGCGACAGGGGTGCCATCGGCCGGCGTGGTGGTGCGACCGGTGGCCGCCTCACGTGCCGCGCGGCGTGATCCAGGTGTCGGCGCGCTGTTGTCCACCGTGGGACTCTGCTGCGTCGGATCTGGAAGGTTCTCGAACAGGTCGCCCAGGCGGGCGTCCGGATCGTGCTGGGGGGAAGCACTCTCACGTTCGGACATGTTCAGGCGGACTCCTCGTCGTGGGGAATGGTCGCACCGGCCGGGTTCCCGGTGCTCTTCTCCATGTCGATCGCCTGCTGCAGAAGGACGACAGCGGCGATCTGATCCACAATGCTACGAGAGTTCTTCTGAGATCTCCCGGAAGAGCGCAGTGCCGCGTGTGCGGTCACCGTGCTCAGACGCTCGTCCACGAGTCGCACCGGTATGCCGGTGCGACTCTGCAGCGCAGCAGCGAACTCGCGCGCGTCGACCGTGGATGCGGTGTCGGTGCCCTGCAGATTCACCGGCAGCCCGACAACGAACTCGAGCGGTTCGTACTCGGCGACGAGCTCGGCCAGGCGGTCGATCGACGTCTCGGAGCGCGGCACGGTCTCGACCGGCACTGCGAGCATCCCGTCAGGGTCGCAGCGCGCGACGCCGACCCTGGCGCGGCCGACATCGATCCCGAGCCGCACGCCGCGGCGGAACCCGCTCACGCTGTGCGCAGCTCCTGTGCGATGGCGTCGAGCGCCGCTGGCAGTGCCGCAGCATCCGCCCCGCCGCCCTGTGCGACGTCGTCGCGTCCGCCGCCACCGCCGCCGAGCACGCCGGCAGCGCGCTTCGCGAGCGCACCGGCCTTCGCGCCGGCCGCGCGAGCCGCCTCGTTCGTGGCGATGACCACGACCGGGCGACCGTTCACGACGGCGCCGAGCGCGACGACCGCGGCGTGCGATCCGAGGCGCTCGCGCACACCGAGCACGAGTTCGCGCACATCGTCGGCCGATGCGGCATCCCCGAGCGACTGCGCCGCGAGGTGGAAGGCACCGACGCCGACCGCGGCATCCGCGATCGCGGGTACTTGACCTGCGCGCTCCTTCGCCTCGAACTGCGCGATGCGCTTCTCGGCGGCCTTGAGGCTGGCGGCGAGGTCGGCGATGCGCTCCGGGAGCTGTTCGCGCGGCGTCTTGAGCGAGCTCGTGAGCTGCGACACGAGCGCACGCTCGGCGGCCAGCTCGCGGAAGGCGTCGACGCCGACAAGGGCCTCGATGCGACGGTTCGATGCGCCGACGGACGACTCGCCGACGACGCTGACGAGCCCGATCTCGGCGCTCGAGTTCACGTGGGTTCCGGCACAGAGCTCGCGAGACCACGGTCCGCCGATGTCGACCATGCGCACGACCGAGCCGTACTTCTCGCCGAACAGCGCCATCGCGCCTGCAGCCTTGGCCTCATCGAGCGACATGACGCGCGTGGTGACCTCGAGCGCATCCTGCACGGCGCGGTTCGTGATCTCCTCGATCTCGGAGCGCGTGTCGCCGGAGAGCGCCTGCGACCAGTTGAAGTCGAACCGCATGTAGCCGGCGCGGTTCAACGAGCCTGCCTGCGTGGCGGTCGGGCCGAGCGTGTCACGGAGCGCCGCGTGCACGAGGTGCGTGGCGGAGTGGGCCTGACGAGCGGCGCGGCGGTTGGCTGCGTCGACCACCGTGGTGGCCGCGTCGTCGACTGCGACGCTGCCGCGGGTGACCTCGACCGTGTGGCTGATCAGTCCTGGCACCGGACGCTGTACGTCGAGCACCTCGAGCTCGAAACCCGGTCCGACAATCGTGCCCTTGTCGGCGACCTGGCCACCGGACTCGGCGTAGAGCGTGGTCTCGGCGAGCACGACCTCGGCGATCTGGCCCTCGGCTGCGCTGCGGACCGGCAGGCCGTCGACGAGGATGCCGAGGATTCGCGACTCGACCTCGAGGGCCGTGTAGCCGTCGAATCCGGTCTCGCCCAGCGCGCGCAGTTCACGGTAGATCGACACATCGGCGAGCTGGCGCTTGCGGCCGAGGGCGTCGGCCTTGGCGCGCGAGCGCTGCTCCTGCATGAGCGAGTCGAACGCGGTGCGGTCGACGTCGAGCCCGGCTTCCTCGGCGACCTCGAGCGTGAGGTCGATGGGGAAGCCGTAGGTGTCGTGCAGCAGGAAGGCCTCGGGGCCGCTGAGCGTCGAGCCGCCACCCTTCTTGGTCTCGTCGAGCGCGAGGTCGAGGATCGTCGAGCCGGCAGCCAGCGTGCGGCGGAACGTCTCCTCCTCGGCGAATGCGGATGCCGACAGGATCGACCAGTCCTTCTCCAGCTCCGGGTACGAGGCCTTCATGGCGTCGCGGGATGCGGAGAACAGCTCCGGGAAGACCGGCTCGTCGACGCCGAGGAGGCGCATGGAGCGGACAGCCCGGCGCATCAGGCGGCGCAGGATGTAGCCGCGCCCCTCGTTCGACGGGCGGACGCCGTCGGAGAGCAGCATGAGCGAGGAGCGGACGTGATCCGCGATCACGCGGAAGCGCACATCATCCTGATGGTCGGCGCCGTACCGACGGCCGGAGAGCTCGACCGCACGGTCGAGGACCGGACGCACCTGGTCGGTCTCGTACATGTTCTCGACGCCCTGCTTGAGGAAGGCGACGCGCTCGAGGCCCATGCCGGTGTCGATGTTCTTCATCGGGAGCTCGCCCACGATGTCGAACTCGGTCTTGCCGCGGATGTTCTCGATGAAGTCCTGCATGAACACGAGATTCCAGATCTCGAGGAAGCGGGAGTCGTCGGCCGCGGGGCCGCCATCCTTGCCGTATGCGGGACCGCGATCGAAGAAGATCTCCGAGTCGGGACCGCCGGGGCCGGGCTGACCGGTGTTCCAGTAGTTGTCGGCGCGGCCGAGCCGCTGGATGCGCTCGGGCTTCAGGCCGATGATGTCGCGCCAGATCGATTCGGCCTCGTCGTCGGTCTCGTAGACCGTGACCCAGAGGTCCTTCTCATCGAAGCCGAGGCCGCCGTCGGACTCGGATGAGGTGAGGAGCTCCCAGGCGTATCGGATCGCACCCTCTTTGAAGTAGTCGCCGAACGACCAGTTGCCCAGCATCTGGAAGAACGTGCCGTGGCGGGCGGTGCGGCCGACCTCCTCGATGTCGTTGGTGCGGATGCACTTCTGCAGATCCGCGATGCGCGGATGCGGAGCAGGCACGACGCCGGTCAGGTACGGGATCATCGGCACCATGCCGGCGACCGTGAACAGCAGCGTCGGGTCCTCGCTGACGAGCGAGGAGGAGGGAACGATGACGTGATCGTTCTTCTCGAAGAAGTCGAGATACCGCTGCGCGATGTCCGCAGTTTTCATAGAGGTCCGGGTGTCCTTGCGTGAAGAAGTCGCGCCGAGGCGCGGTGGTGGTTCAGTTGTTGCCCGGCTCCGTGAGCCGTGCCTCCTGCTCGCGGTAGGCGTCGCCGATGATCGCGGTGAACCCGTTGATCCGGGCATCGACCTCGGCGAGGATGTCGTGGCCACGCGGGTCCTTGTTCATGAAATGTGCCGCGACGAAGCCGCCGATCACACCGATCAGGAACCACTGCATGTTCTTCATGACCTCATCCTTGCCCTTGACCCGCGAAGGCGCGGTGCCTCCATCGTAGGCGGAAACGACAGAAGGCGTCGGGAACCCCCGACGCCTTCTGCGTGATCGCGCGTATGCGCGAGACTCAGCGAGCCGCGTAGTACTCGACGACGAGCTGCACTTCACAGGTCACGGGGACCTCGGCGCGCTTCGGACGACGGACCAGACGAGCCTGGAGCTTGTCGAGCTCGACCTCGAGGTAGCCGGGAACGGGAGGCAGGACCTCGGCGTGACCGCCGGCTGCTGCGACCTGGAAGGGCTCGGTGCCCTCGCTCTTGGCCTTGACGTGGATGAGCTGACCCGGCTTCACGCGGAACGACGGGCGGTCGACGAGCTGGCCGTCGACGAGGATGTGACGGTGCACGACGAGCTGGCGAGCCTGAGCCGTGGTGCGGGCGAAGCCCGAACGCACGACGAGCGCGTCGAGACGCATCTCGAGGAGCTCGACCAGGTTCTCACCGGTCAGGCCGTCGTGACGACGTGCCTCGTTGAAGGTGTTGCGCATCTGCTTCTCGCGGATGCCGTACTGCTCGCGAAGACGCTGCTTCTCACGCAGACGGACGGCGTAGTCGCTGTCTGCCTTGCGCTTGGTGCGGCCGTGCTCACCCGGAGCGTAGGGACGCTTCTCGAGGTAGCGGGCGGCCTTCGGGGTGAGCGGGATGCCGAGGGCACGGCTGAGCCGGACCTTGCGGCGGTCCTGGGACTTCGTGGTCACGAAGCTGTCCTTCCGATGACGTGGTCGCGTCTTTCACGACTCACGGACGTATCGTCCGCGTTCTGCCTTGGAGCGCACGCCGGGGCGCCAGCAAGGTGTGGTGTGAACGAGGAGATGCCCGAAAACTCGGTTTCGAGCCGGTCAAGTCTAACAGATCGGGTCGCGGCTCATCGATCGCCGAGGATCCGGCGGATCTTCTCGAGCCGCGCCGAGACGTCGCGCTCTGCGCCGAGCGCCTTCGGCACGTAGTACTGGCGCCCGTCGAGCTCGTCGGGCAGGTACTGCTGCGGCACGATCCCGAACTCCGCATCGTGCGGGTACACGTACCCGCGGCCGTGCCCGAGTCGCTTCGCTCCCGGGTAGTGGGCATCGCGCAGATGCAGCGGCACCCGGCCGAATCCACCCTTGCGGATATCGGCGATCGCGGCGTCGATTCCCGCGTACGCGGCGTTCGACTTCGCCGTGGTCGCGAGGTACACGGTCGCCTCGGCGAGCGGGATGCGCCCCTCCGGCATGCCGATGAAGGCGACGGCGTCGGCAGCAGCCACCGCGATCACGAGTCCCTGCGGGTCTGCGAGCCCGACGTCCTCGGAGGCGGAGATGACGAGACGTCGGGCGATGAACCGGGGGTCCTCCCCCGCCTCGATCATGCGCGCGAGGTAGTGCAACGCGGCATCCGGGTCGGAGCCTCTGATCGACTTGATGAACGCGCTGATCACGTCGTAGTGCTCGTCGCCCTGGCGGTCGTACCGCAGCAACGCACGGTCGACGGCCTGCGCGATGTCATCTGCGGAGACCTCGGGGACACCGGAGGTCTTCTTCGAGCCGCTCTTCTTTTCGCTCTTCTTCTCGCCCTTCGGGTCGTCCGTGCTCTCGGTCGCGTGCGACAGCGCGACCGCGGCACCGGCTTCGAGACCGGTCAGTGCGCGTCGTGCGTCTCCCGAGGCGAGTCTGATGAGCGAGGAGCGCGCCTCGTCTCTCAGCGACACCGCGCCGTTGAGCCCACGTGCGTCGCTCACCGCGCGATCGACGAGCAGGCCGATGTCGTCATCCGTCAGCGCCTGCAGCGTGAGCAGCAGTGACCGGGAGAGCAACGGCGAGATCACCGAGAACGACGGGTTCTCGGTGGTCGCTGCGATCAGGATCACCCAGCCGTTCTCGACGCCGGGCAGCAATGCGTCCTGCTGCGCCTTCGTGAACCGGTGGATCTCGTCGAGGAACAGGATCGTCGTCTGCCCGTAGAGGTCGCGCTGCGTGATGGCCTCCTGCATGACCTCGCGCACGTCCTTCACGCCGGCCGTGATCGCGGAGAGCTCGACGAAACGGCGTCCGGACGAGCGGGCGATCGCCTGCGCGAGCGTGGTCTTGCCCGTGCCGGGAGGACCCCACAGGATGATCGAGACCGCTCCGGGTGACGTGGCGTCCGGATCGGCGAGGGCGACGATCGGTGATCCGGCACGCAGCAGGTGCCGTTGCCCTGCGACCTCGTCGAGCGACACCGGGCGCATGCGCACGGCGAGGGGCGTCTGCCCGGAGAGCAGAGCGGCAGGGGACGTCATGACTCCAGGCTAATGCGGGGTGACGACGTTCACGACGGTAGGCTCTCAGGCGACGTCGAGCGGCGACGCAGTGAGGGGAACCAGGGCAGATGGCGGCACGCGGGTCCAAGAACGCACAGCAGCGCGCGCAGGCGGAACGTGCTCGCATCCATGCGGCCCGCATCAGCTGGCACGACGGACAGATCCGTCGCCGTGTGCGGGACAACGCGATCGGCATCATCGTCGGCGTCGTCATCGTGGCTGCCGCGATCGCGAGCCAGGTCGTGCACGCTCAGGTGACGGCCCCAGAGCCCACGCCGACCCCCACCATCGCGCCGAGCGAGACTCCGGTCCCCTCAGAGGCCCCCGTCCCGAGCGAGACGCCCGCCGGATAGCCTGCGGCGCCGGCGATTCAGCCGCGCGCCGGCAGCACGTACGACGAGGGATCTCCCACGAGCCTCGCTCCCACCAGCGGCCGCAGCGATCCGTAGGCGGACGCATCGCCCACCAGGATGCCGCCCAGCAGCGTGTGCGCGTCCTCGGCGAGGACGAGCTTCTTGTAGACCCCGGCGATCGGATCCGCGTACAGCACATCCACCGCATCCGGCGTACGAGCGAGCGCATCGCCGAAGCTGACGACCTCGACGCCGGCCAGGGTGACCGCAGCCGACTCGTCGTACCCCGAGAACGCGACCTCCTCGCCCAGCAGGCCGCCGACGGCGACGTCAGCCATCTCGTACGCCGCTGCGACCAGCCCGACACAGCGTCCGTCGTAGCTGGCGACCTCGCCGATCGCGAGGACCGAGGGGTCGGAGGTGCGGCATCCGTCGTCGATCACGATGCCGCCGAGCGGATGCACGTCGATCCCGGCGTTGCGGGCGAGCTCGTCGCGAGCCAGCATCCCGACCGTGAAGATCACGACGTCGACGCGTTGGAACGTGCCGTCCTGATACTCGATCGCGGTCACGGCTCCCGACTCGTCCTGATCGATCCTGGTCGCTCGCGTCCCCGTGCGCACCGCGATGCCTCGCGCCTGCAGATGCCGCTTCACGATGCTGCCTGCGGTGCCGTCGAGCTGCGTGGCCATGAGTCGATCCGCGTACTGGATGACCGTCGCATCGACCTCCATGGCCTGCAGTGCGCCCGCAGCCTCGAGGCCGAGCACGCCGCCGCCGATCACGACACCACGCAGATCGCGGCCGAGCTCGGCGCTGCGCGCCTGGACGAACTCGCGGAGCTCCTCGACGTCGTCGAGCGTCCGATAGGCGAAGCACCCTGGCAGCGAGGATCCGTCGACCGCGATCCGAGCGGCATAGGCGCCGGTGGCCAGCACCAGCGTGTCGTAGTGATGGGTCTGCCTGGATCGGGTCAGCACCGTCTGTGCTCGACGGTCGATGCGGAGCACCCGGTCGTCGACGATCAGCTCGACGCGATCGTCGTCGAAGAGTGAGGCGTCGAAGGTCAGATCCTCCTCCACCGCACCGAGGAACAGATCGCTCAGGCGGGTGCGGTCGTACGGCGCTCGTCCCTCGTCACCGATCATGGTGATGCGCACCGGCTCGGTCGCCCGCGCCAGGAGCTGCTCGGCGAACCGCCGCGCCGCCATCCCCGCACCGACGATCACGATCTCGGTGGTGGTGGGATCGTTCATCGATGGTGCTCCTGTCGGCGGCGTTCATGCCGTACTCGCGACGCTAGGCCTCCCGTGTTTCTCGCATGTGACGCGAAGTGTTTCACGCAGCGAACGATCACATCACGGATGGGTAACGGGGGTGCCGGCTGCATATCTCACAGCGCCTGACCGACGAAGTGAGTCGTTCGCTCCACAGCCGTAACCTCGCGCGCCCTCGCCGGAAATGCCGCTCGACCATGCTCGACCCAGCTGAGCATCCGTGCTCCTGTCCCGTGGAGGTCATGTGTCGTACATCAAGCCCGCCGAGCTCGCGACCCGCATGGTCGACGCCGGTGCATACAAGCTGCAGCTGTCCACTCGGGACACACTCATCCGTGCCTTCATGGGCGCGGCGCTGCTCACGATCGCCGCCGCCTTCGCGGTGACGGTCTCGACGCAGACCGGTCAGCCGCTCCTCGGCGCGGTCCTGTTCCCGGTCGGGTTCGTGATGCTCTACCTGCTCGGCTACGACCTGCTGACCGGCGTCTTCACGCTCGGCCCGCTCGCGGTGCTCGACCGTCGCCCCGGTGCGACGTTCGGCTCGCTGATGCGCAACTGGGGGCTGGTGTTCCTCGGCAACTTCGGCGGCGCGTTCCTGGTGGCGATCCTCATGGCGATCTACTTCACCTACGGCTTCTCGACGGCACCGAGCGCCGTCGGCGAGGCGATCAGCGAGATCGGACACGGCAGAACCGTCGGGTACGCCGATCACGGCGCCGCCGGCATGCTGACGCTGTTCATCCGCGGTGTGCTGTGCAACTGGATGGTGTCGACGGGTGTCGTGCTGGCCATGGTCTCGGACAGCACGATCGGGAAGATCGTCGCGATGTGGCTTCCGATCATGCTGTTCTTCTACATGGGCTTCGAGCACTCGATCGTCAACATGTTCCTGTTCCCCTCGGGCCTGCTGATGGGCGCGGACTTCACCGTGTGGGACTACCTGGTCTGGAACGAACTGCCGACCGTCATCGGCAACCTCGTCGGCGGCCTCGTCTTCGTCGGACTGCCGATCTACTTCACGCACGGACGCCCGAAGGCTCGGAAGGCACGCGAGGCGCGTGCATCGCAGCGCCGCGCAGGCCTCGTCGCCGCTGACGCCCCGATCGCGGGCACGCCCGTGGTCGGCCAGGACGCGACCGCTGCCGAGCCCGAGCCGTCTCGGGTCTGACGCACAGAACGGGGGCGGATGCTTCGGCATCCGCCCCCGTTCTGGCGCTCGTCGGGTTCGTGTCCGACGTCAGGCCGCGTTGAACCGGTCGACGACCACCTCCGCGATGCGCACGTCGACGCCGAGCGGGTCGGAGACCAGATCGGCCCCTGACCTGCGGACGAGTCCGGCGAAGTACCCCGGAGCGAGCACATGACTCGCGGCGACTACCCGAGCAGCGCCGTCACGGCGAGCGGATGCCACAGCGTCACCGATCCGCGGATCGATCGCCGAGGCGTAGCCGATCGTGATCGGGACGGGAACGAGACGACCGAGGTGCGCAGCCGCTGCGGTGACATCGGCGACGGCGGCCGGGTTGCTCGACCCGGCGGCGGCGAGCACGATGTGGTCGCCCGGGAGCCAGGTGTCCGCGACGGTCGCATGCAGCCGGTCGGCCAGCACCTCGGCGATCAGCGGATGCGTGCCCAGGGGCTCCCCCTGCCGCACGTTGTCATGCGGGCGCACCGCGTCCGCGATGTCGACCGCCGTGTGGAACCCGACGGAGAGCAGCAGGGGCACCACGACGACGTCGTCGAGACTCCGCTCCTGCTCGACCACATCGAGCAGGGTCGGCTCCTGCACGTCGACGAATGCCTGCACGACCCGCGTCTCCGGCAGCAGCTGCCGAACGAGATCGACGAGGTGCTCGACCGCACGCTGCCCCTCGGGCGAGTCGGTGCCGTGGGAGCAGGCGACGAGAGTGGTCATTCGGATTCCTCCACGGTGAGTCGGTAGCCGCGTTTCACGATGGTCTGGATGGCGCTCGCGCCACCGAGCGCCTCGCGGAGCCTGGCGACCGCCATCTCGACGGCGTGCGAGCTCTCGCCGCCACGTGGCAGCGCGAGCCCGAGCTGCTCCCTGGAGAGCACCCGGCCGGCGGCGTCGAAGAGCTCGCTCAGGATGCTGGCGCCTGCCCGCGACAGCGGCACGAATCGCCCGTCGAGCAGCGCTCCGCCGCTGCGCACCTCCATGATGCCTGCAGCCGTCCGCAGCTGCGGTGCCGCCCCCGAGGCGTAGTGGTCGACGACGCAGCGCACCAGCGACCCGAGCCTGCCGCGTGCGGCGATCGTGGTGTGCAGCTCGGCATCGCGCAAGGGGGCGGCCGTGATGGGCCCGACTGCCGCGAGCAGCAGTCGCCCGGTCGCCGCGCGTCGACGGATCGCGTCGAGTGCGTCGGCGCGCATCGCGGCCCTGACCCACTCAGCGGCGCCGGGCGCGGAGGTGAAGAGCACCGCGTCGACCTCTCCAGCGCCCGCCTGCATGACGGAGCGGTGCACGATCTGCGGGTCGGGCGGCGGACCCCACCGGTAGACCGTGATGCTCACGACATCGGCCCCGAGGTCGGCGAGCAGCGCATCGAGGCCGTCTGCCCCGGCACCGTGGTGCTGGATCGCGATCCGACGCCCGGCCACGCCTTCAGCAGTGAGGTACTCCCCCACTTCCGCAGAGGTCTCGGACTCGGCCACCCAGTCGGCGGCGAAGCCCGCCTGCTGGATCGCACCGTGCGCCTTCGGTCCGCGTGCGACGAACTGCGAGTCGGCCAGCGCAGCTGCCAGGTCCTCCGCCAGATCGTTCTCGTGCGCGGCGTCGATCCAGCCGCGGAAGCCGACGCCGGTCGTGACGATCACGATGTCGGGTGGAGCCGCGATCAGCTCACGGGTGCGCGCGAGGAGGTCCTCGTCGTCCTCGTTCGGGATGATGCTCAGCGCAGGAGCGCGGTAGACCTGTCCACCTCGGCGTTCGAGCGCGGAGAGCAGGTCACCCGCGCGTCTGTCCGCAGCGACGACGATGGTGCATCCGGCGAGAGCCGGTGGGAGCGGGGCACGGGTCGTCACGCCAGAGCAGCCCCCATCGCGGTCGGCGTCGGCAGCAGCAGCCGTTCGCTGGCGACCTCGCCGATCACGATGACGGCGGGATTGCGGAGCCCGACGGCACGCGCATCCTCGACCGCACGACCGAGGGTCGTGCGCGTCGTGCGCTGCTGCGGCGTGTGCCCGCTCTCGACGAACGCGACAGGACGATCCTCCGGCACCCCGTGCGCGAGTGCAGACTCCACCAGTCGTCCGAGAGCGGCAACCCCCATCAGGACGACCGTCGTCACCGTCGCGTCAGCCATGGCTTCCAAGGTACCCGGCCCGAAGCCGCCCTGCCCGTTCACGACGTGGAAGGCGGCTGCCGTGCCGCGGTGCGTGACCGGGATGCCGGCCGACTGCGGCACCGCGATCGCGCTCGAGATGCCGGGCGTGACATCGACCGGGATCCCGGCGGCGAGACAGGCGAGCATCTCCTCGCCGCCGCGTCCGAACACGAAGGGATCGCCGCCCTTCAGCCGGACCACCCTCCGCCCTGCGGCGGCATGCTCGACGATGATCCGGTTGATCTCATCCTGCGGGACGGGGTGGCGACCGGGCTGCTTGCCCACATCGATCACCTCGACGTCGGCGTCGAGCCCGTGCACGATCTCCGCCGCCGGTCCGAGGCGATCGGTGACGAGCACATCGGCCTCGGCGATCAGGCGTCGAGCGCGCACGGTCATCAGATCGGCTGGACCGGGGCCGCCGCCGACCAGGTCGACCCTGCCGCTGCGACCGGTCCGCCGGCGCCGCAGCGGCAGCCTGCCATCGCCGATGAGGTCGATGATCGCATCGCGCACCGCGACGGAACGCCGCGGGTCGGCGCCGACCGTGCTGGTGACGGCGACCGTCACATCGCCGATCTCAGCCTGCGCGGTGAGTCTGGCCGTTCCGTGCGCGCCGTCCGAGGCGTTGATGCAGAGCACGCGGTGCAGCTCGCACTGCTCCGCGACGAGACGGTCCACCTGCGGATCGCCGGTCGCGGTATGCACCAGCCAGGCGCCATCCAGGTCGCTCGCGGCGAATCCTCGCGGCTCCCAGGCGACGCCGTGACGCTCGACGAGCAGCGCGGTGTCGTCATCCAGCATCGGCGCGACGATCCGCGGGCACGCGCCGTCAGCGAGGAAGCGGCGGAGCCGCTTCGCAGCCACCGGCCCTCCGCCGACCAGCAGCACATCGCGTCCGGCGAGGTTGACACCCAGCATCACGGTCATCGGATCTCCTCGATGTCGATCTCGACATGCCCGTCGACGACGGTCACGCTCCACACCCGCAGCGAGGCGGGCTCCCTGCCCTGCGTCTCGAGGCAGGCTCCGGTCCGCAGGTCGAACACCTGCTTGTGCATGGGCGAGGCCAGGGTCGGCGTCTCGCCCCTGCTCCCGACGATGCCGCGCGACATCACGTTCGCGCCGCTGTACGGGTCGAGGTTCGAGACGGCGTGCACGGATCCGTCGGCCAGGAGGAACAGTGCGATCTGCACCGTCCCGAAGAGCGCAGCCCTGCCGCGCTCGACCTCGAGATCGCTCACGGCGCACACCCGCACTCGGCTCCCAGTGGTGGGTCTCGTGAGCGTCATCGCCGCACCTCCAGCGTCGTTCCGGCGATCAGCACTGCACCGTCGCTGCGCTCCTCGGTCGTGGCCGGACGCACCTGGCCCCGCTCCGACACGTACGCGAGCGAAGGGTCCGGCGTGTCGGTCGCGTTCACGAAGGACTCGAACCGTCGCAGCTTCACCGGGTCCCGCAGCGTGGCCGCCCACTCGTCCTCATAGCGGTCGACGTGCACCGCCATGGCCGCGTCGAGGTCCTCGCAGATGCCGAGGCTGTCGTCGAAGATCACTGCACGGAGCCCGTCGAGCCCGCCATCGAGCTCCATGCACCATCCGGCAGTCCGCTGCAGTCGGTCCGCAGTGCGGATGTAGTACATGAAGAAGCGATCGATCGCGCGGATCAGTCCCTCGTCGTCGAGATCGGATGCCAGCAGCTCCGCGTGCCGCGGCGAGAACCCGCCGTTGCCGCCGACGTACATGTTCCAGCCGGTCTCGGTCGCGATCACGCCAACATCTTTCGAGCGAGCCTCAGCGCACTCCCGTGCGCACCCCGAGACGCCGACCTTGAGCTTGTGCGGGGCGCGGAGCCCGCGGTATCGCAGCTCCAATCGCACCGCCATGCCGACCGCGTCGAGCACGCCGTATCGGCACCAGGTCGACCCGACGCATGACTTCACGGTGCGGAGCGCCTTGCCGTACGCCTGTCCCGACTCGAAGCCGGCGTCGACCAGCCGCTGCCAGATCTGCGGCAGCTGCTCGAGGCGGGCACCGAACATGTCGATCCGCTGGCCGCCGGTGATCTTCGTGTAGAGCCCGTAGGTGTCCGCGATGGTCCCGATCGCGATGAGTCCTGCCGGCGTGACCTCGCCGCCAGGCATCCGCGGCACCACCGAATAGGTGCCGTCCTTCTGCATGTTGGCCATCACGTGGTCATTGGTGTCCTGCAGCGAGGCGTTCTCGCCGTCGAGCACGTGCGCGCCGACCAGCACGGCGAGGATGCTGGCGAGGGCCGGCTTGCAGATGTCGCAGCCACGACCGGTGCCGAAGCGCCCGATGATGGCGCTGAACGTCGACAGCTCCGACACCCGCACTGCGTCGAAGAGCTGGCGTCGAGACATCGCGAAGTGCTCGCACAGCGCATCCGAGGTCGTCTGGCCGAGCTTGGTCAGCTCCTGTCCGACGATCTTCTTCACCGCGAAGATGCACGATCCGCAGGTGGCGCCGGCCTTCGTGCACGCCTTCACGGATGCGGCATCCGTGCAGCCCTCCGCGTGGACCGCCTCACGGATGCGTCCGGCAGTCACATTCGAGCACGAGCAGACGACGGCCGATTCCGGCAGCTCGTTGTCCGGGAGCGCAGTGCCGCCCTCCGGCATCAGGTACGCGGCCGGATCGGCGCCGAGCGGCGCCCCCACCAGCGGACGGAGCGAACCGTACGCCGATGCATCGCCGACGAGGATGCCGCCGAGCAGCGTCTTCGCGTCGTCCGACAGCACGAGCTTCTTGTACACCCCGCTCACGGGATCGGTGTAGACCACGTCGAGGGCGTTCGGGGTGACGGCCATCGCGTCGCCGAAACTCGCGACATCGACGCCGGAGAGCTTGAGCTTGGCCGAATCGTCGTAGCCGGGGAAGGTCGCGTCTCCGCCGAGCAGGCGGGTCGCCGCGACCTCTGCCATCGCGTATCCGGGGGCGACGAGCCCGACGGAGCGACCGTCGAAGTTGGCGACCTCGCCGATCGCGAGGATGTTGTCGTCGACGGTTCGGCAGCGCGAATCGATCAGCACCCCGCCGGTGGGATGCACGTCGAGCTGAGCGAGCCGAGCCAGAGAGTCCTGCGGACGCACGCCGACCGTGAAGATCACGATGTCGGCATCATGCATACTGCCGTCCTGGAACTGCAGGGCGGCGACAGCGCCGGATGCATCGGGGTCCAGGCGCGTGGTCCTCGTGCCGGTGCGCACCTCGATCCCTTTCGACTCGATGAGTCGGCGGAGGATCGTGCCGCCGGCCAGGTCGAGCTGGGCCGACATGAGCCGGTCGGAGGACTGCACCACGGTGCACCCGACGTCGAGCCCCTGCAGCGCACCGGCGGCTTCCAGCCCGAGCAGACCGCCACCGATCACGGAGCCACGCAGCGGGCGGCCGAGCTGCGTGCGCCTGCGCTCGACGAACTGGCGGATCGCGGCGACGTCGTCGAGCGTCCGGTACACGAAGCAGCCGGGAAGCTCGGCGCCGTCGACCGCTGGTCGCAGGGCGTACGAGCCGGTCGCCAGCACGAGCGTGCCGTACGTGTGCTGGGCGCCGGAGCGTGTGCGAACGGACCGCGACGCACGGTCGATCCCCGTCACCCGGTCGTCGCCGATGAAGCGAACGCGAGGATCCGCGAGCACACCGGCGTCGAGCTCGAGGTCTTCGGCGCGCGCACCGGTGAAGTACGAGGTCAGCCCGACGCGGTCGTATGGCGTGCGGGCCTCCTCGCCGATGACGGTCACGGTCCGTGCGTCGTCCTCCGAGCGCAGCAGACTCTCGACGAATCGGTGCGCCACCATCCCGGCGCCGACCACCACGACATCCGCTGCTGTACTGTCTCGAACGATCACGAGCCCTCCTCTGTCCGTGATGCCGACAGTAGGCATCCGGTGTTTCGCGGAGAGTCCGGCCGCTGTTACGCCGAACGAACGTTCTGCTCACATCTCGATAACGTCGATGTGAGTCCATCGCCGCTCAACGCATCCCTCACCGCAGCCGTGCGCGTACTAGGCTGAACCCCGTCCCTTCCCCCTCCCGCGGGATGACCGCGCAAGGAGAGCACTCTTGTCTGCCACCGAACCAACGAAGCCGACTCCACCAGTACCGGGTCCGCCCGTACCTGGCCCGCCGCGTCTTCCGGCACCGCCGCGCGTTGCAACGCCGGCTGCCGCCCCCGCAGCCCCCACCGCAGCTCCGTCGAGCGACGGCACCGAATGGGGCCGCGTCAGTGAAGACGGCACCGTCGAGGTCCGTGAGGGCGACGCCTGGCGCGTGGTCGGTCAGTACCCCGACGGAACCCCCGAAGAGGCGCTCGCCTACTTCGTGCGCAAGTACGACGACATCGCCTTCAAGGTGCATGCGCTCGAGCAGCGCCATCAGGCCGGTGGTGCAGCAGCCAGCGACCTGGTCAAGCAGGCTGGCCATGTGCTCGCCGAGGCGACGGATGCGGCTGCGGTCGGCGACCTGGCAGGTCTCCGTGACCGCCTGAACACCCTGACCTCGTCGCTGTCGGAGGCGACTGCGCAAGAGGCGGCGCAGGCCAAGGAACTCATCGATCAGGCCATCGCCGAGCGCACCGTGCTCGTCGAACGCGCCGAGGCGATCGCCGCTCGCGACCTCAGCAAGGTGCAGTGGAAGCAGGTCACCGCCGAGCTCGGTGAGCTGTTCGATGCCTGGCAGGCGCAGCAGCAGACCGGTCCTCGCCTGTCGAAGGGCATCTCGCAGCAGCTGTGGAAGCGATTCCGCGACGCACGCGCCGTGGTCGACAAGCAGCGCAGAGCGTTCTACTCCGAGCTCGACGACGTGCACAAGGCCGCACGCGACGCCAAGTCGCGACTGGTCGAGCGTGCAGAGGCGCTTGCTCCTCGCGGCATCGACGGCATCCCCGCGTACCGCACCCTCCTCGACGAGTGGAAGGCGGCCGGCCGGGCCGGGCGCAAGGCCGACGACGCGCTGTGGGCTCGATTCAAGGCAGCCGGTGACGCGCTCTACGCAGCACGCGCCGAGCAGTCCGCCGCGGAAGAGGCCGAGTCCGGACCCAAGATCGAAGCACGTCAGGCGCTCCTCGAAGAGGCGAAGGCCGTCGCGGACGAGCCGAACATCAAGCGCGCACGCGCGCTGCTCACCGGCATCCAGCGCCAGTGGGACGAGATCGGCCGCGTCTTCCCACGTGAGAAGGAGCGGGCGCTCGACGACCGTCTCCGCGTGATCGAGCAGGCGCTGAAGGCCCGCGAAGAGGTCGACTGGAAGAAGAACAACCCGGAGACCAAGGCGCGCGCGAACGACATGAGCTCGCAGCTGCTCGAGGCGATCGAGAAGCTCGAGTCCGAGCTCGCGGCAGCCGAGAAGGCCGGGAACAAGAAGGCCGCGAAGGAGGCGGCGGATGCTCTCGAGGCTCGCCGCACCTGGTTGAGCGCTCTCGGCGGCTGATCACTTCTCCACAGTCGGATCGAACAGATCCTGAGCGCGGGGTGCGCTGCGCCACACTGGCGTGATGCACCCCGCGCTTCTGTATGTGCCCGGCCATCGCCTGACCCTTCCCGAGCTGAGCGCCGCGCGACTCGACGGAGATGTGGTCGAGATCGGCGACGCGTACATCCCGGCTGATCTCGTGGAGAGTCCGGACGTTCGGGCGAGCAGCGTCGCCGGTTTCGTGCAGGAGGGCACCGCGGCGTCAGGACCCACGGCAGCATGGATCCACGGTGCAGGCGACGCTCCCCCGTCTGTGCATCATGTGCAGCGCGCGCGTCGTCGTCGGGTGCGCCCGCGACCGAGTCTGCGGGTGGTGTTCCACGACACAGCCCTGGATGCCGAGGATCTGATGCAGCTCGGCGGCATCGCCGTCGCCGCACCGAGCCGGACCATGCTCGACCTGGTGCTCTCACTGCACAGGGATCCCGGCGTGCTGAGTTGGGTCGAGAGCCTCGCGGAGGCGATGCCCGCAGTCCTGGCCGAGACGCGCAACGCGCTGGAATCACTCGATCGCGTGCCGGGAACTCGGATCGGCAGAGCCGTGCTGGAGCGGCTGGCGCTCAGGACGTGGTGACGCGGTACACGTCGTAGACCGCATCGATGCGGCGCACCGCGTTCAGTACCCGATCCAGGTGCACTGCATCGCCCATCTCGAACACGAACCGGCTGATCGCGAGGCGCTCGTCGTTGGTGTTCACCGTCGCCGAGAGGATGTTCACGTGGTGCTCGCTGAGGACACGGGTGACGTCGGAGAGCAGCCCTGAGCGGTCGAGTGCCTCCACCTGGATCTGCACGCGGAACACGCTCTTCTTCGTCGGCGCCCACGAGACCTCGACGAAACGGTCCTGCTCGGACGACAGCGCCTTCACGTTCACGCAGTCAGATCGATGCACCGAGACGCCGCTGCCACGGGTGACGAAGCCGACGATCGCGTCGCCCGGCACCGGCGTGCAGCACTTCGCGAGCTTGACGAGGATGTCGGCCGCGCCTCGTACGAGGATGCCGGAGTCACCGGTGCGCGGTTCCCGCGTCGGCACGCTGCCGGGCAGATCGATCGCCCCGGTGCTCGGGTCGTTCGCCTCGACGAGCGCGGTGACCTTCTCCAGCACCGACTGCGTCGACACGTGGCCTTCGCCGACGGCGGCGTACAGCGCCGAGACGTCTTCGTAGCGCAGCTGCTGCGCGACCTCGGCGAACGAGTCGTGGCTCATCAGCTTCTGCAGCGGCAGGTTCTGGCGGCGCATCGCTCGAGCGATCGCCTCCTTACCCTGCTCGATCGCCTCTTCGCGACGCTCCTTCGTGAACCACCCGCGGATCTTGTTCCGAGCACGCGTGCTCGCGACGAAGCCGAGCCAGTCCTGACTGGGACCGGCATCCGGATTCTTCGAGGTGAAGACCTCGACGACGTCGCCGCTCTTGAGCTCGGACTCGAGCGGCACCAGCCGTCCGTTGACCTTCGCACCCATGGTGCGGTGGCCGATCTCGGTGTGCACCGCATAGGCGAAGTCGACCGGGGTCGCGCTGGCAGGCAGACCGATCACGCGGCCCTTCGGCGTGAAGACGTAGACCTCTTTCGCACCGATCTCGAACCGCAGCGAATCGAGGAACTCACCGGGGTCGGCGGTCTCGGCCTGCCAGTCGGAGATGTGCGCGAGCCACGCCATGTCGGTGTCGGAGGCGCGGACCTCGGTCTTGCCGCCGCCGTTCATCCGCTCCTTGTACATCCAGTGCGCCGCGACACCGTACTCGGCCTGCTGATGCATCTCGTGCGTGCGGATCTGGATCTCGACCGTGCGGCCTGCAGGACCGATGACGGTCGTGTGGAGCGACTGGTAGAGGTTGAACTTCGGCGTGGCGATGTAGTCCTTGAATCGCCCCGGCAGCGGCGTCCAGCGCGCGTGGATCGCGCCGAGCACCGCGTAGCAGTCACGGACGGACGCGACCATCACGCGGATACCGATGAGGTCGTAGATATCGTCGAACTCGCGACCTCGGATGACCATCTTCTGGTACACCGAGTACAGCTGCTTCGGACGCCCGATGACCTTGCCACGGATGCGCAGGTCGCGCAGATCCTCGTCGATCTCCTCGACGACCTGCGTGAGGTACTTCTCGCGCTGCGGGGTGCGCTGCGCGATCAAGCTGTGGATCTCGTTGTAGATCTTCGGGTGGAGCACCGCGAACGAGAGGTCCTCGAGCTCGGACTTGATGGCCTGGATGCCGAGTCGGTTCGCCAGCGGCGCGTAGATCTCGAGCGTCTCCTTGGCCTTCTTCGTGGCCTTCTCCGGCGGGACGAAGCCCCAGGTGCGAGCGTTGTGGAGCCGGTCTGCGAGCTTGATGAGCAACACGCGGATGTCCTTCGACATCGCGACGATCATCTTGCGGACGGTCTCAGCCTGCGCGCTCTCGCCGTATTTGACCTTGTCGAGCTTGGTGACGCCGTCGACGAGCATCGCGACTTCGTCGCCGAACTCGGCCGTCAGGTCGGTCAGCGCGTAGCCGGTGTCCTCGACCGTGTCGTGCAGCAGGGCGGCGGCGATCGCACGAGGGCCGAGGCCCAGCTCGGCGAGGATCTGGGCGACGGCGAGCGGGTGCGTGATGTACGGCTCACCGCTCTGGCGCTGCTGTCCGGTGTGCTTCTCCTTCGCGACCGCGTACGCGCGTTCGATGACCGAGAAATCGCCCTTGGGGTGGTTGGCGCGGACCGTGCGGATCAGATTGTCGAGATCGTTGACCCTGGAAGCGCGCGAGAAGATGCGGGGTACCAGACGTCGCAGGCTTGACCCCTGCGATGTCGACGGTGCATCCGCCATCCACTCACCTCCGAACTACTCAATCTTACGCGGGTCGACCGGGTGGTCGGCCCGCGCGGTGGCGACGGTCAGGCCTCGACGGCAGCCTTGCTGCGCGCAGCGCGAACACGTGCATCGCGCTCCTTGAGCGCCGGCTCGTTCTCGCGGAACAGCGAGTAGAGCGGCGCAGCCACGAACAGCGTCGAGTAGGTCGCGACCAGGATGCCGACGAAGATCGACAGCGAGATGTCGGTGAGCGACTCGGCACCGAGCCAGAAGGCTCCGATGAAGAGCACTGCACCGACCGGCAGCGCAGCCACGACGGACGTGTTGATGGATCGCACCAGGGTCTGGTTCACGGCGAGGTTCACCGACTCACCGAAGAGTCTGGACGTGTTCTCTCCGTCCTCCGTGGTGTTCTCCCTGACCTTGTCGAACACCACCGTCGTGTCGTACAGCGAGTACGCGAGGATCGTCAGGAAGCCGATCACCGCCGCAGGCGAGATCTCGAAACCGGCGAGGGCGTAGACGCCGACCGTGATCACGAGCACGTCGAGCAGACCGATGATGGCCGCCGCCGACATCTTCCAGGTGCGGAAGTAGATCGCGAGGATCAGGAAGGTGAGTGCGAGGAAGATCGCGAGACCCCAGAGCGACTGCCTCGTGACGTTCTCGCCCCAGGCAGGGCCGATGAACGAGGAGGTGACCTCGGCCGGGTCGACCTTGTACGCCTCAGCGAGCGCGTTGGCGACCTGCTGCGTCTCCGCCGAGCTCATCTGGTCGGTCTGCACGCGAACATCGGTGCCGCTGACGATGGCGACCTTCGCAGCGGCGCCGGGGACGACGGATCGCACGGCATCTGCCGCGGCGTCCTGGTCCTTGCTGTCGGGAGCCTGCACCGTGAACTGCGAGCCACCGGTGAACTCGATCGAGAACTGGATCGGGCGGACCAGCGGCACGAGTGCCGAACCCACCACCAGGATGATCGCGATGATGAACCACAGACGGCGCTTGCCGACGAACGGGAAGGATGTCTTCCCCGAGTACAGGTTGTTGCCGAACTCATTCATGGAAGGCATCAGTTGTCTCCCTCACTTCCGGCTTTGTTCGATGGTTCGCCGGCGAGGGCCTCGGCGCGCTTGCGCTCTGCGATCGTCTGTCGGCGTTCTGCCTCTCCGCGCGAGCGGGCGTTCTTGGCACCGCGACCCACCGTGGCCGTGGCCACGGGGCGGAACTGGGAGCGGCTGCGGTAGACCGCGCCGAGTGCCTCCGGGTCGAGACCCGACAGCTTGTGCCCGCCACCGAAGAACCTGGTTCTCGCGAGCAACTGCATCACCGGGTGCGTGAAGATCACGAAGATCATGACGTCGATCAGGGTCGTGAGGCCGAGCGTGAACGCGAAGCCCTTCACGGTCGAGTCGGCGAGGATGTAGAGCACGACGGCCGCGAGGATGTTGATCGACTTCGAGATGTAGATCGTGCGACGCGCACGGCCCCAGCCGTCTTCCACTGCAGAGGTGATCAACTTGCCGTCTCGGAGCTCGTCTCGTATTCGCTCGAAGTACACGATGAACGAGTCGGCCGTGAAACCGATCGACACGATGAGACCGGCGACACCGGCGAGCGACAGGCGGAAGCCGAGACGCCACGCCAGGATGCAGATGACGATGTAGGTCAGCACCGCCATCACCGCGATCGAGGCGATGATGACCGAGCCGAGTGCGCGATAGACGATCAGCGAGTAGATGGCCACGAGCGCGAGACCGATCAGCCCCGCGATCAGACCGACCTGCAGCTGCTGCGTGCCGAGGGTGGCGGATACCGTGTCGTCGCTCTGCACGGCGAAGCTCAGCGGCAGTGCGCCGAACTTCAGCTGGTCGGCGAGCGTCGTGGCGGTCTCCTGCGTGAAGCTGCCCGAGATGCTCGGGCGGCCGTCGAGGATCTGGCCGTTCATCGTCGGTGCCGAGATGACGGAACCGTCGAGCACGAACGCGAACCGGTCACGCGGCGTCTGGCCGTCGATGCGGTTCTGGTTCAGGCGCGTGCTGACCTTGCCGAAGGCGTCCGCTCCGTCGGCGTTCATCGTGAGCTGCACGGTCCAGGCGCCCGACTGCGGGTCGCGGCCGGCGACGGCGTTGTCGATCGCGGTGCCGGTGAGCTCCGTCGGACCGAGGATGTACTTCTCCGTGCCGGTGGGGTCGCACGCGATGAGGGGCTGCTCCTGCGGACCCTTCGACGCGTCGTTCTCCGGATTGCTGCAGTCGTACGCCAGGAACTCGGCCTGAAGTTTCGGCGTGATCCAGGACAGGTCGCTGCCATCCGTCGGCTCCGCAGTGGGCGTCGCCTCGAGGCTGGGGTCGGGCGTCGGGTACGGCGTCTCATTGCCGTCCTCGCCGACGAACGAGGTGGCGGCGACGTCGGTGTACAGCACCGCGCGGAACTCGAGCTGCGCACTGGACTGGATCCGATCGCGCGTCTGCTGATCGGCCACACCGGGGATCTGGACGACGATGTTGCGTCCGCCCTCGGTCGTGATGTCCGCCTCAGCCACACCGGAGGCGTCGACGCGCTGGCGGATGATGGCCGCGGCCTGGTCGAGCTGCTCCGCGGTGGGAGCCGCTCCATCCTCGGTCTCGGCGCTCAGGACGATCTGGGTTCCGCCCTGCAGGTCGAGCGCGAGTTCAGGCGACCACGAGCTCACCGGTCCTCCGTCGGCGTCCTTGAAGACGTAGACGCCCAGGGAGTTGATCCCGAACAGCACCCCCGTGACGAGCAGCAGACCGAGCAGGACCCGCCAGGCATGGCGGACCGGAGAGGATGAAGCCACGTGTGTTCAGCTTTCTAGAAGACCGGAGTTCCGAGGGACCGCGCCGAGGCGGTGGACTACTTGTTGTCTGCGTCGCGCTCGAGACGGGCGCGCGTCTCCTCGGGGGTCTCGACGACCTGAGCGGTCTCGACCTCGATGACGTCGTCAGCGACGACGTCGTCAGCGATCGCATCCGCGGCGATGGCGTCGTCGACGACGATGTCCTTCGGCTCGACGATACGGAGGATGGCCTGGCTGTGCACCTCGATGATGGTGCCGGGAGCGATCTCGACGAGCGCGGGCGTGTCGAGGTCTTCGGGGTCGTACGCGACGATGGTGCCGAAGATGCCGCCCTGCAGGAGCACCTTCACACCGGGAACCGTCTTGGTCGCCTTCTCCTCCTGCTCTGCCTTCATCTGCTTCGTGCGCTTGCGCGTGTTGAAGATCATGAAGACGAGGAGGACTGCGAGAAGTCCGAAGAGAAGGATTTCCATGGTGGTTCAGCGCCTTTCTTGGTGCACGCACCAGCGTTTGGGCGCACAGACATAACCGTAAGTCTTCAGCGATTATAGGTCATCGAGCTGAAGCGTCCCGTCCGGATGCTTCACCCCGAGATGCGTGTACGCCTCCGGCATCGCGACACGCCCACGGGGCGTGCGCCCGAGGAAGCCGATGCGGACCAGGTAGGGCTCGACGACGCTCTCGACGGTCTCGGCCTCCTCGCCGACGGCGACGGAGAGCGTGCTGAGACCGACCGGGCCGCCGCGGAAGCGACGGACGAGGGCCTCGAGCACCGCACGATCGAGGCGGTCGAGGCCGATCGAGTCGACGTCGTAGAGCTCGAGCGCTGCCCGAACGTCGTCGATGGTCGCCGCCCCGTCGCCGTGCACGAGCGCGTAGTCGCGGACACGGCGCAGCAGCCGGTTCGCGATGCGGGGTGTGCCTCTGGATCGCCGTGCGATCTCGTTGAGCGAGTCCGTCGGCACGTCGACACCGAGGACCATGGCCGAGCGTGCGATGACGCGCTCCAGCTCGTGCTCCTCGTAGAACTCCAGATGTCCGGTGAATCCGAAGCGGTCGCGCAGCGGGTTCGGCAGCAGCCCGGAGCGCGTGGTGGCGCCGACCAGGGTGAACGGAGCGAGTTCGAGCGGGATGCTCGTGGCGCCGGCGCCCTTGCCGACCATGATGTCGATGCGATAGTCCTCCATCGCGAGGTAGAGCATCTCTTCGGCGGAGCGAGCCATGCGGTGGATCTCGTCGATGAAGAGCACCTCGCCTGGCACCAGGCTCGACAGCAGCGCGGCGAGATCGCCGGCATGCTGGATCGCCGGTCCGCTGGACAGGCGCAGCGGACGCTCGCTCTCGTGCGCGACGATCATCGCGAGCGTGGTCTTGCCGAGGCCCGGCGGGCCCGCGAGCAGGATGTGATCGGCCGGACGACTCTGGATGCGGGCGGCATCGAGCAGCAGCTGCAGCTGGCCGCGCACCTTCTGCTGGCCGACGAATTCGCCGAGGCTGGTGGGTCGCAGGGCGCCCTCGATCGCGAGCTCTGTCTCGTCGACCGGTTCGTTGGCGTCGAGGGCGTCAGACACGCGGCTGGCCTCCCTGCGCAGGTCCGAGCAGCGCGAGCGTGCGACGCAGCAGCGAGGCGACCGAACTGCGCTCCGCCTCCGTCGCCTCCGCCGCCGTCTGCGCGGCAGCCTCGGCGGCGACCTTCTCCGACCATCCGAGGCCGATCAGGGCGGCCGCGACCTGGGTCGTGATGTCGGCGGGACCAGCGGACACCGCCCGCGAGCTCGGCGCCACCGGGTGCACCTTGCCCGCCAGCTGCAGGACGATGAGCTTCGCGGTCTTCGGCCCGATGCCGGAGACGCGGCGGAAGGGCGCGTCGTCCTCGGAGGTGACGGCTTCGGCGATCTGGTCGACCGTGAGGTGCGAGAGCACGCCGAGCGCGGACTTCGGCCCCACGCCGGTCACGCTGATGAGCAGCCCGAAGATCTCGAGCTCCTCGCGGTCGGCGAACCCGTAGAGCGACAGCGCATCCTCACGCACGATGAGGTTGGTGTGCAGGAGGAGCCGCTCCCCCACGGTCGCCGTATGCGCGACATCGGCCGGCACGGCGACCGAGAATCCGACACCGCCCACCTCGACGATGACCTGGTCGGTCGTCGCGAGCAGGACGACACCGTGCAGGGAGGAGATCATCCCCTCAGCCTACGGGGCTGATCGTAGGTATGTTCGAGCGACACGCTCCGCGTCGGCCCACGCGCGCTGCGCCGGAGTCAGCGCGGCCTGCCCTGGAGCACCTGCGGCACCCCGGCGCCACGCATGACAGAGGGCGATCGCGAGTGCATCGGCGGCATCCGCCGGCTGCGGCGGTGCGTCCAGTCGAAGGATGCGGGCGATCATCGCCTGGACCTGGCGCTTGTCGGCGGAGCCGTAGCCGGTGACCGCGGCCTTGACCTCGCTCGGCGTGTGGGTCGCGGCCGGCAGTCCGTGCTCGGCGGCGATCAGCAGTGCCACGCCGCTGGCCTGGGCGGTGCCCATCACGGTGTGCGTGTTCTGCTGCGCGAACACGCGCTCGACGGCCACCGCGTCAGGACGATGCTCGGCAATCGCCTCGCGGATCCCGGCGGCGACGATCGCGAGACGGTCGCCGATCTCAGCCTCGGGAGATGAGCGGATCACTCCGACGTGCACGAGCGTGCCGCGTCGGGTGCGATCGACGTCGACGATGCCGACACCGCAGCGGGTCAGGCCGGGGTCGATGCCGAGCACGCGCAGCGAGGAGGTCACTCCCCCAGGTTAAGCCGGACGACCCGCACGGCCCGTCCGCCGCGCCTAGGCGTCGTCGTTCTCGAGCTCGGCCTGCACCTCGGCGGTGAGGTCGAAGTTCGTGAACACGTTCTGCACGTCTTCGCTGTCTTCCAGCGCGTCGATCAGACGGAAGATCTTGCGGGCCGTGTCGGCGTCGATCTCGACCTTGAGGTTCGGCACGAATTCGACGTCGGCCGACTCGTAGTCGATCCCGGCATCCTGCAGCGCGCTGCGCACCGTGACCAGATCGCTGGCCTCGGTGACGATCTCGAAGCCCTCGGCGTGCGGTTCGATCTCCTCGGCGCCCGCCTCGAGCGCCGCCATCATGACGTCGTCCTCGGTCGTGCCCTCTGAGCCGACGACGATGACGCCCTTGCGGCTGAAGTTGTACGCGACGCTGCCGGGGTCGGCGAGGGTTCCGCCGTTGCGGCTGAGCGCCGTGCGCACCTCTGCCGCGGCACGGTTCTTGTTGTCCGTCAGACACTCGATCATGAGGGCGACGCCGTTGGGCCCGTAGCCTTCGTACATGATCGAGAGGTACTCGACGGCCTCGCCGCCGATGCCTGCTCCGCGCTTCACTGCGCGGTCGATGTTGTCCTTCGGGACGGAGGTCTTCTTGGCCTTCTGGACGGCGTCGAAGAGGGTCGGGTTGCCCTGCAGGTCAGCACCGCCCAGCTTGGCGGCGACCTCGATGTTCTTGATGAGCTTGGCCCAGGACTTCGCGCGCCTGGAGTCGATGATGGCCTTCTTGTGCTTCGTGGTGGCCCACTTGGAATGCCCGGACATATGTCTCCGCTCGTCGTATCCGCCCAGGAGCTCGCACCCAGGGCATCGTCTATTCTAACGAACTGCTCGAGTGGCGCAGGATGGAGACATGCGCAGATCCCGACACATCACCCCGGCCGACCGCTCATCCGACGTGCGCGATGATGAGCCGACACCGGCCGATGCCCTGCGATACCTGATCCATCTGCCGGACGACTACGACGCCGATCCGGGCAGACGCTGGCCGCTCGTGCTGTTCCTGCATGGTGCGGGCGAACGGGGTTCCGAGCTCGACCTCGCTGCAGTGCACGGCCCGCCGAAGCTGGCGGATGCCGGCCACGACTTCCCCTTCATCCTCGTCACGCCCCAGTGCTCCGAGTCGAGTCAGTGGGTCGCGGAGCTCTCGACGCTCTCGCGGCTGCTGGACGAGGTCGTCGCGTCGCACCGGATCGATCCGGCACGCATATCGGTGACCGGACTCAGCATGGGCGGGTACGGGACCTGGAGCCTGGCGGTGCGCTATCCCGATCGGTTCGCTGCGATCGCACCGATCTGCGGCGGCCTGTGGCTGCAGAGCGCTGCGCCGATCCGGGGCGTGCCCGTCTGGGCATTCCACGGCGACGCCGACGATGTCGTGCCGATCTCCGCGACCGAGCAGAGCGTGACCGAGCTCCGGGCGCTCGAGGCCGATGTGCGGTTCACGAGATATGCGGGCGTCGGCCACGATGCCTGGACCGAGACCTACGAGAATCCGGAGTTCTACGACTGGCTGCTCTCCCACCGGCGCACCAGCTGACGTCCCGGCGGGTCGCTCAGCCCTCGACGCTCCTCGTGCCGGAGCGTGCACGCGCGGCAGTCATCGCGGCCGTCCCTGGCAGCACGAGCGGAACATCGGCCTCCCTGTCCGGCATCCACTCGTCCCAGCCGTCGTCCAGCGGCCAGGCGGCATCGATGATGAAGTCCGCTCCCGCGTGGTCGGCGAGCACCCGCACGGCCTCGGCCTGCTCGGGCGAGAACCGGCCTTGGTCGACCGCGGCGGCGAGTTCGTCCGCGTCCTTGAGCCAGACGTCCTCCTCACCGCGGTGCTCGGCGTCGATCCACAGATCCAGCACGAGATCGCGGGTGAACACGGCCGCCTGCTCGCCGGTGATGCGTCGGTGCGGCAGCTCGATGTTGACGTACGCGCCGTCGGCCGTCCCGTCCTCACGCCGGAAGAACCACACCGACCACGGCTTTCCGGTCGGTGCGACCCGCAGGATGCCCGGCCCTGTCCAGGTGCCCTCGACGGCCTGCCACGGCACGAGGAAGCGCTCCTCGAGCGGGACCTCGCGCGGATGTCGACCGTCGGACGGAACGGCGTCGAGGCGAGCCGACCCCGACGGCGTCCAGGCCACGAGTCCGCGGTCGTCATCTCGCACGACGCGCGCGGTCTCGATCACCCGTCCGTAGCGCCAGAGGATCTGCTGCCCGATCGCGAAGCGCGGCGCAGACGGACTGCTCGACGCGATCGACCGGTCGAACGCGCGGTCCGCGTGGGCCGCGGCCTGGTCCGGCGTGTCGAGCTCGGCGATCGCCTCGGCGAGTGGACGTCTCCCGGCCGCGATCCGAGCCCAGTCCGCACCGCGTCTGCCCACGAGTTCGACCGTGCCTCCGCTCGCGCTGACTCCGGTGGTCCCCAGTGGCGTTCGCATGCCGCAACCGTACCCGGCCCACCGGCGGCGGCTCCGCACCCCGCGGTGATTCGATCGAGGACACGGCGATGGACGCGCCACTCCCCTGCGATCTGCGGGGACGCCCGCCCCGGGGCATCATCTATTCTGACGAACCACCCCGACGCTCCGCCGCGGCAGCGTGCGGGGACTCACCCTTCGGGCGAGCCGGGCTGACACGGAACGCGAGAGATGGAGCCGGATGATGATCACAGGCGCTGACCGACTGCGCCCCGGCTGGGAGACCCTCCCCTCGGACCTGCGGGCACGTATCATCGCTGCGATCGGCGGGACCTACGTGTCCGACGCCCCGGCGCACGGCGGGTTCAGCGCCGGATATGCCGGTGTGGTGACGACCAGCGCCGGGCGAGCCTTCGTCAAGGCCTGCGCGGCCGATTGGCACGCGGACTCGCGTCACTTCGTCCAACAGGAGATCGAGATCCTGGCGCTTCTTCCCCCGTCGATCGCCCCGGCAGTCATCGCTGCCATCGACGGCCTGGCCGGCACCGCTCTCGTGATCGAAGCCATCGATGGCAGGCACCCGGGCGATCCCTGGGCGGTCGACGACCTTCATGCGATCGCGGCCGTCCTCGGGCGACTCGCCACGACACCCGCCCCGGTCGGGATGGTCGGCGCGGAGGCCCGGCTGGTACCGGGATTCACCCGCTGGCGGGATATCGCCGCCGATACGCGCCTCCTCGGCGGGCTGCCCCACTCGCTCCGCAACCGGATGCCGGACCTGCTGCATCTCAAGAAGAGCTTCCAAGCGGCAGTCACGGGCGACGTCATCGTTCACGACGACGTCCGCGCCGACAACATCCTGATCCGACATCACCGAGCACATCTGCTGGATTGGCCGCACGCGCGTCGAGGCGCCGCGTGGATCGATGTCCCCGGCTTGCTGCCGAGCATCGAGGCGTCCGGCGGCCCTCGCTGCGAGGATGCCTGGCGCATCTTCGAAGAGCACGGCGCACCGCCAGCTGAGGCGCTGCTCACTGTTACCTCCGGGTTCGCCTCGTATTTCTGGTTCTGGCAGGGGCAAGCCGACATCCCGGAGCTCCCGGGTCTGCGCGCCTTCCAGCGCGCTCAGGCTGTGCCGGCCCTGCGCTGGCTGACCACGATGCTCTGACTCGACGATCCGGTGCACGGCTCCCGAGATCCGTCTGGCGCGCGATGGCCTGCGGGTGTAGTCCTGACGCATGGACCAGCGTGGCTTCGACGACAGAACACGTGCGCTCGCCGCCGCCCACCGTCGCGCGACGGAGTTCCTGGGGAGCCTCGACGACCGACCGGTGTGGCCACGTGCGAGCCTCGACGAGATGCTGGATGCCTTCGGCGGACCGCTTCCGGAGGACGGCACCGATCCGGCGCAGGTGGTCGAGGAGATCGCGACCCGCGCCGACCCCGGTCTCGTCGCGATCGCCGGAGGACGATTCTTCGGCTTCGTGATCGGCGGCACGCATCCAGCGGCACTCGCAGCCGATTGGCTCGTCTCGACCTGGGACCAGAACTCCGGCTCCTCGGCGTTGGCTCCTGCCACCGTCGCCATGGAGCGGGTTGCGGGCAGGTGGATACTGGACCTCTTCGGCCTGCCAGCATCGGCGAGCGTCGGGTTCGTCACCGGCGGACAGCTCGCCAACTTCACGTGTCTCGCGTCGGCGCGCCAGGCCGTGCTGGCCAGAGCCGGGTGGGACGTGGCCGAACGCGGACTTCGGGCGGCCCCGCCGCTGCGCTTCGTCGTCGGCGCTGATCGCCACAGCTCCATCGATCGAGCCGCACGCCTGCTCGGAATCGGACGCGCGGAGCTGATCCTGATCGACTCCGACGATCAGGGACGGATGCAGGCGGATGCACTCGAGCGGCAGCTGCGCAGCGGTACCGGTCCCCTGATCGTCTGCCTCCAGGCCGGCGAGGTCCACACCGGCGCCTTCGACGACTTCGCGGCGCTGATCCCGATCGCTCGGGCGCACGGGGCCTGGGTGCATGTCGACGGAGCCTTCGGACTCTGGGCCGCCGCCTCTCCTGCGCTCCGATCGCTCACGGCTGGCATGGAGCAGGCGGATTCCTGGGCGACCGACGGACACAAGACCCTCAACGTGCCGTATGACTGCGGCATGGCGATCGTGCGCGACCCCGCTGACTCGATCGCCGCGTTCCGCACCGGCGGCGACTACCTGATGTACACGGGGCTCGACCCGTGGGATGTCACGCCCGAGCTCTCCAGGCGCGCACGCGGCGTGCCGGCCTGGGCCGCGCTGCGCAGCCTCGGCCGCTCCGGCATCGTCGAGCTGATGGACCGGCTGCACGCGAACGCCGTGGCGATGGCGTCGGGCCTGCGCTCCATCCCGGGGGTCCACGTCATCAACGACGTCGACTACACCCAGGTCATGTTCCGGCTCGACGACGACGACGACACCCGCGCGCTCGGTCGAGCGATCCTCGACGAGGGGACGGCTGCGGTGACGGGCGCCGAGTGGCGGGGCCGGGCGATGCAGCGCTGCTCGATGTCGTCGTGGGCGACGACCGCCGCCGACATCGACCGCACGGTGGCCGCGGTCCGAGCCCTGGTGCCGGCGGCCTAAGCGTGCGTCGATTCGAGTGTCAGGGCGAACGTCTCTGCGAGGCCGAGGAAGCGCTCGTGGAAGCGGGTCTCACCGTCGACCTCTGGGTGGAAGCTCGTGCCGAGCAGGCTGCCCTGCTGCACCGCGACCACGGTGCCGTCCGGCAGTGACGCCAGGACATCGACGCCGGCTCCGACACGTTCGACGATGGGTGCGCGGATGAACGTCGCGTGCACCGCCGGCTCACCGAGCGCAGGCACGTCGAGGTCGGTCTCGAACGACTCCGTCTGGCGCCCGAAGGCGTTCCGGCGGACATCGATGTCCATGCCGCCGAACGACTCCTGCCCGACGATGCCGTCGAGCACGGTGTCGGCGAGCAGGATGAGCCCAGCGCACGTGCCGTACATCGGCATCCCCGCAGCGATCGCCGCACGGATCGGCTCCTGCATCCCGAACAGGCGCGACAGCTTGTCGATCACGCTCGACTCGCCACCGGGAATCACCAGACCGGCGACGGCGCCGAGCTCGTCCGGACGACGGACGAGCACTACCTCGGCGCCGAGTCCCTCGAGCAGGGCGGCGTGCTCGCGCACGTCGCCCTGCAGCGCGAGGACACCGACCCGAGGACTACCAGCCACGCTCGGAGAGGCGGTGCGGCGCTGGCAGGTCGGAGACGTTGATGCCGACCATCGCCTCGCCGAGTCCGCGGGACACCTCGGCGACCACCTTCGCATCGTCGAAGAACGTGGTCGCCTTGACGATCGCCCTGGCCCGTTCAGCAGGGTTGCCCGACTTGAAGATGCCGGAGCCGACGAAGACGCCGTCGGCACCGAGCTGCATCATCATCGCGGCATCCGCAGGCGTCGCGACGCCGCCGGCCACGAACAGCACGACCGGGAGCTTGCCCGTCTCGGCGATCTCGGCCACTAGCTCATAGGGCGCCTGCAGCTCCTTCGCAGCAACGAACAGCTCATCCTTCGTCATGGAACGCAGCACGTTGATCTCGGAACGGATCTTGCGGATGTGCTTGGTGGCCTCCGAGACGTCGCCGGTGCCGGCCTCGCCCTTGGAGCGGATCATGGCCGCACCCTCGTTGATGCGGCGCAGCGCCTCGCCGAGGTTTGTCGCACCGCAGACGAAGGGCACCGTGAAGCCGAACTTGTCGATGTGGTTCACGTAGTCGGCGGGCGAGAGCACCTCGGACTCGTCGATGTAGTCGACACCGAGCTCCTGCAGGATCTGCGCCTCGACGAAGTGACCGATGCGCGCCTTCGCCATCACCGGGATCGAGACGGCGTCGATGATGCTGTCGATCATGTCGGGGTCGCTCATGCGAGAGACGCCGCCCTGTGCGCGGATGTCAGCCGGCACCCGCTCGAGCGCCATGACGGCGACCGCACCGGCATCCTCGGCGATCTTCGCCTAATCGGCCGTGACGACGTCCATGATGACGCCGCCCTTGAGCATCTCGGCCAGGCCGCGCTTCACACGCGCGGATCCTGTGGTGGCCTGTTCGGTGACGGTCATGACGGTCCTCTCGGATGAACGGGACGCGCACGCGGCGCGCGATCCAAAGTCAGATTTGATCTATGTCAAAAGATAGCACCGTCCGGGACGACCTAGAATCGAGGTGATGAGCGACGAGATCACAGGAACGACGGCGGCCGAGATCGCCGACAGCGTGCGCGCGCTGCTCGAACGCGGCACCCTGCGTTCCGGTGCGCTGCTCCCCCCGGTGCGCGAACTCGCCGCGAAGCTCGGCGTCAACCGGAACACCGCGGTCGCCGCCTATCGACAGCTGGCGCAGGCCGGTCTCGTCGTCGCTCGCGGACGCGCAGGCACCGTCGTCGCCGGCATGGATGCCGTCGCTCAGGAGGGGTATGCCTCCGACACCGTGCTGCGCGACGTCGGCACAGGCAACCCCGATCCCGCGCTGATCCCCGACCCTTCCGCCGCACTCGCCACGGTCGCAGGCCGCCCCGTGCTGTACGGCGAACCCGTGATCGACCGGGGGCTCGAGCACTGGGCCAGGGACTGGGTCGCGCCCGAGCTCGGCGGCAGCGAGTTCCGGATCACGATCACCAGCGGCGCCGTCGACGCTGTCGAACGTCTGCTCGCGCAGGCCCTGACACGTGACGACGCGGTTGCCCTCGAGGACCCCTGTTTCCTCGCCAGCATCCACACCGTTCGACTCGGCGGCTACCGCGCTGTGCCGGTGCCGGTGGATGCCGAGGGCATGACCGTCGACGGACTGCGGGCCGCGCTCGCCGCCGGCGTGCGCGCTATCATCTGCACACCACGCGCCCAGAACCCGACCGGGGCGAGCCTCTCCGCCCGCCGAGCCGAAGAGCTCCGGGCCGTCCTCGTCGACCACCCGTACGTGCTGCTGATCGAGGACGACCACTACTCGATGCTGTCGCAGCGTCGATACGAGAGCCTCATCAGTCCGACCCACCGGCGCTTCGCGCTCATCCGCTCTGTCTCCAAGTTCCTCGGTCCTGACATGTGCCTCGCGATCGCGGCCACCGACCCGGAGACCGCCGAACGTCTCGCGATGCGGCTGAGTCCGGGCACCACCTGGGTCAGTCATCTGCTGCAGCGCCTCACGCTCGCGCAGCTCACCGAACCGGGTGCCGTCGCGCGCGTCGCCGCCGCCGGCGCGCATTACGCGGAGCGCAATGAGGCGTTCTCGGCACGGCTGCGCGATCACGGCATCCCGACTCCCGACACCGAGGGCCTCAGCCTCTGGGTCGAACTCCCTCAGCCCGCACGCCAGGTCTCCGAACGCCTGATGCGCCGCGGCTGGCTCGCCCGCACCGGCGACGACTTCGCCCTCGGTGACCGCGCGGAGCCCTCGCACCACCTGCGCCTGACCGTGCATGATCTGTCCGACGACGATGCAGACACGCTCGTCGCCGACCTCGTCTCCGCAGCCGGCATCCCAGCCGTCACTGGACAGGCGACGCGATGACCACCCGACGCGGGCAGTCGCCCGCCCTGAATGAAAGGATCGGGAGATGAAGATCCTCTCCATCCAGTCCGCCGTCGCGTACGGCCACGTCGGCAACTCCGCTGCGGTCTTCCCGCTGCAGCGCATCGGCGTCGAGGTGCTGCCCGTGTACACGGTGAACTTCTCCAACCACACCGGCTACGGCGCCTGGCGCGGACCCATGATCTCCCCTGACGACGTGCGCGAGGTCATCACCGGCATCGAAGATCGCGGCGTCTTCGACAAGATCGACGCGGTGCTCAGCGGCTACCAGGGCGGCGAGGGCATCGGCGATGTGATCATCGACGCCGTCGCACGCGTCAAGGCGGCGAACCCGAACGCGCTGTACGCCTGCGATCCCGTGATGGGCAATGCGAAGTCCGGATGCTTCGTCGCGCCCGCGATCCCGGTGCTGCTGCGCGAGAAGGTCGTGCCGGTGGCCGACATCATCACGCCGAACCAGTTCGAGCTCGGCTTCCTGACCGAGACCGATCCGGACACACTCGAGTCCACGCTCGCATCGGCCGATCTGGCGCGCGCGATGGGCCCGCGCACGATCCTCGTCACGAGCGTCGAACGCCCGGACCGCGAGGAGGGCACGATCGAGATGCTCGCCGTCGACGACAACGGCGCCTGGATCGTGCAGACCCCGCACCTGCCGATGAAGGCCAACGGCTCGGGCGATGTCACTGCCGCGCTCTTCACTGCGCACTACGTCGAGACGAGCAGCGCGCAGATCGCGCTCGAGCGCACGGCATCCAGCGTGTACGACCTGCTCAAGGCCACGCTCGACTCGGGTGACCGCGAGCTGCAGCTCGTCGAGGCGCAGGAGTTCTACGCGAACCCGCGGATGCAGTTCACCGCTCGCCAGGTGCGCTGAGTCTCAGCGCGGCCAGGCGTTCGCCACGGCGTCCCGCACCTCGCCGAGGAGCTGCGGGAGCGCCTTGGTCTTGGCGATGATCGGGAAGAAGTTCGCGTCCGACGTCCACCGGGGCACCACGTGCTGGTGCAGGTGCCCATCGACGCCGGCACCGGCCACGGCACCCTGGTTCATGCCGAGGTTGAAGCCGTCGCAGTGCGACACCTCGCGCAGCACGCGCATGCCGATCTGCGTCAGTGCGCCGATCTCGGCGACCTCTTCCGGCGTCGCCTGGTCATAGGTCGCGATGTGCCGGTACGGGCACACCAGCAGGTGACCGGAGTTGTACGGAAACAGGTTGAGCAGCACGTAGGCGGTCTCGCCGCGGGCGACGATCAGCCGCTCGGCATCCGGATGCTTCGGCGCCTCGCAGAACGGGCATTCCTCGCGCAGCGGCTCTGGTCCCGCCTGGATGTACGCCATCCGGTGCGGGGTCCACAGCCGCTGGAACTCGTCGGGGACGGCGGCGAAATCGCCGGCGTCCTCCAACGGGCCTGCGGGTGTCGTCACGCCAGGTCCCCTGCTGTCTGCACGAGCGTGTGCGCCTCGATCGCCGCACGGATGCGAGCCACAGCGTCCGCGACCGGAACGCCGTTCTCCTGCGTGCCGTCACGGTAGCGGAACGACACCGTGCCGGCATCGCGGTCCTTCTCACCCGCGATCAGCAGCAGCGGAACCTTGCCGGTCGTGTGCGTGCGGATCTTCTTCTGCATGCGCTCGTCCGACGTGTCGAGCTCGGCGCGCACGCCGGAGTCCCGCAGCGTGCGGATCACATCGCCCAGATAGTCGGCGAATTCATCGGCGACGGGGACTCCCACGACCTGCAGCGGTGACAGCCACACCGGGAAGTCGCCGGCGTAGTGCTCGAGCAGGATCGCGAAGAACCGCTCGATCGAGCCGAACAACGCACGGTGGATCATGATCGGCCGCTTCTTCTGGCCGTCCTTGTCCATGAACTCGAGGTCGAAGCGCTCCGGCAGGTTCGGGTCGACCTGGACGGTCGAGAGCTGCCAGGTGCGACCGATCGCGTCCCGCGTCTTCAGGTCGATCTTCGGGCCGTAGAACGCAGCCTCGCCCGGAACCTCGGTGAGCTTGAGACCCGAGGCGACGGCGACACGACGCAGCGCGTCGGTCGACGACTCCCAGAACTCGTCGGACCCGATCCACTTGGACTTCTCGTCGTCCTTCATCGAGAGCTCGAGCTCGAAGTCGGTCAGACCGAAGTCGCGCAGCATCGACAGGATGAAGTCGAGGACCTTCGCGACCTCTTCCTCCAGCTGGTCGGGCGTGACGAAGAGGTGCGAGTCGTCCTGGGTGAAGCCACGAACACGGGTCAGGCCGTGCAGGGCGCCGGAGAGCTCGTTGCGGTAGACCGTGCCGTTCTCCGCGAGCCGCAGCGGCAGGTCACGATAGCTGCGCGCGCGCTCCTTGTAGATCAGGATGTGCATCGGGCAGTTCATGGGCTTCAGGTAGTAGTCCTGGCCCTGCTTGGTGATGTTGCCCTCGTCGTCGCGCTCCTCGTCCATCACGATTGGCGGGAACATGCCGTCCTTGTACGTGACGAGGTGGTTCGAGGTGAGGAAGAGGTCTTCCTTCGAGATGTGCGGCGTGTACACGTAGGTGTAGCCGCCCTCGATGTGGCGCTTGCGAGCGTGCTGCTCCATCTCGCCGCGGATCATACCGCCGCGGGGGTGCCAGACCGACAGACCGGAGCCGATCTCCTCGGGGAACGAGAAGAGGTCGAGCTCCTTGCCGAGGCGACGGTGATCGCGCTTGGCTGCCTCTTCCAGACGGTGCTGGTGGGCGCGCAGCTCGTCCTTGGTCGGCCAGGCGGTGCCGTAGATGCGCTGCAGCTGCGGGTTCTTCTCGCTGCCGCGCCAGTAGGCCGCGGCGATGCGGGTGAGGTCCCAGCCGTTGCCGATCATGCGGGTGTTCGGCAGGTGGGGTCCGCGGCAGAGGTCCTTCCAGACGACCTCGCCGTCACGCGTGGTGTTGTCGTAGATCGTGAGCTCGCCCTCGCCGACCTCGACGGAGGCGCCCTCGGCGACCTCCTTGCCGGGGCCCTTGAGACCGATCAGCTCGAGCTTGAACGGCTCGTCGGCCAGCTCCGCGCGCGCCTCGTCGTCGGTCACGACACGACGGACGAACCGCTGCCCCTCGCGGATGATGCGCTGCATCTCCTTCGAGATGGCCTTGATGTCTTCAGGGGTGAACGGAGTCTCCACGCCGAAGTCGTAGTAGAAGCCGTCGGTGATGGGCGGACCGATGCCGAGGTTGGCCTGCGGGTTGATGCGCTGCACCGCCTGCGCGAGCACGTGAGCCGCGGAGTGGCGGAGGATGTTCAGCCCGTCCGCGCTGTCGATCGTGACCGCCTCGACCTCGTCGGTGTCTGTCACGGTCGTGGCGAGATCCTTGAGATCGCCGTTGACGCGCATCGCGACGACGTTTCGGTCAGTGAACAGGGCGAAGCCGTCATTCGGCCGGGCATTTTCAGGCACAGAAACTCTCCATCTGGGTCGATACCCAGGGTACTCGCATGGCCAGGCCCTCCCGACCGCTACGCGGCGGGATCGGATGCCGCGGCCGATGCCGTCGGCGCGAGGATGATGATGGCGGCGCCGAGCAGGGCGATCGCCGACCCGATCCAGTCCCACATCGTCGGCTTGAACCCGTCGACGATGATCCCCCATGCCAGCGATCCGGCGATGAAGATGCCGCCGTACGACGCGAGCACGCGCCCGAAGTTCGCGTCCGGCTGCAATGCGGCGATGAATCCGTACGCGCCGAGCGCCATCACGCCGAGCACCGCGAAGATCCAGCCACGATTCTCCTTGACCGCCTGCCAGATCAGCCAGGCGCCGCCGATCTCGGCCACGGCTGCGAGAACGAAAAGGATCACGATGCGCGCCACTGTCATCTGTCTAGTGTGGCAGTCGGTCGCGCTCAGCCGCGCTGATCGGCGCGGCTCGACGGGATGACGAGTCCTGACTCGTAGGCCTGGATCACGAGTTGCGCCCGATCGCGTGCGTGGAACTTCGACATGATGCGGTTCACGTGCGTCTTCGCGGTGTGCGGTGAGATCACGAGACCCTCCGCGATGTCCTGGTTCGACGACCCGCCGGCCACGAGGAGCAGCACTTCGCGTTCCCGCTCCGTGAGCCGGCGCAGCGGCTCGCGGAGCCAGGCGTCTGCTCGCGGATGCTGCGGCAGCACCGAGCGCTCGATCAGCGATCTGGTGGCGGCCGAAGACAGCAGAGCCTCACCGCGGTGGATCACCCGCACGGCGCTGACGATGTCGTCAGGCTCAGCGCCCTTGCCGATGAACCCGCTCGCACCGGCGCGAAGCGCGGCGACCACGTAGTCGTCTTCCTCGAAGGTCGTGAGGATGAGCACTCGCGTCGTCGTCGCCAGCGGAGCGCTCATGATCTGCGCGGTGGCGGCGATGCCGTCGAGTTCCGGCATCCTGATGTCCATCACGACGACGTCCGGCGTCGTCGCGTGCACCGCGGCGACCGCCTCGCGTCCGTTCGCCGCCTCGCCGACAACCTCGATGCCGCCGTCGATGAGGATGTCGCGGACTGCCTGACGCACCAGCGGCTGATCGTCGACGACGAGCACCCGGGTCATCGCGTCCCTCCGTCGAGTGGGATCCGGACCCCCAGGTGGAACGTGTCGCCGGTGCGAGCGGTCTGCGCCTCTCCCCTGACCGCGACGACGCGCTCGCGCAGCCCGCGAAGCCCGTGGCCGCCGCCCTCCGCCGCGGCATCCGATGCTGCGACCACTCGGTTGGCAACGGTGATGCGGAGCGACCCGTCTTCTGCCGAAAGCCGCAGGATCGCGCTGCCGTCCGCCCCATGCTTGTGCGCGTTCGTCAATCCCTCGAGGACCACGAGGGAGGCGACGTGATCGCTGGCCGGCGACAGGGTGGGGCGATCGGGATCATCCTGCAGATCGACGTCCAGCCCCGCCGCACGGAACTGGGTGACCAGCTCGTCGAGGCCGGCGAGGCCGACCTGCGGATGGAGGTCGCGGAGGTCGTCCGGATCATCCGAGCGGAGCAGCGCCATCAGCCCGCCGATATCGGCGAGCACGGTGCGGGAGGAACGCCGGATGGTGCTCAGGGCCTCTCGCGCACGCGCATGACGTGTCTCCAACGCGGAGGACGCCACCCCCGCGTTGAGGCTGATCACCGAGATCTGATGCGCGACCACGTCATGCAGGTCGCGGGCGATGCGCACCCGCTCCTCGGCGACACGCCGCCGTGCCTCCTCATCACGCCCCTGCTCGGCCCGCTCCGCTCGTTCGGTCATCGCGGCGACGAACTCACGTCGCGACCGGGTCGCATCACCCAGTGCCCCGGCCAGCGCGATGATGAGCATGAACTGCAGCGCGCGGGGATCGAGGAGATCGCCGTCGAGCGGGATCGCGTTGAAGACGAAGACGACCGCCGTCGCCGCGCTCACGGTCACGAGGCCGACCAGTCGCCCTCGGCGATCGACGACGGCGAACGCACTGATCGCGACCGCGATGAGCCCGCTCGGCGACAGGACCCCGGTGCAGGCCAGGGTCACCGCGCACAGCAGGCTGACCGCGAGCACGACGAGCGGAAGCCTGCGACGGAACGGCATTGCGACCGCAGGGACGAGTGCGACGACGAGCCACCAGCCGCTCGCGCGGAACGCGTCGTCCGGGAAGGGCGACACGGCGAACAGCAGGACGACGACCACGGCGATCGCGTCACCGAGCAGCGCGGCGATTCCTGGAGGACGAGGTGCCGGCATCCCTCCAGTATTCCCCGCGGCGCGGGGCCTCGGATCCCCCGCCGGGATGAGCTGCAGGTACCGCGATCGCGGTATACGAGTGTCTGCGGCAGGGCGATGTCGCAGCGGATGCCGAACGGCACGCTGGAATGAGGGCGCACAGCGCGTGCGTCGAGAGAGGTCGGCATGAAGAAGCCTGTCAAGAGAGCGCTCATCGCACTCACGTCCGTCGTCGCTGTGATCGCAGTCGGACTGGCGACGACCACCGTCGGGAATGCGGTGGCCACAGCGGTCGAACAGGATCGCATCGAGCCGTACGGCCAGAAGGTGACGGTGGACGGACATGAGATGAACGTCTCGATCACCGGCGACGGTCCGGAGGACATCGTGCTCCTGCCGGGGTTCGGCACCGCGTCGCCCGTACTCGACTTCGAGCCGCTCGTCACCGACCTCGCGAAGGATCATCGCGTCATCGTGGTCGAGCCGTTCGGCTACGGACTCAGCGACGGCACGGATCGTGCCCGTACCACCGACAACATCGTCACCGAGACGCACGCAGCGCTCCAGGAGCTCGGCGTCGACGACTACGTCCTGATGGGGCATTCCATCGCCGGCATCTACGGCATCCAGTTCGCGAACCGGTATCCCGATGAGGTGCGAGCGTTCGTCGGGATCGACAGCAGCGTTCCCGGGCAGCCCGGCTCGGATACCGAGCTGCCGGTCGGACTCTTCGGTGCCGCGAAGAATCTGGGGCTGGTCCGACTCATCGCTTCGTTCCGCGGCACGGGCTACGACGATGCCGTCTACTCCGCGGCGGCGCAGGAGCAGATCGCCCTGCTCACGAACCGGAACACGCTGAGCCCCACCTACCTGAACGCGATGTCCCTGCTGCATGCGAACTTCGAGGACGCGCTCGGCACGAGCTTCCCCGAAGACCTCCCCCTGCTGCTGTTCGTCGTCGCGAACAATCCGACCGTCCCCACCTGGCTCGGGCTGCACGAGGAGCAGGCGGCGGCCGTCGCGGATGGCACCGTCGTGCCGATCGACGGAGAGCACTATCTCCACCATGCCAACGCGCAGCAGATCGCCGACGACTTCCGCGCCTGGGAGCACGCGAGGATGCCGGCCGCGGAGTGACGGCGGAACCCGCGGGTGGGCTCTCCGACGAAGCCTGCCGACAGCTGCCGGGGTGCCAGTGTGGTCTGCCTCCTGCGTACGGGTCCGAATACACCACGGCGGGGAACTTCCCGTAGCGTGAGCGGATGGACAGAGCAGTCGCACGATGGATCCTGGCGATCGCGCTCGGCGCGATCGGGGTCACCCACTTCCGCAGCACCCGTGGATTCCGGGTGGTGGTGCCCGACTGGGCCACCCGCCTGACCCGACTCGACAAGGATGCGATCGTGATCGCCTCCGGTGCAGCCGAGGTCGCGCTCGCCGCAGGGCTCCTCGCGTTGCCCAGCGAGCGCCACCGCATCGGCTGGGCGACCGCCGCGTTCTTCGTCGCCGTGATGCCCGGCAACATCCACCAGTGGCGGACGAAGCGATCGACGCCGGGACTCGACACGGATGCTCGACGGTTCGGCAGACTGTTCCTGCAGCCGCTCCTGGTCGCCTGGGCGCTGTGGTCGACCGGTGGCGATACGCCCCGCCGCCGGAACCGCCGTCGGCGCTGATCGACGGGCACTGTCGGTGAGCTCGGAGAGAATGGTGTCATGACGTCCCCCTCGCTCGTGTGGTTCCGCGATGATCTCCGCCTGGCCGACAATCCGGCGCTGCGGGCAGCGATCGATCGAGGAGAACCGGTCATCGCGCTGTATGTGCTCGACGAGGAGTCGCCAGGCATCCGCGCCCTCGGCGGCGCGGCACGCTGGTGGCTGCACCACTCGCTGACATCGCTCGACGAACGGCTTCGTGAGCGCGGTGGTGCCCTCGTGCTGCGTCGGGGGCCTGCCGAGCGGGTGGTTCGCGAGACCGTGACGGATGCCGGAGCCGGCGCCGTGTTCTGGAACCGCCGGTACGGGGGTGCCGAGCGCGAGATCGACGCATCCCTGAAGTCGTCGCTCCGAGCCGATGGACTCGAGGTCGCCTCGTTCGCGGCATCGCTGCTGCACGAGCCGTGGACCGTGACCACCGGCAGCGGCACGCACTACTCCGTCTTCACACCGTTCTGGCGCGCATGCCTCGCGCTTCCGGCCCCTCGCGCTCCGCTGCCAGAGCCTCGGACGGTCGAACGCCCGGCTCGTCTCCCGGCATCCGATTCCCTCGACGACTGGGAGCTGCTGCCGACCCGTCCCGACTGGGCTGGCGGACTCCGCGAGACCTGGGAGCCCGGTGAACCGGCTGCACGGCGGCGCCTGCGCACCTTCCTCGACGAAGACCTCGCGCACTACGACCGCGCCCGTGATGAGCCATCAGCCGGAGCCACCTCACTGCTGTCGCCGCACCTCCGCTGGGGCGAGATCAGCCCCTTCACGGTCTACGCCGAGGCGGTCACGGTCGACGGCGCCGGCGGATTCCTGTCGGAGCTCGGGTGGCGCGAGTTCGCCTGGCACACGCTCTACCACTCCCCTGACCTCGCCACCCAGAACCTCCGCCGCGAGTACGACGCCTTCCCCTGGCCACGCCTCCGGCCGACCGAGCTCGCGGCATGGCAGCGCGGTGACACCGGCATCCCGCTCGTGGACGCCGGGATGCGCGAGCTCTGGCACACGGGGTTCATGCACAACCGCGTGCGGATGGTCACTGCATCCTTCCTCGTGAAGAACCTCCTGATCGACTGGCGACAGGGCGAGCAGTGGTTCTGGGACACGCTCGTCGACGCCGACGGCGCCAGCAACCCCTTCAACTGGCAGTGGGTCGCCGGCTCCGGGGCCGACGCCGCACCGTACTTCCGTGTGTTCAACCCGGAGCTCCAGGCCAAGAAGTTCGACCCGCAGCGGCTCTACATCAAGCAGTGGGCGGCGGATGCTCCGGCCGAGCCGATGGTCGATCTGGGCGAGACGCGCAAGGCAGCGCTCGCCGCCTATGACGAGTTCAGACGGGCGACCAGAAGCTCCGACTGAGCCCCTGACGATGCGGCGAGTCTTGGGTGCGACACGCCGCGAGTTTCACCGCCCGCAAAATTAACCCAATCCGCGCAGAGGTTCTCTCCGAACCGCTTGTATGTCGCTCTCCCCCTCTGCGCCATCATTTCTGCTGTCTCGCATCGTCACCGCTGTGCGTGAGGCCGTGCCGCAGCTCGCCGCGTTCGGCGGCGTCGGCCTGCTCGCCTTCATCGTCGATGTGGGTGGATACAACCTGCTCCGCGCCACCGTGATGGCCGACCAGGTCATCTGGGCCAAGGTCGTGTCCGTCACGGTCGCAACCGGCGTCGCCTGGCTCGGCCACCGCTACTTCACCTTCCGCACCACACGACGACCGGCTGTCGCGAAGGAGCTCCTGCTCTTCGTGCTCGCCAACGGCGGCGGGCTGCTCATCGCCGCCGGCTGCCTGTTCGTCTCGCACTACGTCCTCGGATTCACGTCCGCACTCGCGGACAACATCTCCGGAAACGTCATCGGGCTCGTCCTCGGCACGCTCTTCCGGTACTTCACCTATCGGTTCCTCGTCTTCCGGACCCCGCAGGAGGCAACAGCATGATCCTCCCCTTCACTCTCCGCGCGTTCGAGACCGACCCGGCTCCCGATCCGCTCCTCACGCCGGCGCCGAACCAGGCCCCCGCACCGGACAGCATCCCGAACCGCGAGGTCGTCGACCCTGGGCTCGCTGACCCCACGCAGGGCATGACGGGTGTGGACTGGACCGCAGTGGTGGGCTACAGCGGTCTCGTTGCCGTCGCCCTCTCGCTCACGCTCGTCGCGGTGACGACGCTGTGGTGGATGCTCTACGCGTGGCGCTCGAAGACCACGTACGACAGCACCGCCTTCTCCAAGGAGCCGCACGCACCGCAGCACACCTTCACGCTCCTCGTGCCCGGACGGCATGAGGAGGAGGTGATGGGCCAGACCCTCGACGCGCTCGCAGCGCAGACGCACCCGGACGTGCAGATCATCGCGATCGTCGGAGACGACGACCCTGGCACCACCGCCGTCGTCCGCGCGGCCGCCGCGCGGCATCCGGATCGCATCGAGGTCGTCGTCGACGACAGCGTGCCGAAGAACAAGCCGAAAGCGCTCAACCGGGCGCTCCCCTACGCCGCTGGATCGATCATCGGCGTGTTCGATGCCGAGGACGAGGTTCACCCCGAACTGCTCCGCCACATCGACTCCAGGTTCACCGAGACCGGAGCGACCGTCGTGCAGGGCGGCGTGCAGCTCATGAACTTCCGCACCACGTGGTGGTCGCTGCGCAACGTGCTCGAGTACTACTTCTGGTTCCGTTCACGGCTGCACTTCCATGCCGGCGCGCGCTTCATCCCGCTCGGCGGCAACACCGTCTTCGTCAAGAAGGATGCACTGGTGCGCAACGACGGCTGGGATGCCGAGTGCCTCGCTGAGGACTGCGAGTTGGGCGTCCGCCTGTCGAGCCAGGGCGAGAAGGTCGTCGTGGCCTACAGCCCCGAATACGTCACCCGCGAGGAGACACCTGGCACGCTGAAGTCCTTCTACAAGCAGCGCACACGGTGGAACCAGGGCTTCCTCCAGGTGCTCCGCAAGGGCGAGTGGCGTTCGCTGCCGACCCGCTCGCAGCGCCTCTTCGCCCGCTACATGCTCGCGATGCCCTTCCTGCAGGCGGCCACCGGCCTCCTGATCCCGATGTCCGTCGTCCTGATCCTGCTGGTCAAGGTACCGACGGTCGTCGCGCTGCTCACGTTCATCCCGCTCGCCCCGACCCTCGTGACCGTGGCGGTCGAGATCGCAGGACTCGGCGAGTTCGGCAGGCTCTATGGGCAGAAGGTGCGAGTGCTCGACTATGTGCGTCTCGTGCTCGGCACGATCCCCTTCCAGGTTCTGCTGGCCGGCGCCGCCATCCGCGCGGTGTTCCGCGAACTCCGCGGGGAGCGCGGTTGGGAGAAGACGGAGCACACCGGCGCGCACCGGGAGGATGCCCCATCGACGACCGACACCGTGCGGGACCGCATTCCTGAGGAGGTCGCAGCATGAGCACCACCCTCGAGCGGCCGTCCGAGTCGCAGACCACTGCGCATGCGGCATCGCAGGTCGAGCATCGTCCGCCGATCGTCGTACTGAAGCAGAGCGCCCGCCGCATCGGCTCGTGGATGCGGGCGAACGCCCGCGACCTCTACTGGCTGCTGCCGGTGCTGCTGATCAGTGCACTCGTCAGCTTCATCAACGTCGGCGGATCACCGCAGCGGATCGACGACGAGGGCACCTACACCGCACAGGCCTGGGCAGTCACCCACCTGGGTGAACTCGCCCACTACACCTATTGGTACGATCACCCGCCGCTCGGCTGGCTGCAGATCGCCGGATACACGCAGCTCACCGGTGCGTTCGAGCGCTGGGACATCTCGGTGCTCGCCGGACGTGAGGCCGTGCTGGTCGCCTCGCTGGTCGCGGTCGTGCTGCTGTGGGCTCTCGTCCGCCGACTCGGCATGTCTCGTGGCGCCGCCGCGGCCACCGGTCTGCTGTTCGCGCTCTCGCCGCTGGCGCTGCAGTTCCATCGCACCGTCTACCTCGACAACGTCGCGGTGCCGTGGCTGCTGCTCGCGTTCTTCCTCGCGACCAACCGTCGAGGACAGCTCGCGGCGTTCGCCGGCTCAGCACTCGCCTTCGGGATCGCCGTGCTGAGCAAGGAGACCTTCCTGCTCGCGCTGCCGATCCTCATCTGGGTGATGGTCCGCAGCGCCCGCCGGGAGACACGTCGCTACACGCTCTCGGTCGCCGCCAGCATCCTCACCCTCATCGGGGGCAGCTATCTGCTGCTCGCCGCGGTCAAGGGCGAGCTGTTCAGCGGCGCCGGCCGGGTGAGCCTGATGGACGGCATCACCTTCCAGCTCGGCTCGAGAGAGGGCAGCGGCTCGATCACCGATCCCGACTCGCTCATCAACCGCACGCTCGGCATGTGGTGGCAGCTCGACCCCGTCTTCATCGTGGCCGGTCTGCTCGCCAGTGTCGCCGCGCTCTTCATCGCACGGCTGCGGCCGTACGCGGTGCTGGTGCTCGCGATGACGGCATTCATGTTCCGCCCGGGCGGATACCTGCCGGTGCCGTACGTCATCATGCTGCTGCCCTTCGGCGCCCTGCTCATCGCCGGTGTCGTCGACGCCGCGTTCGTCCGATTGCGTCGAAAGGGCGCAGCGCGGCGCAGGCTCGCCCTCGGCACGGTCGTCGTCGCCTCGATCGCTGCCGTCGTCGCCGTACCGCTGTGGACCACGCAGCTCCGCGGCTTCGTGCTCGCCGACCTCGACCAGCCGCTGCGCGGTGCGCAGGAATGGCTCATCGAGAACGCCTCGACAGATCAGCGTGTGATCGTCGACGACGCGATGTGGGTCGACCTGGTCACGGCCGGCTGGGACCGCGACAACGTGATCTGGTACTACAAGCTCGACACCGACCCCGCAGTGCAGGCCAAGTCGCCGAACGGCTGGCGTGACGCGGACTACGTCATCACGACCGACTCGATGCGCACTTTCCCCGGAGCCTTCCCGCAAGTGCAGGAGGCGATCGACAACTCCGTCGTGGTCGCGTCATTCGGCGAGGGCACGCAGGCCGTCGAGGTCCGCCGCGTCGCGGTCGACGGAGCCGAGCAGGCGGCAGTCTCCCAGGAGGATGCCGCGGCATCCCGTGCCGCGCTCGGTACCCAGCTGGTCACCAACCCGCAGGTGACGCTCGAGGACGTCGACCGCGACCGCCTCACCGCAGGACAGGTCGATGCCCGGATCACCGCCGTGCTCGGCGCGCTGGCCGGCTCCGGCTCGGTCACGGTCTCCGGGTTCCCGATCGTCGACGGCGAGGACGACCGGCCGTTCCGCCAGGTCGCCATCTCCTCGATCGGGGGCCTCCCGACCGTCGCAGACGGGTCGCTGAGCGACGACGCGCGAGCGCTGGTCGACACACTCTCCGGCACCTACGAACCGAGCCGCATCGAGATCGAGGGCGACAGCATCGTGCTCCGCTATCCGGTCTCGCTGCAACCGACGCTTCCCTGACCTCTCACCCACCCCATCGAAGGAGCACGTCATGAAGAACTCACGATTCCCGCACCTGACAGCCGCCCTCGCGACGGGAGCGACCGCAGTGCTGGTCGCGGTCGCCGTTCCCCTGCCCGCGGCCGCGACGACGACGACCGCAAACTCCGCTGCGGTCTCGACCGCGGTCGGCGACTCGACCGGCTGGCTGCGGCTCGGCCACCTCTCCCCCGACACGAAGTCGGTCGACGTGAGGGTGTCCGCCCTGAGCGGTGGCTCCACCGTGTTCGAGCTGGACGGCGTCGCGTACGGTGACGTCTCGACCTACCAGTCACTGCCCGCGGGCAGCTACACCGTGAGCATGGTGCCAGCTGGAGCATCCGGTTCGAGTGTCCCGGTGATCTCCGAGACCGTCACCATCTCGGCTGACACAGCGACCACCGTGGCGGCCTACGGCCCCACCGCCGACCTGCAGGTCCGCGCCTTCGAGGACGACCTCACCCAGCCGGGCAGCGGCTCTGCGCGCATCCGTCTCATCCAGGCATCCACCCGCACCCCTGAGGTCGATGTGTCGACCTCGACCGGCGACTCGATCGCACAGGATGCGAAGGCCGGCTCTGCGACCGGCTACGCGGAGATCCCCGCCGGCGACTGGTCGCTCGAGCTCACCGGCAAGGGTGTCAGCGACACCGCGGAGGTCTCGGTCGATCCCGGCAGCGTCACGACGCTGTTCGTGCTCGACACGTCGAGCGGCGGCCTCACCATCCTCCCGGTGCTCGACAGCGCCTCAGTCGGCGCCGCACCTGACGGCGGTGTCGACACCGGTGGCGGCTACCTCGCATCCGGTGCGGCGAACACGGTCGCACCGGCGAAGCTCCAGCGAGGGCAGCTCTGATGCGCCGCGGAACCATCGTCGGGGTCGCAGCGGGCGCGGTCGCCGTGACAGCGGGCGCCGCGGTGCTCGCCGTCGGGCTCACCACGTCCGATCACGCTCCGCCGCAGACGGCACCGGCGCCGGGGGCGACCTCGACTCCGCTGCCATCGGACGAGAGCGGAGCACCCGAGCTCGACGCGCCAGCGCTGGCCGCCACGTTTCTCGACGAGTGGGTCGAGGACGGACGCGTCGTCCGGCGTGACGAAGGTGGCGACACCGTCAGCGAAGGACAGGCCTATGGACTGTTCGCCGCTGTCATCGCCGACGACGAGCAGTCCTTCGACGAGATCTGGGACTGGACGACCGAAGAGCTCGTGCGCAGCGACGGCCTGATGGCCTGGCGATGGGACGACGGCAGCGTTGTCGATGACGAGCCGGCGTCCGATGCTGACCTGGATGCCGCGCGCGCCCTGGTGCTCGCGGGGGACCGATTCGACCGCGCCGATCTGCATGAGGCCGGCGTCGACCTCGCGACTGTGATCGCCGATCGGCTGACCGTCGAGACCGAGCGCGGCCGCATCCTGCTCCCCGGCCTCTGGGCCGCCGACCGGGAGCCGTACGCCTACAACCCGAGCTACGCGTCGCCCGTGGCGTACGAGGTCCTCGGCGACGCGACCGGCGACCCGCGGTGGGCGGAGCTCGAGGCGGGAAGCGCGAGCGTCACGGCCGAGATCCTCGGCGCGACCGACCTGCCGCCGGACTGGGCGCAGGTGCACCTCGACGGGCGCATCGACCCGATGCCCGGCCCCCTCGGTGAGGGCGACCCGGTGCAGTACGGCTTCGACGCGCCCCGCCTCATGCTGCGGTACGCCGAATCCTGCTCGTCTGACGATGTCGCACTGGCCGGGCTGCCGCTCGCCACACTCGATCGCGAGGAGAACGTCGCGTCCAGGCTCGATCTCGGCGGCGGCCCGCTCTCGGACGAGCAGTCCGCGCTCGGGTTCACGGCGCGCGCGGCTTCGGCGCAGGCGTCCGGCGACGCCGCGGCGAGCACGGCCGACCTCGAGCGTGCCGCAGCGCTCACTGCCGAGTACCCCACGTACTACGGCGCTGCATGGGTCATGCTCGCCACGGCCATGCTCACCGGAGATTCGCTCGGCGGCTGCGCGACGGGAACGGTCTGATGGTCAGGGGCAGTGGAATCCGCGCGCTGGCCGCGACGGGAGCGCTGGCGATCGCGCTGCTCCTTGGCGCGTGCGCGCCCACTGGAGGTGCGGCGTCACCGTCGTCCAGCGGATCCCCTGCCCCGTTCTCCGCCGGTGGACTCCAGGACCCCTCGGCTTCGACCTCGTCGCCGCACGCTGCGATCGGCGTGCCGCAGCGCGTGCAGATCCCATCGATCGGGGTGGACTCAGCGCTGGAGGATCTCGCGCTCGGCGACGGCGGACGACTCGGCGCCCCGGTCGACTTCGACCTGGCCGGCTGGTACGCCGACGGCGTGGTGCCCGGCCAGGTCGGCCCCGCGATCATCGCCGGCCACGTCGATTCGCCGACGGCTCCGGCCGTCTTCGCCCGTCTCGGCGAGCTCGCTCCCGGCGCCGAGGTGATCGTGACGATGTCCGACGGCTCGGCACTCACCTTCGAGGTAACCGGCGCTGTGCAATCCCCCAAGGCCGAGTTCCCCACCGCGGCTGTGTACAGCAATGTGCCGGCACCCGAGCTCCGGCTCATCACGTGCGGCGGCATCTTCGACTCCTCGACCGGCCACTACCTCGACAATCTCATCGTCTTCGCGCAGCTTCGCGGCTGAGCACCGCTCTGAAAGGAATCCCATGAACGAGACACTCGTCATCATCCCGACCTTCAACGAGATCGAGAACCTCGAGATGATCGTCGACCGGGTGCTCGCCTCAGCCGATGCGGACATCCTGATCGTCGACGACTCTTCTCCGGATGGCACCGGCGAGCTGGCCGACCGGCTCGCCGTCAGCCACCCTGAGGTGCACGTGCTGCATCGCTCTGAGAAGAACGGTCTCGGCGGCGCATACCTCGCCGGCTTCGCCTGGGGGCTCGAGCGCGACTACTGGGCACTGGTCGAGATGGATGCGGACGGCTCGCACCAGCCGGAGGAACTGCCCAAGCTGGTCGACCAGTTGATCGACCACGACCTCGTGCTGGGCTCGCGCTGGGTACCGGGTGGTCGCGTGCTGAACTGGTCGCGTCGTCGCGAGATCCTCAGCCGCGGCGGCAACATGTACGCACGGCTGGCCCTGGGTATCGACGTCCGGGACTCGACCGGCGGATACCGCGTCTTCAGCGCGGCCGCGCTCCGACGCATCGACCTGCTGCACGTCGCCTCGCAGGGCTACTGCTTCCAGGTCGATCTGCTCTGGCGTGCGCTCGAGCGGGGTCTGCGCGTCGTCGAGGTGCCGATCACCTTCGTCGAGCGAGTACACGGTGAGTCGAAGATGAGCGGATCGATCGTGTCGGAGTCGCTCGCCCTCGTCACCTGGTGGGGCATGCGTCGCCGCCTGGCCGCGGTCGGGATGCTGCTCCGGCATGGGCGGCGCCTGCGCTCGGTGCGTGCGCTCTCGCACCGGATGCTGCCGCCGGTGCGCCCCTGACATCGGGCCGCAGACGAGCGAATCCCCCTCACACCAGCGTCGCGGTGCGAGGGGGATTCGAGCTTCGGCGGGTGGACGCTCTCGTGGACGCATCCCCATGCATCCCGCCGTCTCCCGCAGACGGCTGCGCGAGAGCGCGACCCGTCATTGGGAGTATTCAGCCCCCCGACTGAATTAATCCATTCTCTCGAAGGATTCACTCCCGCGCGAATCGCTTGTGCGGCATCTACAGCTGCACGCGCCCGCTGCCGCACCTGCTGTTGTGCACATCCACAGGATCCGATCATCGGGGCGTACCCTCCGCCGATCAGCATCCTGAGACGGGCAGCCCCGTCAACCCCCTGCTGAGGCGTCCGATGCAGGCGTACGTTCGCCCGAACGACAGCGAAGGAGCTCACGATGAGCGATCAGCAGAACACACAGGGCACGCCGGGGGTCGACGAAGAGGCGGACACGGCTTCCGGCGGCGCTCCCGAGGAACCCGATCACACCGGCTCCGACGACAACGGCTCCGACCACACGACCGATGACGACGGAACGCCGGTGGAGAACCCCTCCGGCGGCTGATCCATCGGCGACTCGAGGGGACTCGGAGCGACGCGGCACAGCTGCAGGCTTCGAGTCCGCTCGCTGGGCTCAGCCGTGGCTCGAGGGCGCCAACGTGCCTGAACGGACCCGGAACCAGAGCGTGAGCTCGCGAAGTGCACGGAGCGTGGTCGCATCGGCATCGCCGGATTCGAGGTCGGCGAAGGAGTCCCGGAACCCGACCGGAGCGTCGTTGCCCTGCAGCGTCCGGTATCCCATGGTCCAGTCAGCGAAGCGACGCGAATCGAGCGGCTCCTCGAGCAGGATCCTCATGTCATGGTGGCGCCGGTCGCGCCCGATCGTCTCGGCGAGACGTCGCACCGCATGCGCCGGTCCCTCGAGCACCTGGATGAAGCGCTCATCGCGATAGAGCAGCATCCCGGTGATTTCCTGCGCAGCGTTGCGCTCTCGGCTCTCCTCGAGCAGATGTGCGAGCGCGGTCTCGCGGAACGGCGCGGATGCGGTGCTCGTGTAGACGAGCGAAGTCAGCTGGTCGTTCTCCACGGTCATCGCTGGACGGTACCCATCAGGCCCTCATCGGTGCCGTTGCCGCCGGCGGCGCTGTCGCCCGACGACGAGACCGCAGCCGTGGCCTCCTCGAGCGCGGCGAAGCTGCCGATCGCGTGCGAACGTGCGTCGAATGCGACGTAGCGGCCGTCCGACTGGCGATCGACGTAACCGAGGAAGTCGCCGCCACGACTGCCGACATGGAATCCATCCTCGACGCACGCCCAGAGGACGTCGGAGGGATGCGGGCCGAGATCGTTCACACTTCGACACTAGGACGTGAGGACGGAGAACGGATGACCCTTGCGCTCCCCTGCGTCCGTGTGGCATGGCTACCTGCTGCTGCGCGCACACGCAACCCCCAGGACGAGCATGGGCGGGGGTGCGATGCTGGTGCACCTGTGACGGGTGCTGGCTGGACCAGCTCGCGAGCGTCGCAGTCCTCTCCGACCGAATGGATGTCCGTGCCAGTACGTGTCAGCGTCATCGTCCCTGTCTTCAATCCTGGACCGAGCTTCGATGAACTCATCGAATCCTTCGATCATCAGACACTGGCAGCGACGGACTTCGAGGTGCTGCTGTGCGACGACGGGTCGGACGATTCCACGCAGCGGCGCCTGACCGAAGTCGCGCGCAACCGCGATTTCATCCGCGTGATGAACCTCCCGCATTCGGGTTGGCCCGGCACGCCGCGCAACCACGGCATCGTCGAGGCACGTGGCACGTATGTGCAGTTCGTCGATCAGGACGACCGCCTGTTTCCCGGAGCGCTGAAGCGCCTCTGCGACTACGCCGATCTGCACTCCTCCGACGTCATCATCGGCAAGGAGGTCGGCATCGGCCGCCCTCTCCCCCGTCAGATCTTCAGTCGCGACATCCCGCATGCCCGGCTCGGCACGGATCCGATCCTCGAGATGCTCACCCCGCACAAGATGTTCCGTACCTCTTTTCTTCGCGACAACGACATCCATTTCCCGAACGGGCGAGTCCGCCTCGAGGATCACCTCTTCGTCATGGAGGCCTACTTCAAGGCGAACACGATCTCCGTGCTCGCCAGCGAGCCCTGCTACGCCTGGGTGAAGCAGGCGGGCAGCGCGAGTTCCGCCCGCATCGAGCCGGAGACCTACTTCCCGCACCTCGAGGCCGTGCTCGACCTCGTCGAGGCGAACACCGAACCGGGCAAGCTGCGTGATCGACTGCTCCGGCACTGGTTCCGCGGGAAGATCCTGAAGCGTCTGACCGGGAAGCAGATGCTGCGATATCCCGAGGAGTACCGCACGCGATTCCTCGACGTGGTCGAGCCGCTCGCGCACCGGCGGTTCGGCCAGGGTGTGGATGCGGGGCTCGCCTTCCCGAATCGGATCCGCGCTGCGTTGCTCCGTGCGGACCGTCGCGACGATCTGCTGAGATTCGCCGAGTTCGAGACCAAGATCGAGTGCCGCGCCACGGTCACGTCCGCCGCCTGGTCGCGCGGCGGTGGGCTCCATCTCACCGTCCGCGTCAGCACGACGAGCGAAGGCGAGGATGCCCTCGTGTTCGAGGCCGCCGCCGATCCGAAGCAGCGCCTCTGGCGGGCACCGGCGTGGCTCGGCGACCTGCCTCCGACAGTGCTCGATGCGAGCCGCGAGCTCCGCGGCGACACCGCCGAGCTGGTGGTCGAGGATCCTCAGAGCGGGACAACACGTCGGTTCGCTGGTCGCCGCGGCCCCGATGGCGTTGAATCCTTCAGAGCCGCACTCGATCCGTTGAAGATCTTCGGTGAGGCCGGGCACTCCCGGCGCGCGACGCTCGGAGTGCGCACCCGACGCGGAGGGTGGACCTTCGAGGTGCCGCTCACGGCCGACCCATCGGTCCTCGCTCGGGCAGGCAGATCGCCGCTGCTCGCCGGCCGCGATTGCAGACTCACCACGGGCGCGAACGGGGTCGTGACGATGCGTCGCGAAGGGCCAGCCGGCGGCATCAGGGATCTCGCGGGCCGCGCCGCGCGACGAGCCCGAACCCTCGCTCGGCGACGATGATGGCACGACGACGCGCTCGCCCCTCGACCAGCACGCCCGAACTATCGTGGTCGGCATGGGCACGCTGAACTACGGCGCGGGCACCGCGCCGATCCATATCGAGGATCGCGCGCTCGCGCATCTGAAGGTCGTCATCGCCACGAAACTGCGTCGGAACGAGAGTTTCACGGTGTCCTGGACGCATGCGGATGCGGAGAACCCAGGGCGGTCGACCATCTGGTTGCATCCGTCGATCCCACTCCGGTTCACCTTCGACGAATCGGAGCCGCCGCGGCTGAACATGCGATGGATCGAGCAGCTGCTGCAATCGGCTAACTCCACCGGCGGCATCCAGCTCGTCGACGAGGTGCTGGAAGAGACGCCCGAGAGCTGACGGGCAACACCGGAAGTCCGCTGAGGCGATCGAAGCGTAGGGTGCTTCACATGGGCACACTCGAGTACAACAGCTCCCGGCCGCCGATCGACATCGACGATGTCACGTTGGCGCACCTGAAGATCATCATCGGCACGAAGCTGCGCCGCCAGGAGAGCTTCATGATGACCTGGCTCCCCGAGGACAGGAATCCGGTCGGCCGCCTGACAGCCTGGGTCCATCCGAGCATCCCGCTCATCCTGGCCTTCGACGACGCAGCGATGCCCAAGATCGATCCCAAACGGATCGCACGCATGATGGAGAGCCTCAACTCCGCCGGCGAGCTGCTCATCGATCAGATGCAGTCGGCGTGACACGGAAATGGTGACCGCGGCGGGTCTGGGGAACCCGCACGCGGCCACCTGTCGACGTTGCTGGGGACTCCATCGACTGGACCGCAAGTGCTACCGGCCCACCAGCAATGTACCGCTGCTGGCAGTGAAGGATACGGGCTTGACATCGGGGCGGATGCGCGTTTCGCATCGAAACGAACCGACCGGTACCGCACGTCACCCGAGTCGACAACCCCATTCAGTCGTGCGATCCCCCGACGTAGATTCGACGTGGCAGGTTGCCGCTGACTGCCGCGTTGGACGGCTGTCGTGGAGGGAAGACCTGCACTGGCGCGCTGCCGCCACGGAGAAGGGTCCGTGGCGGCAGATCGCTGGTCGTCACCGCGCTTCTCGTCGTCCCTCTGCGAGGTAGGCCAGCCGTCGGAGCGTCTCGGTGTTGCGGAATCTCAGCAGCGGGGTCGTCAGGACGCGCGGAATGAGCGCCGCCGGGCCGTGCAATGGCTCCTCATCGATGCGCACCACGCATCCATCGTCGTCGGTGCGCACCCGGATCGTGACCTTCGCCTCGCCGACCGGCCATCCACGGGCGATCAGCACGAACCGACCGGTGGGTGTCCACTCGACCGAGCGCGTGGTGTCGTTCAAGACAAGGGGCCACACCCCCACCGAGTGGTGCAGCTCGGAGTCCGGATTCGGCCACTCGGCCTCGACAGCGCGCATCCGCGTCGCACCGACGACCCATGCCGGATACAGCCAGCCGTCGGCAAGGACCCGGAACACGTCCTCAGGGCGACAGCGCATGCGCCGAGAGTTCGTCGCCATCAGACGCGCTCCGTCGAGAACAGTTCCGGTCGTTCAGGAGAGATCATCATCGGCGATCCGGCCGGAGCCTGTTCGCTGGTATCGGGGTCTTGAACGTGGAAGTACATGGCGCCTCCGTCGGCAGGGCATCTGGGGTGAGCGCTCATCATGCGCCCCACCTCGGATATCTGTTCGGCCCTCGACGCGGGCGCCGAACGGACGTACGATCCCTTGCCGACTCGGGTCGTTACGCCGGAACAGCGACGCGCGGTTGACTCGTCGACGCGCCCTCAGCCGGCTCGGGTACCAGGTAGAGACCGGTCGGCGAGTTCGCGGTGAAGGCGAGCGCCTCGATCCAATTCCGGTTGATGGCGGGCTGGCGGCTTCCCGAGTATTTGAAGACGAGATCGCTGCCGGCGTGCAGCCAGACCGTGGTCCGACCGCCACCGACGCTCTGGTCGAGCTTCCACGCGAAGGGGAACGGCTCTCCTCGTCGCAGCTTCGCAGTGATGACGAGCTGCAGATGCGTGAGCGCCCGGTCCTCGATCTCCACCTTCTGACCACCCTCGTACACGAACCGACCCATGGGCGCTGCTCCTTCTCCGTGGTGGCCACCTGCCCACCGGAACCATCCGTCGTCGGCCGCGAGTGTCAGCGGTCGAACGAGAAAATCGATCCGGTCCTCACCCCCCGAGGTGAGGACCGGCACAGTCGAATGGGAAGAACCGCATGCGGATCCACCCCCGATTGGACGCCCGACCCGAGAAAGCCGGCGATGCCGCCTGGTACGACCGACGCTGAGCGGCACGTGTCCTGCTCGTCGTCTCACCAGCTTAGGTTCGGGCACGGATTTCGCTCGAGGCATTGACTGCCTCGACACCTCGGTGCTAAACCTCAGCACGTCGACACGAGCGGATCCTCCGATATCGTGCGATCGCAGCCGATGCAAGCCCCCAGACACACGACGGCGATCGATGAGAGCGTGGAACGCATGAAGATCGTTTCCTATGCGGGTCAGCAGTTGATCACCACCGACGACGTCGCCGAAGCACTCGTGCAACTCGCGGCCAGCGTCGCGAGCGAAGGTACCTCCGAAGCGGTTCAGATCCCGATCCTCACCGATGACCGGAAGGATTGCGCCGATCTCATCGTCGGCGTCGGCAATGACGTGCTCGTCGGCCCGCAGACGTCCACCGGTGTCGACCCCGACTTCTCGGAGGAGGCCGCCAGGCTCCGCGAGCACCCGCTCTATCCGCGCGATGATCGGACCGTCTCCTACGAGGATGAGCCGCCGTTCGGCAACTGGGGGCCGGACGACGATTTCGTCCCCCACGCAGACCGCTGAGGAAAGGCTCTCACCATGGGAACACTCGAGTACAACAGCTCACGGCCGCCGATCGAGATCGACGATGTCACGCTCGCCCATCTGAAGATCATCATCGGCACGAAGCTGCGCCGCCAGGAGAGCTTCATGATGACCTGGCTCCCCGACCGTGAGAATCCGATCGGGCGCCTCACGGCCTGGGTGCATCCGAGCATCCCGCTCATCCTGGCCTTCGAGAACGCGACCATGCCGAGAATCGACCCCAAGCGGATCGCCCGCATGATGGAGGGCCTCAACTCCGCCGGCGAGCTCGTGATCGACGATCTTGAGTAGGACGCGGCGGCCCGCTGTGGTCGTTGCGAGTGAACACGAAAAACCCCCGGAGAACCGGGGGTTTTTTCGTGCCCGATACTGGGATCGAAACCGTTTGACAGCAAACCTCCAGGCGGCGCATTTTTCCGCGGAATTCGACCATATTCCGCGTGATTCCGGGGCCCGCGTTCATCGTGCGGACCGTCTGCCGCAGGTACTCGTAGACGGGGCTGCTGCGGGTGATCGCAGCGATCGCCTGGAGCAGCGAAGTGCTAGGCCGGTCGATGGGGACGATGCCACAAATGAACTCGACAGCCACCAGGTCGGCTGACCTGCCGATCTGCGCCATTGCGGACTTGAGCGTTGCCAGTTCCTTCCTGGGGTCCATGAGAGTTGTGTCCTTCCATGCGTGATGAGCACGGGCGCGAAGGTCGCGCCAGACGGGCGGATCGCATGCAACGGTCTTCGAACCGAACCGGGCGGTGTGCCGCGTTGGGGCTATGCCCTCCTCCGCAGCACTCCTGGTCGGGAGGCTGGCTGCATTGCTCGCAGGTCGATCACTGGCGGCTCGCCCGATTTGACCCCTTGCAGGGTTCCTCCTCGTTGGCCACGGGCGGCTCGCGCCCGGCTGCGGACAGATTAACATCCATCGCCGACACAGGCCGGCGCAGTCAGCCGATCTTCACGTAACCGGAAGCCTGGGGGTCGTCCATCAGCCTCTGTTTGAGCTCGTCGAGAGGGACGCCCAGTTCGACGGCGACCCACGCACGGACGACTAGGACGCAGCGGACCCAAGCGTTCAGTACGTCGAGTTCGTCGGGCTCTGAGCGGTTAGCGTGCTTGATTGCGTTGTAAGTATCCGCGGTCTCTTCCACCCACGTAGGGCCGTCGAAAGGAAGGCAGTCGCCAAGGTCATCCAGAATCCGAGTGAACCAGTGCTTGAGGTTTGCACTGCGCGCGGCTGATTCGCTCATTCCATCGCGCAGCATGAGCAGGTAACCGAGAGCTTCTAGACCGGGGCCTGTGTGAGCGAGAAGGGTATGGCCGCCCGCCGCCTTCAGTGCGCGGCTCAAGATGACTGGACCGAGAGCCCTGGCAAAGTCGTCGCGGAGCGCAAACCACTTCTGCACGCCGACCACTCCGAGCTCGCTGTAACGAATCAAGTGTTGTCGACCATCCGCGGGCGGCGGTTGCGACTCATCATCGGATACGACCACGTCTCGCCAGAGGTCACCGTGGGTCTCGCCATCCATCGTTCGTTGCGGGTCATCATCGCGCAGTGCGGATAGCTCCACACAGGTTTCGTTCCACCATCGGGACACGACTAGCAGGTCCCGCAGCGCCTGGTGGTGACCTCGATGCTCCGTCCAATCACGGGGCTCATCGCTTCGTGTTGTGCAGCGAAGCAGGTCGAGCAGGACGCGGTTGTCGCGGCCGGCTCCTGGGGTGACTGTCCACAATGGAACGAGCGTCATGTTGAAACCGTTGTGCTCGCCGAGGTCGATCGAATCGACGTCCTTCGACACGAGGGAGGCCGTGTAGGGCGGGGGATCCCCCCGGTATGTCTCTTCCCATGAGCTAATCCCCAGCCATTCGCGCAGACCCGATATCTCGGTCTTGAGGCCGTGCGGACGGTCGTACTCGACGTCTATTTCGACTCCCATGATGGCCGCGCGAGACCACAGAGTTCCGCTACCTGGGCCGAAGACGTTGGCGTGAAAGCCCCTTGCCCAGCATCTGATCAGCAGAGCCGACCCGTATGAGTCTGCGAAGAGCACCCGCTTCGGTACGGGCTTCGACTCTTGTTCGACCTCTTCGCCTTCGGGCGATGTGAGAAACATACTCTCGCCCATGAACCATCCGGCGTATGGGCTACGAATGTCAGACCACGGGATCGTGATGCGGATGCCCCGGTCGTCCCGCTCGAGGATCACCTGCACCTCAGGAGTGTCGGGATCGAAATCCACGAACGCTCCGACCCGCCTTGCACCCAACTTCAGCTCGTTGGCCACCCTGCCCCCTCGCGCCTCAACGTGCGGCAAACCTAGCAGTGCGCCCGTGAATCTGACACCCTGCTCTCGCTTTGTTCGGGAAGCGTCCTGCACGTTGGGATTAAGACCCGTCGGGAGCGCGTCGATCCATCGAGCGCGGCACGGCCAAGAGATGAAAACGACGTGACCGGCGATGGATCTTCAACGAGAAGCTGGAACACGAAAAAACCCCCGGAGAACCGGGGGTTTGTCTGTGCGCGATACTGGGATCGAACCAGTGACCTCTTCCGTGTCAGGGAAGCGCGCTACCGCTGCGCCAATCGCGCCTATTCAGGCTATTCAGTTTGTGTGCGACGAGGTGGCGACGGGATTCGAACCCGTGTAAACGGCTTTGCAGGCCGGTGCCTAGCCGCTCGGCCACGCCACCGTGTGGATTGACCCCACGCGCGGAGCTCCTTCCGAAGAAGACCCTCTGCACTCGAGCGGATGACGAGACTCGAACTCGCGACCCCAACCTTGGCAAGGTTGTGCGCTACCAACTGCGCTACATCCGCATTTTGTTTCCCGGTGTCCCGGGCACTCATGAAACATTAGCCGATGATTCGCCGGTCGCCAAACCCGAACGGAATCTCGCGCGTGTCTCCCGGACTGGTCAACGGGGCCGGTTCGCGTCCGGTAGTATCGGTTGTCGAGCCTCACGGCTTAGGGCGATTGGCGCAGTTGGTAGCGCGCTTCCTTCACACGGAAGAGGTCATCGGTTCGAGTCCGGTATCGCCCACACTCAGAAGGCCCGGAATCACGCGACAGTAGCGGATTCCGGGCCTTCGTCGTGTCGGCCTCAGGCGTCCTGTTTGTGCACGGTGTGTGCACTGGCCCTCGGAATCATCGCCGCAACCATCTCCGCTTGCGCTCTATCGGCGTCACCGACGCGACTCACGTAGAGCGATCGAGGAAGCTGCCCGCATTCTCGAACGCGCAGGCCTTCCCGTGCCGGACGATACGCTCCCGAACATCCTCGACGTCGCCGGCATCGATATCAACAACTTCGTGCGGTGGGGGCATGGCATGGAACTTCAGAGCATCACGGTCGCCGGCGTCAGCCATTCCCCCGCCCGCGCATCGCAAATCGTCGAGCGGGCTCTGATCGAAGCAGTGCTAGCTGTAGATCTCGAGCGCGTAGTCGAGGTCAAAGAGCGACCTCGTTAGACCGGATCGCGCTGCAGTCTTGGGTTTCTGAGGCGCATCCATTCCCAGGGCCTCGGCGACCACCTGCGCCGGGGCCCTTCCTCTCATCGGTAGTCATCTATGGCCACTTACCTGTCAGTCACGATCCAGACCACGTCTTCGCGCTCATCACCATGCCCGTCCTCCCACATGACATTCGCCATCGGCCTGTCCATGAACGGGAGGAAGCTGGTCGAGGTACGAACTCTTCGTGCGGGGAACGACACGGACTCGCGGTCGCGGAGCTCCCGAGGTGTCTCCGGTGGCTCCCACTCGAAGTTAGAGTTGTGGCCTAGGGCGAGGAAATGCAGCGTCGCTGCTTCGCCAGTCTGATTCCGGAGAAGCCACGTTCGAGCCTCGGGTGCTCGCTCCATTACCCAACCCGTGTACTCATCCGGCCGTAAGGGTCGCTCTCCCTCATCGCCATTTCCGTCACTATCGCCCTCGTGGTCCTCGGACGCCTGCTCAGCAGCGTGTAGCGCCCGCGCGATCTCGGCATCGATCCGTGGCCGTGTCGTGATCCTTAGCGAGCGCACGAATCGCACCGCCGTGAGAAATGCAGCACCGATCCGATCCCGAACCCGCTTCCCCCACGGCGTGAGTGCCGCGACAACGGCGGCGACCACGAGCACCACGATGCCGGCGATGATCTGGCCCCCCACATCGGCCCACCATCCGGCCCACTGGTCTGAATTCATACCGATCACCGTATCGGTCATGCTTCCCGGCGCGAGCTTGCGGGCGACGGCGACCCTTTCCGGCTGAGACTCATTACGCTCGAAATATGACGCGCGACATCGAAGTGGAGTTCATCGGCGGCCCGAGGGCAGGACGAGGCACGGTGACTGTCAACGACGGCTCTCGTCTACCTGAACGAATCACGGTGTACGACGGCAGCTACCGGTTCAACGGAGCCGGGAGCACGTGGGACGGCGAGTATCACTATCGCAACCCTGAGTATCGCTTCGAGTCCCGATAGAGTCCAGCCCATGGAGATCGCTGGATTCGTCGTTGCGGTGCTTGCCGCTATTGCGGCTGGTTTCGCGGCACTGTATGCCCGTGGCGCGAACCGTCGTGCTGACGCAGCGAATCGCACTGCGGAGCAGGCGCTCGAGGTGCAGCGTGCGGCCCTGCCACCGGTCTGGAGCGCGGTCGAATCTCTCGGCGAAGGAACGATGGCCTTCCGAAACCAATCCAGCCGAACGATCGAGGTTGTCGGTATCGAGGCAGAACCGGACGAGTCTGCGCCGTTCGTCGGGGCCCCGCCGCGACCTCATCTGGTCGAGTACGGGGACATCCTCGCCCTCCAAGTCCGAGACGGATACATGGAACAGCCAGCGCACCGCATTGTCATCGAATGGCGATACGAGGGCGAGACCAACCTTCGCACAACAATGCGTCAGGTCTAGGACGGATTGCCGTGGAAGGACCGACCGATTGTTGAAGGTTGTGGAGGTGGCTGAGGTGCTCGGTGTCAGCCGCACGTGGGTCTACCGGCGAATCGAAGCCGGGGAGCTGCCAGTCATCGAGCTGGGCGACACGCAAAAACCAGCGCATCGCCGAGACGGACCTCCCGTCGACGGCCGTAGCGTGGTGAGGATGCAGGACAGACTGTTGAAAGTGGCCGAGGTGACCGAGATCCTCGGCGTCGGAATCGATTGGGTCTACGAGCGCATCAGGCGAGGCGAAATCCCTGTCGTCGAACTCGGCGATACGCGCAAGAACCAGCGTGTGACCGAGAGCGACCTCACGGACTATGTTCGCGCCCGCCGACGCTAGCCGGCCGACTCCTCAGCGTCCATCGACGCATCGACCTGCGGCTCACTCGCCGACGGTCCGAATAGACGCGCGCTACGCTCCTCCTGCATCTTCCAGCGAGCTTCGCGTTCCTCTTGCATCCGCTGCCGTGCGGTCTGAACTCGGAATCCCGCCTCGAGGTGCACGTTGATCGAGTCCGCAGCGCGAGTCAGGGCCTCGTCGGCCTCCTTCTGGTTATGTGCAGCCGCCACGAGCTTCTTGAGTTGACTGGTGACGTCGGCGTAACGGTCGCGCTCTACGAGAGTCGCCGCCCACTGATCCACGTCGAGAACGCTCTCGCTGTCCCACGATTCGCCGGCGGGTCCGTCGTAGATCGCTTTGACCTCGAATCGGCGCGGCAGATCAGTTGGGTTCTGGTCATCGTCATAGCGGTTCAGCATGTAGCTGATCTTTCGCCCGGGCGCCAAGAACGGGATACTGCCGTCGACCATGGCGCGATCTAGAGCCTCCTGACTTCTCTCGTCCAATGCGATGGGGCGCTCGCTCCACTCAAACCGGATGTTGCGAGCGGCTGTCTGTCCGGCATTCGAGACGTCAATACATGCATACAGAGCACCCAGGAACCGGAAATCAACCACGACGAACGGCCGCGCCTGCTCGAGCCGGCTGTTCACCGAGATTCGATATTGACGGAGCGCGATGATCGCGGCGACGAGGGCGATGACAGCGGTTACGAACGCCCAGAACGCTTGCCACTCCGCAGCATTCGGCCAACCGTCCCAACGGAACAAGTCGATCATCATGTGCAGTCTGGCCGAGTTCATGCGTGCACTCTATCGGCGACGCGTCCGTGTGTGCGGGAGTGTGTGCACACGCAACGGGAACGGGCAGTACGGGGCCGCATCCACCCAGATCATTCGGCGGACTCTCTCCTACGAATCACGCTCTATCAGCATTCATCCGGACCTAGCCGGACGGGTCGCACTTGATTCACACGGAAGAGGTCATCGGTTCGAGTCCGGTATCGCCCACAGTCAGCCCCCGCACGTCGGGGGCTTTTCTGCGCCCCGTCAGGCGGCTTCCGGCTCCGGCTCGTGGCCGGCCGCGACGGATGCCGGCACCTCGCGCGGCCGGTACCGAGGCAGCCGACCGGCGGGCGCGATCGCGAGCGCTCAACTCACGTCGAGTCCTGCGACGAACACACCGATCCTGCGCAATCCCTCCACCAGCTCCGCTCGCGAGGCGGCGTACGACAGCCGCACGTGCGTGTCGGCGGTCTCGGTGGCGAAGTCGCGCCCCGGAGTGAGCGCGACATGCGCCGACTCGAGCACTCGCTCGCAGAACGTCCATGCGTCGAGTCCGGTTCGACTCACATCGAAGTACACGTAGAACGCACCGTCCGGAAGAACGGGCACGCGCAGGCCGATGCGCTCGAGCCCGTCGAGCACGATGTGTCTGCGGGCGGCGAGCTCGATGCGTCGCTCCTCGCAGATCGCCAGCGACTCCGGTGTGAACGCCGCCACCGCCGCCTGTTGCGCCGGGGCCGACGCAGAGAGGAAGTAGTTCACCGCGAGCCGCTCCACGGCGGGGACGAGCAGCTCAGGCAGGATCGCCCAGCCGAGGCGCCAGCCCGTCATGCCGAAGTACTTCGAGAAGCTGCCGATCACGATCGCGTCCTGGTCGGTGGCGAGCACCGTGGCCGCCGGCGTGCCGTCCTCCGCGGGGTCGGCGAGGTCGAGGTAGATCTCGTCGACGATCCGCCACGCACCGCGGTCTCGCGCGAGGTCGCAGATCGCAGTCAGCTCGGCGGGCGGTATCGACGCTCCGGTGGGGTTCGCCGGGCTGGCGATCATGACCGCGGAAGTGCGGTCGGTCCAGACCGACGCCACCGAGTCGGCGTCGAGTTGATAGCGGTGCTGCGCGGTCGCGGGAATGGTCACGAGGGTGCCGCCGAAGCTCCGCACGAGCTCGCGATTGCACGGATACGAGGGGTCGGCGATGATCACCTCGTCGCCGGCCTCGGTGGTCGCCGCGGTCACCACCAGCAGCGCCGTCGATGCGCCCGACGTGATCAGGATGCGGCCCGGATCGATGTCGACGCCGTGCTTGTCTCGATAGAACCCGGCGATCGCGGCGCGGAGCGCCGGAAGACCGAGCACCGCCGTGTAGGGCAGCGCCCGCCCGTCCATGACCTCGCGCATCGCCTCGCGCACAGCGGGCGGCGCACCGAAGTCGGGCTCACCGATCGAGAGGCGGACCACATGATGGCCCTGTGCGGAGATCGCCGCTGCCCGCTCGCCGATGGCCATCGCGTGGAACGGCTCGGCATCGAGCGCACGTCGAGCGAGTTTCATCGAGTCTCCTGTCACGGGATGCCGGGCGACGGCGACGGTTCGGCGCGGCGCCCTCTCCTGCCACGATGCCATGACCAGCGGCGATCTGCGCGGTCTTGCCTGAGGATTCGTCTGCGCGGAACGTCCGAGGCTCCACGTAGCCTCTCTCCGTGACGACCACTGCGCGCCTTCCAGGGCCCTGCCACCTCTGCGGAGGGCTCCAGGGCGCCAGGATCGATCGCGTCTGGCTATGCGTCGCCTGCGGCTGGCGCTGCGGCGATGTGCCCGATGCCGACCTGCCGCTCCCCCGTGTCGACGTCGTCTACTATCTCCGCTACGACCGTCGCGTGAAGATCGGCACGAGCCGCAACCCACGACAACGGCTGCGCAGCATCCGACATGACGAGCTGCTCGCGTTCGAGGCCGGGGATCGGATGCAGGAGCAGCGTCGCCACCGCGAATTCGCCGAGGTCCGCGAAGGCGGCGAGTGGTTCACGCTCACGGGCGAGCTGAGGGCGCATGTCTCTGCGCTGCGGGCCGCGGGAGATCCATGGCAGCTGTATGCGCGCTGGCTGGGAGAGGCGCTGCGCGGCTGATTCTCCCGCACACGCCTATCTGACAGTTGTCCGAGAGGCTGATCGACATGGATGCTCGGTCGCAACGCTCGCGAGGTCTGCTCCGCCAGTCCGTCCTGACCTTGCCGCTGCGACTCCCATCGCGGACATCACGGCATCCGCGATGTGCGTCGAAGCCGGCGTCACCCGCGACACGTTCTACCGTCACGCCGACGGCCCGGTGGAACTGCTCGCCGACGCACTCTCGGCCGAGATCGCCGAGGCGATGGAGATCCTGCCGCACACCGAAGCCATCGGCGTGGGCGAGCGCGCGTTGATCGAGATCCTCCCCCAGGCCAGCTGACACTCCTATCGCAGCCCCGCCTCCGATGACTATCGTCGGAGGCGGGGCTTGTGGCATCGCAGCCGCGGAAGGGATCGTCATGGAGCATCTCGACACGATCGTGATCGGTGCCGGCGTCGCCGGCCTGAGTGCAGCCCGACTGCTCGCTGCCGCTGGACGCTCTGTCGTCGTCCTCGAGGCCAGAGACCGCATCGGCGGCCGCGTCACCACCGACCGCTCGCACGGCGCGACCGACCTCGGCGCCTCATGGATCCACGGCATCATCGGGAGCCCGGTGGCGGATGCCGCAGCAGCCTTCGGCATGGAGACCATCGAGTTCACGGTCGGCGGCTACCAGGTCGACAGCCGACCGATCGCGTACTACGGCCCGGATGCTCGTCGGCTGACCGACGACGAGGCACGCGCCTTCGCCGCGGACGTGCACGCCATCGATGCCGCCCTCGCCGAGACGATCCGGGCGTCGGACGCCGACGCCTCGTACCGCGATGTCACCGAGGCCGCACTCGCGCGCCAGTCGTGGAATGCCGAGCGCGTGCAGCGGGTGCGTGAATACCTCGAACACCGCTCCGAGGAGCAGTACGGTGCGTGGATCGAGGAGCTCGCCGCCCACGGCCTCGACGATGACTCGATCGACGGTGACGAGGTCGTGTTCCCCGACGGTTACGACCGACTGCCCGAGCACCTCGCTGACGGGCTCGACGTGCGCCTCGAGCACACGGTGACGGGAATCGACTGGTCCGACGGCATCGTGGTGCGCACACCGCACGGCACGTTCACCGCCGACTCCGCCGTGCTGACCGTCCCGGTCGGCGTCCTGAAGTCCGGCGCGCTCGAGATCGATCCGCCGCTCCCGGCGGTCAATGCCGGGGCGCTCGGCCGGCTCGAGATGAACGCCTTCGAGAAGGTCTTCCTGCGTTTCCCGACCCGGTTCTGGGACGAAGGCGTCTACGCGATCCGCCAGCAGGGACCGGAGTCGCGCTGGTGGCATTCCTGGTACGACCTCACCGTGCTGCATGACGAACCGACGCTGCTCACGTTCGCCGCCGGCCCCGCCGCGATCGCCACTCGCGATTGGGACGACGACCGCGTCGCCGAGTCCGTGCTCGACCAGCTCCGTCGTCTCTACGGCGATGCCGTCCCGGCGCCGACGCACGTCACCCGCACCGCATGGCAGGACGACCCCTACTCGCACGGCGCCTACGCCTACATGACGCTCGGCGCCACGACCGCCGACCACGACGACCTGGCCACCCCGATCGGCGGCGATGCAGGGACCGGAGCACTGCACATCGCCGGCGAGGCCACCTGGACCGACGATCCTGCGACAGTCCCTGCGGCCATGTGCTCGGGTCACCGCGCAGCATCCCGCATCATCGGCAGGGAACTCCCGATCGAGCGGCTCTGGACCGACGGCTGACGCAGCTCGCCCCGGACATGGCGAAGCGCCCCTCCCGGTCCGGAAGAGGCGCTTCGAGTCAGCGAGTCAGGCGCGTGCTGTGCGCGGGGTGCTCGCAGGCTGGGGCTTCGAGAAGATCACGACGATGATCACCGTGATGCCGACGACGACGTGCGGCAGCCAGACGTTCAGCGCCTCACCGGAGAAGCCGAAGATCCAGGGCGACAGTGCCAGGAAGAGGCTCGCGACGATGTCGAACACGAGGTGGACGGGCATCGGGATGAATCCGAAGGGGCCCCACTCGTACTTGGTGAACAGGCTGTAGACGATCAGGCCGACACCCAGCACGATCGGGATGATGACGGCGGCTCCGCCGACGCTCGAGAACCCGAACAGCCAGGGCGCTGCGATCAGCGCGATGCCGACCAGGTAGTCGAGGATGCCGTGGACCTTGGTGGGGATGAAACGCATGATTCCTCCTAGTGTGGCGCCGCTCTGCGCGACTCACAGCTAGTTCGAAGCACCCACCGGAACGGATTGCGCGAGTCCGCGGAAGTCGCCGCCGAACGGTTCCCGCCCCGCTCCCAGGCCGCACTGCTACGGTGAGGCTGTCGGCATCTTGCCGGCGTCAGGGAAGACTTCTTGTCGACCAACGGGCCCATCTCTCGGCCATTTCGTTCTCCGTCGCCTCCTCTGTGTCGATCTGAGGAGCGTCATGCCCGTCTCATCCATCCCTTCGTTCAGCGCGTCCGCGAATGACTGGGCCGCACCCATCGAGCTGCCCGTCGGTACGAGCGCGATCGTCTATTGCGAGGGTCAGTTCGGCGAGCAGGACGGCAAGACCGCCAACGGACTCGTCCGTCACTCCGAGAAGTACTCGATCCTCAGCGTCATCGACACCACGCACGCCGGCGCCGACGCCGGCATGGTCCTCGACGGATCCAGCAACGGCATCCCGATCCTCAATGGACTGGCGTCAGCCATCACGCATGCCGGATTCGTGCCCGACTACCTGATCTGCGGCGTCGCCCCGGCCGACGGACTGCTCTCGGCCGACCAGCGCACCGTGCTGCTCGACGGCATCGCCCGAGGCATGCACATCATCAACGGGCTCCACGAGTTCCTGACCGACGACGCCGAGTTCGTCGCTGCCAGCCTGCTCGCGGGCGTCACGATCACCGATGTCCGTCGACCGAAGGACAAGAAGGATCTGCACCTGTTCTCCGGACGCATCTTCGACGTCACCTGCCCGCGGATCACGATCCTCGGCACCGACGGCGCGATCGGCAAGCGCACCACGTCGACGCTGCTCGTGCGCGCGCTGAACGAACGCGGCATCCATGCGGTCATGGTCGGCACGGGTCAGACCACGATCATCCAGGGCGGCAAGTACGGGGTCGCTCTCGATGCGCTCGTGCCGCAGTTCTGCTCCGGGGAAGTCGAGAATCAGGTCGTCGCAGCATTCGAGGGTGAAGATCCCGACGTGATCATCGTCGAGGGTCAGGGCGCGCTCAGCCACCCGGCTTACATCACCTCGGCGCACATCCTCCGCGGCAGCCAGCCCGCCGGCGTCATCGTGCAGCACGCACCGGGTCGGAAGGTGCTCGGCGACTTCCCGATGGTCGCGATGCCGACCGTCGTCAGTGAGATCGCGCTGATCGAGGCGTTCGCAGACACGCACGTGATCGGTGTCACCGTCAACCACGAGCACCTGTCGACCGAACAGCTCGCTGCCGCGATCGATGCGATCGAGCTCGAGACCGGACTCCCCGCGACCGATCCGCTGACCCGCCCGCTCGACGAGCTCGTCGAGATGGTGCTGCAGGCGTTCCCGACGCTCAACCCGCGGCAGACCACCCGTAGCGCCGCGTGAGCGCGGCACTGACCCGGTCGTAACGGCGACGATCCAGGACTGCGGCCTCGCGCCGCAGTCCGCGCTCGTGCACGCTGTAGAGCTGCTCGATGTCGACCCAGGACTCGCGTCCCTGCGAGTCCCAGTCGCCGGCGCCGATCGAGAGGTAGTCGCGGTCGCCGTCGTGCGGCTTGCTCGTCATCCGCACCGCGTAGACGCGGTCTGCCGACGCACGGCCGATCACCAGCACCGGTCGATCCTTGCCTCGTCCGTCGTTCTCCTCGTACGGCACCCAGGTCCAGATGACCTCGCCGGCATCCGGAGCGCCGTCGCGGGCGGGGGCGTACTGGGTGCGCACGGACGTGATGCGGGCCGGGTCGACGCGCACGGTCGCAGTGCCCCGTTCGGCTCCGCCGTCCGGTGAAGCGCCTGCGTCGCGCTCAGCGGCGGTGCGCACACGCGCAGTCGGGCGTCTCGGACCTGGTGTGGTCCGAGACGCCCGATCTTGCCCCAGCGCTGAGCGCAGGATGTCCGCGAGAGTTGCGAGGATGCCGCGCGAAGAAGTCACACGGTCACCCTAACCGCCGCTCAGGCGTCTGCGAGTGCGTAGCCCTCTTCGCCGTGCACGACCTGGTCGACACCGGCGATCTCGTCCTCGTTCGTGACGCGGAAGCCGATCGTCTTCTGGATCGCGAAGCCGATGATGAAGGCGACCACGAAGGAGTAGATCAGGACGCCGAGTGCGGCGATCACCTGGACGGCGAGCTGACGTGCGTCACCGCCGACGAACAGGCCGGAGTCGGTGGCGAAGAAGCCCAGGTACAGGGTTCCGATCAGACCGCCGACGAGGTGGATGCCGACCACGTCGAGCGAGTCGTCGAAGCCGAGCCGGAACTTCAGCTCGATCGCGAGGGCGCAGACGACACCGGCGAGTGCGCCGAGCAACAGGGCCCAGCCCGGCGTGAGGTTGGCGCAGGCAGGCGTGATCGCGACGAGACCGGCGACTGCACCGGATGCAGCGCCGACCGAGGTGGGCTTGCCGTCCTTGATCTTCTCGACCAGGATCCAGCCGAGGATGGCCGCAGCCGTCGCACCGAGCGTGTTGATGCCGATGAGTCCGACGCCGCCCATGTCCTCTGCGAGCCACTCAGCGCCGGCGTTGAAGCCGAACCAGCCGAACCACAGCAGCGCAGCACCGAGGAGCGTCAGCGGCACGTTGTGCGGCTTGAGGATGCCCTTCTGGAAGCCGATGCGCTTGCCGAGGACCAGCGCGAGCGCCAGAGCCGCTGCACCTGCGTTGATGTGGACCGCGGTACCACCGGCGTAGTCGATGACACCGATCCCGCTGTCCTCGCCGAAGAGCATGGTGCCGAGATTCATGATCCATCCGCCGCCCCAGACCCAGGCTGCGACCGGGAAGTAGCCGACGGTGGCGAAGACACCTGCGAAGATCAGCCAGCTGCCGAACTTCGCGCGGTCGGCGATGGCGCCGGAGATCAGGGCGACCGTGATGATCGCGAAGGTGGCGCCGTAGGCGACACCGAGCAGAGCGACGTTCGATCCTTCACCCGAGGCGAGGCTCGAGAGGCCGAAGTCGGCGAACGGGTTGCCGGCGAAGGCGGTCGGGCTGTCGACGGCGCTCATGGAGAAGCCGAAGAGAATCCACAGCACGGCGACAAGGCCGATCGAGCCGAAGCTCATCATCATCATGCTGACGACGCTCTTCGCCTTGACGAGACCGCCATAGAAGAAGGCGACGCCAGGCGTCATGAGCAGAACCAGCGCTGTCGCGGTGATCGCCCACGAGATGTTGCCGGGAGCATCCATAGGAAAACCTCACATCCGAAGTAATTGAGAGCTTCAGTGTGACGACGCACCGTTTCGTGGAAGCGTGAGGTTTGTTTCCCCGTTGTTACAGGAGGCCTCTGGGTGTGAACATCGCGTTACACGGGTCTTCAGGCTTGCGCAGAATGTGTCAAAGCGTTGAGTCGGGAGATGGCGCGCAGGTACTTCTTGCGGTAGCCGCCGGCAAGCATCTCGTCCGAGAAGACCGAGTCGAGACCGAGCCCGGTGGCACGCAGCGGGATCTGCGCGTCATACACGCGGTCGACGAACGCGACGAGCCGCAGCGCCTCGGACTGGTCGGTCAGCTGGTGCACTCCACGGAGACCGACGAGGTCGATGCCGTCGATCAGTCGGATGTACCGGGAGGGATGCACCTGCGCCAGGTGGCGGATCAGATCGTCGAAGGAGTCATCGGATGCCGCGCCGTCAACACCGGCGCCGGCGACGGCATCCGTGTAGGCGTCGTCGTCGAGCACGACGGCGTGACCGTCGAGCGCGCGCTGACGGAAGTCGACACCGTCGATGCGCAGCGTCTGGAAGCAGTCGGACATCGCGTGGATCTCACGGAGGAAGTCCTGTGCGGCGAAGCGACCCTCGCCGAGGGCGTTTGGCGGCGTGTTCGAGGTCGCTGCGAGCTTGGTGCCCGTCGGGACCAGCTCGCCGAGCAGCCGCGTCATCACCATGGTGTCGCCCGGATCGTCGAGCTCGAACTCGTCGATGCAGAGCAGATCGGCACCTTTGAGCAGGTCGACCGTGTTCTTGTAGCCGAGTGCGCCGACCAGCGCCGTGTACTCGATGAACGAGCCGAAGTACTTCCGGCGCGCGGGCATGGCGTGGTAGATCGAGGCCAGGAGGTGCGTCTTGCCGACGCCGAACCCGCCGTCGAGGTAGACGCCGGGCTTGACGTCCGGCTCCTTCTTCGCTCGGCTGAACAGTCCGCCGCGCTTGACCGGCGCGCCGCGCCCGGCGAAGCGCATGAGCGTCTCCTTCGCCTCCTCCTGGGAGGGGTAGGCGGGGTCGGCCCGGTAGCTGTCGAAGGTCGCGCCGTCGAACTGCGGCGGCGGCACGAGGCTCGTCAGCATCTCCGCGCCGGTGACGGTGGGCTGACGCTCGGTCAGGTGCACGACGCCCGTGCGGGAATGCGTTTCGGTCATCACAGTCCTGGATTGGGTGCTCACCTGTGTCGAAGTCTTACGAATCGGGTGCAGGCAGCACAGCAGCGATCTATCGTCGAAGGGACGGCTCAACATTACGCCGTCCGCACCGCACCATCGTCCGCTCACCCCTGGAGGAGATCCCTGTGGCCATCGAGTTCGATTCGTCTTCACCCAAGTTCGCCGAGTACTCCGAACCTGGCCGCCTGGTCACCACCGAGTGGCTCGCAGCGCACCTCGACACCCCTGGTCTCGTGGTCGTCGAGTCCGATGAAGACGTGCTCCTCTACGAGACCGGCCACATCCCCGGCGCCGTGAAGGTCGACTGGCACACCGAGCTCAACGACCCGGTGGTGCGCGACTACGTCGACGGCGAGGGCTTCGCCGAGCTGCTCAGCCGCAAGGGCATCGCACGAGACGACACCGTGGTGATCTACGGCGACAAGAACAACTGGTGGGCCGCCTACGCGCTGTGGGTGTTCTCGCTCTTCGGTCACGAAGACGTGCGTCTGCTCGACGGCGGCCGCGACCGCTGGATCGCCGAGGGCCGCGAGATCACCCGCGAGGCCACGAACCGACCGGCGACGGAATACCCGATCGTCGAGCGCGACGACTCCGTCATCCGCGCCTACAAGGACGACGTGCTCGCGCACATCGGCAGCCCGCTGATCGATGTCCGCTCCCCCGAGGAGTACAGCGGTGAGCGCACGACCGCCCCGGCCTACCCCGAGGAGGGTACGCTGCGAGCCGGCCACATCCCGACCGCGCAGAGCGTGCCGTGGGCCAAGGCCGTGGCCGAGGACGGCGGGTTCAGGAGCCGCGCCGAGCTCGATGCGATCTACCGCGACGGTGCCGGCCTCAAGGACGGCGACGATGTCGTGGCATACTGCCGCATCGGCGAGCGTTCCAGCCACACCTGGTTCGTGCTGCGCCACCTGCTCGGCTTCGAGAACGTGCGAAACTACGACGGCTCCTGGACCGAGTGGGGCAGCGCAGTGCGTGTGCCGATCGTCACCGGTGCCGAGCCGGGCGCCGTCTGAGCGTGGAACAATGTCAGGGATGAGCACCACCGACGTCCCTGACACCCTCGCCGAGATCCGAGATGCGTTCCTCGAGACGCCGGAGCCGGATCGTCTGCTGCTCCTGCTGGAGTTCGCCGACGAGCTGCCTCCGGTGTCCGACGAGGTCGCGAACCACCCGGAGATGTGCGAGCGCGTCGCGGAGTGCCAGTCCCCCGTCTACATCTACGTCGAGGTCGTCGACGACGTCGTGACCATGCACGCCACCGCTCCGCCGGAGGCGCCGACGACGCGCGGCTTCGCCAGTATCCTCGTGCAGGGCATGTCGGGCCTCACTGCCGATGAGGTCCTCGCGATCCCTGACGACTACCCGCAGTCCATCGGGCTCACGAAGTCGGTCTCCCCGCTGCGCATCGGCGGCATGACCGGCATGCTGATGCGCGCGAAGAAGCAGGTCAGGCAGAAGCGCTGAACCCCTGCTCCTGCAGCCAGTCGGTGATCGCCGCAGTCCAGCCGGTCTGGTCGTAGTTCCAGATCTTGGTGTGCCGCGCGACAGTGAACCGCGGCATCGTCACGAGATCGGGGCGGGCCTCCGCCAGCGCGTGCGAGGCGTCGGCCGGCACGAACCCGTCGTCCTCGCTGTGCAGGATCAGGATCGGGACGGCGAGCTCTTCCGCTCGCGAGACCATGTCGAGACGGTCGAAGTGGATCGCATCCTCAGCACCGCTCATGCGGGCCGTGAACGGGACGGAGAGCGCCCCCATGGCCAGATCGGGCAAAGGCGCGTGCATGCCGGCCTTGTTCGCCTGGAAGCGCAGCACCGTGCGCCAGTCGACCACCGGCGACTCCAGGATCATGCCGACGATGCGGTCTCGGTTGCCCGAGTTGACGGCGGTCTGCAGTGCCACCGCACCTCCCATCGACCAGCCCATCAGCAGCACCCGCTCAGCTCCGTGCCGAAGCGCGTACGCGATCGCCGCATCGACGTCGCGCCACTCGGCGGCTCCGAGCGAATAGGCGCCACCGCGACTGCGCGGAGCCTCACCGTCGTTGCGATACGAGACCACGAGCGACGGCAGCCCTGCGGCGTGCAGGACTGGGACGGCTCGAAGGCACTCGGCTCGGGTCGCTCCCCTGCCGTGCACCTGGATCACCCAGGTCGATGACTCGGCAGGGAAGAACCATGCGGGGCACGGGCCGGCGGGCGAGCCGATCAGCACGTTCTGCGACGGCAGGTGCAGCTCGGACGGCGAGGAGTAGTACCAGCCGCTGAAGCGCGCAGCGCGGTCGACCTGCGCGCCCGGCTCGATCTGGGTCAGGAGCTTGCGCCGCACGCTGGTCGCGTCGGCGCTGAGCACAGCGCCGAGCTTCACGTAACCGGGAGTCCCGGTGGTGAACAGCCCGTACCGGCCGGGAAGCTCGGTGTCGAGCGTGCGGCCGAGCTCGATGGTCTGCGCTCCGGTGTCCACCGCGATGATCTCGGCATCCGTGGAGCCGCGGACCGGCGTGACGACACGTCTGGCCACTCGGAGGACGATGAACGCAAGCACGCCCCCGAGAGCGAACAGCGCGGGGACAAGGAGTGCAACGGCGTGCCTGAGACTCTTCATCGCCTCCTGACTCTAGCCTGTTGCCGTGACCGCACACCCCGAAGCCGGGTCGCTCTTCGACAGCGCCATTGCTGAACTGCGTGAGACCGCGTTCCGCGGCGACATCGTCGTGCACGAGATCGCGACCCCTCAGGGGCTCGCGCCGTTCGCGCTGGCGCTGGCCGCCGACGTGCGCCCTGACGACCACGGCGAGTCGGTGTACGGCACCGGACGCTTCGTGCTGCTGCACGATCCGGACGAGCCGGGGGCATGGGGTGGAGCCTGGCGGATCATCATCTTCGCGCAGGCACCGCTGGAGACCGAGATCGGCACGGATCCCCTGCTGGCGGACGTCACGTGGTCCTGGCTGGTCGACGCACTCGACTCGAGAGAGGCCGTGTACCACTCGCCGTCCGGCACTTCGACGAAGACCCTGTCGAAGGGTTTCGGGGGTCTCGCCGTCGAAGGCGACGGGGCACAGATAGAATTGCGGGCGTCCTGGACTCCGGATGGCCCGTTCCGACCGCACGTCGAAGCATGGGCCGAGCTGGTCGGAATGCTGGCGGGGCTTCCGCCGGGTTCCGAGGGCATCGCCGTGATCGGCGCGCGAAAGGCTGTACGTGACTGAATACTCCGTGATCTCGGATGCCGAGGAATTCCTCGCCGCCTGCGCCACCCTCGCCGCCGGCAGCGGCCCGGTCGCCGTCGACGTGGAGCGGGCCTCGGGCTTCCGATACTCGCAGCGCGCGTATCTCGTTCAGGTGTTCCGCCGTGACGCCGGCGTCTTCCTCTTCGACCCGCCCGCGATCGGCGACTTCGCACCGCTCCAGGATGCGATCGGCTCGGAGGAGTGGGTGCTGCACGCCGCGAGCCAGGATCTGCCTTCGCTGCGCGACCTGCAGCTCGAGCCGCCGACGATCTTCGACACGGAGCTCGCTTCGCGCCTGCTTGGGCACGAACGCGTCGGTCTCGCCGCCGTGGTCGAGCACACGCTCGGCATCACGCTCAAGAAGGAGCACTCGGCCGCCGACTGGTCGACCCGCCCGCTGCCGGCCTCCTGGCTCGACTACGCAGCGCTCGATGTGCTGCACCTCGTCGACGTCCGCGACGCCCTCGTCGAAGAGCTCGTCGAGCAGGACAAGACCTCGATCGCCGCGGAGGAGTTCGCGGCAACGCTCTCCCGGGCGCCGAAGCCGCCCCGTGAAGACCCGTGGCGACGTCTCAGCGGGCTGCACCAGGTCCGCGGCGCCCGCAACCTCGCCATCGCCCGAGCACTGTGGCAGGCGCGAGAGTCCTACGCCCAGGAGCAGGACGTCTCCCCCGGCCGCCTGGTCCCCGACCGCTCACTGATGGCCGCGTTGCTGGGCAACCCGCAGAGCAAGCAGGCCCTCGCCGGCATCAAGGAGTTCCAGGGGCGCGCGAGCCGCACGCAGCTGGACCGCTGGTGGCAGGCGTTCGTCGACGGCCGTGCAACCGAAGAGCTCCCTCGCGAGCGGGTGCCGAGCGATGCGCTCCCCCCGCCCCGCGCCTGGGCCGACCGCAACCCCGAGGCCGACGCACGGTTGAAGGCAGCCCGGCCGGTCGTCGAAGCGATCGCCGAAGAGCTGTCGATGCCGACCGAGAACCTGTTGACGCCGGAGTTCCTGCGCCGCGTGGCCTGGGATCTCACGCTGGAGACGCCCGAAGCCATCGGCGATGCGCTGGCCGCCCTCGGCGCGCGCCACTGGCAGATTGCACAGACTGCACAGAAGATCGCCGACGCATTTGTAGATGCTGGTCAAGTGCCCGACGAGGCCCCCACCCCCGCTTCGTAGGTTCGATCCAACCGATTCCTCCCCGTTTTCGGCCCTCCATAGACTGAGGTCACCGCACAAACTTGGAGGCAGAGTGGCCGAGATCTCGGACGTCTTCTTCGTCGATGGAGTGCGCACCCCCTTCGGGCGCGCCGGCGAAAAAGGCATGTACTGGAACACCCGCGCAGATGACCTCGCCGTGAAGGCGACCATCGGCCTGATGGAGCGCAACGCCGCCGTTCCGGCGGACCGCATCGACGATGTCGCCATCGCCGCGACCTCGCAGACCGGAGACCAGGGCCTCACGCTCGGCCGTTCGGTCGCCATCCTCGCCGGCCTCCCGCAGACCGTCCCGGGTCTCGCCATCGAGCGCATGTGCGCCGGAGCGATGACCAGCGTCACGACCATGGGTGCCTCGATCGGCGTCGGCATGTACGACCTCGCTCTCGCCGGTGGCGTCGAGCACATGGGTCACCACCCGATCGGCGGGAACGCCGACCCCAACCCGCGATTCGTCTCGGAGAAGATGGTCGATCCCGGCGCGCTGAACATGGGTGTCACGGCTGAGCGCATCTTCGACCGCTTCCCGCATCTCACCAAGGAGCGCTCCGACCGCTTCGGCATGCTGAGCCAGCACAAGGTGCAGGCCGCGTACGACGCCGGCAAGATCCAGCCCGACCTCGTGTCGGTCGCGATCAAGGGTGCCGACGGCGCCTGGGGTCTCGCCTCGGAAGACGAGGGACGCCGCCCGCAGACGACGATGGACGACCTCGCAGCGTTGAAGACTCCTTTCCGCCCGCACGGCAGGGTCACCGCTGGCACGTCGTCGCCGCTCACGGACGGTGCAACCATGTCGCTGCTCGCCGGCGGCGGCGCCGTCAAGGAGCTCGGACTCGCCCCGAAGATGCGGATGGTCTCGTTCGCCTTCGCCGGGGTGCAGCCGGAGATCATGGGCATCGGCCCGATCCCCTCGACCGAGAAGGCGCTGAAGAAGGCCGGTCTCACGATTGCCGACATCGGACTCTTCGAGCTCAATGAAGCCTTCGCGATCCAGGTCATCTCGCTGCTCGACCACTTCGGCATCGCCGACGACGACCCCCGCGTGAATCAGTGGGGCGGCGCGATCGCGCTCGGTCACCCGCTCGCAGCATCCGGCGTACGTCTCATGATCCAGCTCGCGGCACAGTTCGCCGAGCGCCCGGATGTCCGATACGGCCTCACCGCCATGTGCGTGGGTCTCGGCCAGGGTGGTTCGGTCATCTGGGAGAACCCGCACTACAACGGAAAGAAGAAGAAGTCGTGAGCTACGAAGACGTCGACTTCTCTCCCATCCAAGCCCTCACCGAGGGCGAGGTGATCACGCAGTCGCCGGTCCGCGACATCCGTCTCGCCTCAGGCAAGGTGCTCACGCTGATCACCCTCGACAACGGGCGCGATCACACGCGTCCGAACACGCTGGGTCCGGCAACGCTCACGAAGCTCGGCGAGACGCTCGCCGGTCTCAAGGCCCGCGCAGCCGCCGGCGAGATCCAGGCCGTCGGCATCACCGGAAAGCAGTACATCCTGGCTGCCGGCGCAGACCTGTCCGACATCAGCAAGGTCGGATCGCGCGACAACGCGCGACTGATCGCGCAGCTCGGCCACAAGGTGCTCGGCTCGATCTCCGAGCTCGGCGTGCCCTCGTTCGCCTTCGTGAACGGTCTCGCCCTCGGCGGCGGTCTCGAGATCGCGCTGAACTCGACCTATCGCACGGTCGACGCGTCTGCTGCGGCGATCGCCCTGCCGGAGGTCTTCCTCGGGATCATCCCCGGCTGGGGCGGCGCATACCTGCTGCCGAACCTGATCGGCATCGAGAACGCCCTCGAGGTCGTGATCTCGAACCCGCTGAAGCAGAATCGGATGCTCAAGCCGCAGCAGGCGTTCGATCTCGGCATCGTCGACGCGATCTTCCCCGCCGCGAACTACCTCGAGAACTCGCTCGCCTGGGCCGACGCTGTCCTCGGCGGCAAGAAGGTCGAGCGGAAGAACGAGCCCGGCAAGATCGAGCGCCTCACGAAGTGGCCGATCGCGATCAAGATGGCTCGCGGGATGCTGGAGTCGAAGATCGGCACCGTTCCGAAGTCGCCGTACGCCGCGCTCGAGCTGCTCGACAAGGCGAAGAGCGGCACCAGGGCCGAGGGGTTCGCACGCGAGGACGAGGCACTCGCCGAACTCGTCACGGGTGACCAGTTCGCGGCTTCCATGTACGCCTTCGATCTCGTGCAGAAGCGCGCGAAGCGACCGGTCGGCGCTCCCGACAAGGAGCTGGCGAAGAAGGTCACCAAGGTCGGCATCATCGGCGCAGGGCTCATGGCGAGCCAGTTCGCTCTGCTGTTCGTGCGCAAGCTGCAGGTGCCGGTGCTCATCACCGACCTGGACCAGGCTCGCGTCGACAAGGGCGTGGCGTACATCCATGAGGAGATCGGCAAGCTGGAGGCCAAGGGTCGGCTCGACTCCGATACTGCGAACAAGCTGCGCGCGCTCGTCACCGGCACCACGGACAAGAGCCTGTACGCGGACTGCGACTTCGTGATCGAGGCTGTGTTCGAAGAGGTCGGCGTCAAGCAGCAGGTGTTCGGCGAGATCGAGCAGATCATCGCAGACGACGCGATCCTCGCGACGAACACCTCTTCGCTGTCGGTCGAGGAGATCGGCTCGAAGCTCGCCCGCCCCGAGCGACTGGTCGGATTCCACTTCTTCAACCCGGTCGCCGTGATGCCGCTGATCGAGATCGTGAAGACACCGAACACCTCGGATGCCGCGCTGTCGACCGCGTTCGTCGTCGCGAGGAACCTGGGCAAGAACGCGGTGCTCACCGCCGACGCTCCAGGATTCGTCGTGAACCGACTGCTCGCGAAGGTCATGGGCGAGGCAGCTCGTGCAGTCTACGAAGGCACGCCGATCGCTGATGTCGAGAAGGCCTTCGGTCCGCTCGGTCTGCCGATGGGTCCGTTCCAGCTGATCGATCTGGTCGGCTGGAAGGTCGCGGCCCACGTGCAGGACACGATGGTGAACGCGTTCCCCGACCGCTTCTACGCGAACGAGAACTTCCACGCCCTCGCGGGGCTGGACTCGGTCGTCGAGAAGGACAAGGGCGGCCGCGTCACCGGCTGGACGAAGCAGGCCGAGAAGCTGCTGAAGCCGGCAGTGGGCTCCGCACCCGCTTCCGCGAGCACGATCCTCACTCGCGTGCAGGACGGACTCGCGCAGGAGATCAAGCTGATGCTCGACGAGGGCGTCGTGCCCGAGGTCGAGGACATCGACCTGTGCCTGATCCTCGGCGCCGGCTGGCCGTTCATCGACGGCGGCGCCTCGCCGTACCTCGACCGTGAGGGCGCATCCGACCGGGCATTCGGCGGATCGTTCCACACTCCGCAGATCCGCGGTGTCGAGCAGCGCTGACCCGGTCGCTCGCAGGAAGGGGTCGCGCTTCGGCGCGGCCCCTTCGTCGTTCTGAGCGCGGGTTGCGTGCTCGCGAGTCAGTTCCCGCGCGGATCCTGCTGCGCCGGCCGCTCGCCCGCTCCGTCGACCGCCTGCAGGCCGGAGTGCCCCCAGAAGCGCGAGGTGAGCGGCACGCCGAAGACCTCGCACGCGCAGATCGAGCTCGCCGTGCGGACGCTCGCCGACCTCGGCTGTGACGACCGGGCGGCGAACCGATCGAGAAGATCGGATGAACGTCCGGTGCGATCACACGGTCTTCGTCACGCCCGGCACTCCGCGCGGTGCAGAGTATGACCGTGGACGCGATCTTCAACATGTTCGGCGGCGGGGCGATGGGCGGTCTGGTCAAGACGGGGACGGCGGTGCTCACCGTCCTGCTGGTGATACCGGCGCTGCTCAAGCTCTTCATCGTCACGGTCGACGAGGGGTGGGCGGCGATCCGCACACGCAACGGCAAACCGATCATCCGCCGCGCCCGCCTCGGCAGGCCCGGCGCTCCCGGCGTCGGTGAGGTCGTCGTGCTGGCGCCCGGATCCCACGGCGCGTTCCCGCTCTTCTACTGGTACAAGCTGATCGATGTGCGGTGCCGGGCCACGGATCTCCCCGCCAGGCAGCTCACGGGCGCCGGCGGTCACCAGCATCTCGTGCACGCCTCGTTCGAGTGGCGGCCGCTGGCATCGGGGCGTGACCTCCGGGTGTTCGAGCTCGACGTGGTCAACGTGAAGGAGCGTGCGGCGAACATCATCTCGGCGGCGCTCCGCGATGTCATCCGCTCGCTCGAGGGCGCCGAGCTGCCCCACAACGATGCGCTCGGCCAGCAGGTCCTCGCCGCGTGCAACGAGAAGGTGATCGCGGCGTGCGGCGTCGAGGTGGTGAACGTGATGATCACTGGCGACGCTCTGACAGACGGATACCTGCTCTCACAGGCGCTGCGGGCCTCGGACTCCGCGCCCCAGGCGGTCGCAGCGCTCCACGCTCTCAACTGAGTCGAGCCCTGCCGTTTCACACGGCGCGGGTGTATGGTTTTGAACATGTTCGAAAATGGCGCTCCCGAGTCCAAGAGCACTCGCACGCGCGCGCGGATCAGCGCGGCTGCGATCGAGTCGTTCATCGAGCGCGGATACGCCGACACGACCATGCGGCTCATCGCCGAGAGGGCCGAGGTCTCGGTCGGAAACGCCTACTACTACTTCCCGTCCAAGAACCACCTCGTCCAGGATCTGTACGTGCGCGTGCAGCGCGAGCATGCCGAGGCCGCCCACGCCCTTCTCGCGGAGCAGCGCGGCCTCGTCGACCGGCTGCGCATCGTCTTCGAGTCCGGCCTCGCTGCGCTCGTCCCCTACCAGCGCAGCGCGCCCGGATTCCTCACGGCGATGATCGCGCCCGACTCGCCGATCAACCCGTTGTCCGCAGAGTCCGAACCGGCACGCAACATGACCGTGGGGCTGTTCCGGGAAGCCGTCGAGGGTGCTCAGCATCGACTTCCCTCCGACGTCGCCGAGCTGCTGCCCGAAGCGCTGTTCGTGTCGTACCTCGCGCTCGTGCTGCGCTGGACCTACGACGGCTCGCCGGAGCAGGAGAAGACCACCCGGATGCTGGACGCGGGGCTCCGCCTCCTCGCCATCGCGTTGCCCTTCGTGCGGATGCCGGGGGTGCACGCGACGACGCGCGAACTCCTCCGCCTCGTCACCGAGGTGCGCTCATGAACGGGTTCGCGTCGTCCACTGTGCGAACCGCGGAGAGGCCATTGGCGTTCACCGGCGACGAACTCATTCGCGGCGGCATCACCGCCTGGGTCGTGTTCATGGTGCTGCTGCTCGTCGGAGAGACCGCGCATCTCACCCTGCTGTATTCGAGCACGGCGCTCGAATCGACCGCGGAGCGCATCCTGGGCGTGCTGTTCCTCCTCCTGTTGATCGCGCTTGTCGGCGGGGTGGTCGCAGCCGTTGTCGTCCCCTTCGGGGTCGTGATCATGCTGCCGATCGGACTCGCGCTTCGGCGGGTGCGTGCCGTGGCGGTGCACCTCACGATCTATGCGCTCCTGGGAGCAGCCATCGGCTGTGCCTATCTGTTCGCGTTCCGCGGCGGACGTCCTCTCGACCTGCTGACCCCGTGGGACTACTTCGTGGTGATCCCCGCGGCATCCGCAGCCCTCGCCATCCCGCTCGCGTGGTGGTGGACGGCCCGGCGCGCGCTCCGGATCGATGCCGGCCTCATCACACCACGACGGCGCCATCCGGATCCGGATCCGGATGCTGCGTACGAGGACCGCGTCATCGCGACCGATATGGGCGAAGACTCGACGGGATCGCAACCACCGGAGGCTCAGCACCAGGCACAGACCTGGCCGCGAGACGAGCGGGCTGTTCCGATGCCCGCAGCAGAGGAGACGAGGAACCGATGACCACCTCCGCACCGACACGGGAGACTCGCATGCGATTCACGCGACGGGAGTTCTGGCGCGGCGCGTGGAGCGCGTGGGCGATCTTCCTGATCCTCCTCACGGGCGCACTGATCGCCACCGGGATCATGCCATCGGGCTATCCGTGGGGCGACGCCTTCTCATCGGTGGTGCTGTTGCTGCTGTACGGCATCCCGTTCGGCGGTACGGTGTCGCTGATCGTGATGCTGGCGGGCTCACCGCTCGCCTGGGGGCTCGGCCGCCTGCTCGCTGCGACCGATCACATCGTCGCCCACGTGCTCGCCTTCGCCGGGTTGGGCGCCGGCATCGGCGCCGTGGTGGTGGGAACCACGATTCTCGGGCGGCCGCCCGTTGAGTTCGTCGCCGTGGTCATCGCCGCGTGCGCCCTCTCGGTAGCCGGCGGCTGGTACTGGACGTTCTGGCGCTCCCGGCGCGAGGAGCGGCCTCGCCCCACCGCGTGACGCGGCTCAGCGGCGCTCGTGGAGCGGCAGGTCGATCGCGCCTGTCTCCCCCGCGTTCCGGGCGAACGGGATGCGCGTACCCAGCACCTGGGCCACGATGTCCTGCGCGATCTTCGGTGCCGTCAGACCGGCATCCTCGAGGATCTGCTCCCGCGACGCATGGTCGATGAACTCGTCTGGGAGGCCGAGCTCGTCCACCGCGGTGTCGATGCCCGACTCGCGGAGCACCTGACGCACGCGCGTGCCGATGCCGCCCACACGAATGCCGTCTTCGAGCGTGATCACCAAGCGATGCCGTGCGGCCAGCGCGGTGACCGACGGCTGCACCGGGATCGCCCACCGAGGGTCGATCACGGTCGCACCGATGCCCTGTGCCCGCAGGCGCTCGGCCACGTCCATGGCCAATGTCGCGAACGGCCCGATGGCGACGATCAACACGTCCTCGGACTCGCCGCGCGCGAGAACGTCCACGCCATCATGAAGCCGTTCGACCGCGGGAAGATCCTCGGCGACCGCGCCCTTGGGGAAGCGGATCACGGTCGGCGCATCATCGACGGCGACAGCCTCGTCCAACGCTTCGGTCAGGCGCGCACCGTCACGAGGAGCGGCGATACGGATGTGCGGAACGATCTGCAACATGGCGAGGTCCCACATACCGTGGTGGCTGGGGCCGTCAGGCCCGGTGACACCGGCACGGTCGAGCACGAAGGTCACGCCCGCGCGGTGCAGGGCGACGTCCATGAGCACCTGGTCGAAGGCGCGACCCATGAACGTGGCGTAGAGGGCCACGACCGGGTGCAGGCCGCCGAACGCGAGGCCCGCGGCCGATGCGACGGCATGCTGTTCGGCGATGCCGACGTCGTACACACGGTCGGGGAAGCGCTCGGCGAACGGCGCGAGCCCTGTGGGCCGGAGCATCGCCGCGGTCATCGCGATGACATCGTCACGCCGTCCCCCGACGTCGACGAGCGCGTCGGAGAAGACGTCCGTCCAGCCGCGACCGCCGGACGAGAGCGTCTCGCCGGTGGTCGGGTCGATCCGACCGACGGCATGGAACTGGTCGGCGTCGTCATCGCGGGCCGGCTGGTAGCCGCGACCCTTCTCGGTGATCGCGTGCACGATCACGGGGGCGCCGTAGGACTTCGCGAGCTCGAGCGTCTCGAGCAGGGCAGGGAGGTCGTGACCGTCGACCGGTCCGAGGTACTTGATGTCGAGGTTCGAGTACAGCGCCTCGTTGTTCGTGAAGCGCGAGAGGAAGCCGTGCGTACCGCCACGGACGCCGCGGAACACCGCACGACCGACCGGGCCGAACGCGCGGAACAGCCGGTCCGACTTGTGGTGCAGATCCTTGTACGCCGCCGCCGTCCGAACTCGGTTCAGGTAGCGCGACATGCCGCCGATCGTCGGGGCGTAGGAGCGTCCGTTGTCGTTGACCACGATCACGAGGTTGCGGTCATTGTCGTCGGAGATGTTGTTGAGCGCCTCCCACGTCATCCCGCCTGTCAGCGAACCGTCGCCGAGCACGGCGACGACGTGGCGGTCGGCACGACCGGTGGCCGTGAGGGCGCGGGAGACACCGTCGGCCCAGCTCAGCGAGCTGGAGGCGTGCGATGACTCGACGACGTCGTGCGCGCTCTCGCTGCGCTGCGGATAACCGGCGAGACCGCCGCGGAGGCGCAGCTTCGAGAAGTCCTGCCGTCCGGTCAGCAGCTTGTGCACATAGGACTGATGCCCGGTGTCGAAGATGAAGGGATCATCGGGAGACGAGAAGGTGCGGTGCAGAGCGATCGTGAGCTCGACGACCCCGAGGTTCGGTCCGAGATGCCCGCCGGTGCGGGAGACGTTCTCGACCAGGAAGTCACGGATCTCGGCCGCGAGTTCGACAAGCTGATCCTCGGACAGCGCGTCCAGATCACGGGGTCCTGAGATGCTCGGAAGAATCGGCATCTGCACCTCCTACATGCTCCGTCAGAGGCGCCCGCAGAGCCGCGAGCGTCCCGTCGATCCTATCGCGCGACGCAGGGAATCAGCCCCGAGGCGCACCCCCTGGCGCGACGAAGGGGACCCGGCCTAAGATGCCGGATCCCCTTCGACTGCTGGGTCAGATGCGTCAGACCAGCGAACGCAGCACGTACTGCAGGATGCCGCCGTTGCGGTAGTAGTCGGCCTCACCGGGGGTGTCGATGCGGACGACCGCGTCGAACTCCACGACCTGCTTGCCCTCGGGCGAGTGCTCGCTCGGGGTCGCCGTGACCTTGACGGTCTTCGGCGTCACACCGGTGTTGAGCTCTTCGAGACCCGTGATCGAGACGACCTCGGTGCCGTCGAGGCCGAGCGACTCCCAGCTCTCCCCTGCGGGGAACTGCAGCGGGACGACGCCCATGCCGATGAGGTTCGAGCGGTGGATCCGCTCGAAGCTCTCGGTGATGACCGCCTTGACGCCCAGCAGGCTCGTGCCCTTGGCCGCCCAGTCGCGCGACGAGCCGGAGCCGTACTCCTTGCCACCGAAGATGACGAGCGGCGTGCCCTGCTCCTGGTAGTTCATGCTCGCGTCGTAGATGTACGACTGCGGGCCACCGGGCTGCGTGAAGTCGCGGGTGAATCCGCCCTCGACGACCTGGCCGTCGTTGACCGCGGAGACCATGACGTTCTTCAGGCGGATGTTCGCGAACGTTCCGCGGATCATCACCTCGTGGTTGCCGCGACGCGAGCCGAAGGAGTTGAAGTCCTTGCGGTCGACTCCATGCTCGGTGAGGTACTGCGCGGCGGGCGTGCCCGCCTTGATGTTTCCGGCCGGCGAGATGTGGTCAGTGGTGACCGAGTCGCCGAGCGTCGCCATCACGCGCGCGCCCTCGATGTCGCGCACGGGAGTGAGCTCCATCGTCATGCCATCGAAGTACGGAGCCTTGCGCACGTAGGTCGACTTCTCGTCCCACTGGAAGATCGCGTCGTCCGGCGTCGGCAGGCTCTTCCAGCGCTCGTCGCCCTCGAAGACGGTCGAGTACTGCTTGATGAACTGCTCGCGCGAGATCGACGAGTCGACGAGCTCCTGCACCTCGGCCGTGGTCGGCCAGATGTCCTTCAGGAAGACGTCTTCACCATCGGTGCCCTTGCCCAGCGAGTCGTTCTCGAAGTCGAAGTGCATCGATCCGGCCAGCGCGTAGGCAATGACCAGCGGCGGGCTGGCCAGGTAGTTCATCTTCACGTCGGGGCTGATGCGACCCTCGAAGTTGCGGTTTCCGGAGAGCACAGCGGTGACAGCGAGGTCGTGGTCGTTGATGGCCGCAGAGACCTCTTCGATCAGCGGACCCGAGTTGCCGATGCAGATCGTGCAGCCGTAGCCCACGGTGTAGAAGCCGAGGCCCTCGAGGTCCTTGTCGAGTCCGGACTTCTCGTAGTAGTCCGTGACGACTTTCGACCCGGGACCGAGCGTGGTCTTGACCCACGGCTTCTGCTTCAGGCCCTTCTCGAGCGCCTTGCGCGCGAGAAGACCGGCGGCGATCATCACCGAGGGGTTCGACGTGTTGGTGCACGAGGTGATGGCCGCGAGCGTGACGGCACCGTTGTCGAGGATGTACTTCTCGCCGGACGGTGTCGTGACCGGCACGGGCTTCGACGCGTTCGCGGGTGCACCGCTGTTGATGTGCACCGGACGAGTGGTCGTCGGCTCCTCTTCGCCGGGAACCGAACCGGGGTCGGATGCCGGGAAGGAGTGCTTCGACTCGAGGTCGACGACGGAGTCCGACGTGGATGCAGAGGCGTAGCTGAGGATGTCGTGCTCGAACTGCGTCTTCGCCTCGGAGAGGAGGATGCGGTCCTGCGGGCGCTTCGGGCCGGCGATCGACGGCACGACGGTGCCGAGGTCGAGCTCGAGGTACTCGCTGAACGTCGGCTCATGCGCCGCGTCGTGCCAGAGCTTCTGCTCCTTGGCGTACGACTCGACGAGAGCGACGGCCTCGTCGCTGCGACCGGTGAGGCGCAGGTAGTCCAGCGTCACGTCGTCGATCGGGAAGATCGCGGCCGTGGAGCCGAACTCGGGGCTCATGTTGCCGATCGTGGCACGGTTCGCGAGCGGCACGGATGCCACGCCCTCGCCGTAGAACTCGACGAACTTGCCGACGACGCCGTGCTTGCGCAGCAGGTCGGTGATCGTGAGCACGACGTCGGTCGCGGTCACGCCGGCGGGGATCTCGCCGCTCAGTTTGAAGCCGACGACGCGCGGGATGAGCATCGACACGGGCTGGCCGAGCATGGCGGCCTCTGCCTCGATGCCGCCGACGCCCCATCCGAGCACGCCGAGGCCGTTGACCATGGTGGTGTGCGAGTCGGTGCCGACACAGGTGTCGGGGTATGCGCGCAGGACACCGTTCACGTCGCGGTCGTAGATGACCTTGGCGAGGTGCTCGATATTCACCTGGTGCACGATGCCGGTTCCGGGCGGGACGACCTTGAAGTCGCTGAACGCCGTCTGGCCCCAGCGGAGGAACTGGTACCGCTCACCGTTGCGCTCGTACTCGATCTCGACGTTGCGCTCGAGTGCGTTCTCGGAGCCGAAGAGATCCGCGATCACGGAGTGGTCGATGACCATCTCGGCGGGCGAGAGCGGGTTGATCTTGTTCGCGTCGCCACCGAGAGCGGTGACGGCTTCACGCATGGTCGCGAGGTCCACGATGCAGGGCACACCCGTGAAGTCCTGCATGACCACACGGGCCGGCGTGAACTGGATCTCGGTGTTGGGCTCTGCCGCAGCATCCCACGACCCCAGCGCCTCGATCTGCGCCTTCGTCACATTCGCGCCGTCCTCGGTGCGAAGCAGGTTCTCCAGGAGAACCTTGAGACTGAAGGGGAGCTTCTCGAAACCGGGCACCGTATCGATGCGGAAGATCTCATAGTCGGTGCTGCCGACTGTCAGGGTGCTCTTGGCACCGAAGCTGTTCACCGTGGACACGGATCCGTCTCCTTCTGATCTGATGGGAGCGACAGGCGCTTCCATCTTGCTCGCCTCGGAGGTTCTGCGGCTAGCAAGGCGTACCTAACCAGTCTGCGCCGTTCCGGCCCGCAGCAGAAGCCTGCGATTTATCTTGACATCAAGATAAATCTATCACGCCGGAGAGGCGGCTTCGTCACTCGGCGCGCGGGGATAGAGCGCGCGGACGACCAGCCATGTCACCGCGATCAGCGGCGCGAACAACGGAAGGCCCATGATGAGCTTCAGCGTGCCGAGGGCGGTGACGTCGCCCGCGAGATACAGGGGCAGCTGCACCGCGAGGCGGGCGAAGAACAATGCGGCCCAGGCGATGCCGAGCCAGAGGAACGCGCGCCGCTTGCGGCGATCCGCGCGCCAGGCGGTGCCCTCCCCCATCAGGAAGCCCACGGCGACACCGATGAGCGACCAGCCGATGAGCGCGGAGACCAGCAGCACCGAACCGTAGACCGCGTTCGTGATGAGTCCCGGCACGAAGTTGTCCTCGCCGCGACCGGTCCACAGCGCGAGTCCTGCTGCGGCGGCGGCGGCGACCAGACCACCGATCGCGGCGGACGGCGGCGATTTCTGGATCAGCCGGACGATCGTGAAGACGGCGGCGAGCCCGACCGACACGCCGAGCGCGAGGATCAGCGGCTCCGGCTTGAGGGTGAACAGGATGACGAACGCAAGGCTCGGCAGGACCGATTCGAGGATGCCGCGCCAGCCGCCGATGGCGGACCAGACGACCTTCGACGTGCTTCCCTCGCCCGAAGGGTCGAGCCCGGCACGACGAGCGGCACCACCGAGGGCGGCGCCGAAGATATCGGACGCCGACTGCTCCTTCTCAGCGCCGGATTCGGGGGCGCTCACGCGGAACCGGGGGTCGCCGGCATCTTCAGCGGGATCAGATCACGCGGCGGCATGGGCGATCCGCCGCGCACGACGACGATCGAGCGGAAGAGATCTTCGACCTTCTCGGCGGCCTCGGGGTCGGATGCCGCGGCTCCGCCGATCACGCCGCGGAGGAACCACCGCGGACCGTCAATGCCGATGAAGCGTGCGAGCCGGAGGCCGGAGCCCTCGCTCGCGGTTGCGGGGACCTCAGCGAGCAGCTCCTTGCCGAGTGCGCCATCGCGCTCCTCGACACGGCCGCCCTGCGCCTTGACCTGGTCGCGCAGCTGCACTCGCGTCTCGTCCCACAGGCCGCCGGAGCGCGGCGCCGCGAACGGCTGCACCTGCAGCGAGGAGTCGGCGTAGTCGAGGCCGACGGCGACGATGCGCTTGGACTGCTCCTCGACCTCAAGGCGGAGGTTCAGGCCTTCACGCGGAAGGATCTTGATGCCGCCGAGGTCGATGTACGGACGAACCGGATTCGCCTCGGAGTCGTCGAAGGGACCATCCGTCGCCCGGTTGACCGGTGCGGACTTCGCGGGGTTGGGGGTGTTGTCAGTCATTGCTCTTCCCTGCCTGATATCCGGTGGATCCGAAGCCGCCTTCGCCACGAACGCTGTCCGGCAGCTCGTCGACCGGAATGAACGTCGCTCGTGACACGGGCATCACGATCAGCTGCGCGATGCGATCGCCGACGGCCACATCGTACGCGCTGCGGGTATCGGTGTTGATCAGACTCACCTTGATCTCGCCGCGATAACCGGCATCCACCGTCCCTGGCGAGTTCACGATCGAGATGCCGTGCTTCGCCGCCAGGCCGCTGCGCGGCACGACGAAGGCGAGATAGCCCTCGGGGAGCGCGATGCGGACACCGGTCGCGACGAGCGCTCGCTCGCCCGGCTCGAGACGCAGCGCCTCTGCCGAGACGAGGTCGGCACCGGCGTCACCCGGGTGCGCATATCCGGGGACCACGACATCGCCATCCAGAACAGGGGCGATAATGGGGACATCAACGGAATCGGTCACCCCATGAGGCTAATGCAGAACCCCACGACAGGCGCACGGACGCTCTACCGCGAACGACTCTCCCCCAGCCTCAGGCTGCTGGTGACGGTCGCACTCGCAGGCCCCATGGTCTCGCTGATCTTCGTCCCGGTCGGCTCGACCGTGGCCCTGGTGGCAGGTGCCGCCGTCTCGGCGCTGCTGGTCATCCTGTTCATCGCAGCCACCCCTGTCGTCGCCGTCGACGGCGACGAGCTGCGGGCAGGACGCGCGCACATCGAGACCCGCTTCCTCGGGGAACCGGTCGCGCTGACCGGCGCCGCAGCACGACAGGCTCGAGGACCCGGCCTCCCGGCCCGCGGCTGGCATGTCATCCGCGGCGGGATCGACGGCATAGTGGTGGTGCCGAACATCGACCCGGACGACCCGGTGGAGTCGTGGACCATCTCGAGTCGAACCGCTGACCGTCTGGCCGCGGCCATCCGCGCATCGCAGTCCTGAGGGACGACGCAGCCGGCAGGCGAAGCCGGAGATGACGACGCGCCCCTGACCGGAAGGTCGGGGGCGCGTTGTGATTCACGCGTGCGTGCTCAGGCAGCGCACTCCTTGCAGATGGGGCCGGAAGCACCCTCGTGGTCGAGCTGCGAACGGTGCTTCACGAGGAAGCAGTTCATGCAGGTGAACTCGTCCTGCTGCGCGGGCAGCACGACGACGTCCAGTTCGAGGTCGGAGAGGTCGGCTCCAGGGAGGTCGAAGCTCGAAGGGTTGTCGGAGTCTTCGTCCCCGGAGGATCCGGAGGACTTGTCCGGAACACGCTCCTTGAGGGCTTCGATCGACTCGGAGTCGTCTTCGCTCTTTCGGGGAGCGTCGTAGTCGGTTGCCATGCGGTAGATCTCCACTTTCATGGTGCGAGTGGGTGGTGCGCCGTCGGGTATTCGGCGGCCACAGTTTGCATGACCGGAAGCGAATACGCAAATGCTGCCGGGTGCGACAGAGCAAACTCACGGCACGCCCAGACTATTCCCGACCTCAGCCCCTCTCGCGTGACACCATGAACGGACACCCATCAGAGGGGCATTCGCATGGAAAACGTCACGATCGTCGGCACAGAGGCAGGACTGCTCGTCCTCGCCACCGAGTCGGGCGAGCGCTTCGCGCTGCCCATCGACGATGTCCTGCAGCGCGAGATCCGGCGAGCCACTCGCCAGGCCGAGCCCGGCGTCCAGCGCCTCGCAGCGAGTCCTCGCGATATCCAGGCTCAGATCCGCGCCGGACTCACCGCTCCGGAGGTGTCCGAGCTGCTCGGGATCACCGTCGAGGACGTCATCCGCTTCGAGGGACCGGTCCTCGCCGAGCGCGAGCACATCATCGGTCAGGCGCTCGCCGTCCCGGTGCTGATCGGCAGCGAGGTCGAACCCGACGCGCAGCCCACATTCGGCGCCGCGGTGCGCGCGAAGCTGGCCGATGTGGTCGCCACGGACGAGCGCTGGGCGAGCTGGAAAGACGACTCAGGCTGGATCGTCAAGCTCGAGTTCACCGCGAGCGAGGTCGAGCACGACGCGCGCTGGAGCTTCGACCCTCGCCGCAGCGCGCTGTCGCCGCTGAACGCCGACGCCACGCAGCTGTCGCGACAGGGAGCCCTTCCCGAGGGACTGATCCCCCGTTTGCGCGCGGTGGATGCCGAGCGCACCACCTCGCCGTACAAGGACGAGAGCCGCTTCGACTCCGGCGCCTTCGGTCCGCGCCTGGTCCCCTCGCCCGAGGCCGACCTCGAGGACCCGTCGCTCCCGGAGCGCTCCAACGCCGCAGCCCAGCACGCCGCGATTAAGCGCGCTCCCGAGTCGGCGTCGACGAACCCCGAGACCGCCGACCTCCTCGAGGCGCTGCGTCGCCGTCGCGGACAGCGCGAGAATGCCCCGTTGATCGACGACCTCGACAGTCATGAGGCTCCCGAGCCTGCGCCGATCGCACTGTTCGACGCCTTCGAGACGGCACCGGTCGAGCCTGTGGACGAGGCCCCGCGCCCTGAGACGCAGGACTCGCCGTCCGACTCGGGCGCGCGCCGTCGTCGCCGCAACGCGATGCCGTCGTGGGACGAGATCGTCTTCGGCGCCAAGACCGACGAATAGTCGCTCCGCTCAGCGCGCGAACGCGCCGAGCCGCAGCAGTGGGACGGTTCGTTCCTCGGGTGTGAGCGCGCCGTGCTGCCCGACCATGCCGCGTCCGCGCTGGTCGGCGGCAGTCCCGTCGTAGATCGCCCAGACACCGCGGGCGATCGCGAGCACGTCGCCGATGCGTGCTGCCGCGGCGTCCGAGACCGTGGGGCCGAACAGTCCTGCGTCGACCGCCTCATCGCGCGTGACGACGTCGGCGACGCCCTCGAGGTCTGCGCGCCACCGGCCGAGCACCGTTGCCTGATCGGCATCCGGCTCGAAGTAGGCGTGCAGCATCCGCGGTTCCCCGCCCACGTGACGGATGCCGGTCAGGTGCCCCTCGTCGAGGATCATCTGACGCCGCGCCGGCACATCGACCATGCCGTGGTCGGATGTCACGAGCACGCCGACGTCAGCGGGAGCGCGGAGCGCGAGCGCGGCATCGATGTCCTCGAGCGCGGCCACCCACTCCGCCGAGGCGATCCCGTGCTTGTGGCCCGCCTTGTCGACTTCGGGGAGGTAGCAGTACACGAGCGCGCCGTCATGGCGCTCGGCGAGCTCGTACGCTGCCTGCACCCGCTCGGCCGGCGTCGCGGCGGCGACGAACTCAGCTCCTCGCAGCGTCGCCCTCGTGAAACCGCTCTTCGCGTAGGCTGCGACGCCGATCGCGAAGGACGGGTGCCCCGCAGCAGCGGCCTGCTCGAAGATCGTTGGCACCGGCTGCCAGGTCAGCGGATCCAGTCCGTCGGTCTCCCAGCCGGTCAACTGGTTCACCAGCACGTCGCGGCTGCGGTCGAGGACACGGTAGCCCACGAGGCCATGTGCGCCAGGGTGCTCACCGGTGAGGATGCTGGTCAGGGCGGCGGCGGTCGTCGACGGGAACACGCTGCGCGCGACGTCCTTCTTCGCCATCCCGGTGGTCAGCCCCCTGGCGTGACCGGCATGCGCTCGAAGGCTGATCGCCCCGAGCCCGTCGATCACGACGAGCACGACCGAACGGGCGGCCGGCAGCGCGGCTGACTCGCCGCGCAGCGACGAGAACAGGTCGCCCGCCACCCCGACCACGCTCCGGGTCGACGGCGACTCAGACGGTAGCATGAGTGACATCCGTGCCAGTCTGACACAGGCCACCAGTCACGCCCTCAGGAAGTCCATGCCGAAAACTCCGCCGCCCGAGCCCGTCGAGGAACGCATCCAGGACATCGACCTGTCCAGCGAGATGCAGGGCTCGTTCCTCGAATACGCGTACTCGGTCATCTACTCGCGCGCTCTCCCTGACGCACGCGACGGCCTGAAGCCGGTGCAGCGACGCATCCTGTACCAGATGGCCGAGATGGGCCTGCGGCCGGACCGCGGTCACGTCAAGAGCGCCCGCGTCGTCGGCGAGGTCATGGGAAAGCTCCACCCCCACGGCGACACGGCGATCTACGACGCACTCGTGCGACTGGCGCAGGAGTGGGCGCTCCGCGTGCCCCTCGTCGACGGACACGGCAACTTCGGCTCCCTCGACGACGGCCCGGCCGCCGCTCGATACACCGAGGCACGTCTCGCGTCCGCCGCCCTCGCGCTCACCGAGAACCTCGACGAGGACGTCGTCGACTTCATCCCCAACTACGACGGACAGTTCCAGCAGCCGTCCGTGCTGCCCGCGGCGTTCCCGAACCTGCTCGTCAACGGCGCGAGCGGCATCGCGGTCGGCATGGCGACCAACATGGCGCCGCACAACCTGATCGAGGTCGTCGCGGCCGCCACGCATCTGCTGGAGCACCCGGACGCCACCACCGAGGACCTGATGGAGTTCGTCCCCGGTCCCGACTTCCCTGCCGGCGGCGTGCTCATGGGCCTCGACGGCGTCAAGGATGCCTATGCCACCGGACGCGGTGCCCTGAAGGTCCGCGGCAAGGTCTCGGTCGAGCCGCTCGGTCCACGGCGCACCGGCATCATCGTGTCGGAGCTGCCCTACATGGTCGGCCCCGAGCGTCTGATCGAGAAGATCCGCGACGCGGTGCAGTCCAAGAAGCTGCAGGGCATCAGCGACGTCACCGACCTCACCGACCGCAACCACGGTCTCCGGGTCGCGATCGGCATCAAGACCGGCTTCGACCCCAACGCGGTGCTCGAGCAGCTCTACCGACTGACGCCGCTGGAGGACTCCTTCAGCATCAACAACGTCGCCCTGGTCGACGGGCAGCCGCGAACCCTCGGCCTCAAGGAGATGCTGAGCGTCTACGTGGGCCACAGGCTCGAGGTGATCACCCGACGCAGCCGCTACCGCCTCGCCCGCCGCGAGGAGCGCCTGCACCTCGTGGAGGGTCTCCTGATCGCGATCCTCGACATCGACGAGGTCATCCAGGTCATCCGCTCCTCCGACGACTCCGAGCAAGCGCGCAGCAGACTGCGTTCGGTGTTCGATCTCAGCGAGCTGCAGGCCGAGTACATCCTCGAGCTGCGCCTCCGCCGACTGACGAAGTTCTCCCGCATCGAGCTCGAGGCCGAGCGCGACGCCCTCAAGGCCGAGATCGCGAAGCTCCAGGAGCTCCTCGGCAGCCCCGCCCTGCTGCGCAACGCCGTCGCCACGGAGCTCGACGCCGCCGCCGAGGCCTACGGCACCCCGCGTCGCACCCTGCTCATGAACGCCGCCCCGCCCAAGCCCCGCGCGACCAAGGGCGCCGTCGACCTGCAGATCGCTGATGCGCCGACGGTGCTGGTGCTCTCGACCACCGGCCGCGCCGTGCGGATCGATCTCGGCGAGGGCCAGGAACTCACGGTCCCGGCCCGTCGCAGCAAGCACGACGCGATCCTGACGACGTTCGAGACCACGGTGCGCTCCGAGGTCGGCGCGCTCACGAGCGCGGGACGAGTGGTCCGCTTCTCCCCCGTCGATCTGCCGTCCGTCCCCTCGTCGTCCGTGCAGCTGGCGGCAGGTACGCCGCTGCGCGACTACCTGAACATCACGACGCGCGGCGAACGCATCATCGGCTTCCTGCGCTTCGACAGCGAGACGCCGATCGCGCTGGGCACGCTCCAGGGCACCGTCAAGCGCATCGTGCCGACCACGCTGCCGGTGCGTCCGGAGATCGAGGTCATCGGGTTGAAGGCCGGAGACGCCGTGGTCGGTGCCGCACAGGCTCCGGACGACGCTGAGCTCGTCTTCATCACGACGGATGCGCAGCTGCTGCACTTCGCCGCCTCGACCGTGCGCCCCCAGGGCGCGCCGGCCGGCGGCATGGCAGGCATCAAGCTCGGATCGGGATCCTCGGTGCTGTTCTTCGGCGTCGTGGATGCTCCCGACAGCGCCGTGGTCGCCACGGTGTCCGGCGCCGAGGGCATCCTGCCGGGCACGGATGCCGGCAGGGCGAAGGTCACCGCGTTCACCGAGTATCCGGCCAAGGGCCGTGCCACCGGCGGCGTGCGTGCGCACTCGTTCCTGAAGGGTGAGGACCGTCTGACCGTGGCCTGGGTCGGTCCGGCTCCTGCGCAGGCGGTGGACCCGACCGGTGCCGTCCGACGGCTTCCCGACGCCGGGGCGCGCCGCGACGCCTCCGGTCAGCCCATCGAGGGTGTGATCGGCAGCATCGGCCGCACGATCGCCTGATCGCTCGATCGACGGCGACGCTCGCAGGCGACGCGGATCAGGCGTCGATGGCGTCGCGCGACAGGCGATCGGACGACTCGATGATGAACTCGCGACGAGGAGCGACCTCGTTGCCCATCAGCAGCTCGAAGACACGGCCGGCGGCCTCGGCATCCTCCATGCGCACGCGGCGGAGCAGCCGTCCGGAGCGGTCCATGGTGGTGTTGGCGAGCTGCTCGGCATCCATCTCACCGAGTCCCTTGTACCGCTGGATCGGCTCATGCCAGCGCTTGCCCGCCTTGCGCAGCTTCGTCAGCAGCGCGTGCATCTCCTGCTCGCTGTAGGTGTAGATCGTCTCGTTGGGCTTCGAGCCAGGGTTCATCACGATCACGCGATGCAGGGGCGGCACGGCCGCGAACACCCGGCCGTGCTCGATCAGCGGGCGCATGTAGCGGAAGAACAGTGTCAGCAGCAGCGTGCGGATGTGCGCACCGTCGACGTCGGCGTCGCTCATCAGGATCACCTTGCCGTACCGTGCGGCGTCGATGTCGAACGACCGTCCGGAGCCGGCGCCGATCACCTGGATGATCGACGCGCACTCGGCGTTCGAGAGCATGTCGCCGACCGAGGCCTTCTGCACGTTGAGGATCTTGCCTCGGATGGGCAGCAGCGCCTGGAACTCGCTGTTGCGCGCGTTCTTGGCGGTGCCGAGCGCCGAGTCGCCCTCCACGATGAAGAGCTCGCTGCGCTCGACCTCGTTCGTGCGGCAATCGACGAGCTTGGTCGGCAGTGTGGACGACTCCAGCGCGTTCTTGCGGCGCTGCGTCTCCTTGTGGGCACGCGCGGAGACGCGGGCCTTCATCTCGGCGACGATCTTGTCCAGCAGCTGCGTGGCCTGGATCTTGTCATCACGCTTGGTCGAGCTGAACCGCTGCCCGAGATCCTTGCGGAGCACCTGCGCCACGATCTGGCGCACGGCCGGGGTGCCGAGCACCTCCTTGGTCTGGCCCTCGAACTGCGGCTCCGGGACATTGACGGTGAGCACGGCGGTGAGGCCGGCCAGCACATCATCCTTCTCGAGCTTGTCGTTGCCGACCTTGAGGCGTCGAGCGTTCTGCTCGACCTGCGCCCGGAGCACCTTGAGCATCTCCTGCTCGAAGCCCTGCTGGTGCGTGCCGCCCTTCGGCGTCGCGATGATGTTGACGAACGAGCGGATCGAGGTCTCGTAGCCGGTTCCCCAACGGAGGGCGATGTCGACCTCGCACGTGCGCTCGACCTCGGTCGCGATCATGTGGCCGTCGGCCTGGAGCACCGGAACCGTCTCCTTGAAGGTGCCGGAGCCCTGGATGCGCCAGTTGTCGGTGACGGGAGGGTCGGACGCGAGGTAGTCGACGAACTCCGAGATGCCGCCGTCATAGCGGTACGACGTCTCGATGCGCTCTTCCGCGCGGTGATCGCGGATCACGATCTCGAGGCCGGGGACCAGGAACGCCGTCTGGCGTGCGCGGTTCTCCAGCTCGCCCAGCTGGAAGGCCGCATCCTTCGTGAAGATCTGGCGGTCGGCCCAGTAGCGCACCCTGGTGCCGGTGACGCCACGGGGGGCCTTGCCTGCCACTCGGAGCTCGCTGCCGTCCTGGAACGGGCGGAACGGGGCGTCGGGGCGCTTCTCTCCCGAGTCCGTGAAGATGCCGGGCTCTCCGCGGTGGAACGACATGGCGTACGTCTTGCTGCCGCGGTCCACCTCGACGTCGAGACGCTCCGAGAGCGCGTTGACGACGGAGGCGCCGACACCGTGCAGGCCACCGGATGCCGCGTATGAACCGCCGCCGAACTTGCCGCCGGCGTGGAGCTTGGTGAAGACGACCTCGACACCGGTCAAGCCGGTACGCGGCTCGACATCGACGGGGATACCGCGGCCGAAGTCATGCACCTCGACGCTGCCGTCGGCGTGCAGGATGATGTCGATCTTGGTGCCGTTGCCCGCGACGGCTTCGTCGACGGCGTTGTCGATGATCTCCCAGAGGCAGTGCATGAGCCCGGGCGATCCGTTCGAGCCGATATACATACCGGGACGTTTGCGGACGGCTTCGAGTCCTTCGAGCACCTGGAGATGATGGGCGGAATACTCGGCGGTCACAATCTCCGAGTCTATTCTCGACAGGGTCCCGCGGCCCGCAGACACTCCCCAGCAGGGCCGACCTGGGGTGGTCCGCGTACGCGCTGAGCGAAACACGCCGTGATCCGGGCATGCATGCAGGTTCTGCGTGGTTGTATTGAGCACGCTCCAACAGCGAACCCGACACCTCGAGGAGGCACCGAGATGAACGCTACAACCGAACGTGAGACCTCTACCGTCGAGTTCCGACTGACGGCTTTGGACCGCTGCGATTCCTGCGGCGCGCAGGCGTACATCGCCGCCGAAGTCAACGGCTCCGAACTCCTCTTCTGCGCCCACCACGGCCGCAAGTACGAAGAGAAGCTTCGCAGTGTCGCAACGAGCTGGCACGACGAGACCTCGCGTCTCATCGAAGCCGTCTGACGCAGAGCGCCCGGATCAGGGCGCCGCACGTCACCTGCGCCGGAACGTCAGTCGCTGACGGTCCGGCGCACTCTTGTGCTCAGGCGGGTGAGGATCTCCTCGCCGACCGTGTCGATGCGCTCGGCGAGCGTCGTCGCGCTGACCTCTCCGAGATCGCCTGCACCGAAGACCCGGACCTCGTCGCCGACGGCCATTCCGGGCCAGCCGTCGACCACACTCGAGGTGTGCTCGATCCGGCGCAGTTCGCGCGCGCCGGCAGGCGTGCCGACCGGCGACCCGCTGAGCGTCGAGGGGAGTCCGTCGAAGCTTCCGATGCTGAGCACCGCATCCGTGCCGTCGAGGTCGACGACGTTCGCGACGAGCGACGCGATCGGACGGATGCCGTCGAGCTCAGGGCCGTCTGCGGATCGCACGCCGTAACAGAACGCGCCGATGCGCGAGAGCGACCCGCGCAGCTCCGGGCGCCACCAGGATGCCGCAGATGCCGTGAGGTGCTGCAGCGCGGGGGTTGCGCCGGACTCGGACGCCGCTCGGATCGCGTCAAGGAACACGAGCTGGGCGTCGTCGTCGTCCGCGTCGCTCGCTTCAGCGATGTGGCTCCAGATCCCCACGAGCTCGAGTGCTCCGGATGCCTCCGCCGCACGCGCGACCCCGACCGCGGCATCCCACTGCTCCGGCAGCAGACCGTTGCGGTGCAGGCCGGTGTCGATCTTGAGGTGCACGCGGGCGAGCCGCCCCAGCTCGAACGCACGAGCGATCACGCGCTCGAGGTACTCGGCGCTTCCGACTCCGAGGTCGATGTCGCTCAGGAGCGCGTCATCGATCTCGGCATCCGTCGAGGTCGCCCAGGCGAAGATCCGCGCACCGGACGCAGCCGCGCGTCGCACATCGAGCGCCGTCGGGATGTCGTAGCTGCCGAACCACTCCACGCCGGCCGCGCTGGCCGCACGCACGGTCCACGCCAGGCCGTGCCCATAGGCGTCGTCCTTCACGACGAGCAGCAGCGTCGACGGCGCGATGCGCGTGCGAACTGCATCGATGTTCGCGCGGAAGGTGCCGGCGCTGATGCGCAGCTCGGGGCGGTTCATGCTTCCCAGTCTCTCTCGGCGTGTGCGCCGGCGACCGTCACGAGCTCGCCGATCGAGAGGCCGGTGACCTGCGCCCAGCGCGCGAGCGCCGGAGCCGCAGCACCCGTCCCACCGAAGTACGTCGCCTCGGTGCCGACCGCGACGTCGGTGCCATCCAGATCGACCACGCAGACGTCCATGGCGACACGCCCGATGATGGGGCGCTGCGTTCCATTGATCTCGACATGCGCCTGGTTCCCGAGCGCTCGCACGATCCCCTGCGCGTATCCGCCGGTGACCAGAGCCACCGTCGTGTCGACGGCAGCACGATGGGTGTAGCCGTACGACACGGCGTCACCGGCACGCAGCGGCTTGGTGGAGAGGACGTGTCCGACCAGACGCAGCACTGGGCGCGTGACCAGAGTGCCGTCGGATGCCGGCAGGCCGTAGAGTCGGGTCGGCTCGATGTCGGGCTCCCCCGAGACGACCGCGTCGATGCCCTCCAGAGCCAGCGCCTCGGCCTCACCGGTCGACTCGACCAGCACCTGCACCGCGCCCGCAGCAGTGACGGCATGCGCGACAGCGAGCACCCCGTGCCCCCAGGCGTCTCGACGAAGGTCGGCCAGCGTTCCGCCGCTGTCGATCGCGAGGCGCGCCGCCGCTGCCAGGGCCGAACGGGAGATCACCGCGCGCGGTCGGGCGCTCGAAGTCGTCTCACACACGTGTTCCACCCTAGCTTCCGAGCTCTCAGCTTCTCTGTGGAGCCCCCGTAGACTGGTGGAAACCCCAACCCTTCGGAGCTCCATGTCACGCCTTTCCCTCGCGCCCCGCATCCGTTATCTGCTCGGCCGCGCCCGTCGCATCGACGTCGGATCGGTCGTCGAGCGGGCGAAGGAGGCCTCGGCTCAGCATCACAAGGCGGTGCCCGGCATCGTCGTCGACATGCTCTGGTCGGCGGCACGGCACAACGTCGGGTTCCAGGACTACATCGACTACGACTTCGCGATGCTCAGCCGCGCCGAGCGCGAGACGTACATGACCCACCCGGTCTCGAACCAGCTGTCGCAGCGGTACGACCACCCGGACTTCCGCTGGATCTTCCAGGACAAGGTCGAGTTCGACAAGCTGTTCTCCGAGCACCTGCACCGCGAGTGGCTCGTCGTCGAGGAGGGCAATGCGGATGCCGTGCGCGAGCTCACCGAGCGCCTCGGCACGATCGTGACCAAGGAGCCGGTCGGGCAGGCCGGCACCGGCGTGCACCGCTACCATGCCGCGGATGTCGAGGACTGGACGGAGTTCCACCGGGGCCTCCTGGACCGCGGCGAGCTGCTGATCGAAGAGGTCATCCGTCAGCACGACGCCCTCGCGGCAGTGTGCCCCGGCACGGTGAACACCACTCGCATCACCGCGTTCTTCGACGGCGAGAAGGCGCACATCCTCGCGATGGCCCAGAAGTTCGGCCGAGGCGCGGTCAGCGACCAGATGACCTTCGGCGGCTTCTACACGATGCTCGACGAGAACGGCCACGCAGTCGGTGCGGGGTACGACTCGCACGGCCACGTCCACGAGACGCACCCGGACTCCGGCTTCCGGATCGCGGACTTCCAGCTCCCGTACATCGACGAGGTGCGTGCGTTCATCGACCAGGTCGCCCGCGTCGTGCCGCAGGTGCAGTACGTGGGCTGGGACATCGTGGTCTCCCCAGACGGACCGGTGCTCGTGGAGGGCAACTGGGGCGCAGGAGTGTACGAGAACAAGCCGAGCGTGACCGGTATCCGCACCGGCCACAAGCCGCGCTACCGCGAGGTCATCGGCTTCTGACCCTCCGACGGGTTCAGGGCCTCAGGCTCGACGAGCACGAGAGAAGGCCCGGATGCTGAGCATCCGGGCCTTCTTCAATACGGGGCGGCTGCGCCCGTGCAAGGGTTCAGACAGCGCGGACGATGCCGAGCGGCGTGGACTCCAGTCCCTGACCGAGCGGGTTGTCCTTGAGGATCTTGACCAGGCGGCGCTCGCCGTCCTTGTCGAGCGTCGAGCCGAGGATGTTGCCGCCGATGTCGTTGATGTCGACCACCGCGACCTCCGCCGTGCCGCCGATGAGCGTCTTCACACGCGCAGCGACCTCACGGGGGTTCTTCGGGCCCAGCACGACGGCCTGGTTGTACGGCGGGATCGTGTGCTTCGTGGGGCCGTCGATCGCACGGGCCTTGTCACCGGCGATGCGGTAGAAGTCACCCCGTCGGCCGAAGGCCTTCGTGACGGCCGAGACGGCGGCGGCGAACAGGATCCGCGGGGTGCCGCACTCGCGCAGCGCCATCTCCATCGTCTCGGGCATGCCGAGACCGATGCCGTAGGGCGTGCGCGTGACGTACTTCGACAGGAACAGCGCGAGCTTGCGCGGTTGGATCTCGTCGAGACGGTACGAGCGACCCTGCGTGATCGCGACGATCTTCTCGGTCACGAACAGGAGGTCACCAGCCTGCACGTGATCCTTCGCGTACTCCGTGATGATCGCGTCGAGGTCATCGTCGGGCATGACGACCCGAGTACGCAGCGGGATGCGCGCGTAGCTCGTGCCGTCGACGCTCGTCTCGAGCGCCTTGCCATCGTTCGCCGTGCCGTTCTCCTGGCTCATTCGAGGTAGTCCCGCAGCGACTGCGAGCGGCTCGGGTGGCGCAGCTTGGCCATCGTCTTGGACTCGATCTGGCGGATGCGCTCACGCGTCACGCCGAACGTGTCACCGATCTGGTCGAGCGTCTTGGGCTGTCCGTCGCCGAGGCCGAAGCGCATCCGGATGACACCGGCCTCGCGCTCCGAGAGCGAGTCAAGCAGCTGCTCGAGCTGACGCTGCAGCATCGTGAAGCCCACAGCGTCGGCCGGGACGACCGCTTCCGTGTCCTCGATCAGGTCACCGAACTCGCTGTCGCCGTCCTCACCGAGAGGCGTGTGCAACGAGATGGGCTCGCGACCGTACTTCTGGACCTCGACGACCTTCTCGGGCGTCATGTCCAGCTCACGGCTGAGCTCCTCGGGCGTGGGTTCACGACCGAGGTCCTGCAGCATCTGACGCTGCACGCGGGCGAGCTTGTTGATGACCTCGACCATGTGCACCGGGATGCGGATGGTGCGGGCCTGGTCGGCCATGGCACGGGTGATCGCCTGGCGGATCCACCAGGTGGCGTAGGTCGAGAACTTGAATCCCTTGGTGTAGTCGAACTTCTCGACCGCACGGATGAGACCCAGGTTGCCCTCCTGGATGAGGTCGAGGAACTGCATCCCTCGGCCCGTGTAGCGCTTCGCGAGCGAGACGACGAGCCGGAGGTTCGCTCCGAGCAGGTGGCTCTTGGCGCGCTGACCGTCGCGGGCGACCCACTGCAGGTCGAGACCCAGCTGGCCGGCCTTCTCGGCGGCCGTCATGGTCGACAGCTTCTCCTCGGCGAAGAGACCGGCTTCGATTCGCATCGCGAGCTCGACCTCTTCGGCCGCGTTCAGCAGCGCGACCTTGCCGATCTGCTTCAGGTAGTCCTTGACCGGGTCGGCCGTCGCTCCGGTGATCTGCGTGGAGTAGACGGGGACGTCTTCATCGTCGCTGGACGAGATGACGATCGCGCCGGTCGGCAGCGGCTCGGTGAACTTCGGCTTGCTGTCTTCGTCGTCGTCTGCACCGTCTTCAACGGTCCCCGCCGCGGGAGCCTCGTCGTCTTCGACGACGTCATCGGCCTTCTTCTTCTTGACGGGGGCGCGCTTGGCCGCTGCGCGCTTCGCTGCGCTCAGGGGCGCAGGCTTCTCGGCTGCATCCTTCGACTCGACCTGGGCGTCGACTGCCGTCTCTTCGGCGGCCTTCTTCGTCGTCCGGGATTTGTTTGTCGTGGCAGGAGTCACGTTTCGCCTTTCACGGGGCGGCAGGACCACCCCGGGACATTTCGGACACTAGTAAGACCCTTGTCAAGTCCAGTCTGGAAAAGCACTGATTGACAACGGGTCGGACTCCTAGTATCGCACACGTGTGGCGATGCAGTCGCATTCGGACGAAGTTCGTCCGGATCCCGCTCAGCCTCGGCCCGGCTTGTCCTCATCCGAGGGGCGCGAGGCCAGGTAGCGCTCGAGCTCGGCGGCGAGCTCATCCGCACTCGGGAGGTCCCGTTCGCTGAAGCCGCCCTCGTCGTAGGAGTCGTCGTCCGGATTGCGTCCGGCCATGTAGGCGTCGTACCGCCGCTCGAGGTTCTGCACCATCTGCTGCAGCTCGTCGTTGCCCAGCACCTGCTCGTCGACGCGGGCGAGGTAGTCCTCGCGGCGCTCCTGCACCGCATCGAGCACCAGCACGAGACCAGTCGCAGCCATGAGCCGCTGCGCGGCCGTGATCACGGCATCCGGGTTCTCGGTCTCGGCCAGGTAGTGCGGCACGAGCAGGACGAAGCCGACGGCGCGATCGCCGCGCTCGGCGAAGCGGAACTCGAGGAGGTGCCCTGCAGTCGCCGGCACCTGCGTACGCGGACGCCACACGGAGTGCGCCACGGTGAGATCGCGGCGGTTGCCGCTCACGGTCGTGCCGATCGGCCGGGTGTGCGGCACCGGCATCGCGATGGAATGCACCCAGCTGAGACCGGCAGCCTCGAACTCGGTCGCGAGATCGAGGACCGTGCGAGCGAACGCATTCCATGCGAAGTCGGGCTCGTACCCGGAGAGCAGCAGGAACGGCTGGCCGAGCGCATCCTTCGCCAGCGAGAGATCGAGCTTCTGCGGACGGAACTCGGTCAGATGGTCCTGATCGAACGAGATGACCGGACGGCGCGCCCGGTAGTCGAGGAGCACATCGTTGTCGAACACGACGATCGGCTCAAGCGACGCCGTCTCACGAAGGTGCTCGATGAGACCGGAGACGGCGTTGCCGGCATCGGTGAAGCCGGTCAGGAGCACTACCAGCGGGAGTCCGCGGGGGACGGCCGGAGCGTTCGCTACTCGTTCATGGATCTCACCGGAGGGGGGCATTCCTCCATGCTACGAGGCGCTCCATACCCAGGGGTGGGCCACGTCATGCTGAGAGCGAACACGCGGGCACCCCCTCGCACCCCCGCACGTGCGACGATCCCTAGGATGGAGGTATGACGCTTCCCGTGCTCTCGCACACAACCGATCAGTTCCCCGGAAGCGCTGCAGATGCCGCAGTGCTCGTCGTCCCCGACATCTCGGAGTCGCAGGCATCGCTCGACGGATATCCCGGCCTCGCCGACATCCTCACCGGAATCGGCTTCACCGGTTCCGCATCGTCGTTCACGCGGGTGCACGCACCCGAGGTCTCCTCGGTGCCCTTCGCCGTCGTCGGCATCGGCTCCAAGGTCACCGCGCTCGCCGTGCGCAACGCCGTCGGCGCCGCGGTTCGCAGCTTCACGGGATTCGACCACCTCGCCGTCACACTCGCACCTGGACTGGAGTCCTTCGGTGCGGCGGCAGCCGAGGGTGCGGTGCTCGGCGGTCACCGCTTCGACGGGTACCGCTCGGAGAAGGGCAGGGCCAAAGCCCGCGCCACGGCCGTCACGCTGCATGCAGACCTCGACGACGCCACCGTCCAGCGGGCACAGGCCATCGGAGACGCGGTCGCGCTCGTGAAGGACCTCGTCACCGTGCCGGCTGAGTGGCAGAGCCCGGCGCAGCTCGCGGAGAGCGCCTCGGAGAGCGTCGCCGACCTGCCGGTCACGGTCGAGATCCTCGACGAGACGGCGCTCGCGGAGCAGGGCTTCGGCGGCATCCTCGGTGTCGGCCAGGGTTCCGACCGTCCCCCGCGCCTGGTCCGCCTCGATTACGCGCCTGCAGGCGCGAGCCGCCACATCGCGCTCGTCGGCAAGGGCATCACCTTCGACACCGGCGGGCTCTCCCTGAAGCCCGCAGCCTCGATGGTCGGCATGAAGTTCGACATGGCAGGCGCTGCCACCAGCCTCGCCGCGCTCCGCGCGATCGCCACGCTCGGCCTTCCGGTGCACGTGACCGCCTGGCTCTGCATCGCCGACAACATGCCATCAGGTCGCGCGACGCGTCCGGGAGACGTACTGCGGATGCTCGACGGCACCACCGTCGAGGTCCTGAACACCGACGCCGAGGGGCGCCTCGTGATGGCCGACGGACTCGTCGCCGCGAGCCGCGAGAACCCTGACGTCATCATCGACGTCGCGACGCTCACCGGCGCGATCGTGATGGCCCTCGGCCACCGCCACACCGGCGTCATGGGCGACGATGACACCGTCGCCTCGTTCCTCGACATCGCCCGCTCTGTCGACGAGCCCGCCTGGCAGATGCCGCTCCCGGAGTACATGGAGGACACCCTCGACTCCCCCATCGCGGATCTCATCAACGCGAACATGAGCGACCGTGCCGGTGGCGCATCGTTCGCCGGTCTGTTCCTCCGACGATTCGTCGGTCGTGTGTCGGATGCCGATGACGCACCGCGCATCCCCTGGGTGCACCTCGACATCGCCGGTTCCGGTGAGCACGCAGGCGCGCCGTACGGTTTCACTGAGAAGGGCCCAACGGGGGCGATGGTCCGATCGATCGTCGCCTTCGCCGAAGACGCATCCCATCCGGAGGCATGACCGATGACCACACACACCTTCGACATCGTCGTCCTGGGCGGCGGCAGCGGCGGCTATGCAGCCGCGCTCCGGGCCAGTGAGCTCGGCAAGTCGGTCGCCCTGATCGAGAAGGACAAGGTCGGCGGCACCTGCCTGCATCGCGGCTGCATCCCGACCAAGGCGCTGTTGCACGCGGCCGAGGTCGCAGATCACGTGCGGGACGCGGCATCCGTCGGTGTGACCGCGACATTCGGCGGTGTGGACCCCGTCGGCGTCCGCACGTACCGCGAGGGCATCGTCGCGAAGAAGTTCAAGGGCCTCGAGGGCCTGGTGAAGGCACGCGGCATCACGACCGTCGCCGGCACCGGTCGCCTGAACGCGGACCGCACCGTGAGCGTGGGCGACGACGTCTACACCGGCACCGATGTGATCCTGGCGACGGGGTCGTACAGCCGCACGCTTCCCGGGCTCGAGATCGGCGGCCGGATCATCACGAGCGAGCAGGCGCTCGCCCTCGACGTCATTCCCGAACGCGTGCTCATCCTCGGCGGCGGCGTCATCGGCGTCGAGTTCGCCAGCGTGTGGCGCTCCTTCGGCTCCGAGGTCACGATCGTGGAGGCACTGCCCCACCTCGTCCCCAACGAGGACATCGCGATGAGCAAGGGCCTCGAGCGGGCGTTCCGCCGTCGCGGCATCCAGTACTCGCTCGGTGTGCGATTCCAGACGGCAGTGCAGGACGACACGTCGGTGACCGTGACCCTGGAAGACGGCAAGGAGTTCACAGCGGACTACCTGCTCGTCGCCGTCGGTCGCGGCCCGGTGACGGCTGACCTCGGGTTCGAGGAGGCCGGCGTCACGCTCGACCGCGGATTCGTCACGGTCGACCAGGATCTCCGCACCGGTGTGCAGGGCCTCTGGGCGGTCGGCGACATCGTCCCCGGCCTGCAGCTCGCGCACCGCGGCTTCCAGCAGGGCATCGCGGTCGCCGAGCGCATCGCCGGCCTCAGCCCCGCGAACATCCCGGATTCGCAGATCCCGAAGGTGACCTACTCCAGCCCGGAGGTGGCGTCGGTCGGCGTGACCGAGGCCGCTGCGATCGCGGAGCACGGCGCAGAGGCGGTGCTCGCCTACGAGTACAACCTCGCCGGAAACGGCAAGAGCGAGATCATCGGAACCGGTGGCCTGGTGAAGGTCGTCCGCCTCAAGGACGGGCCAGTCCTCGGCGTGCACCTGCTGGGCGACCGCGTCGGAGAGCTCATCACCGAGGGGCAGCTCGCTGTCGCCTGGGAAGCCCATCCGGAGGACATCGCACCCCTCATCCATGCACACCCCACCCAGAGCGAAGCACTGGGTGAAGCCTTCCTCGCTCTGGCGGGAAAGCCTCTGCACGCCCTCTGAGCACCAACCGGTGCCCGAGTCAGTAAGCTAGACAAGCGTCATACAACTTCTTGAAGGAGACTCAGTCATGAGCACATCCGTGGTCCTCCCCGCTCTCGGAGAGAGCGTCACCGAGGGTACGGTCACCCGTTGGCTCAAGCAGGTGGGAGACACCGTGCAGGCTGACGAGGGCCTGCTCGAGATCTCGACCGACAAGGTCGACACCGAGATCCCCTCCCCCGTCAGCGGCGTCATCGAGGAGATCCTCGTGGCCGAGGACGAGACCGTCGAGGTCGGCGCGCTGCTCGCGCGAATCGGCGACGGCAGCGCAGCAGCACCGGCAGCGGATGCTCCGGCCGCCGCAGCCCCCGAGGCTGAGGCTGCTCCCGCCGCTGAGGCTGCTCCCGCTGAAGCTGCTCCTGCCGCTGAGGCTGCTCCGGCACCCGCCGCTGAGCCCGCTCCTGCTGCCGAGGCCGCACCCGCGGGCGATGCGACCGACATCGTGCTCCCCGAACTCGGCGAGAGCGTCACCGAGGGCACCGTCACTCGCTGGCTCAAGCAGGTCGGCGATGCGATCGAGGTCGACGAGGCTCTGCTCGAGATCTCCACCGACAAGGTCGACACCGAGATCCCCTCGCCGGTCGCCGGCGTGCTCCAGGAGATCGTCGCCGGCGAGGACGAGACGGTCGCCGTCGGCGCTGTGCTCGCGCGTGTCGGCTCCGGTGCCGCCCCGGCTGCTGCACCTGCCGCTGAGGCTCCTGCTGCCGCTCCGGCACCCGCCGCAGAGGCTCCCGCTGCTCCGGCCGCCGCCCCGGCACCTGCCGCAGAGGCTCCCGCTGCCCCGGCTCCGGCCCCCGCAGCCGCACCTGCCGCTCCGGCACCTGCTCCCGCCGCTGCTCCGGCGCCTGCTGCCGCACCGGCTGCCGGCGACAGCGACAACCTGTACGTCACGCCGCTCGTCCGCCGGCTCGCCTCCCAGCAGGGTGTCGACCTCGCGTCGGTCACCGGCACCGGCGTCGGTGGGCGCATCCGCAAAGAGGATGTGCTGAAGGCAGCCGAGTCCGCCGCATCCGCTCCGGCGGCTGCCGCGGCGCCCGCTACTCCGGCACCGCTCGAGGTCTCGCCGCTGCGTGGCACCACGCAGCCGATGTCGCGTCTGCGCAAGGTCCTGGCCGAGCGCGCTGTCGCATCGATGCAGCAGACCGCACAGCTCACCACGGTGGTCGAGATCGACGTCACTGCGCTCGCCGACTATCGCGACAGCGTCAAGGGCTCGTTCCTCGAGAAGACGGGCGACAAGCTGTCGTTCCTCCCGTTCTTCGCGCTTGCCGCCGCTGAGGCGCTGCAGGCGTTCCCGATCGTGAACTCCACGGTCGACGGCGACAAGATCGTGTACCCGGCCACCGAGAACCTGTCGATCGCCGTCGACACCGAGCGTGGACTGCTCACGCCGGTGCTGCGTGACGCCGCCTCGAAGAACATCGCGGAGATCGCGCACGAGATCGCCGACCTCGCCGCACGCACCCGCGACAACAAGCTGAAGCCGGACGAGCTCGCCGGCGGCACGTTCACGCTGACCAACACCGGTTCGCGTGGCGCGCTGTTCGACACGCCTGTCGTCTTCCTGCCGCAGTCCGCGATCCTCGGCACCGGAACGGTCGTCAAGCGCCCCGGTCTCGTGAAGGTCGGCGGTTCGGACGCCATCGCGATCCGCTCGTACGTGTACTTCGCACTGTCGTACGACCACCGGATCATCGATGGTGCCGACGCTGCTCGCTTCCTCGGCGCTGTGAAGGCTCGCCTCGAGTCAGCGCAGTTCGCTGCACAGCTCGGCGCCTGACACACTGCGTCACCCTGGCTGGTCCGCGACGTCATAGACGTCGCGGACCAGCCATTTCTCGTTGAGGCGCGCGAGCACCAGCACCTTTCCCGACGGAACCGCCGCTTCGGCCTCCCCTGAGCCCTCGGACTGCTCGGTGCCGTCCTGCTCGACGGCTTCCTGCTCGGCTCGCACCACCGCGATATCGCCGTACTGGTCGATCACCGCGAAGACGGGCAGCGTCTTCGAATCGGCGTCCAGGGCGTCGACCACACCCACCGCCCCCGGAACGATCGCACGTTCGCACACGGCATCCTGCGCGTTCCGGCATGCTTCGATCTCCTCCCAGAGCGTCGCTGCCGCCTCCACCGGGTCATCCTCTGCCGTTGCGGCATTCGCTTTCGACGCGTTCGTGTTCTTGGTGGTGTTCGACACCACCTCATCCACGGCAGTCGCGCTCGATGCCGGCGTCGCCCTCAGCGGCCCCACGACCTCCTTTGCGCGCGTCGGAGCCGGCATCCGATCGTTCCCCGCCGCATCGTCATCGCCACCGCTCGGCCAGAGCATGCCGACAGTCAGCACGACCACCGCGGCCGCCCCGGCCAGTACGAGTGGGCGGCGTCGACTCGAGGTGGCGGGAACAGCCTCCACCGACCTGGCCTGCAGCTCCGTCGGCATCGCACGACGGGCGCTCGAACGCGTCCGACGGAAGATCGATGCGATCAGGCGACCGGTTCCCGCAACGCGATCGGACGCATGTCTGATGACCGAAACGAGTCGAGACGAGCGCGCGCGAGCCCCGGAGTGCACGCGCACCCGCCTCGACGCTCTGCGCGACGGAACCGGCACCTGACCGACTGCGCCGGGCCTGGCGATCGCCTGCGCCGCTTCCGGCGTGGGCACATCACGCCGGAGCGCGCGAGGAGACGCGATCTCGAGCATCTCGTTCTCCCACCGATCGAGCAGGAGGCGCGGGATGCCCGGTTGCTCGGCGACGCTCTTCGTCAGTCCTGCGTGCATCGTCGCAAGCAGGCGCCCCAGCGTCCGATCGCGATTCTGCTCGCCGAGCCGCGCGCTGAGCGACGCGACCCCTGCACGCGCCGGCTCCCCCTCGCCGATCACGAACACCGGCCTGCCCTCGTCGGTGAGCCACCAGGTCCCCTGGACATCGGCGCGCTCGTTCGCCCCGAGCTCCGCGAGCGCGCGCAGCAGGCTCACCACCAACGTGCTGCTCTCCCCCGGAGTCAGCGGCGCCCCAGCCCCAGCGCGCCGTGCGAGGAAGACCCCCACCCGCTCCGTGCACCACGGCAGCAGCACGTCGTGCCCGTCTGCACGACGCACGAGGTCCATCGGCGCGGCCACATGTTCTGACCCTGCGAACCGCCACGCCTCCCATCCGCTGAGATCCACGGCATCCCGCGCCACGACGACGACGTCACCATCAGTGACCAGCGCGCCGGGGAACGGCCCGTCGCCGTTGTCCAGCACACGGATCATCCGATGCGCGCGACTGAGCAGCGGTGCCTGCTCAGTGTCGGGTGTGCGCGCCATGCCTCCATCTGACCCGGTCGTGACCGACGATGGCGTGCATCCGGTGGGCTGTGAATCAGATCCCACCGGATGACGCCGTGTGCAGGATGAGTTTGAGGCAGCCCATCGGCCCTCCGCTGGGCGCGAACGACGCCATCAGAGCGCTCAGGAATCGGTAGGCTGACCTTATGGCAAAACGTGCTCCCGAACCCGAGAAGCGTCCTGGGTTCTTCTCCCAGATCAAGTCCCTCTTCCGGTTCACGCGTGAGGTGTACTCCTGGCTGCCCTGGGCACAGATCGGCATCCTCATCGGCGGTGTCCTGCTCGGACTCATCGCCGGCTACCTGATCCCCCCGTTCCAGGTCTGGACCCTCGTGCTCTGGGGCATCACCGGCCTCATGCTCGGTGTGCTCGGCGCGATGTTCCTGATGACGCGCCTCTCCACGACGGCGATGTACGCCAAGATCGACGGCATGCCCGGCGCTACCGGTCACGTGCTGAGCACGAGCCTCGGACGCCGCTGGCAGGCCTCAGAGACGCCGGTCGGCATCAACCCGAAGACGCAGGAGGCCGTGTACCGCACGGTCGGCCGCGGCGGCGTCGTGATCGTCGGCGAGGGCGCGCGCGGTCGTCTCACGCGTCTCGTGAACGAGGAGCGCAGCAAGGTCCAGCGCGTCGCCAACGGCGTGCCGGTGACCGTGCTCTACGTCGGACACGGCGATGACGAGGTCGCCATCGCCGACCTGTCCAAGACCATCAAGAAGCTTCCGAAGACGATCGACAAGGCGACCATGGGCGCCGTCATCCGCCGTATCGAGTCGGTCTCGCAGTCGCTGTCCTCGCTGCCGATCCCGAAGGGCATCGACCCGACCAAGGTGCGCGCCCAGCGTCCGCGCTGAGCCTCCTCCTCCACGCAGAAGCGCGGCCGTCCCTCTCGGGGCGGCCGCGCTTCTCAGTTCAGCGGGCAGTCTCCGTCAGCGACCCGTGCTCACTCGGAGAGCGGCTGCCGTGGCAGGCGGCGCACCTTGGCGCGGCGCCGACGACGCTCCGGGATCATACCGCGCATCTCGTCGAGCTTGCCGAAGCAGAACAGCCGATCGTCAGCCTCGAGCACGACGTGCTTGCGCGGGTTCGGGATCACGCTGACTCCGCGGTGCAGCGTCAGCACCGTGATGTCACGCTCCCACAGGCCAGCCTCGCCCAGCGTCTTGCCCACCAGGTCGACCGCGCCGTGCACCATGAGCTCGGCGACGCCGTAACCCGTGGACACCGTCAGGCGCTGGCGCACGTCGATCTCGGGGAAGGCGACCTGTCCGGCGATGTAGTCGATGATCGCGCCGGCCACGTCGAGCTTGGTCGCGGTCTCGATGCCCTGCAGTCCCGGAGAGGAGTTGACCTCCATGACCAACGGGCCGTCGTCGCCCTCGAGCATGTCGACACCGGCGACGCGAAGGCCCATGATCTGCGCCGACCGCACGGCCGCACGTTCGTACACGGGGTCGAGCTCGACCGATTCGACCGAACCGCCGCGGTGCACGTTGGAGCGGAACTCGTCGCCGGCCGCAGAACGACGCATCGCGGCCACGACCCGATCGCCGACCACCAGGGCACGGATGTCGCGCCCACGGCTCTCCGAGATGAACTTCTGGATCAGCACGTTCTGCTTCGTCGAGTGCAGCGTCTCGATGATGGCCTCGGCGACCTTCACCTGCGGTGCGAGGATCACACCGATGCCCTGCGTGCCCTCCAGCAGCTTGATCACGACGGGAGCGCCGCCGACCCGCTCGATGGCCGGCCGCACGTCCGCGCGGTTGCGCACGAACGCCGTGGGCGGCATGGCGATGTTGTGACGCGACAGGATCTGGTTGGCGCGGAGCTTGTCGCGCGCGCTCGAGATGCCGTTCGCCGTGTTCGGCGTGTAGACGTCCATCTGCTCGAACTGACGCACCACGGCGGTGCCGAAGTACGTGATCGAGTTGCCGATGCGAGGCAGGATCGCGTCGTAATCGCTGAGCTGCCTGCCCCGGTAATGCAGGTCCGGTTCATCCGCAGTGAGGTCGATCGCGAAGCGCAGCGTGTTCAGCACCTTGACGTTGTGACCGCGCTGGAGCGCGGCAGCACGCAGTCGCTGAGTGGAGTACGCCTGCGGCGCACGGGAGAGTACTGCGAGCTTCACGGGGAATTCCTGCCAAGATGTATCGAGTGACGAAGACATCCCATTCAAACACTCTTACGGGGTGGCGAGAATGGGTGGCGCTCCCCGATCTCGGCGTCGACTGGATCAAGGCCAAGATCGACACCGGCGCACGCACCTCCTCGCTGCATGCCTTCGACATCGTCGAGTTCGAGCAGGACGGCGAGTCGTGGGTCCGGTTCCGCGTGAAGCCCTGGCAGGACAGCCAGGAGGATGCCGTCGTCGTCGAGACCCCGATCCACGATCGACGCGCCGTGCGAAGCTCCTCCGGTCACGCGCAGCAGCGGATCGTCGTGCAGCTGCTGCTGCGCCTGGTCGACCGCGAGGTGCTCGCGGAGGTCACGCTGAGCAATCGCGACGAGATGGGCTTCCGGATGCTGATCGGCCGCGAAGCGCTCCGGCACGGCTACACCGTCGATCCCGCACGGTCGTTCCTCGGCGGCCGTGCGCCGCGCGAGGCGCGTCGACGCAACCGCGGCAAGGACTGACCGAGCGGCACCCGAGCGAGTCGCTCGGCCGCGGATGAGTCCCTCAGGCGCGGATGAGCACCGTGCCGACGATCTTGTCGTGCAGGCCGCGCTGGTCGCCGTCCCAGATCACCGCGGGGATCACGAGCACGAGCAGCAGGGTGCGGACGATCGGACGCCACAAGCCGATCCAGCTGCCGTCGATGCGCACGACGCGCATGCCGAGGATGCGGTGGCCGGGGCTTCCGCCGACGACCGGGATGAAGATGATCTGCAGGAGCGCGAAGACGAACATCGGCGCGAACTGCGTGATGCCGGCTTCAGACGGCAGAGCGAACTGGTCGAACCCGAGGAAGCCGGTGGCGATGATCGTGGCGGCGACGTAGTCGATCAGCAGGGCCCCGATCCGACGTCCGGTGCGGCCGATGCTTCGAGGCCCTGATTCCGGGAGCCCGAGTCGCTCACCGGGGTACATGTTCGCAGCAGCATCCGTCACCCCTTCAGGATACCGAGGGCTCAGCCACCCCTTTCGCCGTAACAAGCTCGAAACAAAGCGGACACCCAGGAGAAATCACTCAGCCGTACTGTGCAGAATGGCCGTGAAGCCATCGTTCCGCTACACAGGAGTCGTTTATGTTCAAAGATTCGTCCGAAGTCCTGAGCTACATCAAGGAGAACGACGTCAAGTTCCTTGACATCCGTTTCACCGATCTCCCTGGCGTGCAGCAGCACTTCAACATTCCTGCGTCGACGGTGGACGAGGCGTTCTTCACCGAGGGTCAGCTGTTCGACGGCTCCTCGATCCGCGGCTTCGCCAGCATCCACGAGTCCGATATGCAGCTCATTCCGGACGTGACGACCGCATACGTCGACCCGTTCCGCGAGGCGAGCACGCTCGTGATGATCTTCGACATCTACAACCCGCGTACCGGCGAGATCTACTCGAAGGATCCGCGTCAGGTCGCCAAGAAGGCTGAGAAGTACCTCGCCTCCACCGGCATCGCCGACACCGCGTACTTCGCCCCCGAGGCCGAGTTCTACATCTTCGACGACGTGCGCTACTCGGTCACCGCAGGCGAGAGCTTCTACAAGGTCGACTCCGAAGAGGCCGCGTGGAACACCGGTCGCGAGGAAGAGGGCGGAAACCTCGCCAACAAGACCCCGTACAAGGGCGGCTACTTCCCCGTCTCCCCCGTCGACAAGACGGCTGACCTCCGCGACGACATCACGCTCAAGCTGATCGACGCCGGCTTCATCCTGGAGCGCTCGCACCACGAGGTGGGCACCGCAGGCCAGCAGGAGATCAACTACCGCTTCGACACCATGGTGCACGCGGCAGACGACATCCTGAAGTTCAAGTACATCGTCAAGAACACCGCCAACGAGTGGGGCAAGGTCGCGACCTTCATGCCCAAGCCGCTCTACGGCGACAACGGTTCTGGCATGCACACGCACCAGTCCCTGTGGGAGGGCGGCAAGCCGCTGTTCTACGACGAGGCAGGCTACGGCCAGCTCAGCGACGTCGCGCGTTGGTACATCGGTGGCATCCTGGCGCACGCGCCGGCGCTGCTCGCCTTCACCAACCCGACGCTGAACAGCTACCACCGTCTGGTCAAGGGCTTCGAGGCTCCGGTCAACCTGGTCTACTCGGCCGGCAACCGCTCCGCCGCGATCCGCATCCCGATCACGGGCTCCAACCCCAAGGCCAAGCGCATCGAGTTCCGCGCGCCCGACGCCTCCGGCAACCCGTACCTCGCCTTCGCCGCACAGCTGATGGCAGGACTCGACGGCATCAAGAACCGGATCGAG